>JADMIO010852435.1_pt1 | contig 13662 bp, 7 predicted proteins | sample 8958161 | NCBI WGS metagenome assembly JADMIO01 (sample SAMN16585339, study PRJNA669376) | soil metagenome | isolation source: Crop rotation soil | place: USA: Cullars Rotation, Alabama | collected 2011 | reverse complement strand
CTTTCCACACCACGGCATATACCCACGGGCCTGACCATCCGCTCGCGTTGGTGATGGGATGGGGGTGGGAAGGCGGCTTCTGGTGGGGCAAGTGCCCGTTGCGCGGCACGCAGCAGGTCAATTACGGACTCGTTCCGCATGCCGGAATCTGGGATGAGGCGGCAATTTCGCGTGAGGCCTCCCGCTGGAACGAACCCCTGATCGCGAACCTTGTGGATGGGCAAACCGCGCGGGGCGAGGCGTCAAGGTCGCTCGTGAGGGTCGGCGGCACAGGCGTCGAGGCGCCTACCGTGCTCATGCAGGAACGCAATATGCTGGTACGGCTCTTCAATGCGGAAGGAGACGGGGTGGAACGGACCATCTCTCTGGGCGTGAACGTCTCGCGTGTGCAGGTTGTGGAACTTGACGGAAGGATCGCGCGGACGCTGAACGTGCGCCGCAACGGGGCGGGCGAGTCCGAAGTCTCCCTCGCGATCCCGCGTTTCGGGATCCGCACCCTGCGCTGTGAATTGGCTTGAAAAGGACGCGGGACGATCCCCCGACGGAGTAACTCGAGACGCTGTTGCCGCGGGCGGAAGACCGGAAGCCGACTTCTGTAACGTTCTTGAAACATTTGGGTTCTGCGGTGAAACGGCGCAAGTAACCTCTTTCACATTGACTGGCGACACCTGCCTGAAAGAGCATGGCGCATACGGTCGCCCAATACCGGCCACTGCTTCGATTAGGGTGCATGGGATGAGAAAACCACGACACTTCTCTAAAAGTCCTGGAATTCGCGCTCGTTTCGGCAGTGCCTTTGCCGGCACGGAATGGCGACCCTGAAGCTTTGCAGCCGGATCTGCTTCCGGAGACCAAGTCTCCGGCGCGTCCCGAGGCGACCCTCGGCGCGGTGAACGGGCGCGCATAAGCTCACCGGCCATGGGCTCCGCCACCATGACCAACCGCTTGCGCTGGGAGATACTCAAGGGCGAGACTTGGTGGGGGTGAGTTGCTATGCTTCGCTACGCCATCGCGTTCGCATTGGTCGCCGCCGCTCTCGGTCAACAAGCGCCGGCACGGATCGTCTCGCCGGAGGTGCTCCCCGATCGTCGGATCACCTTCCGGATCAGCGCGCCCAAAGCCTCGGACGTCGTTCTACGCCTGGCTGAGGGCGCCGTCCAGTCGCATGCGATGCAGAAGGGCGATGATGGGGTTTGGAGCGTCACGGTGGGTCCGGTCGAACCGGAGATTTACACGTACTCTTTCCTGGTCGATGGCGCAAAGACCATCGATTTGTCCAATCCGGTCGCGAAGATCGGTGCCACCATCGACGCCAGCGTGGTCGAGGTCCCTGGCAACCCGCCGCGGTTCGACCAGGTCCAGGACGTCCCTCACGGTTCGATCGACATTCACACTTATCCTTCGAAGGTGAGCAAGACCCAGCGTGGCCTGTACGTCTACGTGCCGGCGGAGTATTACACGCAGCCGGCGAAGCGCTTCCCGGTTCTCTATCTCTGGCACGGTGGCGGCGGCGCGGAGCTCGACTGGAGCCGGGATGGCCGCGCCGGCGTGATCCTCGACAACCTCGTCGCGCAGAAGAAAGCCGCGCCGATGCTGATTGTCATGCCCAACAACGCGCCAGGCACGCCCGTGCCTGGGGTCGTCAACACCGCTGCGGCTTCGATGCCGCCGCCAACGGGCGCGGGCGGCGCGAATTACCCGCTGCTGAAACGAGAACTTCTCGAAGAGATCATCCCGTTTGTTGCGAGCCGCTACCGCACCATCGAAAACCGCGAAAGCCGCGCGATCGCGGGCCTTTCGGCGGGCGGCGGCACAACCCTGAACGTCGGCCTGCCCAGCCTCGATACGTTCGCGTGGGTGGGCGAGTTCAGCTCGGGCATTTTCGGCGGCGTGGCCGGTTACGGTCAGTTCGATCTCGAAAAGATCGCGCCGGATTTCTACAAGGACCCCTCCGCGACCAACAGGAAACTGAAGCTGTTCTACATGTCGTGCGGCACGGAGGATCCCCGTATGCCCTACCAGAAAAAGGCGCTGGAGGATTTTCAGGCGCACGGGATCAAGGTGACGTTCGCGAGTTTTCCGGGCGCGCACGAGTGGAAGGTTTGGCGGCACTCGCTGGCCGATTTTGCCCAGAAGCTGTTCCGATAAGGAGCCGGGTCAGAAGCACGTTTTCAAAACTCTTTTGAATACTCCGGTGCACGTGTGCACCGGAAACTCGCGTAAGTCTTTGAATCTATTAACGGCGTCGGTGCAAACATGCACCGAGCCGCCGAGGACGCTGGCTATGCTGAGCCCTTGTAAACGCGGCCGCCCAATCCGATTCACCCAAGCCCCATGCGGCGCGTCTCAAGCTGCTGATGGCCTGAACTGCCGGCGCGTTTGATATAGTGACGCAGCGGAGGGCACGTGCGTCTGAAAGATACATTGCCGTTGTTGGCGCTTCTTCTCTGTGAATCGGCATGGTCGCAGGACCTGACAATCGAGATCAAAGATTATGCCGAGATGCCCATCACGGGCGCCGTCGACGGGGCAGGAAACAGCGCCGGCCTGCTGGCCAGAATCAATTTCTTGCGGGAAGAGCCCGGCGCGCGCAGAAACCGGCTCTTCGTCAATGACCTGAACGGGCCGCTGTACATTCTGGACAAAGCGAGCCGGAAGGCCACGACCTATCTGGACTTCAACGGCCTTCAGGGCAAGCCCGGCCTCTTTCACCATTTATGCATCGACGGAGGGCTGGCGAGCGGATTTATCAGCTTCGAATTCGATCCAGACTACGCCCGCAACGGAAAGTTCTACACCATCCATCTGGAAGATCCGTCGTTGCCCGGATCGCCCGTGCCTGACAATCGGAACGTTCCCGGCTTGAAGACGTCCGGGTACGCCGCGACGCCTGCGATCCACACTCACGGTAAGACTGAGCGGGAAGCGGTTCTGATTGAATGGACCGACACCGACACGTCCAACACGACCTTTGAAGGAACCGCGCGGGAGATCATGCGCCTGGAGTACACCGGGCGCATACACCCCATGGGCGATCTCGCGTTCAATCCCGCCGCGCGTCCCGGTGATCCGGACTGGCGAGTGATGTATCTATCGACCGGCGATGGGGGCAATGGAGAGCAAAAATCGGATGTTCGCAGCAATCCTCAGCGCCTCGACATGCTCGTCGGGAAGATCCTGCGCATTATTCCGGACCTGGGCGCCCACACGGACCGCAGCTCGATGAGCGAGAACGGCCGCTACCGGATACCGAACGACAATCCGTTCGCATCGAAGGCGGGGGCGCGAAAAGAGATCTGGGCATATGGGCTGCGCAATCCGCATCGTCTCACCTGGGATGTCGATCCTTCCGATAAGCGAAACAGCCGGCTGATCGCGCTGGTAGTCGGGCTGCGCGCTTGGGAGACCGTCGATTTGATTCATAAGGGCGCGAACTATGGCTATTCGTTGCGGGAAGGGCCGCAGCAACTGCTCGCCGACAACAGCGTCGCCGCGCCGCCGGAGAATGACACCATTCCGGTGTTGGTCAACGAACACACGACTGACGGCGTAGTCCGCCCGACGTATCCGGTGATTGCTTACCCGCATACGAGCGAGGGCGGTGTGGACGCGATTGCGAACGGGTTCGTTTATCGCGGCAAGCAAATTCCTGCGCTTCGCGGCAAGTTCATCTTCGGCGACATCACGGGCGGACGGCTCTGGTGGGCGGCCATGAACGAGATGGTTGCGGCGGACGATCTCGACCCGAAGAGCATGGCCCAAATGCATGAGGTGAAGATCGCCTGGAACGGCGAGGAGTACAAGCGAATAGCGCCCGTCAACGAAAAGGCATACCATGCGCGCGGCGGCAAGGCGGAACACTTGCCGGGAGCCGGTCGCGTCGCCGGTGGCCGGTCGGACATCCGGCTTGGAATGGACGCAGCGGGCGAACTTTACATTATGAGCAAGAGCGATGCCGTGATCCGTGCCATCGTTTCCGCGCGCTGAGGATCGCGGACAAACCCGTAACTGTTGAGGAGAAGTTGGGAACAGCCAATGAAAGACGTCAACATCACAGTCATTTCGTTGCTGGTGGCTGTTGCATCGGCAGGCTGGGCGCAGGCGCCGCCAATCCGGCAGGCCGTGGCGGACTCCAGCGCCGCGGAAATTCAATCTCTGCTGACGACCTTGTGTGTGTCGTGCCACTCAGGCGCGCAGGCGGCCGGCGGCTTAACACTCGATTCCCGAGCTGGGATGGTCAAAGGCGGGAAATCGGGTCCCGCGGTAGTGCCTGGCATCGCTGGCGCGAGTCCGTTGTTCCAGCGTGTGGCCGCGTCAGACCGCGCATTGCGGATGCCGCTCGGCGGGACGCCTCTTTCCGGCGAACAGATTGCGGCGATCAAGCGATGGATCGACGAAGGGGCCGTTTGGCCTGCCACCGTCGAGCCTGCCAACGTTGCTCGGGCTCGGAACCATTGGTCCTACATAAAGCCCGTGCGGCCTCCTGTTCCATCGGTGAATGGGGCATTACGGAACCCGATTGACAACTTCATACTCGCGCGATTGCAAAAGGAAAATCTCAAATTCTCGCCCGAAGCGTCGAAAGAAACTCTGATCCGTCGCGTCAGTCTCGACCTCATCGGATTGCCCCCGACGCTGGATGAAATCGGCACGTTTCTTGCGGACAATCGGCCGGATGCGTATGAGCGGCTTGTGGAGCGATTGCTGGCGTCGCCGCATTACGGCGAGCGGTGGGCCCGGCCCTGGCTCGACCTCGCCCGTTACGCCGACACGAATGGATACGAGGCCGACCGCCGCCGCACCATGTGGAAGTACCGCGATTGGGTAATCGATGCGCTGAATCGGGACATGCCATTCGATCAGTTCACCATTGAGCAGATCGCAGGCGACATGCTGCCGGGCGCGACCACCGAACAGAAGGTCGCGACTGGTTTCCATCGCAACACCATGTACAACGAGGAGGGTGGAGTCGATAAAGAAGAGGCCCATTTCGAAGTACTTGTCGATCGCGTGAACACCACGGCTACTGTTTGGTTGGGAAGCACGATCGGATGCGCACAGTGCCACAACCACAAGTACGACCCGTTCTCACAAAAGGACTACTACCAGCTCATGGCGTTCTTCGCAAAATCATCCCGGGATCTGGCATCCAGCGACGCTTCGAAGAAGGGGAAGGAACCTGTCCTCGACCTCGCGACGCCAGAGCAGGAGCGCGCAAGGAAGACACTCCAGGCAGAGATCGACGCGCTGGAAACCAGGCTGAAGACGCAGACGCCGGAACTCGCAAGGGCGCAAACTGCGTGGGAGCGTAAACAGCTCGAAGCAGTATCGGATTGGAAGCCGCTCCACACGTCCAACATCCAATCGCTCTCCGGCACGACGCTGACTGCGACGTCGAATGGAGCCATTCTGGCAAGTGGCAAGAATCCACAGCGGGAGACATTCGTCATTGAGGGCGAGGTTCCGCTGGCCAAGCTGACTGGAATCCGGCTGGAGGCATTACCGAATGATCAGTTGCCTCGGGGCGGACCGGGGCGGGATATCTATGGAAACGCAATTGTGTCCGAGATCCAGGCGGAAATCGGAAGCAAGCGGGGATGGCAGCCGGTACCGTTCAAGCGCATTGTGTCGGACGATGGACGCACTCAGGACGAGCGCGCCAAGAAGCTCTGGATCATCGACGCTTCCCGGGAAGACAAACGGGTGGCGCGGCAACTCGTTCTGATCCCGGCAGACCCGGTGAAGCTTAAGAAAGGATCGAGATTACGGATTTCGATTCGCCAGGATTCTGATTTCGTCGGGCAATCGATCGGCTACTTCCGGCTGTCCGCCACCGATACACGGGAGCCTTCTGAGGTGGTGAAAATTCGCGCCAGGCAGCGGCCAATTTTGGAGAAGGCGGCGAAAGATCGCACCGAAGAGGAAAGCAAGCAGCTTGCCGAGCAATTTCGCTCCGTGGCGCCCGAACTCGAATCTGCCCGGGAACGAGTCAAGGAATTAAAGAAACAGGTAGAGCGTCTTGGTATCGCGACCGCGCTGATCATGGGTGAACAACCGGGTGTCGAACGTCCTTCCGACTTCGTCCGCATACGCGGAGGGTTCGCCAACAAAGATGAGAAGGTCTACGCGGAAGTACCCGCCATTTTCGGCAGCCTGCCGCCGGACGCACCGCCGAACCGTTTGGGCCTTGCCCGGTGGGTCGTAAGCAAAGACAATCCGCTGACGGCGCGAGTGGCTGTCAACCGAGTGTGGGAGCAGTTTTTCGGACGCGGACTGGTCGAAACCAGCGAGGATTTCGGCTCGCAGGGCGAAAAGCCGTCGCATCCCGAACTGCTGGATTGGCTCGCTGTGGAGTTCATGGACCGCAACTGGAGCATGAAGTCGATGCACCGGCTGATCGTGTTGTCGACCGCGTATCGGCAGAGTTCGACGGTCGACTCCGAGGTGCTGCGGGTGGACCCGAACAACAAGCTCATTTCGCGGGGGGCTCGTTTCCGCCTTGCCGCCGAAACCGTCCGTGACGTCGCGCTGGCCGCGAGCGGCCTGCTCAGCCGCAAGATCGGCGGACCGAGTGTGTTTCCGCCGCAGCCCGCCGGCGTGTGGGACCTGCCGTACAACGATGAGAACTGGGAAGAAAGCAAGGGAGAAGACAAATACAGAAGGGGAATCTACACGTTTGTGCGGCGTTCAGCTCTGCATCCGGCGATGATGAACTTCGACGCCACCAGCCGGGAGTTCTGTACCGTTAGACGGATCCGCACGAACACGCCGCTCCAGGCTCTCACTACGTTGAACGAAGAGGGCTTCTTCGAGATGGCGCAGGCGCTCGCACAGCGGATTGTGCGCGAAGGAGGCAGCGACGATCGTTCCCGCGTCAACTACGGCTTTCGCCTGTCCGTGGGACGATTGCCAAAGCCCGGTGAATCCGATTCCATGCTGACGTGGCTCGCGCAGGAAAAGCAGAAACTTCCGTCGAAGGAAGACTCCGTAAAGTTGGCGCCCAACTTCAACGACCCCGCAGCGCCGGCCTATGTGACGCTGGCCAACATTCTTCTCAATCTGGATGAAGCCCTGACAAAGGAATAACGATGAGTCACGACGAATTGCAACGCGTCACACGGCGGCATTTTTTCTCATCGACGGGTTTTGGCATCGGGTCCCTGGCGCTGGCCTCGATCATGAACGACAAGCTCTTCGCCGCTGATGCGCCGTCCGGCGGATTTCATCATGCCCCCAAGGCGAAGAGCATCATCTTCCTGTTCATGGCGGGCGCTCCGTCGCAACTCGATCTCTTCGACTACAAGCCGAAGCTGAATCAATATGACGGACAACCGTGTCCAGAGGAACTCATCAAGGGAGAACGATTCGCTTTCATAAAAGGGGTGCCGAAGCTGCTCGGGTCGCCTCACACCTTCGGCAAACACGGTCAAAGCGGGGCCGAGTTCTCGAATCTGCTCCCTCGCCTGGGGACGATCGCCGACGACATCGCCATCGTCAAATCGATGCATACGACGCAATTCAATCATGCTCCGGCGCAGATCCTGATGAACACCGGGCATCAGACGCCGGGCAGGCCGAGCATGGGCGCGTGGCTGACCTACGGCATCGGAAGCGAATCCAAGGACCTCCCGGGTTTCGTGGTTCTGCTCTCGGGACAGAACGCTCCCGATGGAGGCAAGAGTTGCTGGGGCAGCGGTTTTCTGCCGTCAACCTATCAGGGCGTCGAGTTTCGGCGCTCTGGCGAACCGGTTCTGTTCCTTTCGAACCCGGACGGGATGAGCAGCGAGATGCGGCGGCGGTCTCTCGACTTGCTCAAGACCCTGAACACTACGCATCAGGCCGATGCCGGCGATCCCGAGATCGAATCGCGCATCCGGTCATACGAAATGGCCTACAAGATGCAATTCAGTGTGCCCGAGCTCGCGGATATCGAGAAGGAGCCCGCCGAAGTGCAGAAAATGTACGGCACGCAGCCGGGAAAGAACTCGTTTGCGAACAACTGCCTGCTCGCGCGACGCCTGGTCGAGCGTGGCGCCCGGATGGTTCAGCTTTACCACCGCGGCTGGGACACTCACGGATCTTCCAACAATGAAGATATCGTCAACAAGCTCACGTCGCTATGTCGTGACACCGACCAGCCTGCCGCCGCGCTCATTCAGGACTTGAAGCAGCGAGGGCTGCTCGATACGACCCTGGTGGTCTGGGGCGGCGAGTTCGGCCGCACACCGATGAACGAGGCGCGCGGCGGCTCGAAATTTCTTGGCCGCGACCATCATCCGCGGGCGTTCACGATGTGGTTGGCGGGTGGCGGAATCAAGGCGGGCGTCACAATCGGCCAAACCGATGACGTAGGCTACAACATCGCCGAGGACCCGATTTCCGTGTACGACCTGCAAGCGACAATTCTGCACCTGATGGGCTTGGATCACACGAAGCTGACGTACCGTTTTCAAGGCCGCGATTTCCGCCTGACAGATGTGCACGGCGAACTCGTGCGAAAGCTGATCGTGTAACGCCGGCCATAGAAGGCCCCCGAATCAAAATGAGACTCACCACCATACTAATTCTCTGCGGAGCGGCTGTGTCCGCTCAGCCGGCGCCCGACAGCGTCAAGCTCGACAACGAGTTCGTCCGCGTCCTCTTCCTGACGGATCAGGCGGGAACCAAGACCCCGCTGCACCGCCACGAGTCAAATCGTGTAATGATCTATCTCGATCCGATGGAGATCGTGCTTCGCTATCAGGACGGCGAGGTCGACCACCAGCACTGGCGCAAAGGGCAGGTCGCATGGAGTCCGGGCGGCAGGCTCCACACGGGCGAGAACCTAATGCACCGCACGGCCCGCGTCGTGGAAGTGGAACTGAAGAAGCCGCCATCGGGTAAGCCATTCGCCGCCGGCGCACGTGATCCGCTGAAGGTCAACTCGAAGAATGTGAAGGTGGAGTTCGAAAACGAGTACGTTCGCGTATTGCGGTGCAAATATGCGCCGAACGTTCGTGAGCCGCTGCACGAGCACCGCAACGAAGGCCGCGTCACTGTCCCACTTGACGATGTGGAGTTGAACGTCAAGACCGAAGGAGCTGAGGATCGGACTGTCGCGCTGAAAGCCGGCCAGCCATCCTGGAGCGCGGGTCCGGTGGTTCATGCGGCGCAGGCGAACCGCGCGGTCAAGCTGATTGTGATCGAGCTGAAGTAGCGCGCAACTGGCGCACTTTCCGGAGCCGCCGCGTTACCGAATGGCGATCGGCAGCCAAATCAATCTACGCTGCCGGCAGAATCTGCCTCCAGATCCGAAGGTAATTGCCTCCGAGAACCAGCCCGATGTGATCGTCGGTGAAGCCGCGCTCGGAGAGCATCTTGATGAATGTCGCGTAGTGCTCGCCGATGGTCTGGGCCTCGACACCTGTGCCGGGTTTCGCGCCGTGACCTTCGATTTCGAATCGGGCGGGATTCACCTTGTCGTGCCCAAGCCAGCCGACGCCGATATGCTCGACGCCGATCAGCTTGGCCAGGTATTCGACTTCATCGACCAATAACTTATACGGCGTGGCTTCCGGAATATACCGGATGCCGACAATTCCGCCGGTCTTGGCAATTGCTTTCGCTTCTTCGTCCATGATCTCTACAAGCGGGCGGCTCTTGACGAAGCGCTCCAGATTCTGGTGGGTCGAAACAATCGGGTGCTTTGAGATCTCGGCCGTATGGAATACGCCATTGGCCGAGAGATGGGATACCCCGATCATCATCCCGAGCCGGTTCATTTCCTGGACGACGGAGACGCCGAAGGGCGTAAGCTTGCCGCCGAGCTTGTCAATCCCGCGGCCGTCGCCGAGTTGGTTGCGCCCATTGTGCGTGAGTTGCAAGCCGCGGGACCCCAGCCGGAAGAACTGCCGCAGTAACGCGAGTCCCCGGTCCGGGGAGAAGGTGGGCTCGGGATTGGCCTGAATCGATCCTCCGCCCTCGATATCGAGGAAGAACTGCAGCTTGCCGGAGTTCGGACGAGTTGGAATATCGGCCTTGGTGCGGATGAGCGAGGCCTTTCCGTTCGACTGATCGATATCGCTGAGGATCATGTCGACCACGCGCATCGAGCCTTCGAACATTGCCTCGTTGCCGTCCCGCTCCTCGAGCGAATCGCCACCGGCCGCAATGATGACTACACTCTGCCCGCCCTCGATTTTGCGCGGGAGGATGAAATTTGTCAGCGGAAGTCTCTGCGCTTCGCCCTGCAGACGGGTACGCGCGCTGATCTCCCAGATATCGTAATGGCCCTCGACGATGATGAAATCGTGCGGCCCCTTGGTGGTTGCGGACTGGCCGCGGCCCAGACTGGCAGCCAATGCGCCACCGGCAATGCGAGTGAGCGCCTCGCGCCGGGTAGTTTGGTGAGACATGATCTCTTCGTATATATCGAATGAGGAGCTGCTGTCAAAGGGACCCGTCCTCCGATGATGCGAATTGCGGCTTCGCGATCGGCGCCTCACGCCGGCCGTGTTAATTTGTTGTCACGAAACCAGGAGGAATTATGTCCGCTGTCCGTGGATCTAGCGAGGCGTTGGGGATGCAGCAAACGATTGACCGGCGCGACTTTTTCAATTCGATGCTGTTGGCGTCCGGCGGCGCGCTGCTCGGAGGCTTGAGTCCACGCCAGATCCTCGCCTCCGATGATTGGACCGGTTACGCGGGCGTGGGCGATTATGCGCGATCGAATGGCAATACGTATGAAGTGATCAGCGCCGGCCATCAGATCCGCGACAAGGTGTTCTCCAAGAGTCCGCCCCAAGTGACCGACACGGGCGAGGTTTTCGACTGCATTATCGTTGGCGGGGGCATCAGTGGATTCGCGGCGGCGTTGCAGCTTCAGCGGCGCAGGCCCGGGCTGAAGTGTTTGATCCTCGAGAATCATGCGGTCTTTGGCGGCGAAGCCAAGCGCAACGAGTTTCTTGTCGACGGCCGCCGTCTGATGGCGCCGCAGGGATCCGATCACTTCAGCATCCCGGCGCCGGGATCGTTCATGGCGAAGTTCTACGATTCCATCGGTCTCGATATCACGAAATTTCAGGATCAAGGTTGGAAGGGGCCGTCGCCGCGGATTCCACTCGGCCGTACGTTCGAATTCATTCAGGAGCCGTATGGCATTTACTTCGGCGCCAAGTTCGGACAGAAGCCCGGCATGTGGCTCATCGATCCCTGGGACAAGAAATTGGAAGGGGCGCCTATAGCCGAGCCCGTGCGCGCCGAGATCCTGAAATATCGGGAGACGCTCGCCAAAGTCGGCCCGAAGAGCCCGCAACTGGACAGGATGACCATGGAGGAGTACATGATGACTCTCGGGCTGAGCCGGGAGACGATTCGCACCTTCTATACTCCTGGTCCTGCCGACGGCTGGGGACTCGGTCCCGATGTCATTTCGGCGTATTGCGGGATCACGTGGGGATCGATGAACCGGGGCTCGGGTCAGAACTCGCTCGCTTTTCCGGGAGGAAACGACGGCATTGGCCGTCATATGGTAAAAACTCTGATCCCGACCGCCATTTCCGGCGCAAACACGGTCGAAGGTGTCTACCGCGGCCGAATCAATTTTTCGGAGCTGGACCAGTCCGGACACCCGGTGCGCATCCGGCTCGGCGCGACGGCCGCCGGCGTAAAGCACGAAGGCGAACCGCGGAACGCGAAAGCAGTCTCCGTCATGTATACGCAAAACGGCAAGGCTTACCGGGTCAAGGCGCGAGCGGTCGTGATGGCGAACGGCAGCTGGACCACAAAGCACATCGTTCTCGATCTCGACCCGGCACGGCGCGACGCTTACAACCAGTTTCATCGCTCGCCGTGCCTCATCGCCAACGTCGCGCTGCGGAATTGGCGGTTCCTCTACAGAATGGGCATCTCGGGTGGCTACTGGTTCGAGGGAATGGGCGTTTACGGAGGCATTCGCACAGTTCCGACCTTCGCCACGGAGATGAAGGAAGTGGGTCCGGACTCGCCGGTGGTTCTTACGTTGAAAGTTCTCTTCTGCCGGCCGGGGCTGCCGATGGAAGAGCAGCAGACTCGCGGCCGCACCGAGCTGATTTCGACTTCCTTCCTTGAATACGAGCGCAAGATTCGTGAGCAGTTGACCGACATGTTCGCCGCGTCCAACTTCGACGCCAAACGCGATATCGCCGGCATCATTCTCAACCGCTGGGGTCATGCCTACGCCAGCCCGCAGCCGGGATTCTTCTTTGGCAAGGACGGGAAGCCCGCCTTCCGCGATATCCTGCGCAATTCGGCATTCGGCAGAATCGCGTTCGCGAACACGGAGCTTTCGGGAGACCCGAGTCATGTAACAGCCATCGAAGAAGGTGAGCGCGCTGCCGGCCAGCTTCTCGACGGAGCACTCGCCGGGTAAGGCGTCACGTTTCCCGGCTGGTACAGCGCTAGTTCGTCAGCCGTGTCCGAAGCTCGACTTGACGGCCGCCGGCATACCAGCCCTCCGCCTCCGCAACGTTTTTTGGCCTGCTCGCGATATGATTGTGGGCCTATGCGAATCGCGGGGCTTTTAACCCTGATTGCCTGGTGCGCCTTTTCGCAGCCGTACGACCTCTTACTGCAACACGGGCACGTTATGGACCCGGCGAACGCGATCGATGGTCAGATGGACTTGGCCGTGAGCGCCGGCCGGATCGCCCTCATACAGGCGAACATCCCCGAGGCGCAGGCGCGGAAGGTGATCGACGTCTCCGGGCTGTACGTTGTGCCGGGCCTGGTGGACTTACACGCACACGTATTCGGCTACGAGGGATCGCTCTCGCCTGACGAGACGGCACTACCCGCGGGCACCACCACGATCGTCGATGCCGGGGGCAGCGGATGGCGGACTTTCGACGAGTTCCGGCGCACTGTGATCGAGCGTTCGAAGACGCGGGTGCTTGCGCTGCTCAATATCGTCGGCAAAGGGATGATTGGCGAGCCGTACGAGAGCGACACGAGCGATATGGACTCGGAACGAACGGCCGAGACGATCCTGCGCAATAAGGCCGTGATCGTCGGCATCAAGACCGCACATTTCTCGAAGCCGGGTTGGGCCGCCATTGACCGCGCCGTACAGGCAGGCCGCCTGGCAAACGTTCCGGTGATGGTGGACGACAAGATCTTCACGAATTCCGGCCGCACGACGAAGGAAAAGGTACTACAGCATCTGCGGCCGGGCGATATCCATACGCACATGTATAACGACCGGCAGATCGAGGTGGTCGATCGCTTCACCGGGAAGGTGCAGCCCTGGATGGCGGAGGCGCGGAGCCGCGGCGTACTTTTCGACGTGGGGCACGGTGGCGGCAGTTTTCTCTGGCCTGTAGCCGAGCGGGCGGTGAAAGGCGGATTTCTGCCGGACACGATCAGCACGGACCTGCACAAGTCGTCGCTGGGCATTCAGCAGTCGGACATGCCAAATGTGATGTCGAAGATGATGCTGTTGGGCATGAGCTTTTCGGACGTTCTCGTGCGATCGACGGTGAATCCCGCGAAGGAAATCGGGCGGTACCCCGAACTGGGCACGCTCGGGGTGGGAAAAACGGCGGATATTGCGGTGCTCGCGGAGCGCACCGGCGTCTTTGCCTTCAAGGATGCCTGGCCGGCCAAACGGTTGGGAACGCGCCGTCTGGAATGCGTCTTAAGGGAAAG
>JADMIO010849071.1_pt1 | contig 13663 bp, 8 predicted proteins | sample 8958161 | NCBI WGS metagenome assembly JADMIO01 (sample SAMN16585339, study PRJNA669376) | soil metagenome | isolation source: Crop rotation soil | place: USA: Cullars Rotation, Alabama | collected 2011 | reverse complement strand
CTTTCCCCGGCTCATGCGCGCGCCCGCCGCACGCGTCGACGGGTCGGCTTGTTCGAAGCCCAACGGCGTGTTTATGATGGCGCCAACGCCATGAAAACCAAACTCACCGCATCGCAAATCAAGAGCTACCGCAAGGATGGTTACGTCGCGATCCCCGGCTTCCTCACGCCCCGGGAACTCAAGACGTGGCAGCGCGTGACGGTCGACGCGGTGAAGGATCGTCTTGCGTCGCGTCCCGGCTGGGAAGGCTTGAACAACCAGGCCAAGCCCGACGATTTTTACGCGCAGGTCTTCACGCAGTGCCTGAAGCTGGCCGACACCTCGCCGAAGATGCGCGAGCTCATCTACGATCCGCGCATCGGCGAGATGGCCGCGACGCTCGCCGGCGTCGACGGCATCCGTTCGTGGCACGATCAGGCGCTGTTCAAGCCGCCGTTCGGAAACCCCACCGGCTATCACCTGGACAACCCCTACTGGTCCTTCAGCTCGCGCCAGTCGATCTCGATCTGGATCGCGCTCGACGACGCGACGCTCATGAACGGCTGCATGTGGTACGTCCCCGGCACGCACAGGAAGGCCGACCCGGAGAAGAATTCCGGCATCGGCCAGAACCTCAGCGACCTGTTCAAGTTCTACCCGGAGTGGAAGAAGATCACCCCCGTCGCCGCCCCCGCCAAGGCCGGCACCGCGGTCTTCCACAACGGCCTGACCGCCCATGGCGCCGGGGCCAACATGACCAACAAACCCCGCCGCGCCATGACCTGCGCCTTCATGCCCGACGGCTCGACCTTCAACGGCAAGCGCAACATCCTCCCCGAAGACTATTTCAAATCCCTCAAGGTCGGCGACGTCCTCAACGACGAAAAGGTCAACCCGCTGATCTGGTCGCGAAACTGAACACGCAACCGCGCTCCCGCGCTCCTTTGTCTTGCCCCCCCGCCCCCCCGTCGAAGCCCCCCGCCCCAGGGGATGGGTGGCGCCAACGGCTGTAGCGCGTTTGGATTCGAACCGTCCGCGCATCGTTCGGCGCGTACCGCGGCCGCTCGATCAGCTCCACCGCATGCGGCGCCTGGCGCGGCCCCAGAACCCCGGTCCGCCGCCGATCAGTGCGCCGACGACCAAGCCGACGACGTGCGCGGTGTTGGCGATCGGGCCAACCAGTCCCGTGTAGCAGATCGCCAGCCACACGAGCATGACCGTGACGGTGTTCGGCGGGACGCCCAAACCTTCCCACGGCTCGAATTTCCCCTTCATCCAGATGTAGCCGAACAGCGCGTACACCACCCCCGACATGCCCCCGAACGTCGGACCCGACGCGATCGATTGCGCGACGTTCGAGACGACGGCGGAGACCAGGACGAGCAGGAGCAGGAACCACCACTTCTTGCGCCGCTCGATCGCCGAGCCCAGATCGCGCAGCCAGAACAAGTTGAAGATCAGGTGGATCGGCCCGAAGTGCAGGAAGATCGGCGTGACCAGCCGCCAGATCTGGCCGCGCCGAATCTCGCCGTGCAGGATCGGCCACAGACGCTCTTCGAGCGTGGGATGAGCCAAGGCATCTTCTTCGTGCTGGATCTCTCCGTCCGGCTCACCCCGCTCGGGCGGCGCCTCCGCGGGCGGGGGTCGATCGGGCCCGTGCTCCGGCGGCGCTTCCCACTCGATGTACGACGACGCGAACATCAGATACTTCATGACCGGCCCGCCCCAATACCCCAACCCCGTCAGCGCCGCGACGAGGACACAGATCGCGATCAACGTCAGCGTCGCCGGCGGCACGGACCACGACGGACGCCCCCAGCTCGTGCGCACGTCCACGTAATTCCGGCGCAACTTGCGCTCGCGCTTCTCGTCCATCGCGCGCTGCGCTCGAGCCACTTTCCCCGCCCCGGCGTACTTCGCGTCCCCGGGATTGCCGGTGAACTGCGCCAGCTCGAGCTTGGCGCGCTCCAGGTCGTCGTCGTCCGTGATCCAGATCGACCACCCGGACGCGCCCTCCTCGATCGAGTTCTTCACCCCCACGGCGGCGAGGTAATCGCCGAATCGTCGCGCCTCGTCCTCGACCGCCATCGAACTCAAAAGCCGCATCTCGCGAATCTCCGCTGGGTTGCCCCGTGCACACTATCACCGTTGCGGCCGCGCTTCTATCTTCGCCCGACTTGGCGCCGGGTGTCCCGTTTCACGCGCGAACGGACATTCCATGGTTGGAAAATACCGCATCCGCCCGCGCCCGCCATCGGTTTTGAAGTGCACGCACCGGCCCCAGCGCGGTACAGTTCTTCCCGCCAGAAAGGCCCGCTCGGACGTTTCACGAGAGAGCGCCCGCATGGAACCCACCCGACGCAACGCCGCTCCCGCCCGCAGTCCAGCGGCCGGATTGCTCGCCTCTTCGCGGCGCCGCGCATTCTCTCTGGTCGAACTCCTCGTCGTCATCGGCATCATCGCATTGCTGCTCGCCTTGCTCCTTCCCGCGATCAACAAAGCCCGTCGCCAGGCGCAAACCGTCCAGTGCCTCACCAACCTCCGCAGCCTCGGCCAAGCCCTCGTGATGTACGAGAACAACAACCGCGGCTGGGTCTACCCCGTGAGGAACCAGGAGAGCGCCCCCGGCGGCGTGATCGGTTTCGGCACCAACGTCGCCCCGCACGAGCGCTGGCCGATGAAAGTCTTCAAGGTCGCCGGCGCCCCCACCGATCCGCTGCCGTACGACGAGAACGCCTACGATGAAGGGAACACCGACGCCCGCCGACTCTTCGACGCCGGCCCCTTCACCCCGCCGCTCCTGAAGTGCCCCTCGGACCCCGACGCCGGCGAAGCTCACACCTACGTCCTCAACAACCACATCGCCCAGAACGCCATCCGCGCCGGCAGCCACGAGTTCGGCGGCCTGAGCCCCGCGGAGGTGATCGTCGCCGGCGAAAAATATTCCATCGCCCGCGACTACTACATGGAAGAGGACGACTTCGACCGCGTCGTCGACCGGTTCCGCCACGGTCCCGCCGGCTCCAACTACCTTTTCCTCGACACCCACGCCGCGACGGTCCGCCCGCGCGAAGCCAAATTGGGCTTGGACCCTTGGGACATCAAGCCCACGGAACCCGCCACGCCCTGAGCGCGCGATCGTCTCCTGCACGTCTCGTCCACACGAGGCTTGCCGTGCTGCCCCTCTCCCTCCGGAAATTCGAACGAAGAGCACGATCCTTCCGCGCAGGGGATGGAGCCGGACCGTGTCGGTCCGATCGGACCGAAGGTCCGCCTCCCGTTGCGCGCATTTCGTTTTTGTTTTTCGAATCGTTCGCTCGGGCTCGGTTCCCGAATCGGGGCGACACGCCCCGGCTCCGTCCCCTGCGCGGACGGATCATTCCTCGCGCTCGACTTCGACCCCCACACACCTCACCCTCCCCCGAACACCTCTTTCACCGCCCCCGTCACCAGCATGTCCTCCCGCTCCCGCGCAATCGCCTCCACCTGCTGCCTGACCTTCTCGTCCAGCCGGTAAATCTTCAGCGCCTTCACCGCCAGCGCCGCCCCCCGCGGCCGCTCGTCGGCGACGATCGACAACATCAACTCCACCGCCTCCTCCAGTCGCAGCAGCGCCATCGCCGACAGCGCCAGCTCCCGATTCCGGTCGTCCAGCGACCTCTCGTAGAACCGCTTGAGCACCGCCAGCGCCTCCGGCCTCCTCGATTCCCCCAGCGCCACCAGCGCCGTCTCCCGCAAATCCGCCCGATCCAGAAACCCCTCCACAAACCCCGCGGACGACCCCGGCCATCCGCGCAGCAACCCCAGCAAACACTCCCCCACCACCATCGTTTCCTTGTCCCCGCTCAGCGCCTTCAGCCGCAGCAACGGCTCGCTCGCCTCCTTCCCGCATCCGGCGATCGCCCGCACCCCCGCCAGCCGCGCCCCGCCGTCGCCATCCACCAGCAGCGGCACGATCTCGTTCACCACGCCGCGGTAATTCATGTTCACCAGCGCGAACGCGCTCGCCCCGCGCAACTCCCCCGCCGTGTCGCTCTGCCCGCCCCACGTCGGCTCGTGCTGCACGTGCTTCACGCCCGCCAGAAACACCCCCTCCGGCTGCGCCCCGATCGCCTCCAGCGCCTTCACGATCGCCGTTTTCGCCGCGCACCCCTTGTCCGCCTTCCCCCCGTCCGCCATGAACCGCTCGAACGCCGCGACGAGCTCCTTCACCAGAGATTCGATCTTCAACTCCCCCGCGATCGTCGCCCCCCGTGCCGCGATCAAGTTGTTCTTGTCTGCGATCGCGCCTCGCACCGCCGCCACGACCGCTTCGGTTTTCCCCGGCGCGGCTAGCGCCTTGAGTTCCGCCAACCGGTCCTCGATCGGTCTCGCCTTGGCCATGAGCGACAACCTACGAGATTTGAGGAGTCTCCACCATCCGGAGGTTGTCATGTGAATTCAAAGCCCCGGATGTACATCCGGGGCTCCGCGCGTCGCGAGCTCAGACGTGGCTACGCGTCGTCGCTTCGACGCGCCCCCCCGTTCCGTCGTCACGTTCCTCCCCGCCGATCTTCTCCCCCACGATGTACAGCGGCCTTCCCTGCACCTGCCGGTAGATGCGCCCGATGTACTCCCCCATCACCCCCAGCAGCAACATCTGCACGCCGCCGATGAAGAACAGGCCGACGGTCTGCAGGGCGTACCCCGCCGGCGGGTGACCCCAGAAGAGCTTCTCCGCGAAGATGCGGACCGCCTGGCTGAGCGCGATCAGCATCGTGATGAACCCCAGCGCCGTCGCGATGCGCAGCGGCTTGATCGAGAAACCCACCGCCGCGTCCAGCGACAACAAGAGCAGCTTGATCGGGTTGTACTTCGTCTGCCCCGACCCCCGGGCCGGGCGATCGTACTCCACCGAGCTGCTGCGAAATCCCGTCCACGCGACGAGACCGCGCACGAAGCGGTCCTGCTCCCTGCAGCGCTTCAGTGCCGCCAGCACCTTGCCGTCGATCAGCCGGAAATCCCCCGCGTCCACCGGGATCGACACGTCCGAGAGCTTGTCCATGATCCGGTAAAACAGCCACGAGGTGCTGCGCTTGAAAATCGATTCCCCCGCGCGCTTCGATCGCGTCGCGAAGACGATGTCGTTCCCCTCGCGCCAGCGCCGGACCATCTCCTCGATCACCTCCGGGGGGTCCTGCAGATCGGCGTCCATCAGCACCACCGCGTCCCCCACCGCGTGATCCAACCCCGCCGTGCTCGCCGCCTCGTGCCCGAAATTCCGCGACAGCTTCAACCCCGCCACGCTCGAATCCTTCTCCGCGATCTCCCGGATGATCCGCGCCGACCCGTCCGTGCTCCCGTCGTCCACGAAGACGATCTGCCGCTCACACCCGATGCGCTCCGCCGTCTCCGCTAGCCGCCGGTGCAGCTCCGGCAGGTTCCCCTCCTCGTTCAACAGCGGTATGACCACCGACAACAGCATCGAACGTTTCTCCAACGATCCCGTAGGGGCGGGTCTCAGACCCGCCCTCTCTTGCGTTTCGAAACCCTCAAAACAAGGGCGGGTCTCAGACCCGCCCCTACAAATCATCGGCCCGGCGGCAACGGATACTCGAACAGGTAAATCGTCCCGCCGATCACCGCAAAGGGCTCTGCGTGGCGAAGCGGCTCGTACGTCTTGCGCAACGCCGCGTCGTCGTAAATCCCCTGGAGCCGCGTGGCGCTGATCGCGATCACGCCCGGCGCGTCCGGCGGCTTCATCTCCGGCCCCAGCCCGTACCCCCCGGGTAGATTCCGGTAATCAATCTTATAATAGGCCGGGTCGGCGATCCCGAAATACCGCAGGTAAAACGCCTTCCCCGGATTGTCGCGATGCCACTTTTCCGCCCATTTCGCCAGCGGCTTCAGATCCTGTCCCCAATCCAGATTCGAATCGCCGAGCAACCGGTACCCGCCGCGCGACCCGCCGGCCGCCGCGTTGAAGAACGGGATGTAATCCGGGAACGCCGCCGACGATTCCACCGCCAACCCCAACAGCAACACGCCCGTCGCGATCCGAGCCTTCGTCCCCCATTCGCGCCACGCCCACGCCGCCGCCAGTCCGATCCCGATGTAGATCAGCGGGTACAACGGCAGGATGTGTCGCAGCCCCAAGTTCAGATTCGCCCGCATCACGTACAGAAAATAAACCGCTCCCGGCAGCCCCAGGCAAATCGTCAGCCACCGGTTTTGGTGCGAACCCCACCACCGCTTGCGCGTCAGGAGCGCCACCCCCAGCGCCCCCGCCATCGCCGCGAGGCTCGCCAGCGGCGTCTTGAACGCCATCGCCAGCGGAAAATAATTCCAGAAACCCGTCTCGCTGATTTCCCCCATCAGGAACGCGTTTCGAACCTGCGACGCCATGTGCACGTGAAGAACCCCATACACGAACGCCTGCGGCAGCAACCGGTGATGCTCGGCGAAGAGCGCGAACCCGGTCAGCAAACTCGGGATCCACTTCTCCCGTTCCTCGTCCGTCACCGGCTCGCCCGGGTGCCGCCGGTACAACTCGTTGACCTGCGTCATCCGCACCAGCGCCGGCATGTTCAGGCTCACCCCCGGCGCCGGCGTCGGATCGAACCGAAACCGGTAGACGCCCCAGGTCAGGACGAAACTCGCGACACCCGCGCCCGCGCACACGCCGACCGCCGCCCACACCTTGGCGCGGGTGCTCACCAGACTGCGCCCCCAAAACTCCCACGGCTCCTTCATCAGGGCCCGCGCCAGCAGCACGATCAGGATCAGCGGCCCGAGCAGAAGCCCGGAGAACTTGGTGTTGATCCCGACCGCGCACAGGATCGCCACGATCCCCAGCCGCGGCCACGTCGCCCGTTGCCCGAGTCGCCACAGCGCGTGAATCAGCGCCAGCGCCACCAGCGAGAACGCGACATCGTTGGTCACCAGGGACGCGTGCGCCAGGAAGTTCGGATCGAACGCGAACAGCGCCGTCGCCACGATCGCCGCCACCGCCCCACCGAGTTTCCACGACCACCACGCGACCAGCGCCCCCAGCGCCAGCCCCGCCACCAGCATCATCGCCCGGCCGATCGCCACGATCCGGTCGGCGTCGTTCCCCGGCGTCCGGTACAACACCTGCACCGCCCACTCCCACTGCAGCGGCAGATCCTGGAGCACCACCGCGAACTGCGGCGCCGCCGGGTCCATTTTGACCGGATGCCAAACCACCAGCGGCAGCGCGGCCCAATACTTCCACAGCGGCGGGTGTTCGGGATTGACGCGAAAGTCCCCGTGATGCAGATGCGCCCAAGCCGCCGGCACGTGCACGTTCTCATCGAACGTCGCGGCCTTCTGCCACGCCGCCGAATACGACAGCGCGCCGAACAGCGCCAGCAACCCCGCGCAAATCAAAAACGTCGTTCGCGGCGTGAGCGGCCCTGGCGAGGACTCGGTTTCCGGCATCGCCCGCCTACGTTCCATGAGCCGCCCCCCAATTGCAAGCCATTCCCGGCTCCCTCTTCCTCCTCGCCCGGTACGCCGGGAGAGGACCGAGGTGAGGGTTCGGTGAAGGGATCTCTGGATTGCCGTCCGGCGTGCTCCGCGCCGAACCCTCACCCCCACCCTCTCCCGGCGAGGATTATGCAGCCGCGCCCTAACTCAGCGCCAACGCGTGCGTTGCGCCTCCGAGTCCCGCGGATTCGTCATTCTGAGGGTACTCCCGAAGAATCTAGGCCGCCGTGTGCGAAGGGTCTGGATTCTTCGGGAGTACCCTCAGAATGACTGCTGGACTTATGGCGCCGATGCATAATCCTCCGGCGTACCGGGCGAGGGGGACGGAGGGCCCCTGTTCGTCGCCTCTGCGGCATCGCGCGATGGAGTCGTTCGCTTTGACCTTTCCGCCCCCCGGATTTAGCCTCCCCCGTTCATCCATGATCCACCCCCTCCTCCAAGCCCAGCCCCCCGCCGGCTACACCCAGTGGATCGCTCTCCTCGTCGCCGTCGCCGCCATCGCCTTCGTCCTGTTCCGCGGGAAACGGAAAAAAGACCCCATGCAGTCCGGCCCGCGCCTCTCCCTCTCCCAGCAGCGCTCGGTCGAGCAGCAAATGTCCAACCTCCTCGTCGAACTGTCGGAGATGGCCCGCCAGATCACCTCCCAGCTCGACAGCCGCGCCACCAAGCTCGAGCTTCTCATCCGGGAGGCCGACGAGAAGATCGCCGCGATGAAATCCATGGGCAACGGTGCTTTTCATCCCGCCGCGCCGTCCCCGGCGCAAGAATCGTTCTCCCCCGCCCCTGATGCGATCGAACCACCGACCCCGACATCAACGCCGCGCCCGACCACCCACGACTTCCCCCCCGACCCTCGCAACGAGCAGGTCTACGCCATGGCCGATCAGGGCAGCACCCCCCAGGAGATCGCTCGCCAACTCGGCCGCCCCAGCGGCGAGGTCCAACTCATCCTCGCCCTGCGCGGACGCCCCTAACCCCCAAATCGCGGACGCGCCCGCAACAGCGTGCTCGCTCTCCCTCTTCGTTTAGCCGCCGGGCTTGCCCGGCGCGTCCCGTGCCCCGCGTGAACTCCTCCACCCCTTCTCGCCCCCAATGTCCCGATCCTGCTCGCCCCGCCGCGTGGTACTCCCTTTGCAATTCCCCCCCCCCGCGTTCGTCCACTTCGCGTCGGGTGGTTTCTCAACGGTGTCGTGCCCCAAGGATGGGAGTGCCATGTCTCGTGCTATCGCTTTGCTTTTGGCGTGTCAGTCTCACTCGCGCCGCGTCGCTCAACTGCTGATGCTTCTGTGGCTGCTGAGCATCTCCGACCTCGCGTTGACGTTGTGGGCCGACCGCTTCACGCCCTTCCGCGAGCTCAACCCCGCCGCCCACTTCCTGCTCCGGACCGGCCAAGTGCCCGCCTTAGTGATGGTCAAGTTGGCCCTCACCGCCTTGGGCACCTCGATCTTCTGGCGCCTGCGCAACTACCGCCGCGCCGAAGCGGCGCTCTGGCTGATCGTCACGGTCTACGTCCTCCTGGCCGCCCGCTGGTCCGACTACACCGCCGCCGCGCTGCTGCACCCCTCGATCTGACCCGCGCGTTTCCAATTCCGGCACACGTCCATCACCGCGGTTCTCGTCATTCGGAGGTGCTCCGAAGAATCCGGATCTCGGAGTGCCACCATCTGGATTCTTCGGGACCACGTGCGAATGACGAGCCTTCGCTCAACTTGATCGTCCGGCACTCTCGCCGCTGCCGCGCACCTCCCCTCCGCACCTCCGGTTGTGACTTCCCCGCGCGGGCGTTACAACGTCCCCCGCCGCCGTGGACACCCTCTGGAAAATCCTCGCCACCCTCGGCCTCGTCGCCCTCAACGGCTTCTTCGTCGCCGCCGAGTTCGCCGCCGTCACCGCCCGCGCCTCGCGCCTGGAATCCGACGAGTCCCCCGGCCTGCTCAAGCGCCTCGCCCTCGACGTCAAGAAACGCCTCGACCTCTACCTCTCCAGTTGCCAGCTCGGCGTCACCCTCGCCAGCCTCGGCCTGGGCGCCGTCACCGAGCCCGCCGTCGCTGTCATCCTGGAACCCCTGCTCCACCTCCTGAAAATCCCCCCGCACGAGATGCACACGATCGCGTTCGTCGTCGCACTCGCGATCAGCAGCGCGCTCCACATCGTCATCGGCGAACAGGTCCCCAAGAACTGGGCCATCCGCGTCGCCGATCGGGTCCTGCCCCTGCTCGCGTTGCCCCTGGTCCTTTTCACCTACGTCTTCTACCCCGGCATCGCGCTGCTCAACTGGGTCACCAACGCGATCCTCCGCCTCACCGGCGTCAACACCGACTCCAGCGTCGAAGGCGGACTGCCCCACACCGAGGACGAACTCCGCGGCCTCCTCGCACAGGCCGTCAAGAGCGGCACCATCAACAAGGGCAACGAGAACATCCTCACCAGCGCCTTCGACTTCGGCGACCTCAAGGCCCGCCAGATCATGACCCCGCGCACCGACGTCAACTACCTCGTCCTCGGCCAGCCCGTCGGCGAGGTCCTGCGCACCATCCAGAAAAGCGCCTTCACCCGCATGCCCCTGTGCGAAGGCGACATCGACCACGTCATCGGCCTGGTCAACATGAAGGACCTCTTCACCCACCTCAAGCTCGTCCCCGGCAAGCTCCGCTTCCTCGACGAGCGAACCCCCAAAGGCGAACTCATCGCCATCCCCGACGGCCTGCCCGGATCCGCCCTTCACGTCATCGGCACCGGCGACGTGGACCTCCGCGCCATCAAGCGCGAGATCCTCTTCGTCCCCGAGCTCCTCCCCGTCCCCAAGCTCTTGCGCCAGTTCCAGACCAGCCACGTCCACATGGCCGTCGTCGTCGACGAGTACGGCGCCACCCTCGGCGTCGTCACACTCGAGGACGTCATCGAGCAGATCGTCGGCGACATCGAGGACGAGTTCGACACCGCCGGCCCCGCCGAGTTCGTCCCCGAGGGCGAAAGCTTCCGCGTCAGCGGCCTGTTCCCCTTACACCAACTGAAGGAACGCCTCCCCCAGCTCGACGTGGAAACCACCGACGTCGACACCGTCGGCGGCTACGTCATCCAACAACTCAAACGCTGGCCGCGCCCCGGCGACACCGTCCCCATGGGCGACTACACCGCCCGCGTCCTCTCCGTCCAAGGCAAACGCGTCGGCCGAATCCTCCTCACCCCCAACACCCAACAAGCCGCCCGCGCCGACGGCCCCGGCACCCCCACGTAACGATCCCACGCGCACTTTCACCACGCGCACTCTCCTTCCCGCTCCCCGCATGCGGGAAGAGGGCAGAGGAGAGGGGTCGTGGATCTACCCGTTGTATCCGTAAAAGCAAATCCGCCCCTCCTGCCCCCTCTCCCCTTGTGGGAGAGGGTTGGGGTGAGGGGTGAACCGTCAGCTTCACAGCGGCGCTCGTTCACAAGACCAGTGGATCAGACACCCCCGTCCGCCCCCTCCGGGCGATGGCGCGCGCTCTCTCGGACCGCGATATTCGTCCATTCGCTATCAACGAATTCCCCCGCCCCCGTACGCCCTCACCCCTCGGTCCTCAACCCCTCCAGCATCCCGTCGCTGCTCATCCCCATCGGTACCCCCGCTGCCGGCGCCCGCGACGACATGAACATCAGCAGCATGAAAACCACCGCCACCCCGCCCGCCGACGCCCCCGCGGCCATCGGGCGCGGGTCTTGCTCGGCCAGCACCTTGATGTTGTTCTCCTTCGTCGGCTCCTCGGCGTACGCCAGCAGTTTCGCCTCGCTGCCGCTCTTGGTCAGCTTGGCGTTCACCCGCTGCAGGTCCTGCTTGGCCGACTCCAGTTCCGCCTGGTAATTGTCCCGCGCCTCGGCCGCGTGATCGGCGGTCTCCCGCGCCTGCTTGAGCAGCACCACTTCCATCTTGGATTTGAGCAGCTCCGCCTCCGCGTCGTCCGCGGCCTTCTTCGCCTTGGCCAGTTCAGCCACCTTCGCGTCCATCAGCCGCTTCTTGGCCTGTTCTTCCTGACCCGTCGGCGCCTTGGCCCGACGCTCGTCCAGCTCCTGCCGCCGCGCCTCGATCTTCGATTGCAATTCCGCCGCCGTCGTCTGCAGCTTCGCCAGGTCCACGTTCCCGCGCGCCGCCTTGTTCTCCATCGCCGCCGTGTACTGCTTGCGCGCCGCGTCCATGTCCGCCAGGCGCTTCTGCAGCGCGGTCGCCAGCGCCTTCTGATCCGCCGGCAGTTTCTCCACCGCCGGCGCCGCGGCCTGAAGGTTGCGCTGCAGGCGGTCCATCGTCTGCTCCGCCCGCAGGCGGTTCTCGTCCAGCCGCTTCTGGCTCACCGAGATCACTTCCTGCAACTGCGCGATCGCCTCGGCGTAGAACGGGTCGTCCCCCAGCGCCAACTGCCGCGCCTTGATCTCCTCTTCCAGGCGGTCGACCTCCGCCTTCAGCGCCGCCGTCTCCTGCGCGTGCTCGGCGCCGGCCGACAGCGAGGCGTTGTACTTCCGCCGCGACAGCGCCAATTGCTTGTTCAGGTCCCCCAGCTTCGCGTCGTCCTTGAACAGCGAGCCGCGCTTGGCCTCGAGGTTGTCGTCCAGCCGGCGCTTCAGGTCGCTGATGCGCTCGTGCTGCTCCTTCTGGCTCTGGATCAGTTCCCCCGTGAGCTGCCGCGTCGCCTCTTTCAGGTCCGTCGCCGCCAGCAGGTACGCCTTGAGCTCCGGGAAATCCTTCGCGCGGTCCTGCGCCAGCTGCGTCTGCTCCTGGAACTGCTTGATCGCCACGTCGAGCATCCCGCGCGCTTCCTCCAGATCGTTGCGCGACGCCGAGCGCGCCGTGGCGATCGCCTTGGTCGTCTGCGCCAGGTCCGCCTCCAGCTGCTTGAGCGTGTCGTCCTCCGGGGCCGTCGCTGCGGCCGTCGCGTTGGGGTTGCGCATCTGGTCGATCTGGAACTGGATCTGCAGCACGTTCGCCTTGGCCATCGCCCAGGTCTTCTCGCGCTCCGCCGCCACGTCCTCCATCTCCTTCACCTGCGCGTCCGGCGGCCGCGTCTTGCTCAAGCGCTCCTGCTCCTCGAACAACGTCGCCAGCTCCCGCAGCCGGTCCTTCAGCCGGTTCCCCTGCGACTCCAGGTCTTTCACTTCCGTCGCGCGGTTCGCCATCGACAGCCGCGCCTGGTTCGGCTTGCTGAGCCAGATCGCCTGCAGCAGCGCCTTGGTCCGAACCTGGTCCGCCTCGGGGGCCCGGCTGTCCAGCACCAAGGTGAACGAGCCCTTCTTCGGGTCCTGCCAAAGCGTTTGCTCCGCCGCCGTCATCGCCTTGCCGAACGCCACGGTGTCCCCCAGGAACCCCGGCCCGATCGCCTCGGCCTGATTCTGGTTCGCCACGATCTGCGCCGCGGTGGCGCGCGTCGACGGATCCAGCAGGATCTGCCGCTGCTCCTCGCGCAGTGCCTGCTGATCCTTCGCCGTCAACACCTCGAAATTCTTGAAGTTCAGCGACCCTTCCACCTTGGCGTGCTTGGGCACCAGGTACCACACCGCCGCCGCCGCCGCCGCCATGAACAGGAACATCAGGAACAGCAGCACGGAAACCCGCGGCAGGAGCCGTCGCTTCGGTTTCACCGCCGGCATCGGCGTCGGGATCCGCGGCGCCTTCACCTTCCCGCGCTGCTGCGGCGCCCGCTGCGCCGCCGCCGCCGCCGGGGCCGGTTTCGCTTCCTCCACCGCCGGCGTCGGCGAATCCCACCCTTCGATCGTGTCCGGATCCGACGCGATTTCCGGTTCGGCGATGTCCAGTTCCGCGGCGAAGTCTCCGTCGTCAGCGATCTCCGCGCCGTCGGCGATCTCCGGTTCCGCCGTGATCGCCGCCGCCGCCGCAGCGGCCGGGGCCGCCATCGCGGGCGCCGCGGCGGCGCTGGGCTTGCTGTCCATCCCCTTGGCGCTGGGGGCCTGCGGCGGCTGCGCGGGCGCGGGCGGTGTCGTCGCGGTCGTCGTCCGCCCGGTGCCGAAGAACGGGTCGTTCGCCGCCGGCGTCGGCATGTTCGAGAACACGTCGCGCACCGGGGGCATCGCCAGCCCCTGGAACGCCTCGGCCGACGCCGTCCCCGCCAATCCGAAATCGTCCGTCGCCCCCAGCAGCTCTTCCGCCGTCGGCTCGACCACGCCCTTGCCGCTCAAGCTCGTCAGCTTCGGCCGCGGCGGCGTCTTCACG
>JADMIO011070367.1_pt1 | contig 13664 bp, 7 predicted proteins | sample 8958161 | NCBI WGS metagenome assembly JADMIO01 (sample SAMN16585339, study PRJNA669376) | soil metagenome | isolation source: Crop rotation soil | place: USA: Cullars Rotation, Alabama | collected 2011 | reverse complement strand
TCGCCTCGAGCATTCCCGCCGATGTTGACCTGGGCGCGTACTGCACGCGTGCGACGACAACGTGCTTACCCGGCGGTGCGAGCGACGGCCACCGCAGAGACGGGGCGAAGAGCTCGATGTGGGGCTGCGCCGACTCGCGACCGTACTTGATGTCGTCGTATGCGCGCTCGATGTAGTCCAGCGTGGGCGAAAGACTCACCACGCTCGACAGCTCGGCGGCGCTTAAGGGTCCCCCGTCCGGCAATGTCTCGAGAGCGAACTGCACGATCGCGGTGCATCCGCGATATCGAATGTTGCGGAGCGCCAGCAGGAACTCCGGATCCAGCCAGACGGGATCGACAAGGTCGAATGTGCGTCGCGGATCCGCCGTCGAGAGCACGATCGGTGCGGATAGCTTCTCGCCGTTCGCGAGTGTTGCGCCGGACACCAGATCGTTCATCACGTCGATGCGCGCAACCTCCGCGGCCGTTCGAATCGTCACGCTGCGCTTTCGCGCCGCCGCTTCGAGGGCAGCGACCAGTGCATCGGGCGATTCGGTCCACCACGCGCGTGTCCGCAGTGATCCCGCCGGCGCGCCGATCAGGTGGTGCAGCAGCACGAAGGTCGTTCCACCCGACCGCGGCCCCTGGCGAAGATCGCGTACGCCGCCCGCGCCAATCGCTGCCTTGAGCGCGGTATTCTCGAACTCGTCGTCCAGAAGATCCTGAACCGACATCGGCAGCACGCGCAGCAGCTCGGTCATGTCGCTTCGACCGAGGGCGCGGAACTTTCGTCCGACGCCGACGAGCGATGCCAGATCGCCGAGCGAGGTCGTCGCGACGTCCGGGGCGGGTAGTTGATAGAGCGCGCCGAGAAACTCGGCCAGCTTTCCTATTCGGTCTGCAAACGCCGGCCACCGCTCCGCGTCGCGCGGCGAATGCCGACGAATCGCTTCCGCGGCCGCGCGAGTGTCGGTCGGCAAGGAAAGGAATCCGCCGTCAACGGGTGCGGAGACCGCAATCCGTGGGTTGGTCTGCGCAGGAGGTCTGAGTCCGATTCCTCGAACTACCGACTCAGGCAGCCATCCGGCATCGGGCCCGAGCGGCGCACGAAACCCCGGGGCGAATTCGATCGTGCGCGCCATTCCGCCAACGGCGTCCGCGCGCTCGAGCACTGTCACCCGTTTTCCCGCTTTCGCGAGCGCAATCGCCGCGGCAAGCCCATTGGCTCCCGCGCCGATGACGATGGCGTCGCTGGTCGTGCCTCGCGCCTCGCTCCTCGCCATCAGGCCTGCCCCTCGCCCGTGATCTCGAGCGCGGCGAGGCGGCCCGACGCCCCCATGATGCCGCCGCCGGGGTGCGTGCCGGCACCGCACTGCCAGTAGCCGCGAATGGGCGTACGGTACTTGGCCCAGTGCGCCGCCGGGCGCAGGAAGAACAGCTGATGCAACGCGAGCTCACCCTGGAAGATGTTTCCTTCCGAGAGACCGGTGATGCGCTCGATGTCCGCCGGCGTCAGTACCTGGCGTCCGACGATCAGTGATTTCAGGTTCGGCGCAAAGCGCGAGATCGTGTCGACGACGGCATCGCCGAACGCTTCGCGTTTCGCGTCGGTCCAGCCGCCGTTCAGGTTGTGCGGCGCGTACTGTACGAACACGCTCATCACGTGCTTGCCCGGCGGAGCCATGCCCGGATCGATCATCGACGGAAGCACGATGTCCATGTAGGGATTGCGCGAGAACTCGCCGTACTTCGCGTCATCGTACGCGCGCTCGAGATACTCGACATTCGGGCTGATGGAGAACGCGCCGCGCGATGCACGCAGAGCGAGATCACGGTCGTGTTTCAGACAGGTGAACTCCGGCAGGCCGTTGAGCGCGAGATTCACCTTGCCCGACGATCCGCGGAATTTGTACCGCTCCACGCCGGTCACCAGGTCGTCTGGTAGTTCCTTCTTCTCGACGAGCTGCAGGAACGTGCGGCGCGGATCCAGGCTCGACACGACGACCGGCGCCTGGATCTCATCCCCGTTCGCGAGGGCCACTCCGGTGACTTTTCCTTCGCGCACGAGCACGCGCTCCACCGCGGCGTCCACTCGAATCTCCGCGCCCCGGGCGCGCGCCGCGCTCGCGATCGCCTCGCTGATCGCCCCGGTGCCGCCGCGCTGAAAGCCCCAGGCGCGGAACGCGCCATCGATCTCGCCCATGTAATGGTGCAGCAACACGTACGCGGACCCCGGCGAGCGAGGTCCGAGAAACGTCCCGATGATGCCGCTCGCCGACTTGGTCGCCTTGAGCGTATCGAACTCGAACCATTCGTCGAGATAGTCGGCGCTGCTCATCGTCATCAGCTTGTGCAGCGCGTGAAAGTGCTCGGCGCCCAGTCCGCGAATGTGGCGGCCGAACCGCAGCAGCGCGCGCAGGTCGGACGGCGCGAGCGACGCCGGATCGGGCGGCACCATGCCGAGGATCGGCTTGACCGCCATCGCCATGTGATGCATGAGGCGGCCGAAGCGCGTGATCGCCTCCGCGTCGCGCGGGGAATGGCGCTCGAGCGCCGCCCGCGACTCGTCCGGATCCGCCCACGCGCCGAGGTAGTCCCCGTTCTCCATCGGCGTGACGGTGCTTTCGAGCGGCAGGATCTGCAGTCCGTGACGCGGCAGTTCGAGATCGCGAATGATCTCGGGCCGGAGCAGGCTGACGACGTACGAGAAGACTGAGAACTTGAAGCCGGGGAAGATCTCTTCGGTCACCGCCGCGCCGCCGACGAGCGGTCGCCGCTCGAGCACGAGCGTCTTCCGACCGGCGCGGGCGAGATAGGCCGCGGCCACGAGACCGTTGTGACCTCCGCCGACGATGATCGCGTCATAGCGATTCGCGATCACGCCCGCTTCCTCGGCGGATCGTAGAAGGGAAGTTTTCGGATCGTCGCGTTCGCCCGCTGCCGCCGGTGTTCGACGGAGAGTTCCATCGTCACCTCGGTACCGTCGGCGTAGTGGGGTGCCGTGATGTGCGCGAGTGCGAGATACTTCTTGAGCAGCGGCGACCAGCAGCCGCTCGTCGCATAACCGATCTGCCGTCCGTCGCGCAGGATCGGGGCGCTGCCGCGCCAGGCAACGGTGGGCAGCGACGGTGGTAGTCCGCGCGACGCGTACAGCCTCTCGAGCGACACCCAGCTCACCTCGACCCCGACGAAGTTCCACGCCGAGCCGTGCTTCCTCTCGGCGCGATGCGCGCGTCGCCCATTGTACGGGCCCTTCGATTCGCTGACCGTCCATCCGAGGTTGATTTCGAATGGCGAAGACTTCTGATCCGGAATGAAGGCGTGGTGCGACGAGAAGTAATCGACATCGAGCATGACGAGGCCGGCCTCGATGCGTGCGAGGTCGAGCGCCCAGATGCCGGCGGGCGTGATGCCGTACGGCGTCCCGGCCTGCACGAGCGCATCCCACACGGGCAGCGCCTTGGCCGCGTCCACCCAGATCTCGTACCCGAGATCACCCGTATACCCGGTCCGCGAGATCGTCACTGGCGTGTCGCGCAGCGTCGTGTGAAGGAGCCGAAAATATTTCAGCCTGGAGAAGTCCGCCGGCGAGAGTTGCTCGAGAATCGTTCGCGAGAGCGGTCCCTGAAGCGCCAGTGCGGCCGTGTTGTGCGAGACGTCCTGCACGTTCACCTCGAGGCCGACGCCGTTCATGGCGAGCCAGCGGAGATTCGGCTCGGCGCTCGTCAGGCGGTATGTGCCGTCGTCCAGACGGCTGATCGTGCCGTCATCGATGACCTTGCCGTCGGCATCGCACCACGGCGTATAAAGCACCTGGCCCACCGCGCACTTTTGGACGTCGCGCGTGACCATGCGGTCGAGCAGGCGCGCGGCGTCGGGTCCCGTGATCAGATACTTGTGAAGCGGCGAGACGTCGAAGAGCGCGGCGGCATTGCGAATGGCGGCGTATTCGCGGTCGGGATGCGGCTCGTAGGAGCTCGCGATCTGGAATCCGGCCCAGCGGCGCCACGTCTGCGCGCGTACGAGTGGGGCCGTGCGATCGTGAAAGGGAGTCGTTTTGAGCATGAGCGGCCGCAAAGGTACCCTTTGTCATCCTGAGGCGCAAAGCACCGACGGACGCCTGTAACACGGTACGTTTCATGATCTTTCAGAACCCGATGAGATCCCTGCTGATGGCCGCGCTGGCCTGTGTGGCCGCATGCTCGACCGACTCGCGACACGAGGCGGTCGCGGCGGGAGACGTCGCGGCCGCTCCGGATGGTGAGCTGGCGCACACGATCGCGCAGAGCGACGTGCTTACGGCGGCGCAGGCGGCCATCGACTCCGGCCGGCCGTGGCGTGCGACGCAGATGCTTGGTCCCGTCCTGCGGGATTCGGCCAAGCGGCAGCCCGCCGCGCTCATGGTCGCGGCGCGGGCGGCAGCAGGATGGGGAGGGTGGGCCGAGGTGGATCGGCTGCTCACGCGCCAGCCGTGGCTCGATACGCAGTTCGAAGGCGAGGGACGCGAACTGCTGGCTCGCTCCGCTCTCGAGCGCGGCGCGGACACCGCGGCACTCGCTCATGCCGCGGCCGCGCTTCGCGCGGCGCGTACGACGGGCACGCGTGCCATGCGGTCGGTCTTTCTCGCTCGCGCGCTCGAGCGGAACAATCTCTTCGACAGCGCGGGGGTGTTGTACGAGCGCGCGGCGGGATCGCTCGCGCCGATCCGTCCGTGGCTGGCGCTCCGCGCCGCGGGCGTACAGACGGATTCGGCCAGGCGTGCGAGATACTACGCACAGGTCAAAGGCGGGCCGGCGCGGGCTCGCGTTCCGTGGACGGAGGCCCAGACGCGCGAACGGTTTCAGGGCGCCGCCGGCGCGGCCACGCGCTTCGCGCAGTTGGGTGCAACGGTCCAGGCGCTGCGCCTCCGGACGTTCGTCGCGCACGACGACGCGACACGCAATGAGCTCATGCAGTTCATTCGAACGCACACCGGCACGGCGGACGCGCGCGCGGCCGTCGACGTGTTGGACCGCGTCTATCCTGGAGCTTCGGCCGCCGATGAGCTGATCATTGCGCGGAGCGCCGCCGCCTCGGGGCCACTGCCGCGAGCGATCACCGCGTTCGAGCGTGCGCTCGCGGAGCCGGGCCTCGTCACTCCGTCGGACCGCATCGCGTATGCGCAAGTGCTCGCGCGAAGCAGCCGGTCGCGCGACGCGCTCGCGCAGCTGACGCTGGTCGAGGGGCCGCTGGCCGGGCAGGCGGCCTATCAGCGCGCGCGTGTGTTCCTGACCTCGGGAACCGGCGATCAGACGCGCGCTGCTCTGCGGGACGTGATTGCGCGCTTTCCGTCCGACACCGCGGCAGCCACGGCGGCGCTGTTTCTTCTCGCCGATCTGTCGATCGACGACGGCAACGACGCGCAAGCTCGCTCGCTCTATCAGCAGCTCTATCGGAATTATCCGGCAAGCTCGCGCGCGCCGGAGTCGCGCTTCCACGCGGCGATGATTGCACTGGTATCCGGAAACGCGAAGGCCGCGTCTCTCGAGCTCGATTCGCTCGTAGCGGTCGCTCCGCGCGCTGCGGATGCGAATGCCGCCCGCTATTGGAGCGGCCGCGCCTATGCGCTGTTGAAGAACACCGATCAGGCGCGCGCGCGCTGGCGCGAGGCGATGACCGACAATCCTGGTTCATACTACGCATTGCTCGCCGCAAAGCGTCTCGACGAGAAGCCGTGGGTTCCGTCGGCACGGGCGGACTCGTTCGCGGTGTTCGCCGATCTGGACAGCGCAATGAGCCGCTTCGCGTTGCTCGACAAGCTCGGTATGGACGCCGAGGCGAAGTTCGAGCTCGATGCGGTCGAGGAAGCCGCTGCGTCGTCGCCTGAGCGGCTCGCATCCACCGCGCGCGCCTTGCTGCGCGCGGGCCAACCGTCGCGCGCCGTTCGCCTGGCGCAGAAGCTCGTCGACGCCGGCCAACGCGATGCGCGCGCCTATCGTCTACTGTACCCGGCAATCGATCGCGACGAGCTGGCGCGTACCGCGAAGGCCAACGATCTCGATCCCGCGCTGGTCGCGGGACTGATCCGCCAGGAGTCGAGCTTCAATCCGCGTGCGATCTCGGTGGCCAATGCACGCGGCTTGATGCAGGTGCTTCCTGCCGTCGGCGAGGAGGTCGCGCGCAGCCTGCGCTTTCCGGTCTGGTATCCCGCGCTCCTGCTCGACGCTGACGCGAACCTCCAGCTCGGGACGGCGCATCTCGCGGCGTACATGAAGCAGTACGGTCCACTACCTCGCGTGCTCGCCGCGTACAACGCGGGAGGCTCGCGTGTGACGCGCTGGGTCAATCGCGCCGGGTCTGACGATCCTGAACTCTTTACTGAGCGAATCCCGTTCGCGGAGACACGGGATTACGTCCGCATCGTGCAGCGGAACGCGCAGATGTATCGGGAGCTGTACCCCTGGTAGATGCGAGGGCCGCGCTGTTCGCGCGGCCCTCGCCCGTACTCACCAGCCCGGCGCCATCTGCAGGCCCCACACCCAGTTCTTCTTCGGCCGCTGGAACGGATGCGCGATGTACGCTTCGATGATCGCGTAGCCCATCAGGTTGAACCGGAACGAGACGCCCGTGCTGAACACCGGAATGCGCGTGGTGCACGGATAGAACGACTGGAGCTGCGCCGCCTGCTGGCTGTTCGTCTGCCGGGTGCAGTCGCTCGGCGCTTCGTTCGCCTCGCGCGCGAAGCGGAGATCCGGACCCTGCGCATTCGTGTACGACACGCCCGCGTCGAAGAACGGCGATACCTCGGTCGGCAGGAACGGGAAGTTGATCAGGCCAAATCCTTCCGTCCCAAACAGCGGAATACGGAACTCGGTGTTGATGACCGCCACCTTGCTGCCGAACAGACGCTCGAACGCGGGACAGCCGGTCTGCTGCGTGCCTGCGGTCGTGCCGACCGGCGTGCACTCGTCGCTCGTGAATGATCCATAGCCGTAACCGCGCATCAGCGTTTCCTCGCCGAGGTAGAGCGGCCACGTGGTGTTCACGTCTTCGCCACCGCCGCCGTAACGGCCGAGCGAGAACCCGCGGAAGGCGAACGAGAACGGACGCATGAACACGTACCGGCGATAATCCGCGAGCCCGGTCTGATACGTGACCGATCCGCTGGTCATCGTGTACTGCAGGCGGTAGCGCTCGCCCTGCACCGGTGAGGTGAACGCGGCGAACGAGTTGTCACCGACCAGCGCGACCGACGGCTCCGCGAACCACACCGGGCGGTACTGGTTCGCCAGGGTGGTCTGTCGTTCGTCGATGATCGTGTTGCCGAAGTACACCGTCTGCCACAGCTCGGTGTCGAAGCCGTAGTGGGTCAGGTTCGCCGAGAATTCGAACCGGCGCGTCGTGGTGAAGGGGTACTGCATGAACATCTGCGCCTGATCGATGTAGATGCGCTGGATCAGCTGGTTGACGCTGAAGCCCTGCGCCGCGCCGCCCTGCGTTTGCAGCAGCGTATCCTGCACGTACACGCCACCCGTCAGGTAGGGAACGTGCTGCGCGCCGGCACCCCAGTTCCATCGATTCTTCAGGTTGTAGTACTGCACGGCACCGCCGATGTCCTTCACGGTGCCATTCGCCTGGATCGCCGTGAAGATCTGACGGTCGCTCAACTGATCGCCGAAGATCATCGACACGCCGCCCGCGACCCCGGTGCCGAACGGACCGCCGGCCACGACGCCGAGGCTCGGCTGGCCGATCGCGTCGAGCGCGAAGCTCGAGTGATACGGCTCGACGGTGAAGTCATTGCCGCTCGGCAGGCCGCTGCTCGCGTCGGCGAGATAGCCCATGACGAGACTGCGCGTCACGTTGGGCGGGGGGAGCTGCGCGCCTTCCCACGTTGCGACCGTGGTCACCGGCGTCCCCTGAGTCTCCGAGGCGTTCAGACTGCGGATCTCGTGGCCCTGATCGTAGAAGGTGTTCAGGAGCATGCGGCCCGTCTGACGCGAGACCGACAGCGCCGGCGAGATCGTGGTGATGCCGCTGATACCCGTCGACATCCGCGTGATACGGAACGCCTGCCCGCTCGTCAGGTTCAGGCGATAGACGTCCGGAAAACCGTCCTGGTCGGAGATGAAGAAGACGTCGGCGCCGTTGGGCGAGAACTGCGGGTTGATGTGCTTGCCGCGGGCGAAGGGCGAGAAGACCGTGATCTTGCCCGTCGCGATGTCGTACGTCGCGAGCTGCAACGGCGAGTATTTGAGCGCGTTGAAATCGGTCTGCGGACCGCGATCGGTCGAGAAGGCGATCGTCTTGCCGTCCGGCGACCACGTCGGCTGGATGTCGGCGTAGCGATCGTCCGTCAGCTGCTTGATCGTGCCGGCATTCAAGTCCAATAAATAGAGATCGCTGATGCCCCCCGCCTGGCCGGAGAAGGCCAGCGTCCGGCCGTCCGGCGACCAGGACACGTGGCTGACCGAGCCGATGCCCGGCAGCTTGATCCGGCGCTCCACGCTCGTCGACTTGGTGTCGAGAATCGCGATCTCGTTGTTGCCGTCGGCGTACACGATGAAGGCGAACTTGTCCGAGTTCGGCGACCAGTCGCCGGCCGACTGGATCCAGCTGATGGCGTCGAAGTGCGCGTCGCTCGACGGTCCTGCGAGCTTCTTGAGCACCCTGCCGGTCGTCGCGTCGCCGACGAACAGGTCGATGCTGAACAGATTGCGCGTCGAAAAGAACGCGAACAGCTTGCCGTCCGGCGAGATCGTCGGCGAGACGTTGTAGTCGCCGCTCCGCTGCAGGCCGATGAGCTTCTGGCCCACGGAATCCGGGTGCGTGCGTCCGGCGATCTGCGGGAGATACATCGCCTTGTTCGCTGCGGCCCAGTCCTTGGAGAGCGAATCCTGATTCTCGCCGAGCACGCGAATGAGCGCCTGATCCCAGCCGAGGCGCAACGCGGCGCGGTACACGTCGATGATCGCGCGATCGCCCCAGCGACCACCGACATACGCCCACAGGGCCTGGCCGTAACGATACGGGAAGAAGCGGGGATCGGTCGTCAGCTGCTTGATCGTCGGGAACTTGTCGCGCTGCACCGCGTCGCGCATCCACATGGCCGTGAGCGGATCCTCGCGTCCGAGCGAGAAGTACTCGGCCATGCCCTCGATGAGCCACAGCGGCAGGGCGTCGAGGCGCATCAGGCCGCCGCCCGGGGTGCCCTCGGCGATGTTGTACTGGAACACGTGCACCAGCTCGTGGCCGAGCACGTGGTCATTGTCCGCGTAGATGCCGGTGAAGGGCATGATGACGCGGGTGCGATTGGATTCGGTGACACCGCCGGTGCCTTCCTCGAGCGACTCCTGGATGACGTTCGTCTGCTCGAAGTCCGGGTGGTCGGCGTAGAAGACGAGCGACTTGCGGTCGAAGGCGTGCCGGAACGTGTCGTTGTGGCGCGCGTACCAGCGCTCGGCCTGGCGGCCGGCGTCGCGCACGATCGTCGACTCCGGGGGATAGAAGAAGTTGTCGAAGTGCTCCGACTTCAGGATCTTCCAGTCGAACTTCTCGTACTGGACCTTGTTGCGGCCGAAGTATCCCTGGGCGCCGGCCGGGACGGCGGCGGTGAACAGCACGAAAAGCGGCGTGACAGCAGCCGCCCAGCCCATACGCAGTCGAGCCATGAAATGCCCCGCGGTCATCGCCGCAGTAAAAGTCTTTCCGGACCCCCGAGCCGAACTGGTCGGAAGCCGATGCCGCTAGGCGGGCAAGGGACGTGCCCCGTCTGGTGAAGGACTAGCCACCTCGACAATCCCGTCAAGGTGCCTGACCGTTCGCTGGCACTTGCCTATCTGACACGCCAGACTTCTCCATCCCCGAGCCAGGCCACCCGACCGCGTATGGGCGAACAAAAAGAGTACAAGCTGACGATGTTCGACCGGCACGGCGCCGCCGCGGCCGACATCGTGCGCGCGCGGGCGTACGGGCTGATGGTGTTCGGCCTGGTCTTCGGCATCGGATCGGCGCTGACCCGCCAGCTCTCCTGGACCATCTTCTTCGCGGCCATTCTCTCGGGAATCGTCATCAGCTGGGCCGCCCAGGCCATCGCGAACAGCGTGGGCTGGACCTGGAAGCGCTTCATGGTGGACGGGGCGAGTACGCCCTACGTGGAGCAGTACTCCTACCAGCAGTCGCTCGTGATGCAGGGGAAGCTCGACGAGGCGCTGGAGTCGTTCGAGGCGGTGATCGCCGAGAAGCCGGGCGAGATTGATCCACGCACGAAAGCGGCGGAGCTCTACGACCGCGAAAAGAAGAACCACAAGCGCGCCGCGGAGCTGTTTCGAGAGGTGCAGCGAATCGAGACATGTCCGCCCGGCACTTTCATATATGCTGCGAACCGCCTGGTGGATCTCTATCTCGGTCCGCTCAATGAACCCGGTCGAGCGCTGGTCGAGCTGCGAAAGCTGATCGACAAATACCCGGGCACGCCGGCCGCCGAGCAGGCACGAACGGCTTTGGCCAATCTCAAGTCGCGCTTCGTGGAAGGGTAGAGGGTGGAGGGTTGAGGGAAGGTGTGCGGCCTGCGGCCGCTCGATGAAAAGCGGCGCCGAAGGCGCCGCGTACCTTCCCTCTACCCTCAACCCTCCAACCTCAACCCTCAACGCTCGCTAGTCGAAGTCCGGCTTCCGGTTTCGCTTCTTGTCGGCGTGGCGCTTCTTCTCGGAGAGGCGCTTTTCCTTCGCCGCCCTGGTTGGCTTGGTCGCCTTTCGCTTCTTCGGAACGTGAAGGGCATGCCTGATCAACTCGGCCAGCCGCTGCTCGGCCGCCTGCTTGTTCTGACCTTGGCTGCGCCGGTCGCTCGCGACCACGCGCAGCATCCCGTCAGCATCGAGCCTCGGGGCGAGCTTCGCCCGGACCCGCGCCTTTTCGTCGTCCGAAAGCGCCCGCGACCCCTCCAAATCCCATAGCAGCTCGATCCGGGTGGACGAGGTGTTCACGTGCTGGCCCCCGGCGCCGCCCGATCGGGTCGCGCGGTACTGCAGCTCGGATCTAGGGATGGACAGGCTGGGGGTGACGGTCAGGACTGTCGTGTCGTCCATTGATGGTATAGCAGATTGCAACGGTCTCTTCTCTCGCACTTTGCAACTTGCGGTTCGCCACTCCTCCTTCCGAACCAGCACTCAAGGCAATTCTCGACCCGCGAAAAATGCTTCGCTGGGTCTACATCGGCCGGCTCTGTCTCGCGAGCGCGATCTTCATCGCCGCCATCGCCCGCTGGACCGCCGATCTCGCCGACCAGACCCTCGTCGCCTCGCTGACTTTCGCCGCGACGATGGCCGTCACGGTCGTGTCCGCCGGCTACTCGGAAATCTACCGCAAGCGGACCGGCCCCACGTTCCTGTATCTCCAGGCCGCGTTCGACATGCTGCTCGTCACCGCGGTCGTCCACGTGACGCGCGGCGACAACTCGCCGTTCGCGGCCCTGTACATCCTCGTCATCGCCACTGCGTCGCTGCTGGTTCCCACCGGTGGCGGTCTGTTGATCGCGGCGCTCGGCCTCGTCCTGTACTTCGCGGACATCCTCTACTTCTTCCGCACCCCGGTCAATCCGATCGAGCCGGGCATATGGCTGCAGCTCTCCATCTTCGCCGTCGTCGCGCTCTGCGTCCGATACGTCTCGGCGCGGCTCCGCGAGAGCGGCGAAGGGAAGGACCTGCTCGTCGCCGCGCTCGAGCAAACGCGCCTCCAGGCCGAGGACATCCTCCACAACATTCGGAGCGGAGTGGTGACGGTGGACGCCACCGGCCGCCTTCTCTATGCGAATCCGATGGCCGAGCATCTGCTCGGCATCGATCTGATGGACCACATCGGCGAGCCGATCATTGGTCTCGTCGGTGGCGTGGCGCCGGAGATCGCGAGCGCCATGCAGCGCGCCGCGGAGTCCCGGGTGCGCACCACGCGCGGTGAAGGCGTCGTCGCTACGGTCGCCAAGCGCTTTCCCGTCGGCGTCACGACGACCTATACGGAGCACACTGAGACCGGCAGCGGCCGCACGGCCACGGCGATCTTTCAGGACATCTCGGATCAGAAGCGCCTCGAGTCACTGCGCCTCCGCGCCGAGCGTCTCGAGGGAATCGCTGAGCTGAGCGCGTCGCTGGCGCACGAGATCAAGAATCCGCTCGCCTCGATTCGGAGCGCGGTCGAGCAGATCTCGCGCATGCCGGCGGTGTCCGACGATCAGAAGACGCTCAGCGTGCTCGTGATGCGCGAGTCCGACCGTCTGTCGCGCCTGCTGTCCGAATTCCTCGACTTCGCGCGCGTACGCGTCGCGCGCACCGACAAAGTCGATCTCGCGATGATCGCGCGCGGCGCCGCGTCGCTCGCGTCGACGCATCCGGATCGCGACGAATCGGTGAACGTCGTTTGCGTTTCACCGGAGGGCGAGACGCTTCAAATCGACGGCGACGAGGACCTGCTCCATCGCGCCGTGTTCAACCTCGCCCTCAATGCGGTGCAGGCGTCGCCGCCGCGCAGCGAGGTACGCATCGAGGTCGCGCGCGGATCCTTCGAGTCGTTGTCGATCGGACTGCCGTTCGACGGCGAGGCGGTCTCCCTCCGCGTGTCCGATTCCGGTCCGGGAATTCCACCGGAGATTCGCGACCGGATGTTCGACCCGTTTTTCACCACCAAGGCGAACGGCAGCGGGCTCGGTCTCGCCGTCGTGCACCGCGCCATCGAGGCGCATCGCGGGCTGGTCTTCGTCGACAGCGGTTCGCGCGGCACGCGCTTCACCGTCATCCTGCCGCGCACGAGCGCCGCGCACGGCGCTCCGCAACCTGCCGGGAGTCTTTCGTGATCGACACCTCGTCTTCCAGGCCCAGCGTGCTCGTCGTGGACGACGAGACCGGCATTCTCGATTCGCTCAACATTCTGCTGCGCAACGAAGGCTTCACGCCGCATCTCGCGCATGGCGGCAAGGCCGGTCTCGAGCGCATCAGCGAAACGCGGCCGGACATCGTCCTCACGGACATCCGCATGCCGAACGTCACCGGCGTCGAGATTCTCGCCGCCGCGCGGCAGTCAGATCCGGACGTCCCGGTGATCCTCATGACCGCGCAGGCGACGCTGCAGTCGGCGATGCAGGCGGTGAATGAGGGCGCGTTCTACTACATCCAGAAGCCGTTCCGCAACGACGAGCTGGTGGCGATCCTCCGCCGCGCCGCCGAGCATCGCAAGCTGCGGGTCGAGAACAAGTCGCTGAAACAGGCCATCAAGCGCGCCGAACGACACGGGGTCGCGCGCCCTGTCGGCGTCAGCAAGTCGTGGCTCGAGGTGCTGCGGCTCGTCGAGACGGTGGCGCCGACGGATTCCACGGTCCTGATCCAGGGGGAATCCGGAACGGGCAAGGAAGTCATCGCGCGCTACATCCATGAGCTGTCGGCCCGGACCGAGGGGCCGTTCCTCTCGATCAACTGCGGCGCGCTTCCGGAAAGCCTGCTCGAGAGCGAGTTGTTCGGCCATGTGAAGGGGTCGTTCACCGGCGCGATCCGCGACAAGGTCGGCCTGTTCGGCGCCGCGACCAAAGGCACGTTCTTCCTCGACGAAATCGGCGAAACGACGCCGGCCACGCAGGTGAAGCTGTTGCGTGCGTTGCAGCACCGCGAGGTCATTCCCGTCGGCTCGACCGACGCGGTGCCGGTCGATACCCGCGTCGTC
>JADMIO010950817.1_pt1 | contig 13664 bp, 6 predicted proteins | sample 8958161 | NCBI WGS metagenome assembly JADMIO01 (sample SAMN16585339, study PRJNA669376) | soil metagenome | isolation source: Crop rotation soil | place: USA: Cullars Rotation, Alabama | collected 2011 | reverse complement strand
ATAGAATCAAGCCGGGCTTGAATCCGACGCCGCCTATCGTCATCTCGACTATGCCTGCTCCCGTCTTGATTCGCCTGCGCGGCATTCGCGTGATGAGCGGCCCGTTTTCAATCTCAAGCGTCAACGTGTTAGATTGATTACCATCCGAATTTATAACTCGCAGTTCGAGCGCTCCTGCGGTCTTGAAGAATTTTTCGGGCGCGATGACCTCAAGCGATGTTTTAGAGACGAACAACGTTTCTAATGTTTCGCCCCCAATCATCACCTTTGCCCCGCGCTGGAATCGCTCGCCCTCGATCTTCAGGTCAAGCCCCACTGCCCCGGTACCAGTCAGGGGCGGCGTTATCTTAAGCGCTCGCGGAGGGCTGTCAGAAATGACGAACTTAGCGACTCTGGAAAGCTCGCCTCTCGGGTTTCGCACGCGCACCTCCACCGTTCCGCCTTCCGCGATAAGCCCCGCGCTCACCTCGGTTTCAAGTAACGCGTCCGAGCGAACATCGGCCGCAAGCTCGGTCTGGTCAAATAAAACCATAGCGCCTGGCAGGAAGTTGCCGCCTGAAATCGCGAGCGTAAAAGCTGGCCCGCCTGCGCGAGCGCTTGCGGGCGCAAAGCTGCGAATGGCTGGCTTGACGGTAAACGGCGCGCCGTTGACTCGCGCACCGGGCGAAAATAAGCGATCTTTATTTTCGCTCGCAATCGTGTGGAGCGAAAAACTCGCGCCCGCCGCATCGGGGTTGCGATTGATAGATTGATTCGCTCCGCCTTGCGCGGCGTCAAATTTTATCTCCTGTATGATGCGTCCTTCGGCGTCTTCAAGCTTGATCGTGTCGCCGCCGTTGCCCAACGATAACCCGCCCGTCGAAGCTTTGAACACGAGGCCGTTTTCAGCCGCGTTTCCAAACGAGCCTGCAGGATTGCCGCCGCCGAAAACAATCGTCGCTTCGAACGGAGGCAATAAGGTTCCGGCACCAAACACATGCCGCACCTGATCGGCATCTGACAATTGATAGCCGGATAGGTCCAGGGTTTCGGACGTGCGGTTGACGATCTCAACGAATTCATCTTGCGATGCGCTGCGCGAGCCATCGCCGTTCGCATCGCCTATAAGATCGCCCGCAGCATTTCCCGGCGGGTCGGCCAGATATTCGTTGATGACAAGCGGGTCTTTTATCAAAACTTTCAGCGTAGCATCATTCGAAAATCCGAAATCAGGATTCTCGACTCTGAGCGAAACATTGCCTGCCGATTGAGTAAATCGAGCGGGCAATTTCGCTTCCAGTTGCTCGCTGTTTATGAATTTTGTATCGAGCCGCGCGCCCGGTTGCCCGCTGTCAACAACGCGAGCAACTGCGCCGCTTTGAAAGCGCTCGCCCATAATTGTAATCTTCATCTCGCCCGCGCCTTCGACCGCATTATCGGGGTCAATAGCGCGAATGAGCGGCGAAGCAGGCAATACTTGAAACACCGCGTCGTTAGAATTTCCGCCATCGGCGTTCTGCGCTGTGATCGTTCGCAGGCCGGGGCTTGCGATGAGCGATGCGGGAACTTCCGCCTGAAGTTGCGAAGCCGAAATAAATTTTGTCGCAAGCTGCGTGTTATCAAGCCGCACCGCAACCCCGGACTTGAAATTCGCGCCCCTTACGACAAGCGTAAAGCCCGGCCCGCCCGCAACCGCCTGGGGCGGATTCAAAGCAGTGATGCGGGTGTTTGCAGCGACGACATCGAAAGACATTTCAATCGATTCTTGCCCATCGCCGTTTCGCACTTTTACGCGGCGCGAGCCGAGCGTTGCAGTAAAACTCGCCGGGACTGTCGCCTTCAACTCGCGCGCGTTCAAGAAGCCAGTTGCAACCGTTGAACCTTCGACCACGATTTCTGATGCGAAAGTGAAATTCTCGCCCATAGCGATCAAGATGAGATTGCCTGCCCCGACCGGCACGGACTTTGGCAACACTGAAGACAAGACAGGCGGCGGCGGAATGATTAACAAGGTGACGATGTTCGAGCGGTTGCCGCCTTCGTTGCGCACCTCAACGCGATGATTGCCAGCTATCGCGGTGACGTTCGCAGTCACGCGGGCTATCAACTCGCTCGCGCTTACGAAGCTGGTTATCGCAGGCGCAGAGTCTATGAAGACTGATGAATCGGCTTCGAACCCGCTGCCTCGAACAGAAATATCAAAAGGCGCGGCGTTGAGCGGCGCGCTGCTCGGGTTAATCTGAGCGATGCGAGGTGCGGTTGTGAACGCCGCGCCGTTGACTCGCGCGCCGGGAGAAAAGAGCCTTCCGCCGCTCTCCGCTATGATCGAATGCAAAGCGAAGCTTGCGCCTGATCCATCGGGATTGCGATTGACAGATTGATTCGCGCTGCCCTCTGTCGGGCCAAAAGCAACCGTCTCGATCACATTGCTCGCATCGTCTTTTATCGTGATAGTGTCGCCGGAATTATTTAGCGATAAAGCAGCGGTGAAGATCAGTCCATTTGCTCGCGCATTGCCGAACTCGCCTGCCGGGTGACCGCCGCCGAAGATCACTGCCGCTTCGCCTGCCGGAATGACGGTGCCGGGCGGAAAGGTGAACCTCACCGCATCGCTATCACTCAAAGAGAAATTCCCAACAACAACGGGCGCGGTCGTGCGATTCATTATTTCGACAAACTCATCTTGCGAAGAGTCGCGAATGCCATCGCCATTTGCGTCGCCTGCCGCATCGTCAGGCGGGTCGGCCAGATATTCGTTTATCCCGACTGCGCCGACTACAACGAACGCCGCTGCATTTGAGACAAGAGGGCCGGGATTTTCTACCCTGATTTCGTGCGAGCCAACTGCGGCTGTAACTGATGAAGGAATCTCAGCGGTCAATTGACCGGCGCTATTAAAAAGGGTGGCGACGGGCGAACCGTCTGCTCGGACGAATGAAGCCGGTTGAAAATTGCTTCCCGTAACTGTGATCGTGATTACTCCGCTTCCGGCAACCGCAGAATCGGGCGAGATCGAATTTATTATTGGAGCCGGCGTAGTAAAGGGCGAGCCATTGACCTGCGCGCCGGGCGAGAAAAGCGTTCCGCCGCTGCCTGTTGCCATAGAATGCCTCGCAAAGTTGCCGGTAATATCGGGGCTTCGTGTGATGGATTGATCCGCGCCGCCTTCAAGCGCGGTGAATGCGACTGAGTCCGCAATCATGCCGCTGGCATCTTTGACGATGATTGCGTCGCCGCCATTGTTGAGAGACAAACCTGCGCCGCCTGCCGCAAACACAAGCCCGTTCGCTGCTGCGTTGCCGAAAGCTCCGACCGGAGCGCCGCCGCCAAACACGACCGCAGCTTCTCCGGCAGGAATGATTTTGCCCGAAGGAATGGTGAATCGAACCTGATCCGCGTCGCTGATGGTAAAGCCGCTGATGTTGATTGGCGACGAACTGGCGTTGACTATCTCTACGAACTCATCTTGCGATGCGCTGCGCGAGCCATCGCCATTTGCGTCGCCTATAAGATCGCCCGCAGCATTTCCCGGCGGGTCGGCCAGGTATTCATTTATCCTGATCGCAGAAAACACGATGAAGGTCGCCGAATTGGAAACGACCGGGCCGGGGTTTTCTACAGTGATTTGATGCGGGCCAGTTACGGCTGTGATTGACTCGGCAATCTGCGCGCTCAACTGGCTGGCGTTATCAAAAGCGGTGATGGTCGGCGAGCCGTCTATTCGAACGAATGAAGCAGGTTGAAAATTGCTGCCTGCGACGGTGATTGTGACTGCGCCGCTTCCGACAACTACAGCGTCAGGCGAGATCGAATCTATCACAGGGTCTGTAGTGGTGAATGGGTTGCCGTTGATTCGCGCGCCGGGTGAAAAGAGAGTGCCGCCGCTGCCCGCTGCCGTAGAGTGTTGAACGAAGCCGCCCGTTATATCAGGGCTTCGCGTGATGGATTGATTCGCGCTGCCTTCAGATGCGCCGAACGTGACCGAGTCAACGATGACGTTAGTGTTATCTTTGACGGTGATTGTGTCGCCTCCATTATTGAGTGACAGCCCCGCGCCGCCTATAGAAAAAACAAGCCCGTTTGCTGCCGCATTGCCGAACGGGCCTGCGGGAGCGCCGCCGCCGAACACGACCGCAGCTTCTCCAGCAGGAATGATCTTGCCCGAAGGAATGGTGAAACGAACCTGAAGCGCATCGCTTATAGTAAACCCGCCGATGTTGAGCGGCTCGCTGCCAGGGTTGACCAGCTCGACAAATTCATCCTGCGTTGCGTTAGTCGCGCCATCGCCGTTCGCATCGCCCGCTGCGCCAGCAGGCGGATCGGCCAGGTATTCATTAATGATTAGAGGCGGAGCTTGCGGGCTGGTTTGCGCGTTCAAGCTTTTAGGCGCTTGCCCGTGACTATGAGCCGTTGATTTGATCGAGTTGCAAATGGCAAACGAAAGACTGAAAATCAGTAACCATAAAGAAACGAGCGCTAAAGTTTTTCTATTGAGCATGAAGAATCTCCTGGCCGCAGCGAGCTTCTCGCAAGTGCAGTCGCCGATTGCGTTGAATTTGCTTTAATAACCCAGGAGTGTTTGATGGACAGCAAGTGTATGAAGAACCTGCTATAAAGACCGCAACAATATATATGACGAGAGATGCTCGTTTGACAATGCTAAAAAACTATCCTTCGCGCTCGCCTTGCGCGGGCACGGGCGATCACTTGAAAAAAAAGATTGGATGAATCATTATCAATCCTCTCCAACTAAGACCTTCGCGCAAATAGATCAGGAGGATGACAATGAGCGAGCGAAAAATGGAACACGAGCTGGGACTCGATTTCCTTCGCATAGTCGAGTCCGCAGCCATCGCCTGCGCCCAGACCATGGGACAGGGCGACCGCAAATACTCCGATCACGTAGCGGTCGAAGCGATGCGAAAGATAATGGACACGGTGCCGATGCGCGGCGAAATAGTCATCGGAGAAGGCGAGCGCGATGAAGCTCCAATGCTCTACATCGGCGAAAAGCTCGGACTCGGTCACAAAGAGGGTGAAGACTGCGAGCGGTTCCCTGAAGTTGACATAGCGGTTGACCCGCTTGAGGGAACCAATCTCTGCGCGACAGGCTCGGCCAATGCCATTGCAGTTATGGCGTGCGCGGAAAAAGGCGGGCTGTTGCGCGCACCTGACCTGTACATGCAAAAGCTCATCGTCGGGCCGTCATCTAGAGGCGCTGTGGACCTGGATGCTCCCGTAAAAGATAACCTTCGAGCCATAGCGCGGCGGCTCAGTCGCGATGTCGAAGATTTAGTGGTCATAGTTTTGGACCGCCCGCGCCATAAAAAGCTCATCGCGGACATACGCGAAGCGGGCGCTCGCATAAGGCTGATCACAGACGGCGACCTTTCAGCAGGCATCTCGGCCGCAGTCGCAGGCTCGGGCGTTCATGCGGTGATGGGGACAGGCGGAGCGCCTGAAGGCGTGCTTACGGCAGCGGCAATGAAATGTTTGAACGGGCAGATACTGGCGCGTTTTGTGTTGAAAGAACAGCTTGAAGACATCGAAGATCGAAGCAGGATTCCTGAAGGCGTGCTAGATCGAATGAAAGAGATGGGCATACAGGACCCGCACCGCATTTATGACACGGACGATCTTGCCCCCGGCAAGAAGATCATCTTTGCGGCAACCGGCGTAACAGACGGAACGATACTGCGCGGCGTGCGCTTTTTCGGCACGGGCATACGCACTTCTTCAATCATCATGGCGACCGAGCGAACCAAGCGCGTCCGCTTCGTTGATACGGTTCACATCGAAGGCGGCCCTGATACCGTCGTCAGGTTCTAATGATGCGACACGTGATTAGCACGGCATCGCGAGTGGCAGATGCGCGGTCATCACCGCAAAACAGTCTTCCATTCGCTCGCAGTAATGTATCTCACTGATCACTGATCGCTATTCGGAGAAACACGTTGACTGAAAAGCCAAATAAATTGAAGCCTGCGCTCATCGGGGGACTAATAGCGGGGGTGCTTACGGCTATTCCGGGCGTCGGCCTCGGGTGTTGCGTATGGGGACTGGTCGGCGGAGCTGTAGCGGCGTACATGTTGATAAAGCGGTCCCCGGTCTTCCGCGTGACCACGGGTGATGGCGCGATAACAGGATTGTTTTCGGGCTTATTCGGCTCGCTTATAGCGCTGGCAATAATTCCGCGCGTTCTTGGTATTTGGGGTCTTTTAGTAGAAAGGATAAAGCAGCAGGGCGCGAATCAAAGCGACCCGAGCGCGCAGCAGACTGTCAACAACTTTGTAGCTTTTTTGCAGAACAACCCGGTACTCGGAGCCTTTATGTTCTGGCTGCTTGTTGCCCTCACAGTCATCGGGTCTGCCCTGCTCGGCGGCATAATCGGCGTTGCGATATTCGAGAAACGCAAAGCGGATTCTTATCCTCCGCAAGGGCCGCCGCCTGATTATCCGCCGCCGAACTTTGCGCCGCCCGAAGGTCCGGGTGGCCCAGAGCAGCCCAATCAGCCGCCTTACTAAACCGGCATCGTGATTGAATTGCGCGCCAACAGCGCCGCGACAAACAGCAAGCAGGTTGGATTGCCCGCTGTTTGTCGCGGCGTTGTTAGCTTTTCAGCTTCGATTTCAATTGCCCATGGCCATTGAGTTCGGTTGAAGGCGAAGCCAGGTTACCGCAGGGGCACCGCAGGAATCGCAGAGGTTAAGCGAATCGCGAATTCCTCTGCGTGCCCTCTGTGTTCTCTGCGGTTTAAAAAAGAATTCCAAATCGAATATTGAATGACCCTGTTCAATTGCCCTCGGCTTACGCTTACACTGGCAACTCGCCTTGAAATGAGGGCAGCGCATCCCTATACTTTGCCGTTGATCCAATGCAAACTTTTGTGAGCCGGATAGCATCATAGCGACCGGCTGTGGGTAATAGGCATATGAAGAAGCTACTTAAATCAGTCCTGGTCATGATTCTTTTTTCGCTGCTGACTTGCGTAGTCCGCGCGCAAGCAGATACATCCATACAGGGCAAAATAGTCGAGATGCGCGGGTATGTCATGCATGGGCTGACTGTAACTGCGCGCAATAACGCGACGGGGCGCGAGTACAAAACCGCAAGCGATGAAAAAGGCGCTTTCCGTTTCGATGATGTCGAGCCGGGCAGCTATGGCCTTGAGGCTCAGTGTCAGGGCAGTCAGGACATGGCCGGATTTGCTAAAGTCGAAGCAGGAAAAATTTCCGAGGTCGAGCTTCTGGCTTTTCCGACTCAACCGACCGGCAATACGGCCGTAGATAAATTCATCGCATCTTCCGAAGCTCAGGGCGGCAGCTACCCGGCGGGTAATATAAGCTACCTTAACGTAAACGACTCGCTGGACCTTTATTTGATGTGGGTCTATTTCGGAATACTCGGCCTGCTTTCCGTTTACGGCATCTATCGCTATCGACTTGTTTATCTTTTTCTTCGCTATCGCAAACACACGCCGAAACCAAAAGCGCGGTTCGAACCAGGTCGCCTGCCGCGCGTCACGGTCCAGCTTCCGCTCTTCAATGAGATGTATGTCGCAGAGCGGCTCATAGACGCTGTCGTAAAAATCGAATACCCGCGCGAGCTGCTGGAAATCCAGGTGCTGGACGATTCGACCGACGACACGGTGGAGATAGCATCGGGTGTTGTTCAAAAATATTTCGATCAAGGTTTCGACATCTCTTATCATCACCGGGCGGACCGCACGGGCTTCAAGGCCGGAGCGCTTGAAGCGGGGCTGAAGAAATCTTCGGGCGAGCTGATTCTGATTTTCGACGCTGACTTCGCTCCGCGCCCGGATTGCATTCGTCGTATGATTGATTACTTCACGGACGAGCGCGTCGGGATGGTGCAGATGCGATGGAGTCACATCAACGCCGATTATTCGCTGCTCACGAAAGTGCAATCCATAATGCTCGACGGCCATTTCGTTATCGAGCAGACGGCGCGCAATCGCTGCGGAGGATTTTTCAATTTCAATGGCACGGCCGGTATGTGGAGGCGCGAAGCCATCGAATGGAGCGGCGGCTGGCAACACGACACGCTCGCTGAAGATACTGACCTTTCCTACCGCTCGCAGTTGATGGGCTGGCACTTCGTCTACCTGATGGACGAGGACGTGCCCGCAGAATTGCCCGTCGAGATAAACGCATTCAAGTCGCAGCAGAAGCGATGGGCCAAGGGAGTCGTGCAGGTAGGCATGAAGTTGCTAGGCCGCATGTGGCGCGACCCAAGGTTGCCGCTTCGCGCAAAGCTCGAACAGTTCTTCCGCCTCACAGGAAATCTCGCAGCGCCGCTCGTGGTCGTGCTGGCGTTGATCAACCTTCCGATACTGATAGTGCGCTACAACCAGGGGCTGTTTCACCTCTTTTTGCTCGACGTTCCGATACTGACCTTCTCGACAGTCTCGGTGATCGTCTATTACCTCGTCACGCAATGGCACCTGCACCCGAAGACGTGGAAGCGATCAATCAAGTACATTCCCTTCGTGATGAGCATGGGTATCGCGCTCACGTTTTCCAACGCCCGCGCAGTGCTAGAAGCGATCTTCGGCGTGAAAACACCATTTGTTCGCACTCCGAAATATCGCATAGAAGAGACCAGCGATAAAACGTGGGTCAAGAAAAGCTATGTGCCGCGCCGAATCAAGCTGCCGTGGCTTGAGCTGGCTTTTGCCGCCTATTTTTTAGTGACGATCTGGTACGCGATTGACAGCCATATATTCGGCACGATTCCGTTCCTGCTGATTTACTTCTGCGGCTATTCATACGCCGTGGCGATGGCAGTCGCGCAGGCTCGCGCGAGCTTGAGGCGCGCAAGCAAGAAGTGAAGCAAGCAACCGCAAGACGAATTGAAGCGATCTATCAGCCGCGATTCTGGTCAGCCAGTCGCGGCTGATTCGCATTTCACACCTTGAATGAAAGCACCTATAATCGTGCGGAAAGTCAAAGCCTTTAGCTGGTTGACGCGAATCGAAATGCGCGCGAAAAAAGCGGCCGGAAAATAGTAATGACGGGCGGCTCGCGCTCATACTCAGTTCGCAACGCGAAATTGATGAAGTTCAAATTATTCTCAGGGGCTGCTGTTCGCAAACTTAAAATCAAATTTCAATCGTGAGGCGCTTCGAATGAAAAAGCTCGTCCTGCTTCTTGGCCTTATCATGCTTCTCAATCAACTGATGCCAGCCGCCCGCGCCAGTCAAGCGCGCAGCGACCAGTACAACAAAACGACTCTGCTCACCGACAAAGAGATCACTGCGCTTGCCGCCGAGATCAATGGCTTGATCGCAAAAGACACCGTGACCGAGCTTGCGCGCAATCATCGAGTGCAGGCAAGCTCAGGGTTTTCGCGCGCCGCCGAATACATCGCATCGAAAGCCAAAGAGTACGGGCTAGAGCAGGTGCAGGTCGAGCGATTCCCCGCCGACGGGCAGAAGACTTACTATACGCTCAAATCAACTCCGGGGTGGGAAGCGGCAGGCGCGGAGTTGTGGGAAACCCAGCCCAATAAAACGAAGATCGCCGATTACGACGAGATGCATGTCGCGCTTGCCGATTACTCTCGCAGCGCAGACGTGACGGCCCCGCTCGCGGATGTTGGCGCGGGCGCATCACCATCAGATTATGAAGGCAAGGATGTGAAAGGCCGCATAGTGCTTGCGGGCGGCCCGGTCGCTGCTGTTCATAAATTGGCCTGCGACGAACGCGGGGCTGCGGGCATACTCAGTTACCAGCAGAATCAGGTGACAGGCTGGTCAGGCGATTATGCGGACAACGTGCGATGGGGTCACCTGTCGCCCTACAACGCAGATAACAAGTTCGCTTTTATGATCTCGCTTCGTCATGCGCGCGAATACCAGCAGCGCCTTGCGCGCGGCGAGCAGGTGTTGCTTCACGCCATCGTGAAAGCGGAGATGAAGCCGAGCAATTATGAAGTCGTGACCGCCGTGCTGCCTGGCTCTGACGCGGCAGGCGAAGAGATAGTATTTTCCTGTCACCTCTGCCATCAAAAGCCTGGCGCGAACGACAACGCATCGGGCGCGGCTGCCATACTTGAAGTCGCCCGCGCGCTCACCACTCTCATCCGGCGCGGTGAGATGGAGCGGCCTCGCCGCACGATCCGATTCATCTGGCCACCTGAAATCAACGGCACTGTCGCTTATTTCGCAGAGCATCCGGAAATCGTTCGCCGGATGAAGGCCGCCGTCCACTGCGACATGGTAGGCGGCAATTTCGCGATCACCAAATCTGTGTTGCACGTGACCCACACCCCGGCATCGCTTCCGAGTTCGGTCAACACGGTCGCCGATATTTTTGCGGAGTACGCGATCAATGGAGCCGCAAAAGCGGCTGCCGGAGCCGGTTTCGCGGACGCGCTCATTTCGCCCGAAGGGTCCAAAGATAGTTTCGTAGCCGACATTACGCCTTACGAAATGGGCTCGGACCACGATGTTTATCAAGAAGGCTCGTTCAGAATTCCGACCATCTACCTGCGCGACTGGCCCGACGTGTTCATACACACAAACAACGATACGCCTTCCAATATTGATGCTACGAAAATGAAGCGCTCTGCTTTCATCGCGGCGGCCTCGGGTTACTTCCTTGCGCGAGCGGGCGCAGACGACGCAGCCCGGCTTGCCGATGAAGTGTTTGCTCGCGCGCTCGCGCGCATCCCAAAGCAAAGAGAACGTGCGCGCGCTGCTGAAGCAGGCAACACGGCCGAGGGCGAAGAAGAGTCGCGCAACATTATCGCGCGGGCGCTTGAAAGCGAAGCGGCGGCCATCGAATCAACGCTTGCGCTTGCGCCCAATGACGCAAAACTAGAGGCGAAAGTCGAAGCGCTGGTAGACCAGTTGAGCGGCGCGTGGCTCGTGCTGACGGGGCGGCTCACAGAGCAGCGCAAAGGAAACCGCATATTCTTCACGCTCGAACAAAAAGAGCAGCCGAAAGAACAATCGAAGCCGCGCGGCCCGAAAGACGCATCGCGCCCGCGTTCGGTCGGCGCAGATTTCAGGCGCGTTCCCACGCGAAAAGTATCAGGGCCGATGAGCGTTTATTACTACGATTATGTGGCCGAGCGGGCAGGCGGCGACCTGCGCGCGGTCGAGCGAATCAGCGCCTTGCCGCAAGGCGATATAATTCTTTACGAAATATTGAATTTGGTTGATGGCAAGCGCAACGCGCAGGCAATCCGCGATTTTCTAGCCGCCGCCTACGGGCCGATCAATGTTGAAGATGTCGCTGATTATATAAAGCTGCTTGAAAAGATAGGCGTCGTGAAGATGGAATAAGATGAGGTCAGGGGTCAGAAGTCAGGAGTCGAAAAATTCGAATTGATGACGGCTTCAGCGCGATTGCGATTTGATGCTTATAAACTTTTAACGCTCTCTTTCTGGCTCCCGACTCGTGACTTCTTATCGCTCCTAAGGCTGAAGACCGCGATCATCAAGAGCATAAACAGCGCGCCCGATGAATCGAGGAGCGAGTCGTAGATTGAGCCGCCGCGCGTGCGTGTGAATCGCTGGTGAAATTCGTCCATCAGCGCCCAGCTAACTGCCATCGCAAAAGAGTAAGCCGCCCAGCGCAAACGCCACCGCGCAATCGAATCTGCCCGAAACGCGCGGAAAAGCAGCGCGGCAAGAATCGCGTACTCAGTGAAGTGCGCCATCTTGCGCACGATGTAATTAAGCTTCAAGAGCGCATGCTCGCTCGTGTGCGGCCTGAGCCACAGTACGATTCTTTCAATAAAATTGCGGGTATTGTCGCCGGAAAAAACATCGGTCGAGGCGTAATACATCGCGCCTATCATGAATAAAACAGGCACCCAGTACCTGAGGATTCTTGTCGTGAGCGAACCCTGAGCGGTCGCGATGTTTTCAGCCATACAACACAATCATACCAAAAAAAGCGAAGGCCAAAAGGGTAAAGAATATAGCGATTTGCAATTGAGCGTATTGAGTAAGCCCATAACGGTACCGCGAGCGGTAGCGAGCGGGTATTGCGGTTAGACCCGCTCGCTACCGCTCGCGGTACTGTAATACTCGCTCAATTGCAAATCGCTTTCTCCCCTTTGTCTCAGGGTGTCAGCCTTCTAAGGCTTGAGCGCCGCTCACCACTTCGATGATCTCGCGCGTGATCGAAGCCTGGCGAACGCGATTCATAGTCAGCGTCAAAATATCTATGACCTCTCCGGCGTTCTTTGATGCCGAATCCATCGCGGTCATCCGCGCGCCTTGCTCGCTCGCTACTGATTCGAGCAGCGCATAAAAGATTTGCGTTTCGACAAATCTAGGCAGCAGGCTTCCGAATATATCAGCAGGCGGCTGCTCGTAGAGGTAATCAATCAACACTTCGCCCTGGTTGCCTGAGCGCGGGGCGACGGTGGCAAGCCCCCCTTGAAAGTCAGCCCCGTTTTCCGCGCCAAATTCTTCTGTGGGGATTGGCAGCAACTGCTTGATGACGACGCGCTGCGATAGCACAGACTTGAATTCATTATAGATTATGAATACGCGATCAATGGTCGAGCCTTCGGCCGTATACATCTCCATCAGGTCGCGCGCGATTGCCGCCGCGTCTTCGTGGCGCACGTTGTTGGCGGTGATGTTGATGTAATCGCGCACCAGGCTGACCGGGCGGCGGCGAAAATAATCTCGCCCCCGGCGTCCGATGGCGACCAGATCAACCTTCTTGCTCTCATTTTCGCGGATGAACTGTTGCGCGGCTTTATTGAGATTCGTGTTGAACCCTCCGCACAGTCCTTTATCCGCAGTTATCAGGGCGACAACGTAATGTTCATCACCGCGCGCTTCGAGCAGAGGGTGATGATAATCACCTGCCCGCGCAGCCAATCGGCCCAGCACACGAAACATAGTGCTGGCATAAGGGCGCGCGGCCACCACGCGGTCTTGCGCCCGGCGCAACTTGGCTGCCGCGACCATTTTCATGGCCTTTGTGATCTTTTGCATATTGCGGACGGAACGGACCCGTCTGCGGAGGTCTTGAAGATTTGCCATAAGTCAATAGGTTGAGGGTCAGGCGTCGAGGCCGGAGGTCGTTATCTGAAGCTTCAAATTCGAGATACTAGCATCCGAATTTGAAGCTCTCCCCCGCTCGCTGATGCCCGGTCCCTGATCTAATCATCGGAACTCACTGGCGCTGCCACACAGAGCCGTCCGTGTATTCGACGCGAGTGATCTGGGCTTTGCGTTCAGCCCCCGTGGGTTTCACCAGTTCCTTTAGCGTTATGCTCTCGCTGGGCTTCATTTGTTTCTTGCTGCGAAAGTTGTAGCGCCTGATCTCTTTCTTAGTCGCCGAGTCCGTAATCACATAGTCCCAGTTGAATGCTTTGATCGTTTTCTCTCCGGTGTTCTTAACAGTCAGCAAAGCAAAAAATCTGTAGGGGCTTTTGTTGTCTTCCCCGTTCGTAGGCCAGTAGGCATCGCTCGACTGGCTGACCTGCCCCGTCCGATCATAACGCGGCGTTGTCGTATCGGTCGGCGCGCGGCTGGTTTTGCTGCCACTGCCGCTGCCGCTGCTACGAGGCCCTGTGTTGCCAACACCCATGGAATCGGCAGGCGGGCCTGATACGTTGAAATCCGCCTGTCTCTGCGCCACCGAGCCTGGATCGGCTCGCGGCACGGGCGACTCTTCCAGAATTGGCGCAGG
>JADMIO010107661.1_pt1 | contig 13664 bp, 9 predicted proteins | sample 8958161 | NCBI WGS metagenome assembly JADMIO01 (sample SAMN16585339, study PRJNA669376) | soil metagenome | isolation source: Crop rotation soil | place: USA: Cullars Rotation, Alabama | collected 2011 | reverse complement strand
CCCTCGCCGAGCGGCGCATTAAGGCATCATTCAAAAGGATGGATATCGACTTTGATGATTTTGTTAAAGACAAAGGCGGGTGGCATCTTTACCTTCAGCCTGTAACTGACATCAGGCTTGGATCGGGCAAGATCTTCCAGCGATACGAAGAAGTTGGTGACAGAGCGTATGTGTACATCTTCAGTGGGGTAGCAGGATTTATTCTCCTGATTGCGGCAATCAATTTCATCAACTTGTCCACTGCCCGCGCGACAACGCGCGCAAAGGAGGTTGGCGTGAAGAAAACAATGGGTGCGGTCAAAAACTCACTGATTGCTCAATTCCAGTTTGAATCGATATTCATTAGCGCCGTTGCGACTGTGTTGGGTATCGGATTTACTGTTGTATTGAGGCCGATTATTTTTCAGTTCACGGGATTTGATCTTCCATCTTTTAACGGCAACTGGCAACAAATACTTGCATTGGTCGCGCTGCCCATTGTTCTTGGATTCATAGCAGGGTTGTACCCGGCTTTTTATCTTACGTCGTTTCAGCCGATACAGGTACTGAAGGGGAAGCTTGCAACCGGGATGAAATCAGGTGGTCTTCGCAATGGTCTCGTGACGTTGCAATTTACGATCGCAATTGCGTTGATGTCTGCGACGGTATTGGTATTTCAGCAGATCCATTTCATGCAAACAAAGAGCCTTGGATTGGACAAGGAAAATATATTGACTATAGAAAATGCTGAGGTGCTGGGAGCGCAGTTGGAGTCCTTCAGGAATGAGATAGCAGTCAAAGAAGGTGTTGTTGATGCATCGATTGCCACCAACGTACCGGGGCGCGGTTATTTTGAAGACATTTTCAAGGCAGATGGCCAGTCTGAAACTGTTCCGATTGGGCAGGCTAAAATTGACGATCATTATCTGTCATCCTACGGCATAACGATGGCGACAGGTAGGGCATTTCGGGCAGGAAGTGACGCCGATAGCACTTCGATCATATTGAATGAGAACGCAGCAAAGATCTTTGGATGGACACCGGAAGAGGCCTTGGGAAAATACATCGTCTATGCTTTTCCGCAGAAACTGGAAGTTATAGGTGTCGTTAAGGATTTTCATTTCAGATCGCTTCACGCACCAATTACCCCGATGATGTTCCTTGCGCTCAATTCAAACATGTGGGGCGATCAACGCGTCGTCACGGTGAAGTTCCGAACAGATGATGTTTCAAGGTTGATGGCGTCTATCGAACGCAAATGGAAAGAGCTTGCGCCGACAGCTCCTGTTGAAATAAAATTCTATGACGAACTGCTGGCACGACAATACCAGAGTGAGCAAACGCTGGGTCGCCTTTTTGCAGTTTTTGCATGCTTTTCGATTGGTGTGGGGATCATCGGCCTCATCGGCCTGGTGGCCTATTCGGCAGAGCAAAGGAAAAAGGAGATCGGGATCAGGAAAGTATTCGGCGCTTCTATCATGCGCATTTTCGTGATGATCAACAGCCAATACATCAAGTTTATCCTCATAGCGTTGGTTCTGGCGACACCGTTTGCCTGGTGGGGAATGACGCAATGGTTGAATTCATATGCGTACCATATTGAGATAACTCCTTTTGCTTTCGTTGCTGCTGGAATTGCGGAGATCTTGCTTGCCGTGATGTGCGTAGGATATCTGTCGCTTCGGGCGGCCACGTTGAGCCCTGCTGTGGTGCTCAAGGATGAATAGGTGCAAGGGATGCACTCCTTATCCAACCGGTCTTTTTTTGCTGCCGATATTCTCGTTTAGCTCAACCCCATATTTTCCAGGCTTGATTGGAGTTCCTATCACGCGGGCGTATTCGAATGTGACTGCTGCCCCGAAGTATAGGGTGAATGAACAGTAGAAAATGAACAGCAGGAGCAACGCCATGGTACTCGACACGCCGAATATCACTGCCATGTTCCCGTGTCCAAGGAACTTTCCAAGAAAGATCTCCCCTGTGGTAAAAAGGATACCCGTAAATGTTCCACCTGCGAGCGCAACGCCAAAAGAAATCCGGGCTTCCGGAAGCAATTTGAACACAAGGGAAAACCATATCGAGATGATGAGGATCGATATTAACCGTTGCAACGCAATAGTGATGAATGCATTGCTGTCAAATTCGCGGACGACATCGTCCGCGACAAATGAAAATGAGAAGAGCGTGGCTGCTATGAACATCATGCCAATTCCAATCGATCGTTCTTTCACTGAGTAGGGAAAAACCATGTCCTGGTTCCTTGCGATCTTCCAAAGTTGATGTATCGCTTGTTTGATTGCGTTCAACAATGTTGTGGCGACGAAGTAAAAGAACAGGCTGATCAGGATCGTCAGGATCGTATTCCTTTCCTGTGCTTCAAAATTGTCAACGATTGCTTGAATGTCGATGGCAGCACCCCGGCCCAAAATTCCCTCGATCGTTCGAAAGAGTTTTTCGCGCACCGTTATCTCCCGGAAGAATAGTTTAAGAATATCGGTGAGGATGATGAGGATAGGGGCTAGTGCAAATGTTGTAAAGAACGCGGTCGATGAGAAGAGCAGAAGGGGGTCGTTGTTCTTCAGTAATTTGTAAGAGTTCTTAAATAGCTCAACGAGTTCTCTGAGACTCAAAAGTCTTAACCCGCTTGGGTGGCTGACTACCAGAACCGATTTCCTGCTTGCCAAATGCTTGTGCCGTCGCTAAAGATTCGGCGACGCGCGGTTGTCGGGCAAATAATCGTGCCATCGACGTGATTTGCGTAAAAACGCCAAAATATTGGCCGAAACTCACTACCAGAATTCGGGATATCACTACATCGGGGGGCCACTTTTGGATGACCGGGTGCAACTTTCCCGTCTGTCCGTCGTCTAGTCACTATGATAAAAAACTACCTGACCGTCGCCATCCGGAATTTTCTCAAAGGAAGGCTTTATTCAATTATCAACGTCGTTGGGCTGGCAGTGGGATTAACGGTGTTCTTATTCATTACCGTATTTGTTTACCACCAGCTGAGCTATGATGGATTTCATCTGAAGGCTGACCGTATTTACCGTGTCGCCTCTCATCTTGAAATGGGGACGAATGTTGCGGAGATGACTGCCACTTATCCGCCGATGGCAGCCGCGATGTCTTCAACCTTTCCCGAGGTGGAAAAATCACTGCGGCTCTTCATGCAGTACGGAAAAGTATTCAAGAATGATGAGAAGGTCTTCACTGAAGATATACTATATGCCGGTCCGGAATTTTTTGACGTATTCTCCTTCAAACTACTGGCTGGAGATCCTGCGACAGCCCTTCAGAAAAAGGACCAGGTTGTATTGACGCGCGAATTGGTGACAAAATATTTTGGGGAACAGACCGATTTGAGTTCCGTCATCGGAAAATCACTGACAATCGATGGTAATGTAAGCGCGGTGACAGGTGTCATTCAGGATTGTCCTGAGAATTCCCATTTTCACTACACTTCCGTTGTGTCGATGGAATCTTCACAACAAGGGCAGGACTTGACCTGGAACAACATGAATTTGAGCACTTACCTCTTGTTTCGCGAACGTGTCGATGCAAAGCAAGTGGAATCCAAGATACCTGAAATGCTGATGAAGCACGTGCCGGATTTTGACAAGTACGAGGCAAACGGCGTTGTCGTAAGGTTCTTCCTTCAGCCCCTGCGGTCCATTCACTTGCACTCCAATCTGGATGGTGAATTGAGCCCAACGGGAAGTATTGTCACGGTCTATATACTTGGGTCTATCGCCGCGATCGTGTTGTTGCTGGCATGTGTCAATTTTATGAACCTAACGACGGCAAGAGGTGCTCGCCGCGCCAAGGAAGTGGGCATCAGGAAAGTGCTTGGATCAAGTGCGGTCCAATTGGTAAGGCAGTTTACTTTTGAAACGATCCTGATGGTGGCGCTTGCGACGGTGCTTGCATTGGTCTTGCTCCAGGTATTTCGTTATCCATTCGTCATGATGACCGGTGAACACCTTTCTTTCGACCTTCTTGTGCATCCCGGGTTCATCGCTGCATTGATTGCCTTCACAATGTTGCTTGGGATTGCAGCCGGTAGCTATCCTTCGTTTTACCTTGCAGCATTCAAGCCCGTTGATGTGCTGAAAGGTAAGCTCCGCTCAGGAATGAAAAGCAGCGCCTTGCGGAATGGTTTGGTCGTTCTTCAATTTGCGATCTCTATCGTCCTCATTACTTGCACGATTGTGGTCCAGAATCAACTTGGGTTCATGCGCGCAAGAAAACTCGGATTTGATAAGGATAACCTTGTGTTGATCAACAATGCCAACAAATTGCCAAGTGTTTCCGCCTTTGAAAACGAGTTGAAAAATAGTAAAGACGTCGTCTCAGTCAGTCACGCCCGGTTTAGGCCTATTGGAAATTACGACGGTACTTCTGTTTCCACTGAAGATGACAGGGCAAACCAACGCCTGTTGAATATGAACTATGTCGGATATGAATATTTCGACGTCATGAAATTTCAACTGCAGAGTGGGCGCGGATTCTCACGTGATTTTACGGATTCCATGTCACTGGTGCTCAACGAAACCGGAGCGAATTATCTTTTCGGCGGCAACCCCATTGGGAAGAAGGTGTATACGGATGATAAAACTTACTACACTGTGATAGGTGTTGTCTCTGACTTCAATTTCGAGTCGTTGAAGAATGAAGTGAAGCCGTTGATGTTTTTCCTGAGGGAAAAGCAACAACGATTTATGCATGTGAGGTTAGCGCCAGGAAACCACATCGCATCGATCTCGGCCATTGAAGCTATATGGAAATCCCAGCAAGCAGATGTACCCTTTACATATACATTCGTCGATGACGATTATGCGGAATTGTTTAAGGAGGAAGCCCGCCTTGGAAACATCTTCAATGTATTCACGGGACTGGCACTCTTCATAGCATGTCTTGGACTGCTGGGATTGGCGGCATTTAGTGCCGAGCAACGAACTAAAGAGATCAGCGTCAGAAAGGTTCTGGGAGCAAGTGTTCCGGGAATACTTATTCTCCTTTCGAAGGATTTCGCAAAACTTGTTCTGATCGCTGTGGTGATCTCATTGCCAGTCGCCTACTATTTGATGCAGCAATGGCTTGATACATTCGCATTTAAAACCACCATCAGTGTCGTGAGCCTTTCAGTTGGAGCCATTTTGACACTGACACTGGCATTGATCATCGTTAGTATGCAAGGACTGAAGGCCGCCCTGTTGAATCCAGCGGAGACCTTGAAATACGAATAGCACAGCGAGCTAAATAGCGTCGATCATACGCTGGCGCTGGCTGCTGTCAGGCAGTTTTCCCATGGCAGCGCCGAGGTTGTCTACAAGATGAGTAAGCCTGGAAGTGCCAGGAATCGCGCATGTGACTGCGGGATTGGATAGAATGAATTTCAGAAAAAACTGCGCCCAGCTTGCGCAGTCAAATTCTGCGGCCCACGCCGGCAAGGGCTTCCCTTTTACTTTTTGGAATAATGCACCTTCTTCAAAGGGGCGATTTACGAGCACGGCAACCTTTTTCTCCTGCGCGAAGGGTAACAGCCTCCTGTCGGCGTTGCGATCCATCAGGTTGTAGTTCACCTGGATAAAGTCAATGGGTTCATCACGTATGATTCCGGCAAGCGTGTCGTGAGTACTGTCAAGGTAGTGAGTGAGCCCGATATACCGGATTTTTCCCTGCTCTTTCCAGGCACGTAATGTTTTGATGTGCGTTTTCCAGTCAACCAAATTGTGGATCTGCATCAGGTCCATTTGCTTTCTCCTTAAGAGCGCGAACGATTCATTCATCTGACGGATGCCATTTTGTTCGCCGCTTGTCCAGACCTTTGTGGCAATGAAGAGCTTGTTGTTGAGATTCGCCTTTGTTGAAAGATCGCCCACAACTTTTTCGGATGCACCGTACATGGGTGAGCTGTCAATGACCTTGCCGCCACGGCTCATGAAATTCTCCAGCACCTCAATCAAAGGTGAGCGCTCTGCGACCGAATCGCCAACGTCAAAAGTGCGCCAGGTTCCCACGCCTATAGCGGGAAGCATTTCACCGGAGGAAGGTATTGATCGTTCAAGCAAGGTATTTTCTTTAAAGTTCCATCCTTGGATCCCAGTAACGAAACCGAGGCTACTGATCGTATTGAGGCATTCGCGTCGTGTCATGGCGTAGATAACGAAGGTATGACATCGCGGTTTTTAAAATTCATCTCAACGGCGTGCATCAGCTGGTTTTTGATGAGTGATTTGTAATTCAATCACCTTTCAGGCCGAATAGATCAATTGAGCTCGCTCAGGGCCACCTTTATGCCCTTCGATTCTATAGCAAGGAGATGACGCGTGACGACGTCCTCAATGCCGGTGATCCGGGTGAGGTCTTCATCCCAAAGACCGGTATTTGCCAGCACTTTTGATGCAATCTTTTCAACGGGCAGATTTTTCCACGCTTCCCTGAAGAATTCAAGAATCTCCTGGCCGTCATTCAACGGAATACTTTCATTGCCGACCGTGCCTTTATAAAAGCGAATCAATGCCGCCATCGAGAAAAGTAATTTTTCCGGTGGCGCCTTTTTGATTGCCGCGAACTGCACAACTGACGGCAGTACGCGCACTTTGAATTTTGAAATTGAGTTCAACGCGATACTAATCAGCTCATGTTTGATGAACGGGTTCTGAAAACGCTCCATCACATCATCTGCAAACTGCGTGAGCTCGCTGGCCGGAAGATCCAATGTTGGAATGATTTCTTTATAGACAACATCGCGCAGGTATTTGCCTACCGCCGCATCGTTTACTGAATCGCGCACCGTCCTGAGACCGCTCAAGTATGCTACCGGAACCAGGGAGGTATGTGCACCGTTCAGGATCCGGACTTTCCTGGTTCTATAAGGAGTCAGATCTTTTACAAACTTGACGTCGAGTCCGGCCTTCGCAGCTGGGAATTTATCCTGAAGAAAATCTGGACCTTCGATCACCCACAAGTGGAAGGGCTCCGCCATCACTACAAGCTTGTCTTCATACCCCGCCCGCGCTTGTATTTCGCTGATAGACTCTTTCGGGAAACCAGGCACGATACGGTCGACTAGCGTATTGCAGAACACAAAATGACGCTCGATCCAGTTCTTAAATTCGGCCGGAAGTTTCCATAGCGCCGCATATTCAATGATCGCAACCTTAAGTTTTTCGCCGTTTTTATCGATAAGCTCACAAGGCATCACTACCAGTGCTTTCCCCGGGTCACCTTTGAAGAATTGGTAGCGACGGTAAAGGAATACAGTAAGTTTGCCTGGAAATGTGCCTGGCAGTGTGTTAGGATTATTGTCGGTATTGCTAAACACAATGCCTGCTTCGGTTGTATTGGAAACAATGAATTGGAGATTGGGATTTTCCGCCAATTGCAGAAACGATTCAAAATTTTCAAATGGATTGACGACGCCTTTGACGCAGGGGATCAATGTGGTTTCCTCAGTGGGTTGACCTTTTTGGATCCCATTCAATACGAGATGATAAAGACCATCTTGTTGGTTAAGTGCGTCACCCATTCCATTCGCAATGGGTTGAACAACCTGAACGGCACTGTTGAATTCAGTCTTTTCATTCATCACATGAACGATCCAGTCTGCGAAAGCGCGCAGAAAATTTCCTTCTCCGAACTGCAGCACCCGCACGGGACGGGAAAGGGGCAGGCCAGCTGATTCTCTGTTGAGTTTTTTCAACATGATAAGATTGATAAATTATTTTTTACGAAGCGACGAGCCCCTGATAATAAGCTCGGGCTTCAGAACGATCTTCTGAGGAATGAATTTTTTCGTTTCGTCTGAGATTTCCTGGAGAAATATTTCGGCAGCAGCATTTCCCATACGCAGACTGTGCTGGTCGACCATGGTGAGTCCGGGTTCCGTGACGGAAGTGAATGGCTCATTGCTGAATCCGGCGAGTGCAACCTGGTCGGGGATCTTAATTCCTTTTTCTTTTAGGATCTGCATTGCGCCAAGAAGTCCATACGCACTGGCAGAAAACACGGCATCCGGAGGTGTCGCCAACTTGAGCAGCTGCAACATTCCGTTTCTTCCGTCTTCCAGCTGCAAATTATTTTCGACCACCAATGACTCATCGTAGGGGAGGCCGTTGGCAAGCAATGCCTCTCTGTATCCACGCAGACGCTCTTTATATATAGAGATCTTTCTTGTGTTGGTAAAATGCCCAATTCGTCTGCATCCTTGTTGAATGAGGTGCTCCGTTGCCTTGAATGCACCCAAAAAGTCATCGATGACAACGTGACTCACCTCGAGCTCATCATTGGAGCGGTCGAATAAGATCAATGGGATGCCTTTTTCCTTGACTTTCAAAAAGTGATCGAAGTCAACCGTTTCTTTACCGTAAGATGCGATGATGCCATCTACACGGGCGTTGAGCAGGGCTTCCACGGTGGCAATCTCTTTTTCGGCGTTGTCATAGGTTTGGCAGATCATCACATTGTACTTCGACGCATTCGCGATTTCCTCGATGCCACGCACTGCCGATGAGAACATGGTGCGGTCAACAGTTGGAACGATGATCCCAATAATGTTACTCCTGCCATTGCGCAGCGCCGCCGCAATATGATTGGGCTGATAGTTAAGCTTGCGAGCAGTTTTCAGCACATTTCGTTTGGTCTCCGCGCTGATTCGGGGGTGATCTTTTAAAGCACGAGAAACCGTCGAAGCTGTGATATTCAACTTCCTGGCAATGTCGTGTATTGTTGTCCGGCCTTTCACACTGTTGAGTTTCGTATTCCGGGTGTTATTTAAGATCATTCAAGTTAACGCCATCCATGTCGCCGTAGTCAAGGTTTTCGCCAGCCATTCCCCAGATGAAAGAGTAGTTGCTTGTGCCCGCGCCGCAGTGGATGGACCACGGAGGCGACAGCGCGACCTGGTTATTCTTAACCCAAATATGACGGGTTTCGTCGGGCTGTCCTAAAAAATGACAGACCATCTGACTATCAGGAACTTCAAAGTAAAAATATGCTTCCATTCTACGGTCGTGGGTGTGGGGTGGTATCGTGTTCCAAACACTGCCTGTCTTAAGCTCGGTCAGTCCCATCTGCAGTTGACAGGTTTGAACCACGCTTCTTACGATAAGTTTCCTGATGGATCTATTATTGGATGTCTCCGCTGATCCGAGGTTTGCCGTTTCGGCTTCCGAGAGCGCGATCTTTTTTGTGGGATAAGCCATGTGCGCAGGAGCGCTGTTAAAATAAAATTTTGCTTCACCACTCGGCGCCTTGTTGAACGTAACTTCTTTCACACCGCTCCCCACGTACAACGCATCCTTGTATGCTAAATCGTATTGCTTGCCATCAACTGTTACCGTCGCTGCAGCGCCGACATTGATGATCCCCAGTTCACGCCTTTCGAGGAAATAGGCTGACTTCAGCTCACGGAAAGTCTCAAGCTTGACAGACTTTGTTACGGGATGAACACCTCCGACGATCAATCGGTCATAATGTGTGTAAACACACGTGGCCTCGTCCTTTATAAAAAGCGTCTCGATCAGAAATGACTCACGGATACGCGCAGTGTTATAGTTCCTGAAATCAGCAGGGTGGACGGCAAACCGTATTTCGCTCATAGGGGGCTAAATAAGTGTAATCGGTTGCGCAATATAAACCAAAATCGTTATGTAGTCGATTGGGGAAAATGAAAGGTTGGCTGCCAAAACTCCGGCAAAGGGCCATTTTAAATAATAAATGAAATTTATTTGCGGATGCCCATGAACCTTATTAATATGCAATCGATTGCGCTTAATGCTCTTGAAAATGGCTATTTTGAGCTGATTTAGCGGTTTTTGAGCCCTCGAATCGGCCTTGAAATGAAACCTGGGTATCTGTTAAGGCATTATTAATGCAATCAAGTTTAATAGGTTTGACGGTTTAGAGTAAAACTCCCTGTGGTCATCAGGGAGTTTGCTTTTAATTGCGAAAGATGACAAGACCGCTCCTCGCGATATCATTTTGGATCAGCATCAGCATCAATGTGTTGGGCCAGTCGAATCCTTGGGACCAGGTTTCAAAAATCGAATCTTCAATTCAGGTTCCGATCTTCCCTTCACGTGAATTTCAAGTAACGGAATTTGGCGCAATTGCCGACGGCAAAACCGATTGTACGACCGCATTTGCCAACGCCATAGCTGCCTGCAATGCCGCTGGTGGAGGACATGTCACGGTTCGTTCAGGAGAGTATTTGACCGGACCTATTCACTTGAAAAGCAATGTCGACCTGCACCTGGCAAAAGGAGCGGAGATCCTGTTCAGCCAGGATACAAAAAGGTATTTGCCCCAGGTGCTGACTCGCTTTGAAGGCATTGAGCTCATGAACTATTCTCCATTAATATATGCCTATGATCAGCAGAACATCGCCATCACCGGCGAAGGGATTCTCAACGGTCAGGGTGACGCTACCCATTGGTGGCCATGGAAGGGCAAGTGGGAAGATAGTGAGCGCATGGGTATCAGGTGGAAGGAAGGCATGCCATCCCAGCATGCGGCTAACAACAGGTTAAAAGAGATGGCAAAGAAGAATGTGCCGGTCGCCGAGAGGGTATTCGGCGAGGGTGATTATTTGCGCCCAAATTTTATTCAGCCGTACAAATGCAAAAATGTGCTGATTGAAGGTGTGACTATTAAAGATTCTCCGATGTGGATTATTCATCCGGTCCTTTCTGAGAATATCACGGTTCGCAATGTCAAAGTGGTTAGTCATGGTCCAAACAACGACGGATGCGATCCTGAATCGTGCAAGAACGTGCTAATCTCCGGTTGTTTTTTCGACACAGGCGACGATTGTATCGCCATCAAGTCAGGGCGTGATGATGATGGAAGAAGGGTCAATGTTCCCAGCGAAAATATTATCGTGCGCAACTGTACTATGAAGGACGGGCATGGCGGAGTTGTTATTGGAAGTGAAATTTCTGGGAATGTAAGGAACGTGTTTGCAGAGAAATGCGAAATGAACAGCCCGAATCTTGATCGTGTCCTGCGGATCAAGTCCAATTCCTTTCGCGGTGGCATTGTCGAGAATGTGTTTATGCGGGACATTACAGTGGGAGAAGTTGCTGATGCTGTGGTTTTGATAGACATGTTTTACGCAGATGAAAAAGGCGACCACCATCCACAGGTGAAGAACGTGCACGTCACGCGAGTAAAGAGCAAGAAGTCGGTGTATGCGGTGAAGATTGGAGCGGAAGAGGAGTATCCCGCCGAAAATATTGTCATTGAAGACTGTACGTTTGATAATGTGGCGAAAGGAAATCTGGTCCAGGGCGCAAAGAATCTTAATCTCAAAAATGTGAAGATCAATGGAAAAAAAGCGCATTAACAGGATGTCAGACCGTCGTGGCGATTCTGGAACATTTATTGCCAACCGTTATGTTATGGTTCGATGTATTATAAGCATCAGTGTTTTGGTCATTCTGTTTTTCGCCGGGTTGGTGGCCAACGCACAGAAGCCAGGGAACAGAGTTGTAGTTTCGGTAAAGCGCAATTACACTATTCCTAAAACAGAATCGGTTCGTCTTGTCTTTGACTGGAATGAGTTAAAAAAGCGACTTCCAGGATTGAATGAAGACAACCTTGCAGTTATCGATCAGCACTTTGGAAAGCAAGTTGCGGCAATCATTACAACTGTCAAGCCAGAGAGAGTTGTATTTGATTATTCGTTTCAATCAGATGAGCCTGTTTTCGCTTTTATGGTCACCGCGGGTGGAACTAGTGGTGCTGCCAGGCGACCTGAAGCTGTTTCAACTGATCCAAAGTTCGAATTGAACTACCTGACTCCCTATGTCACGAAAAACACAAAGTCATTTGCAGATTTGCTCGCGCTGAGCACAATGCATACCTATCCCGATCAAAAAAATCTTAGCATCATTTCGCCAGGCAAATGGACTTACGAGTATGGTTTCTTCCTCAATGCCATGTTTGCGCTGTCGGAAAAAAGTAAAAATCAAGACTACCTCAACTATGTGAAGGGTTGGATCGACAACTTCATTACAGACGAAGGAAAGTTTAGGGAAGGCGTTTACAACCGCTCCGAGTATCGCCTGGATGATATTCTGCCTGGCAGGCTCGCAATAAGCCTTTATCAAAAGACCGGAGAAAAGAGGTACAAGGAACTGGCAGATCACCTTGCAGATCACCTTGCTCATCAGCCGAAGACGTCCGAGGGTGGTTATTGGCATAAAGAGATCTATCCATACCAGATGTGGCTGGATGGCATCTACATGGGCGATTTGTTTTCGATGCAGTATGCTGCTGCTTTCAACAAACCTGAAATGTTCGACGAGTCTGTCAAGCAAATAATGCTCATGTACAAGCACGCCTATGATCCTGCAACGGGATTGTTGTTCCATGGATGGGACGAGTCAAAGAACAAAGTATGGGCAAATCAGACTACGGGCGCTTCGCCTGAATTGTGGAGCAGGGCAATTGGGTGGTATGCGATGGCGTTGATTGAATGTCTTGATTATCTGCCTGCAAATCATCCCGAGCGGAAAAATATCGAAGCCATGTTCCAGAAGCTTTGCGCTTCGATTCGGAAATACCAGGACGGCAAAACTTCGCTCTGGTATCAGATTATTAACAGAGGTGACCGGCAGGACAATTGGATTGAAACGTCTGCCTCAGCGATGTTCACCTATGCGTTCGCCAAGGGCGCGCATAAAAAACTCCTGGACAAAGAATTTTTTGATTCATCGATCAAAGCCTACAATTCGCTCCTGAGCAATTATATGTACTCAGATGAACACGGCGATGTCCATCTCGACCAGGCCGTAAAAGTGGGGTCACTTAATATTAAGAATTCGAAAGGCGACTATGATTACTATATCAACTGCGAGCGGCGACTTGATGATTATAAGGGCCTCGCTGCGTTGCTGTATGCGAGCATGGAATTGAATAAATAGGTTTGTAATGCAGAAAGTTTCCAGATTTCTTTTTTGTCTTCTGTTCCTTGCACAGCAAGTAGCTTTTGCACAGGAACTGACCAAAGTTTCTGCTTTTCCAGGCGCCGAAGGTTTTGGCAGGTACGTAACAGGAGGAAGGGGAGGAAAGGTATTTATTGTGACGAATCTGAACGACAGCGGGCCTGGAAGTCTGCGCGAAGCCATAAAGAAAAAAGAGCCGCGTATCATCACGTTTGCAGTTTCAGGAACGATAGCGCTTGAATCTGATTTGAGTATCACCTACGGTGATCTGACTATCGCAGGGCAGAGTGCACCCGGCGACGGAATATGCATTAAAAACTACCCCGTCAAAGTAAGCGCAAGCAATGTTATCATCCGTTACATGCGGTTTCGTCTCGGCGACGAGCGCAAAGTTCAGGATGATGCGATCTCGGGAACACGCCAGAAGGATGTGATCATCGACCATTGCTCGATGAGCTGGTCAGTGGATGAATGCGCATCATTTTATTGGAATGAGAATTTCACCATGCAGTGGTGTTTGATTTCTGAAAGCCTTAACGCATCTGTCCACGACAAGGGAGTTCATGGGTATGGGGGGATTTGGGGAGGAAAAAAGGCTTCATTTCATCATAACCTTCTCGCAAGCCATACAAATAGCCAATTCCCAGCACCTGTTGTGCGCGGCTTAATTGCCCAAAGCCAATTTGCGTCGCTTTCACGCTCGGTCCTTCGTCGCGGTCGAACGGGTTAAAT
>JADMIO012610936.1_pt1 | contig 13666 bp, 19 predicted proteins | sample 8958161 | NCBI WGS metagenome assembly JADMIO01 (sample SAMN16585339, study PRJNA669376) | soil metagenome | isolation source: Crop rotation soil | place: USA: Cullars Rotation, Alabama | collected 2011 | reverse complement strand
GCCGCGACTTCAAGTCACGTGAATTCCAAGCTTCGGATCCCACTGTGCTGGAAAGTCGCGTAGGCGGCGGCCAGGAACAACGCCGGTGGCAGCACGATGATGAGCGCGGCGAACGCCACCATGTGCGGGCCGAACGCGGCGACCGACGGTCCGAAATAGCCCCAGATGTAGGCGCCGGCGGCGCCGATCCAGAAGGCCGACAGCGTCGCCGCGAGCACCGTGCCCGTGGTGAGCAGTTTCGGCGCACCCTCCCGCGAGGCGGATTCCTTTTCCTTGTCGTTGGCTGCGCGTTGTTCCTGCGCGGTGAAAGAAATCGCTTCGGCCCGTTCGGGTCTGAGTGCCATCTGGGGTTCCCTGAACTGTGTCGCACCGGTGCGCGCTTTCCGAAATCGAATCGGCGGGGGCGAAGCGCGCACGCTGGGAGCCGGAATTAACCTCTACAGTGGGGTGGTTTGCAAGAGGAACCGCGAAAATCCGCCATATTAATCTAAACGGTGAAGACCGCGCTGGTGTGGATAAGCGCGCGGATGAACGCCGTTCATGTTCGCGCAAACAATCCGGACTCTCTTCGTTCTTGTGGATTCATCCGTATAAGGATCAATTGGCCCTCGGGCGCGCGGCCACGCTTTGTGATCCCCATCACAGCAAACGCCGCCACGCCCGTATTTCTCGCTACCGATTAACGGGTTCTTGGCCATGGCGCGTGCAGGATCGGGCCCAAGGAAACCAAGATGTCCATGCTCGCGGCCGATCCCGTCGATCTCGCCCACCTTGACCGGTACACCGGCGGGGTGCGTTCGCTGAACGAAGAGGTTCTGCGCCTGTTCGACAGTCAATGCGGCGCTATGCAGGGCGATCTCGAGACGGCAGGCCGTTCGCAGGACGCCCAAGCGTGGAAGATCCTGACGCATACCCTAAAGGGTGCCGCCCGCGGCATCGGGGCTGGCCAGCTGGCCGATGCCGCCGCCACCGCGGAAAAGGTGGATTTGTCCGACCAAGTGGCGGTCGCCCGCGCCCTGAAACGCCTGTTCGAGGCCTCACGCGACGTGCGCCTTTTTATCCAGCGCTTCCTCGGTTGAGCCTTCGTCGGTTGAGACAGCGGGCCTGAACCGCTAGGACGCCCCCACAAAACAGCATGTAGAATAAGCGCGGCCAATTTGCGTGCGCCCGCTATTCTACATATAACGGCGCACCATCAGAATATCATACAAAAAAGCAGCGTGGAATGAGTGCAATCGAAACAGACGTGATCATCGTGGGCGCGGGGCCGGTCGGCCTGTTCGCCGTGTTCGAGCTCGGCCTCCTCGATCTCAAATGCCATTTGATCGACATTCTCGACCGGCCGGGCGGGCAGTGCACCGAGCTGTACCCCGAGAAACCGATCTTCGACATTCCCGGCATCCCGCACATCACCGGCCAGGGCCTGACCGACCAGCTGATGGCGCAGATCAAACCGTTCGCGCCGCAGTTTCACCTTTCGCAATCGGCGACCGCGCTGAAGAAGCGCGACGACGGCAAATGGCAGATCACCACCGACGACGAGGTCGAGATCGTGGCACCCGTGGTGGTGATCGCGGCCGGCGCGGGCACCTTCGTGTCCAAGCGGCCGCCGCTTCCCGGCATCGATAGCTACGAAGGCAAGTCCGTCTTCTATGCGGTGAAGAAGATGGAGGCGTTTCGGGACAAGCACGTCGTCATCGCCGGCGGCGGTGATTCCGCGCTCGACTGGACGCTGAACCTGCAACCGATCGCGAAGTCCTTGACGCTGGTGCATCACCGCGACGGCTTCCGTGCCGCGCCCCATTCGGTCGAGCGCATGCGCGCATTGCAGGCCGAAGGGAAAATCCAGTTCCATGTCGCCTCGATGAAGGCGCTGTCGGGGACCGACTGCGTGCTGGAATCGGTGACGCTGGTCGGCGCCGACAAGAAAGAGTGGGAGCAGAAGGCGGACATGCTGCTGCCGTTCTTCGGGCTCACCATCAAGCTCGGCCCCATCGCCGAGTTCGGCCTGAACCTGCACGAGAACCTGATCCCGGTGGACACGGCGAAATTCGAATCCTCGACGCCGGGTATCTTCGCCATCGGCGACATCAACACCTATCCGGGAAAACTGAAACTGATCCTGTGCGGCTTCCACGAAGCGGCGCTGATGGCGCAGGCGGCCTTCCACATCTGCCGCCCGAATGAGAAACTCAGGTTCCAGTACACGACGTCGTCGTCAAGCTTGCAGAAGAAGTTGGGAGTGGCGTGATCCTTCGGGGCTCGGCTCACTCCGTTCGCCTCGCACCTCAGGATGACGAGACCTATATTGTGATTGGCACCGTTACCGATGCCGAAGGACAAAGACCAATGCGTGTGAAACCCACCGCCATCGTCATGCTGAGGTGCGAGCCGAAGGCGAGCCCCGAAGCATACTTGCCCACCGCCCTCGTCATGCTGAGGTGCGAGCCGAAGGCGAGCCCCGAAGCACAGGAAAGATGTGACAGTGAAGATTGTTGCGGTTGATCGAAAAGGCGTCTCGCACCAGATCGAAGGCAATGACGGCTGGACGGTGATGGAGGCGTTGCGCGACGCGGGTCTTCCCGTGGCCGCCGAATGCGGAGGCGCCTGCGCCTGCGCGACGTGCCACGTCTACGTCGAGGACGGCTGGTACGAGAAATTGCCGGCGCCGCGCCCCGAGGAAGTCGACATGCTCGACATGGCGCTCGCGGTGCAACCGAACTCGCGGCTGTCGTGCCAGATCACCTGCGGACCCGAAAAGGACGGCATCAAGGTGACAATCGCACCGGAGTAAAACGATGCATCCGTTTCCGCCGCCTGAACAGTTGGAGTTTCTCCGCGGCCTCGAAATCGCTATCGCGACAATTGGTCCATATCAGGTCACGTTTGTCTTTGACGGCGGCACGTCCATCAATATTGAACATGCATTCGAATTCGTCGACGCATCGGGCCAGCCCTACCGCTACGAGGTGCAACAGGTTATGCCTGCCCTGCATTTTCACGACCTTATTCGCGATCAGGAAGCGATCACGCATGTCGAGCGTGCAGATTGGGCATTGACGCTGGTCTTTGCGAGCGGACGGCGGCTTGTGATTTTCTCCGACGATGGACCGTATGAGGCCGGAAATATCGGCTCCCATCACGGTCTCATTGTTTTCTAAGTCAGGTTCTGAGTAACTGGCATCCGGGCAGACGTGCCGCTTTCGCATCGAACGTCAGCATCGCGTCGCAACCCAGGTGGTGGTATTGCGCGACCATCAGACACTCTGCGAAATCCGCGCGGCCGTTCTCGAACATGTAAATCGCACGCTCGACGACGCTTTCGTTTTCAAATGCGATGTCGCGTGCTTCCAGAAGCTGTTTGAAAACCGTCAGGACTTCGCTCTTGGGCAACGCGGCCCGTGAGCGCAGTACCCATTCGGTTTCGATCAGCGTGATCAACGAAACCAGGAGTGGCGTACCGGCGGCAAGCGAGCCCATAACCGCCGAACGCGCCGCCTCGGCCTGACGGCGGTCGTCACCCAGCAGATAGCGAACGAGCACATTCGTGTCGACGCCAAGTGTCATGGGTCAGGGTGCCATCGATCAGCGTTTGAGCGCTTTGAGAGGAAGGGGCTTTCGGCCGCTCTTCTTCGCGACGCCATAGAGGTCCGCGATGCTCCGCTTCTTGGCGCGCATGATGACTGCACCGTCGGGCATCAGCGTGAATGTGAGGCGGTCGCCGGCCTCAAGATCGAGGCCGTCACGGATATCCCGTGGAATCGTCGTCTGGCCCTTGCTTGTCATGGTCGCGTCAGACATATTACTCTCCTTACATAATACTATGTCGTAAGGATGATATTGGCAAGTTGCTGGGGAGGCAGCTAGCCAGCGTCGTGCAGCCGCGGCACGTTGATGCCGAAGGTGCCGCGAAAACGGTAGCGACAGAATGGACAAATCTGCAGATGCACGAGAGAAGGGAGCGGTGTCATGCCAAATTGGAAGACTGGAATCGATTGGGACGAGCGCGTGAAGTTGGTCGTCGCTTATTACAACGCGAGGCCGAAGCTTCGCTACGGGCACGCAGGCGAAAACAAGGCACTCCCGGTTATCAATGAATTGTGCGCGAAAGAATTCGTGAGCCAGTCAAAAATCATGCAGTGCCAAGGATTGTCGACGGATGGGATAATGACAATACTTTCCAATGTGACCGCGGCCATTCAAGGCGGCGGGGCCGTGTGGGCACCCGAGTTAGGCGGCTGGTACACGACGACAGCCGACCCTTACATATACATTGTCGCACCGGGCTTCAGAAAAGCATGGCAGGAAGCAATTTCGACACAATGAGCGAAAGGTCGCTTTTTGAACTCGTGGCGCATCGGATACGCCACAAGGCAGCCGCGCTTGTTCTGTCGCTTCTCACAATCGCTGCAAGCGTGCCGGCAGCTGCAAACGCAGGTGATGAGTCAGCTGTTTATCCCAATCCAGCGCTGGCCTGCGAATCGCTAAACTCTTTTGAGACCGCGCGTGCGCTGGTGCGCGCAGGTCAGCAGTCTCGAGTGCGCGCGTTATCCGACTGCGAATACCTCGCCGTTGGGACGCGCGTGATTCAGATTGATAGCTTTGAGACCCCAGAGAGCGATTGGTTTTTCCTCGTCACTCCAGCCAGCGGCGCAATCCGACGGCTCTGGATCAGTGGTGCCGACCTGCGGAGGGTCCGTACAAATTCTGGATTCTGAGTACCCCGGTGCAAACTTGATTTCGACATGTCACTCCCTATCTAAGTCGACCTTTTTGAGGAGTGGACGTGAAGGAAGATTGCCCCTCCAGCCGCAGATGGGGTTGGGGGAGGGGGGGTACCCCGAGTCGTGAAAACGAGTCGATGTGGTGCGCCTCGCGCCAGCCACAGCATCTGGTGGCGGCCACAGGCGTCCCCGAACGGCGACGGACCGGCAGTCCGTGGACTCACTCCTCTGGGGGCCGTGAGCGCAGGCGTTTGGTGTGGCCGCGCACCTTCTTGTGCTCGATGCGCCGCTTCTTTTCGGCGCGCGGCACGCGAGTCTTGTGGCGCGGTTTCGGCGGCGTCGCCGCCTTGCGCAGGAGTTCGATCAGGCGTTCGCGCGCGTCGGCGCGGTTGCGCTCCTGGGTGCGAAAGCGCTGCGCGTCGATGACGAGGACGCCGTCCTTGGTCAGCCGCTTTCCCGCCAGCGTCGCGAGCCGCGCGCGCATGTCATGGGGCAGGTACGTGCGGTTGGTGTCGAAGCGGAGTTCGACCGCGCTCGCCACCTTGTTGACGTTCTGCCCGCCGGGGCCCGAGGCGCGCACGAAGGCTTCTTCGATCGCGTCCTCGTCGATCGAAATGCCCGGACGGATGTGAAGCAGACTCATTCGCGCGATTCCCTATGCGCTGTTATACTGCATGTTGTTGGATGGAGGCCGCGAACATGTTTCGAGTCACGCTCATCGAAATCGGCGATGAAGTGGGGTTCATCTTTCCGGACGAGTTCACCGCGAAATGGAATCTGCGCGACGGCGACATCATTGAAGCGGACGTCGAGCCCGGCGCGGTTTTGCTGAAGCTGCCTGCACAAATGGCAGACAGCACGGATAGCGGCGAGGAGTAGTCGCGACTACTCGACGCCCGCGAACGTGTTGCAGGCGTTCGGATCGCCGGTGTCGTAGCCGACCTGCAACCAATGCCGGCGCTGCTCCGCCGATCCGTGCGTGAAGCTGTCGGGAATGACGGTGCCCTGCGTCTGCCGCTGGAGCGTGTCGTCGCCGACCGCGGCCGCGGCGCGCAGGCCGTCTTCAAGGTCGCCCTTCTCCAGCGCGACCTTGCCGTTCGACACTTCGGAGGCGTGCGACGCCCACACGCCGGCATAACAATCGGCCTGGAGTTCGAGCGCGACGGAATACCGGTTGGCCTCGGCTTCGCCACCTGCCGCCTGCTGCGCGCGGCGCATGCGCTCGGCGGTGCCGAGCAGCTGCTGCACGTGATGGCCGACCTCGTGCGCGATCACGTAGGCGCGTGCGAAATCGCCGGGCGCACCGAAACGCGACGCCAGCTCGTTGAAGAAGGTGACGTCGAGATACACGCGCCGGTCGTTCGGGCAATAGAACGGTCCCATCTGACTCTGGCCGACGCCGCATTCCGTGCCGGTCGCCTGATCGTACAGAACCGTCGGCCGCGGTTGTTCGTAGGTGCGGCCCATCTTCTGGAACTGCGCTTTCCACACGTCGGTGGTGGACGAGGTGATGACATCGACGAACTGACCGGCGTCGTCGGTGGGGCTGCCGGTCTTGCCGGGCTCGGAGCTGACGAGGCCGTTGCCGCCGCCCAACAGGCTGCCGAGGTCGCCGCCGAACACGAGATAGACGATGACGATGATGGCAAGGATTCCGAGGCCGCCGCCGCCCATGCGGATGGGTCCCATGCCGCCGCCCATCCCGCCGAGGCCGCCCAAGCCGCCGAAGCCGCCGCCCTGCCCGCGACGATCCTCGACGTTCCCGTATTCGTTGCCACCGCGCCAGCGCATGGAATGTCTCCGCTTGGAAATGTGCCCGATGTTAAACGCGCAAGTGGCGTTCCTGTCACGCGTTCATCATGTCGAATCGCGTAATGTTGCCGTGCGAATCGGGGTTGGCAGAGTGCGCTGCGCACCGCTAAAGTTCGCGCGGCCGCAACAAAAGAACAACGAGGAGCCAGGGTCTTCAGAACGGGAGAACAACAGTGTTGAGCGCCGCGCGAGTACCGGACAACTGCCCGGCGCTGGTCCTGAACGCGGATTACCGGCCGCTCAGTTATTTCCCACTGTCCCTCTGGTCCTGGCAGGACACGATCAAGGCCGTGTTCCTCGACCGCGTGAACATCGTCGCCAATTACGAGCGCAAGGTGCGGTCCACCAGCCTGGAAATGCACCTGCCGTCGGTGGTGTCACTGAAGACCTACGTGAAGCCGTCTCGCAATCCGGCGTTCACCCGGTTCAACGTGTTCCTGCGCGACCGCTTCCAGTGCCAGTACTGCGGTGCGCGTGAGGATCTCACGTTCGACCACGTGGTGCCGCGGTCAAAGGGCGGGCGCACGACGTGGGACAACGTGGTCACCGCGTGCGCGGCGTGCAATCTGCTGAAGGGCGGGCATCTCGCACACAAGATCGGCATGCATCCGTTGCATCCGCCGCACAAGCCGTCGGTCAACGAGCTGCAGAAAAACGGCCGCCTGTTTCCGCCGAACTATCTGCATGAATCCTGGGCCGACTATTTGTATTGGGACAGCGAGCTCGAGCCCTGATCATTTGCGCTTGGCCGCCACGGGCCGCCACATCGCGGCGAGTGGCGGCGCACCGTCGCGCGCATGCACTTCCTTTATCGTGCGGAAACCGAAGCGCCGGTACAAAGATGTGTTGCGCGGATTGGAATTTTCCAGATACGCGGGCGCGCCCGCCTTGTCGACGCGCGCCAGCGTCTCTTCCAGGAGCGCGCTCCCCATCCCGTGGCCCTTCTTGTTCGGCGCCACCGCGATGAACGCGAGATAGTAGTGCGGCTCTGCGGGATGATCCTCCATCGCGCCTGCGAGCGCGGCCGCGCGACCCATCCGGGAAATACCCGTGAGGTTCAGGATCAGCGGCGTCAACCGCAGTTGATCGATGAAGAACGACGCCGAGTCTTTGACGCCCGGCGGCACCCATGCCGCGACCGCAAGACCGTCGGGCCGCATCCACGTCTCGCCCGGCGCGATGGTGCGCGTCTTCAGCACCCACTCAAAAAAATCCTTCAGCGCCGGCAGCCGCCCGTCGCCTGTCTTCACCATCCAGTCGAACAACGGATCGCGCACGTACGCGGCGGCGAACAGGCGCGCGATGTGATCGATGTCGTTGCCGCTGGCGCGGCGCATGGTCGGGCGCGTCGGAGCCTGTGAAACCGCGCTCATATCCGCTCCGAGAGCGCGATGGCGGTGCGGCAGCCGAACTTGATCAGCGCCGACAACAGCGGATAGCCGGGCGCGTCCTCGGCGCCGCTCGCGAGCGCGTGGTCGCGATGCTGCAATTCTTCCGCGCGCGACGTTTCGATCAGCGACTTCAGTTCGGGATCGGAATCGCCAAGCCGCTCTGCCTGGTCGGCATAATGTTCGTCGATCACCTCTTCGACCGCGACGGTGCAGGCCATCGCCGCTTTCTCGCCCATCAGCGCCGTCGCCGCGCCAAGCGCGTATCCTGCGAAGTGCCACAAGGGTTCGAGCGCCGTCGGCCGCACGCCGCGCTCCTTTGCCAGCGCGTCAAAGCGGTCGAAGTGTGCCTTCTCCTGCGCCGCCATGTGCTCGATCGCGGCGACGCTTTCGTGCGCGGCCGCGTCGCGCCCCAGCACAGCCAACTGTCCCGCGTAAATCCGCATCGCGCCGAATTCGCCGGCGTGATCGACGCGGACGATTGCGTGCATGTGATCGCGCTCGCTCAGGCCCGGCGGACGCGGACGTGTCTTGCGAACGGGGTCACTCATCGACGCTACCTACGCTTGACTCCGCGGCGTGCGAGCGTCGCCGCGACGATTGCCGTACCGAACGAGATGATCGCATTGTAACCCGCGAGCGAGATTCCAAACAGGCGCCAAGCCGCTTCGTCGCAACGCACCAGATGAAACGGCGTGAAGTCGGCGCTGGGCCCCGGCACGAAGCCAACTCCCGTGCAGGCCGACGGGCCCTCCCACCAATGCCATTCGATGCCGGCGTGATAGACGCCAACCCCGCCAGCGCAGGCGATGGCGATGATCGCGAGCCAGGCGAATGTCGGCGCCACGCGCGCGGGCAGCTGTCCGCCCGCGACCAGCAGTCCGCCGCCCAATCCGGCCACCGCCGAAACGATGTGCGGCCAGCGCTGCCAATGGCAGATTTCGCACGGTGGGTAGTGCCACGCATATTGAAAGACGAGCGCGCCCGCGAGCAGCGCCAAGCTGACGCTTCCGGCCAAAAGGGCAGCCCAGGTTTCGCCACGCAAAGGGGTCGCTCCCCGGGGCAATCCTGGCCCGTTCAGACCGCCCGAAATTGCCCCTTCCGAAGGCTATAGGCCGGCGATTCCGGCTGTCGATGCGACACAAAATTCGCCGCTCCTGCAAAGCCTGGGGCGCGCCGCCAAATCTCTCGTAAGCCATTGATCTTAATGCATAAAAATATTTTTTCCACAGCCCTCCGAATTCCCTTTTCACCCCCATCGCCACCCGCTTAGATGGTGTCCGCCGACCCGAGGCGGCGTGACGTGCCGGCGTCACGACGAAGCGGGCTCCGGCTCCCAAAAACTGGTGCTTTCCAAGTGCGCGGACGATTCCGCGTCCAAGGGACCCCTTACGAGTCGATCCTACGAGTTGGTCATGGCGCGGACAGAAAAAACAAAAGCAAAAACCAAACGCGCGCTGTTGCGCATCGACGGCGAGCCCGTCGAGCTCGTACTGCGCACCAATCCGCGCGCGCGCCGCTTTATCGTGAAGGTCGACCCGGCGACGGGGCAGGTGTCGGTCGTGGCGCCGTCCTCGCGCTCGCTCGACAAGGCGATCGATTTCGCCCGCGAGGAACGCGAATGGATCGCGGGCCGGCTCGCGGGCGTGCCCAAGGCTGTGCCGCTCTCGCTCGGCAACAAGCTTCTTTATCGCGGCGTCGTGCACGTGCTGCGCGAAGGACGCGGCAAGCATCCGGTGTGGATCGACAACACGGCCGACGAACCGACCATCCGCGTGCATGGCCGCGCCGAGCACGCGACGCGCCGCGTGCAGGATTGGCTGAAGCGCGAGGCGCGCAAGCGGATCACCGAACGCGCGTGGCAGTACGCCGATGAAATGGGCGTGAAGCCGAAACGCATCCAGATCCGCGACACCACCAGCCGCTGGGGTTCGTGCTCGACGGAGAAGACGCTGTCGTTCTGCTGGCGTCTCATCCTCGCGCCGCCGCACATCCTCGACTACGTGGTGGCGCACGAGGTCTGCCATCTGCGTGAGCTGAATCACCGCGCGCGGTTCTGGCGCCTGGTCGATCTTCTGGTCGACCATTCGGAACGTTCGCAGCGTTGGCTGGCCGCCAACGGCGCGACGCTGCACCGCTACGCCCCGCGCACGCGCACGATCTGAACGATCCACGCGACAAACAAGATGTTGGGCCGTCATGGTCCGGCACCACAGCGACTCGTTTGCACCTATCCGGGTACCCCCCCTCCCCCGGAGGCCGAGCGGTGGCCGGTCGCGTGTGCGACCTGGGCAACCGGGGTTGAGTTCCACATCCAATCACTTGCGCCTGCATGCATCTCATCATCCGAGATGCGTGCGCGAGCGGCATGATTCAAGAGCGGAACGATTTCCGTTTTTTGATTTTCGAAAGAATTTTTTCGAGCCGCTTGTTCATGTGAAAAACGTTTAAATGGCGCGAGTTTGCGCGCGAAAAATTTTTTCGGCGCGGCTGACCGCTCGAAAAAGGACTATCGGCAAATCCGCCTAGAACAGCTTGTCGAGCGCGTGTGAGACGCGGTCCAGCAAGTCTTCCTCGCTCTTCGGCGAAGCGTCACTGACGCCAGGCACAACATCAGCTGATGTGGCGGTTGCTGATGGCGCGGTCGGCGCGGCCTGCGCCACGAGAACGGTCGCCCGCAAAGGCCGCGCGGGCAGGCCGCGATGCGCATCGGCCATAAACGTGTGGAAGATGCGCGCGGGCAGTCCGCCGCCGGTCGCCTTGATCATGGGATCGCCGTTGTCGTTGCCGATCCACACGCCGCAGACGAGATCGGCGGTGAATCCGACGAACCACGCGTCGCGAAAACCTTGCGAGGTGCCGGTCTTGCCCGCGGTGGGCCGGTCGGCCAGCGCCGCAGCGCGTCCCGTTCCGGTCGTCACTGTGTCGTGCAGCATCGCCGTCATCTCGGCGGCCTCGCGGTCGGCCATGACGCGGCCCATGCCGGAGCCGGAGCGGCGGTACCGCGTCTCGCCACTTGCCGTTCGTATGCGGACAATCACATACGGCATCACCGCGTTGCCTGCATTGGCAAACGCGGCATAGGCGCCGGTAAGTTCGACCGGCGTCACCTCGGATGTGCCTAGCGCCAGCGCCGGCACCGCCAGCAAGTCCGAAACGATGCCGAGACGGCGTGCCGTGCGCACCACGGCGCGCGGACCCGCTTCCTGAGTCAGCTGCACGGACACCGAATTCGACGACCGCGCGAGCGCGCGCGCCATGCTGATATTGCCTTCGTACTTGCCCTCATAATTGCCGGGGCTCCATTTGCCGATGGTCACGGGGCCGTCGGTGAAACGGTCGGATGGCGTGTGGCCGTGCTCGAGCGCGGCGAGGAACACGAACGGCTTGAACGCCGAGCCGGGCTGGCGTTCCGCCACCGCGCGGTTGAAGGGGCTCGCGTCGTACGAACGGCCGCCGACGAGGGCGCGGATCGCGCCTTCCGGCGTCATCGCGACGATCGCACCCTGATGCGCGGCGAGTTTCGGCCCGTCCCTGAGGAGACCGAGCACCAGTGCGCGCTCGGCTTCGCGCTGCAAATCGAGATCGAGCGTCGTTTCGACGACCAGATGTTCGTTGGAATTCCGGATCGCATCGGGCAGCTGCGACAGCACGTAATCGACAAAGTACCCGGCGCCCGGCGTCGCCGAGGCGCGGGCAATGCGTGGCCGCGTTGCATCGGCGTCCTTGCGCGCGTCGTCGCCGATGAAGCCCGCGTCTTGCATCGCCGCCAGCACGACCGAGGCGCGATCCATCGCCGTATCGGGAAAGGCCGCCGGGTTGTAGCGCGACGGCGCCTTTACGACGCCCGCGAGAATGGCGGCTTCGGTGAGCGATAGGTTGGTCGCGTGCTTGCTGAAAAAGCGTTCCGACGCCGCCTCGATGCCGTACACGCCGGCGCCGAAATAGACGTGGTTCAGATAGAGGGTGAGGATTTCGTCCTTCGAGTACCGGCTCTCGAGATAGAGCGCGAGCATCGCCTCTTCGATCTTGCGCTCGAGGGTGCGCTCCGGTTTCAGGAACAGGTTCTTGGCGAGCTGCTGGGTGATCGTCGACCCACCCTGCACATAGGCGCCCTCCGACAGGTCGGTGAACAGCGCGCGGACCACGCCCCACGGGTCGATGCCGAAATGCGAGTAAAAGCGACGGTCTTCGACGGCGACAAAGGCGTTGGGCACATAAACGGGCAGGTCCTGGGCGCGGACGAATTCGCCCTGCACCAGGCCGCGGCGCGACACGACGCGGCCCTTCACGTCGACGATGGTGATGGTTTGCGACGGCGCGTAGGCGAGCAGGTTCGACGTATCGGGCAGCTGCGAAATGAAGTGGGACATCAACACGGCGCCTGCGAGCAGGACCCAGGCGCCCGCGGTGATCAGCGAATAGCGCAGCATGTTGCGCGTGTGGCTCGGGGCCTTTTTCGTGCGCGTGCGGCGCACAGAAGTGCGTCCTTCGCCTTCGCTGGCGGCGACGGTCTTCGGCCTCCTGCCGCCGGGCCGGACGTTCAGTTTGCCGTTTGGCTTTTTGGGTTTGCGGGCCATTGCGCCTTCCCTCGACAATGCGTCTTAGGTCTCATTCGTTAACGGCGGTTAAACACGCCTATGGCGCTGCGACCGCGAGCATGGATATTGGCAAGATGAACGAAGCGCCCGCGCTCACCGTGCTCGTTCCCGTTTTCAACGAAGCGGGAAATATCGGCGTGCTGGCGGACGAGATCGCGGCGGCCTTCGTTGGTGTCGCGATCGAAATGCTGTTTGTCGACGACGGGTCGTCCGACGGCTCGGCCGAAGAATTGGCTTCGGTGCAGGCGCGGCACGCGAACGCGCGGGTGATCCGCCACAAGAAGCGCGCGGGGAAAAGCGCCGCGCTGTTCACCGGCTTTCCGGCCGCGCGCGGCGCGTGGATTCAGACGCTCGACGGCGATGGACAGAACGACCCAAAGGACGCCGCCGCGTTGTGGGGGCGGTTGCAAACTTCGCCGCCCGGGCCGCGCCTCGGGCTCATCGCCGGCGTCCGCAAGCGGCGGAACGACGGTGTCGTAAAATTCCTCTCCTCGCGCATCGCCAATTTCATCCGGCGCTCGATGTTGCGCGACGCGACACCCGACACCGGCTGCGGCTTCAAACTGATCCGGCGCGAGGTGGCGGTGCAGCTCCCCTTCTTCGATGGCATGCACCGGTTTCTTCCCGCCCTCACGCGCCGCGCCGGCTACGAGATCATGCAGACGCCGGTCGAGGACCGTCCGCGCACCAAGGGCATCTCCAAATATGGTTTCTTCGGTCGGCTCGGCGCTGGCATTGTCGATCTTCTGGGCGTGTTCTGGCTGATGCGCCGTGGCACCCACGCCGAGGGTGAAGAGATTCCCCGCCGCTAACCGGTCTTCACCATGTTACCTGCGATCAAATTTCTGGACGCGCGGGTCAACATCACGCTCGCGTGGCTGTGCTAATCCTTCACTGTCATTTGCCGCGCTGTTTCTGTATTTCTCCGAACCACGATGAACGAACAGGTTCCCGCTCCCGCCGGCGAGAAGTCTCCGGCCCCCGTCGGCGACAAAGCGGTGGCCGAGCGGCGCTCGCGCGCCCTGCAACGCGAAATCGTCGCGCCGCCGAAAAAGCGCTTCTGGACGCGCAAGAAAATCTGGTGGAGCGCGGGCGGCGTCGTGGCGCTCCTGATCCTGATCGTTCTGTTCAGTGGCGGCGG
>JADMIO010796644.1_pt1 | contig 13666 bp, 12 predicted proteins | sample 8958161 | NCBI WGS metagenome assembly JADMIO01 (sample SAMN16585339, study PRJNA669376) | soil metagenome | isolation source: Crop rotation soil | place: USA: Cullars Rotation, Alabama | collected 2011 | reverse complement strand
CTGCGCACGGCGAGGGGCGGCGCGGAGTCGGGCAGGCCGGCGCCCGTGGTCCGGCGCAGGCGGCGGCGCAGCCGGCGGTAGGCGGCGGTGGCGGTGAGCGGCGGGCGCAGGCGCAGGTAGAGGGCCCAGGCGATCGCCACGGCCACGAGCAGTCCGATGGCGAGCGGCCAGGAGACGTCCGGAAGGCTCCGCTGCGAGGCGGCGCCGGGGACGGCTCCCGGCAGGGCGGAGGGGGCTCCCGGCTTTTCCGGCTTCTCTTCGTGGCGCAGGCGCGACCAGAGCTCGTTCCACAGCTCGCGCAGGCCGCCGAAGATCTGGATCTGATCGCCCAGGCCGAAGGTCAGCACGTAGCGGTCCCAGCGGAAGAGGACGAAGTCCCAGGCCTGCTGCATGAGCAGGAAGCGCCCCTCCTCCTGGGCCGCCGGCCGGCCCGCGGGCGGCGTCGGATCGAAGACGCGCCAGCCCTCGGCGCCGAGGTAGGCCTCCACCCAGGCGTGGGCGTTGTTGCCGCGCACGATGTAATACCCCTCGAAGGGGTTGTAGTCGCCGCCGAGGAAACCGGTCACCAGGCGCGCCGGAATCCCTTGAGAGCGCAGCATCAGCACCATCGAGGAGGCGAAGTACTCGCACTGGCCGGTCTTGTAGCGGAAGAGGAAGTCCTCGATCGGGTTGTCGACCGCCCGGCCCGAGAAGTTCAGGGTGTAGGCGTAGTTCTCGGTCAGGTAGAGCTCGACGCGGCGGGCCTTTTCGGCGGGCGTTCCCTGGTCCATGACCTGGGCCGCGAGGGTGGAGATGCGGGGCGTCACGCCGGTCAAGTCGAGGGCGGGATCGGGGCGGCGGTCGGGCGTCACGCCGGTGAGCACGGCGTGGCTCGCGAGACCCACCCGGTACTCGGAGACTTCGAGCGGGCTGAAGGGGAGCGACACGGCGCCGCCGTCGTCGATCGCCAGCACCGGCGAGCGCGGCTCGACGACGGTGGTCTCGATCGGCAGCGGCACGCTCTGGCTGTGCAGCGGTTGCAGCCAGATGTGGACCCAGCGCACGGGCTTTTCCGGGCTCAGCCGGAAGCGCACGCCCTGGGTGCGCTGCAGCAGGGTGCGCACGGGTGAGCGGCGCCAACTGCCGCCCCGGTAGATGTCGTAGGTGGAGGCCTTGAAGCGCCAGTCCGCATCTGGACGGACGGTCGGCCCCTCTTCCTTGACCCGCATGGCCACTTCGCGGCTGCTGCGGATGCGGTCGATCGAGTCCAGCGAGACCTGATCGGAGAAGCCGGCGGCTTCGAGGTTCGCTCCCGTGCCGCCGCCGCGGCCGACGATGAAGGGCGCGCGCACCCGGGGCAGGAGGAGGAACAGCGGCACCGCGAGCGCGACGGTGGCGACGCCGACCATGGCCAGGAAGCCGCGCAGGGGGATGCGCGCGAGCGCCGGATCCTCGCGGCCGAAGCCGGCGAGCACGTGGAGGAAGGCGAAACGCGTCAGCAGCACCAGCGTCAGCATCAGGAAGCCGAAGAGGTAGAGGACGATCGCCGGGTGGACGCTGGTGCCCATGGCGCCCAGGAAGAGGAAGAAGATGCCGATCGACGCCTGCCACTTGTCGCGCTCGCGGACGATGGCGAAGAGCTTCACCAGCAGGGCGAAGAGGCCGAGGTGGAGGATCGGCTGCACCAGGCCGCGCGGGAAGACCAGCAGGTCGATGAGGAAGATCGGGATGTAGGCGACCCCCAGGACGTTCATCCCCCAGGCCGGCAGCCACCCCTGGGTGTCGAGGCTGGCGCGGCGCAGCATGTAGAGGACGCCTGCCATGTAGGCCGCCACCGCCGGCCAGCCGACGACGCCGTTGAACGGCAGCGGCAGGGGGGCCAGCAGGGCGAGCCATCCCAGCAGCAGCCGCTTCTGGCGGCCGAAGCTCATACCGCCAGCCGCTCCGCCCCGGCCGGGGATTCGAGGTCCATGCGGACGCGAAGCTGCGGCACCCGCGGATCGGCCGACTGCAGCGGCTCGGCCGTGAGGGCGCGGGGCTGGACGAGGGCGAGGGCCTCCAGCACGGCCAGCCGCTGGCGCGGGCCGCCGGCGAAGGCGAGGCTGCGGTCCCGCGTCACCAGCTCCACCTCGTAGCCGCGGGCGAGATGATCGACGGCAGCCGTGGCCGCCTCGCTGACCAGCCGCTCGAAACGGCTCAGCAGGTCCGGGCGGCCGAGCTCGCCCACCGCGTTGTCGAAGAGGACGGAGAGGCGGCGGCTGCGCTCGGTGGCCCGCTCGGTGAAGATCAGCTCGCCGGTGCGCGCCGTCTGCTTCCAGTGGATGCCCCGCGGATCGTCGCCGCGGCGGAAGTTGCGCAGGGCATGGAGGTCGTGCCCCCAGCCGCGGTTGCGGCTGGCGTCGGTGCCCGCCTGCTGCGACTCTTCGATCCGGGTGTCGGCCGCCGCGAAGAGCTCGGGGAAGACCAGCACCTCGAGCTCGACGCGATAGCGCACGCCCTTGCGGAAGAAGCCGAAGGGAAAGAGGCTGGAGATGTGGACGTAGGGGAAGCGGTGGAGGCCCCGGGTGCCCACCATCATCTCGAGCTGCCCGGAGCTGCGGCCCCGGCGCGGCAGGTAGGGGATGAGCAGCGGCGGCGCGGCGCGCGACAAGGCGAAGAGGAGGAACCAGCGGGGGAAGACCAGGGCGCGGCTGCGCAGCACGAACGCCACCGCGAACGGCCGGTTGGCGAACACCTCGCCGGGCATCTCCAGGGTCGCTTCGAGCCCGCGCACGTTCTCCCGCGATACCACGCCGGAGAGGATGAGCACCGAGAACATCAGGGCCAGCACCATGTAGAGGGCGTTGTTGCCCGTGTTGGTGGCGGCGATGGCCACCAGCACGGTGAACAGCACGTACCAAAGGCCCACCGTGGTGATGCGGATGCCTTCGGGAACCGCCCGGCGGCCGCTGAAGGGGATTTTCACAGGGGTACGGGGGTTGCCGCCACCACCCGTTCCAGGGCCTTTCGGGATTGATCGAGGTCCGCCGCGCCCCGCTTGAGCACCACGCGGTGGGCGAGGACCGGCGCCACCAGGCGCTGCACGTCGTCCGGAATGGCATAGCCGCGCCCCTCGCACAGGGCGAGGGCCTGGGTGGCCCGGAACAGGGCCTGGAGCCCGCGGGTCGAGACGCCGAGCAGGAAGTCGCCGCCGTGCCGGGTGACCTCGGCGAGGGAGAGCATGTAGTCGGCGAGCTTGTCGGCGACGCGCACCCGACCCACCCGCTCCTGGAGGTCGAGCAGCTCGTCCTGGCTCACCACCGGCTGCAGGTTTTCGAGCACATCCTCGATGCCGCCCGACAGCAGCAGGTCCCGCTCGTCGGCCCGCGGCGGATAGCCCAGGGAGAGGGACATGAGGAAGCGGTCGAGCTGCGACTCGGGCAGCGGGAAGGTGCCCTGGTACTCCAGCGGGTTCTGGGTGGCGAGGACGACGAACGGCTGCGGCAGCGAGTAGCGCGTGCGCTCGACGGAGACCTTGCGCTCGCTCATCGCTTCGAGCAGCGCCGACTGGGTCTTCGGCGTGGCGCGGTTGATCTCGTCCGCCAGCACGATGTTGGCGAAGAGCGGCCCGGGCACGAACTCGAAGGTCTGGTTCTTCTGGTTGAAGATCGAGACGCCGATGATGTCGGACGGCAGCAGGTCGCTGGTAAACTGGATGCGCTGGAACGACAGGCCGAGCGACCGGGAGAGGGCTTGGGCGAGGGTGGTCTTGCCGACGCCCGGAACGTCCTCGACGAGGATGTGGCCCCGGGACAGCAGGGAGACGGTGGCGAGGCGGATGACCTCGCGCTTGCCGCGGATGACGCGGGCGACGTTCTCCTCGAGCTGGCGGATCGGCTCGGCGGCGTGGAGGGCGTCGCTGGTTTCGACGGCGATGGCTTCCATCGGTATGGGCTACGCAGGGACTCGGTCTGAAGATGAAAGTATAGCGAAGATTCTCTAATCAGATCTTCGGGGGCTCCGGCATCCCGGAAGTATATCGCGCCGGACCGTCCGTCACCTCCTCCCGTGCCCGATTCCGCCGGCAGCGCCCGGCTTGAGATATCTTTGCGGGACCCAGGGAGATTGCTTGGCGACAGCCGCCGATTTGACCGCCGCATTTACGTCTTCTAAGATGGGGATAGAATTCCCCGGGCCCCAAAGGAGCGAACGAATCTCATGGCAGACGCAAAACAGGACCGTATGAAGGCGATCGACGGCGCGCTCTCGCAGATCGAGCGCCAGTTCGGGAAGGGCGCAATCATGCGCCTTGGCCAGCGGGAGACGCTGGCGCTGGAGGCGATCTCCACCGGCTCGATCGCCGTGGACTACGCCATCGGCATCGGCGGCTTTCCCCGCGGCCGGGTGGTCGAGGTCTTCGGTCCCGAGTCGTCGGGCAAGACGACGCTCGCCCTGTCGGTGGTGGCCCATGCCCAACGCAAGGGGGGCATCGCGGCGTTCATCGACGCCGAGCACGCCCTCGACGCCGAGTACGCGAAGAAGCTCGGGGTGGACATCGACAACATGCTCGTCTCCCAGCCCGACAACGGCGAGCAGGCGCTGGAGATCGCCGAGATGCTGGTGCGCAGCAACGCCGTCGACGTGGTGGTCGTGGACTCCGTGGCGGCCCTGGTGCCGAAGGCCGAGCTCGAAGGGGAGATGGGCGACTCGCACGTCGGCCTGCAGGCGCGCCTCATGTCGCAGGCGCTGCGCAAGCTGACGGCCATCGTCGCCAAGTCGAAGACCACCCTGATCTTCATCAACCAGATCCGCGAGAAGATCGGCGTCATGTTCGGCAGCCCGGAGACCACCACCGGCGGCCGGGCCCTCAAGTTCTACGCCTCGGTGCGCATCGACATCCGGCGCATCGCCGCCATCAAGGAGGGCGAGGAGGTGACGGGCTCGCGGGTGAAGGTGAAGGTGGTCAAGAACAAGGTGGCCGCCCCCTTCCGCCAAGCCGAGTTCGACATCGACTACGGCGAGGGGATCTCGAAGAACGGCGAGCTCGTCGACCTCGGCGTCGAGCACAAGTTTGTGATCAAGAGCGGCGCCTGGTACTCCTACGGCGACCTGCGCCTCGGCCAGGGGCGCGACAACTCCAAGAACTTCCTGCGCGACAACCCGGACCTGGCCGACGAGATCGAGACCAAGATCCGCGAGAAGCTGGGCATGACGGGGATCGCCGCGGGTGTGCCGGTGCGCGAGACCGCGGCCGCGGAATAGCCTGGATGCGCGGTTGAAGCGGCTGCTCAAGCTGGTCGTCGTCCTCGCCCTGATCCTCGGGGCGGGGATCCACATTTTCTACTGGTACTGGCCGCGCGAGCGGGCCGGAGCGCCGGAGCCCGGGAGCTACGGCGCGCGGCTGCTGGCGTCCGGCGCCTACGGAGCGTGCCTCTGGCTGCCCTACCCGCACCAGAACCTGGGGCAGCTCTCGGCGGCGCTCGGCGACGGCTCGGCGTTCCTCGGCGCCGTCGGCCGGCTGGCCGGATCGTCGTCGCCGTCGCTGCCGGCCTTCGGGCCGTTCTCGGTGCCGCCGTCGCGGGAGATCGTGGCCTGCTCGGACCTCGACGGCCAAAAGTTCCTGGTGGTGGCGCGAGTCTACCCCGGGCTCGCCGCCGTGGCGCGGCTCGCCGGCACCGTGGCGAGCAATCCCTGGCTCAAGGGCGGCAGCGTCCGCGAGGCGCGGGGCCGCGGCGACGAGGTGCAGGAGAGGGTGCTCCAGGTCTCCTGGCAGGACGGCCTGTGGATGGTGCGCTCCGGGCCGGTGCCCTCGCTTCCCGCGGCGAGCCCGGCGGGACCGGAGCCCGAAAGCCTCGGCATCCTCCACCTGGCGCGGGAGGTCGCCGAGCTGCCAGCGGGGGAGTACCGGCTGGCGCGGCGGCAGGGCGATCTGGAGGTGACCCTGGCGGGCGGCGAAGCGCCGGAGCCGGAGATGGCCAACGACACCGGCGCGGGCCGCGACGCGCCGGTGCTGCTCGCCGTGGCAGGGGCGGACTGGCCGGCCGAATCGACCAAGCCGCTGCCGCCGGCCGCCCTGGCACTGTTCGATGTGCAGGGCGGGCTGAAGATCGGCCCTGTCGAGCTGCCGGGCGGCGCGGTGTTCAATCCCCCCGGGGGGAGCCGCTGGGCCCTGCCGGCGCACGGGCTTGCGGGGCTGCTGACGGACAGCCTGCCGCAGGGGAATGCGGCCGGATGGAACATTGTTGCCTTCGACACCGAAAGCCTCGCCCGCGCGCAGGCCCTGGCGCCGCGGATCGCGGCCGTGGTGCCGCCCAGCGGGGCGGGCGCGGACGGCCAGATCGTCCTCGGCGCCTGGCTGCGGCCGAGGCCGGCCCTGTCGCGGATGCACCAGATGCGCAAGGGGCTCGAGAAGGTGCCCCTGGTCGACCGCGGGCAGGTGGAGCGCTGGCGCGACTGGGAGACGCTGCTGTCGCCTTTCGCCACCTGCGACCGGCTGTCCCTGATGTCGGTTCGCTCCCCCTCTTCGTTCCGTTTGCGCCTGCACGGCTGCCGGTGACACTTCAGGCAAGATTGACAGGGGAGGACGGAATCCCTTAGCCTTCCCGTTTGCCCCGGTTGGAGGGTGTTGATGCAGATTTGGCTGGATCAGGTTCGCGACGAACCTTTCAACTGGGACGAGACGCAGAGCGTTTCCAAGGAGATTCTGGACCGCCCCGAGCTGCTGGACCTCGGTCCCGTTTCGTGGCGCGGCCAGGTGGTGTTCGCCGACCCCGGGTTCTTCCTGCGGGCGCGGCTCTCCTATGAGCAGACCCTGAGCTGCAACCGGTGTCTGAAGCCGATCGTCGAGCAGGCGAAGTCCGACGTCGAGCTGATGATCCTGGTGGAGCAGGGCCCCGAGGCCGGGGGCGAGCATGCGTTGCACGAGAAGGATCTGGGCATCCTCTATCTTCAGGACGAGCTTCTGGAGACGGATCCCATCCTGATCGAGCAGCTCCAGCTCAACATCCCGATGAAGCCGCTCTGCCGGGAGGATTGCAAGGGATTGTGCCCGATCTGCGGCGCCGACCGGAACGCCGGGGACTGCCAGTGCGAGGACTCGGCTCCCGATCCCCGCTGGGCGGCTCTCGCGGCATTGAGGGACCGGCTGCCGGGAGGACCGGGCGAACCCGGCGGAAAGTGACGTTGGAACGATCGACGATGTGACGCCGGCGCGGCGATCCGCGGCCGGGATGAATAGAGACCCCGAGACCCAAAGAGGCACGACGACCATGCCGAATCCGAAGCACCGCCACTCCAAGGCCCGCCGCGACAAGCGCCGCGCCCACGACGCGCTGGCGCGCCCCGCCACCTCCACCTGCCCGAACTGCGGCGAGGTCAAGATGCCGCACCGTGCCTGCCCGAGCTGCGGGCAGTACCGCGGCAACCAGGTGATCGAGGGCAAGGAAAATCTGTAAGCCTCCTGCACCCCTGATCCGGCCCGTACGTTAGAATCGCCCGGCCAAGCCCAATCAGACCTCCCTCTTGAGACCCGCCCTGCCGAGGGCGTTTTCGGGTCGGTGGGAACCGAGCATGCCGATCGCCGTAGACGCCATGGGTGGGGATCATGCGCCGCAGTCCGCGGTGGAGGGCGCGGTTCGCGCCGCCGCCGAAGGCGCGTCCATCCTGCTGGTGGGCGACCGAGGACGTGTGGACGCCGAGCTCGCGCGCCTCGGCGCCCGGGGGCGGATCGAGATCGTCCACGCCGACGAGGTGGTGGGCATGGACGAGCCGGCGATCACTCCGATCCGCAAGAAGCGGCGCTCCTCGCTGCGCCTGGCCGCCGAGCTGGTCAAGGACGGCCGCGCCCAGGCCATGGTCAGCGCCGGCAACACCGGCGCCGCCATGGTGGCCGCGAAGATGGTGATCGGTACCGTGGCGGGGGTGGACCGGCCGGCGCTCGCCGCCGTGCTGCCCAACCCGCGGGGCCGCGCCGTGCTGCTCGACGTCGGCGCCAACGTGGACAGCAAGCCCATCCACCTGCGCGAGTTCGCCGTCATGGGGCACTTCTACGCCCAGGAGGTGCTCGGCACGGCGCAGCCGCGCATCGGCGTATTGTCGATCGGCGAGGAAGAGGGGAAGGGGACGGAGCTCACCCGCGAGGTCTCGCGGCTACTCAAGGCGACCGGCCTCCACTTCGTCGGCAACGTCGAGGGGCGGGACGTCTTCAACGGCAGGGTGGACGTCATCGTCTGCGACGGCTTCGTGGGCAACGCCGTGCTGAAGAGCGCCGAGTCGCTCGCCGAGATGCTGCTGCGCATGCTGCGCGAGGAGGTGGCGGCGAGCGCCCGCGGCAAGCTCGGATATGCTCTCGCCAAGCCGGTCTTCGACCGCTTCCGCCAGCGGGTGGACTACAGCGAGTACGGGGCCGGGCCGCTGCTCGGCTTGAACGGCGGCTGCTTCATCGCGCACGGCCGCGCCAACGCGCGGGCCATGCACAGTGCCATTCGCCGCGCCGAGGAGTTCTCCAACGCGCGGCTGGACCATAAGATCCGCGACAAGATCGCCGAGCTGCACCGCCAGGAGGAGAAGCTCCTGGCCGCCGGCCGGCAGAGGGGCGAGGCTTGATGGGAGTCGCCGGCAAGAAGATCGCGTTCATGTTTCCCGGCCAGGGCTCGCAGAAGGTGGGCATGGGCAAGGTGTGGGCTGAAGCCGTGCCAGAGGCCCGCGCCGCCTTCGAGGAGGCCGACGAGGCGCTGGGCTTCCCGCTCTCCCGGCTCTGCTGGGAGGGGCCGGAGGAGGAGCTGGGGCTGACGGAGAACACCCAGCCGGCGCTCGTCACGGCCTCGATCGCCGTCCACCGGGCTCTGGGAGTCCTGGCGCCGGAGCTCGTGCCGGTGGCCGTGGCGGGGCACAGCCTGGGCGAGTACTCGGCGCTGGTGGCGGCGGGGGCTCTCGGCTTCGCCGACGCCCTGCGCCTGGTGCGCCGGCGGGGCCAGCTCATGCAGGAGGCCGTGCCCGTGGGCGTCGGCGCCATGGCCGCCGTCATCGGCATGGATCCCGAGGCCATCGCCGCCATCGCCGCCGAGTCCGGCGACGAGGCGAAGGGGGAGATCTGCGCGGTGGCCAACCTGAACGGCCCGGCGCAGACGGTGCTCGCCGGCCACAAGGCGGCCATCGACCGCGCCGTGGTGCTGGCGAAGGAGCGGGGAGCCCGCAAGGCGACCCTCCTCGCCGTCTCGGCCCCCTTCCACTCGCCGCTCATGCGGCCGGCACGCGAGGGCATGACGCCGCTGCTCGCCGCCACACCGTTCCACGATCCAAAGATCCCGGTGGTGAGCAACGCGGACGCCGTGCCGGTGGCCTCGGGCGATGCCGCCCGCGAGGCCCTGGAGCGGCAGATCGACAGCCCGGTGCGCTGGGTGGAGTCGGTGCGCTGGATGGAGGAGGTCGCGGGCGTCGAGGTGTTCGTCGAGGTGGGGCCGGGCAACGTGCTCGCGGGCCTCACGCGCCGCATCGTCCAGAAGGCCCGTACCACGGCGGTCTCGGACCCCGATCATCTCCGGCAGATCCTGGAGGAGGACGATTGAAGGAGGGAGTGGAGCTGATGCTGAGACTGGACAACAAGACGGCGCTCGTCACCGGCGCCTCGCAGGGCATCGGCGAGGCCGTGGCCCGGCTGCTGGGCCGGCAGGGCGCCCGGGTCATCGTGGCGGCCCGCAACGAGGAGAAGCTGAAGCGGCTCGCCTCGGAGATCGACGCCGGGGGCGGCTGCGCGCGGGCGCTGGTGCTCGACGTCACGCAGCCGGAGACCTTCGCCGAGCGGCTCAAGAGCCTGCCCGAGGACTACGCCGCCGTGGACATCCTGATCAACAACGCCGGCATCACGGCCGACAACCTGCTCGCCCGCATGTCGCTCGACGACTGGGAGCGGGTGCTGCGCACCAACCTCACGGGGGCCTTCGCGCTCACCAAGGAGGTGGTGCGGGGAATGATCAAGCGGCGCTGGGGGCGGGTGATCAACATCTCTTCGGTGGTGGGGATGATGGGCAACGCCGGCCAGGCCAACTACGCGGCGGCCAAGGCGGGGCTCATCGGCTTCAGCAAGTCGCTGGCCCGCGAGCTGGGGAGCCGCAGCGTCACGGTCAACGTCGTGGCCCCGGGCTACATCCAGACGGCCATGACCGACCGGCTGCCGGAGGCCTCCCGCGAGGAGCTCACCGGGGCCATCGCCCTCAAGCGGCTGGGCACCGTGGACGACGTGGCATGGGCCGTGCTGTTCCTCGCCAGCGAGGAAGCCGGGTACATCACGGGCACGACGGTCAACGTATCGGGCGGTCTCTATATCTGAAATGGAATACCGGGCTGCATGGACTCCAGCGCAGCCTTTGTGCTAGAACCCCACTTCGTGCGCGGTCAAGCCGCGCCGATCACCCTTACGGAGGGAACAGCGATGGCAGTTGCGGAAAAGGTCAAGAGCATCATCGTCGAGCAGCTCGGCGTCGACGAGGACGAGGTCACCCTGGACGCCAGCTTCACCGACGACCTCGGCGCCGACTCCCTGGATATCGTGGAGCTGGTGATGGCCTTCGAGGAGGAGTTCGGCATCGAGATCCCGGACGAGGAGGCCGAGAAGATCAGCAACGTGCGCGAGGCGGTCGACTATATTCAGAACAACACCGGGGACCAGAACTAGGTTCCTGCCTTCATGCCTTGCCACTGATCCAGCTTGAAAACAGACCTGCGCCGCGTCGCCGTCACCGGGGTCGGGCTGGTTTCCCCCCTGGGAGTCGGCACTGCCGAGAATTGGGATGCCCTCCTGGCGGGGCGCAGTGGTATAGGTCCCCTCACCCGTTTCGATGCGTCCGAGTACCCGTCGCGCATCGCCGGTGAGGTCAAGGGCTTCAATCCCCTCGACTATCTGGACAAGAAGGACGTCAAGAAGAGCGACACCTTCATTCAGTTCGCTCTCGCGGCCACCCGTTTCGCCGTCGAAGACTCCGGGCTGACGATCGACGAGGGCAACGCCGACCGGGTGGGGGTGATTATCGGCTCCGGCATCGGCGGCCTGCCGCTGATCGAAACAATGCACCAGATCCTCCTCGAGCGGGGACCCAGCCGGGTGTCGCCGTTCTTCATTCCCGGCCTGATCGTCAACATGGCGGCGGGCCAGGTGTCCATCCGCTACGGCGCGCGGGGTCCCACCACCTCGCCGGCCACCGCCTGCACTACCGGCCTGCATGCCGTGGGCGACGCCTTCCGTCTGATCCAGGTCGGGGAGGCCGACGCCATGATCGCCGGCGGCACCGAGGCGGTGATCACGCCGCTCGCCATGGCGGGCTTCTGCGCCATGCGCGCGCTCTCGACCCGCAACGACGAGCCGGAGAAGGCGTCGCGCCCCTGGGACACCCAGCGCGACGGCTTCGTGATGAGCGAGGGGTGCGGCGTCGTGGTGCTGGAGGAGATGGCTTCGGCGGAGCGGCGGGGCGCGCCGATCTATGCCGAGATCGTGGGCTACGGCATGGGTGCCGACGCCTACCATCTTTCGGCGCCGCATCCGGAGGGGGACGGCGCGGTGCGGGTGATGAAAGCCGCCCTGGCCGACGCGGGTCTGGCGCCGGAGACGATCGGCTACATCAACGCCCACGGCACCTCGACGCCGCTCGGCGACCTCTCGGAGGTGCGGGCGGTCAAGAAGGTTTTCGGCGACCACGCCTACAAGCTGGCGGTGTCGTCCACCAAGAGCGCCACCGGCCACTTGCTCGGCGCGGCCGGCGGGCTGGAGTCGGGAATCCTGGCGCTCGCCATCAGCCACCAGACCCTCCCCCCGACCCTCAACCTGGACGAGCCGGGCGAGGAGTGCGACCTCGACTTCGTCCCCCACCATGCCCGCAAGGTGGATCTGGAGTACGCGCTCACCAACTCCTTCGGCTTCGGCGGCACCAACGCCTCGATCGCCATGAAGCGCTATTCAGGCGCCTCCTAAGGTTTCAGCTCCCGCTCGAAGAACTCCGTCGCCCGCTCGTAGAAGTGGCGCGAGGCGGGGCCGCGGAAGCCGTGCTTCTGCCCCGGGTAGAAGGCCTGCTCGAACGGCACGCCGGCCTTGATGAAGTCGCCGCTCAGGTTGATCGAGTTCTGGGGGTGGACGTTGTCGTCCGCGAGGCCGTGGACGACGAGGAGGTGGTCCTTGAGGTTGGCCGTGTAGGTGATGGGCGAGGAGTCGCGGTAGCCGTCCGCGTTGTCCTGGGGGCGGTCGAGGTAGCGCTCGGTCCAGATCGAGTCGTAGAGCCGCCAGTCGGTCACCGGCGCGCCGGAGATGGCGGCCTTCCACACCCCCGGCCGGTTGAGCACGCAGTAGAGCGTGTTGGAGCCGCCGCCGGACCATCCCCAGAGGCCGAGGCGGGAGGCGTCCACCCAGGGGAGCGTCTTCAGGTAGTCGACGCCCGCGAGCTGGCCCGCCAGGTTGACGGTGCCGAAGCGGCGGTAGTCCTTGTCCTCGCCTGCCTTGCCGAAGAAGATCGACGACTGGTTGTCGACGCTGAAGACGACGAAGCCCCGCTCCGCCATCAGCTTGTGCCAGAGGCTGCGGACGTTCCAGGCGTTGTCCACCACCTGCGAGCCGGGGCCGCCGTAGTGGTAGATGATCGCCGGGTAGCGGCGGGAGGGATCGAAGCCGGCGGGCTTGAGCAGGCGCGCGGGCAGGCGCGAGCCGTCCGGCCCGGGGATGGTGAAGATCTCCCACTTCGGCAGTGAGGCGGCGTCGAACTTCGGATCGGAGGAGGGCAGGGCGATGGGCGAGCCCCCGCCGACCCGTAGGACTTCGCTACGCGTGGGCGTGTCGGCATCGCTCCAGGTGTGGACCCACGAGCCCGTCCGCGTCGAGACGACGGCCGAGTTGGAGCCGGCCTTGGGCGTGAGGACCTCCCAGCCGCCGGCGCCCTGGAGCGAGATCCTCGCCACCTTGCGGTCGATCGCGCCCAGCTCGCCTGTGGCGAAGACGGTGACCACGGCCCAGGAGCCGTCGTCGGCCACGCCGTCGAGCGCCGTCACGGCCCAGCCCTCGGGGGTAACGGGACGGACGGAGCGGCCGTCCGCCCCATAGAGGTAGAGGCGCCGCCAGCCGTCGCGCTCCGAGCCCCAGAGGAAGCGGCCGTCGGGCAGGAAGTGGAAGTCCTTGCCGAGGTTGATCCAGGTGCGCCAGCTCTCGCGGATCAGGCTCGAGCAGGCGCCGTCGGTGGCGCCTGCGGCATTTGAAATATTGCAGCGCAGGAGATCCAGGTGCTTCTGATCGCGGCTCAGCCGTTGGACGGCGACGGCGTCACCCTTGGGCGTCCAGTCCACCCGCGCCAGGTACTCGGCCTCGCTCCCTTCGCCGGTTTTCAGCCAGAGCGTCTTCCGGGTGGCGACCTCCATGACGCCGACCTTGACGCGGGGGTTGGGCTCGCCGGACTTCGGGTACTTCTGCGGCGTCACCTTGGGGTAGAGGGGGGTGTCGTCCACCAGGGAGTAGACGCCGACGGGCGTCTCGTCGAAGTGGAGGAAGGCGATACGGGAGCCGTCCGGGCTCCACCAGAAGCCCTCCGGCTGGCGGTTCCAGATCTCCTCGCCGTAGACCCAGTCGTTGGTGCCGTTCAAGGCGACGTTCTCCTGGCCGTCGGTGGTCAGCCGGGTCTCGGCCTTTCCAGCACAGTGGGATCCGAAGCTTGGAATTCACGTGACTTGAAGTCGCGGC
>JADMIO011280117.1_pt1 | contig 13667 bp, 13 predicted proteins | sample 8958161 | NCBI WGS metagenome assembly JADMIO01 (sample SAMN16585339, study PRJNA669376) | soil metagenome | isolation source: Crop rotation soil | place: USA: Cullars Rotation, Alabama | collected 2011 | reverse complement strand
CGCACCGCCGACGAATATGCCGTGATGCTGAACCAGCTGCTCCAGCTCCAGGGCTACAAGTTCTCCGATTTCGACGCCGCCATCATCGCCACCGTCGTGCCGGCCGCGTTGTTCGACCTGCGCCAGTTCTGCCGGCGCTATCTCAATTGCGAGCCGGTGGTGGTGGGCGATCCGAACGTCGATCTGGGCATCCGCATCCTGACCGAGCGGCCGGGCGCGGTCGGCGCCGACCGCATCGTCAACGCCATCGCCGCCCATGAACGCTATAAAGGCGCGCTGATCGTCGTCGATTTCGGCACGGCGACGACCTTCGACGTGGTGGGCGAGAACGGCGACTACGAGGGCGGCGTCATCGCGCCGGGCGCCAACGTCTCGGCGGAGTCGCTGCATCAGGCCGCCGCCATGCTGCCGCGCGTCGCGGTGGCGCGCACCCAGAACATCATCGGCAAGGACACCGTGCCCGCGATGCAGTCCGGCCTGTTCTGGGGCTATGTCGGCCTGCTCGAAGGCCTGGTCGCGCGCATCAAGGAAGAGTACGCCAAGCCCATGACCGTGATCGGCACGGGCGGGCTGGCCAACCTGTTCTACCGGCAGACGACGGCGATCGACCATCTCGATCCCGACCTCACCATCCGCGGCCTGATCCAGATCCACGCCCGCAACAGCAAGTGATGGTCACGCGCGACGACGAGCTGGTGCTTCTTCCGCTCGGTGGCGCGGGCGAGATCGGCATGAACTTCAACGCCTACGGCTTCGGCCCGCCGGATACGCGCAAATGGATCGTGGTCGATTGCGGCGTACTCTTCGGGCGCGAGACGACCTCGCCCGGCGTCGACGTGATCATGCCGGACATCCGCTATCTGGCCGAGCGCCGCGAGGACGTGCTCGCCATCGTGCTGACCCATGCGCATGAGGACCATATCGGCGCCATCGGGCATCTGTGGCCGATGCTGCGCTGTCCGCTCTATGCGACGCCGTTCACCGCCAAGCTGATCGAAGGCAAGCTGGAGGAGGCGGGGCTCTCCGATCGCGTACGGGTGAAACGCGTGAAGCTGGGCGGGCACATCGAGATCGGGCCCTACAAGATCGACTTCGTCTCCATCACCCATTCGATCCTTGAGCCCAACGCGCTGGCGATCAGGACGCCGCTCGGCATCGTCGTGCATACCGGCGACTGGAAGATCGATCCCGATCCGCTTTTGGGCGAGACGACCGACAGCAACGCGCTGCGCAAGCTGGGCGACGAGGGCGTGCTGGCCACGGTCTGCGACTCCACCAATGCGCTGGTCCAGGGCCATTCGGGCTCGGAGGCGCGCGTACGACAGGCGCTCTCGGCCCTGATCGGCTCGCTGAACGGGCGCATCGCGGTGACGGCTTTCGCCTCCAACGTCGCGCGGCTGGACTCGGTCGCCAAGGCGGCGCGCGAGCACGGCCGCGAGATCGCGCTGGTCGGACGCGCCATGCACAAGATGGTCGAGGCGGCACGCGAGACCGGCTACCTGAGCGATTTCCCGCAGACCATCGACGAGCATGAAGCCGCCCAGCTGCCGCCGCGCCGCGTGCTCTATCTTCTCACCGGAAGCCAGGGCGAGCCGCGCGCGGCCCTGCCGCGCATCGCCGCCGGCGAGCATCCCAGCGTCTCGCTGGGGCAAGGCGATGCGGTGATCTTCTCCTCGCGCATCATTCCGGGCAACGAACTCGCCATCTTCGCGCTGCACAACAGGCTCGCGGCGCTCGGCGTCGAAGTGCTGACCGAGCAGGATCATTTCGTCCATGTCAGCGGACATCCCTGCCGCGACGAGCTGGCCGAGATGTACCGCTGGACGCGGCCGCGCATCGCGGTGCCCGTGCATGGCGAGCTGCGCCATATGAGCGAGCATGCGCGCCTGGCGCGCGCGCTTCAGGTGCCCGAGGCCGTCGTGATCGAGAACGGACACATGCTCCGCCTCGCCCCCGGCAAGGCCATGATCGTCGACGAGGTGCCGTCGGGGCGCGTCCATCTCGACGGCAAGGTGCTGATAGACGAGGGCGCCGGTCTCGCGCGGGGCCGCCGGGCGCTGGGCTATGCCGGCATCATCGCGATCACGCTGGTGCTGGACGGCAAGGGCCGCGTCGCGACCGATCCTTCGATCATCATCGACGGAATCCCCGAGCCCGTGCACGCCGCCGTGCGCGGTGCCGTCGCGGAAGCTCTCAAGCGCCACAAGAAGGGCGACGAAGAGACGCTGAAAGAGAACGTCCGCCGCGCCGCGCGCCGCGCCGCCCAGGACGCCTGGGGCAAAAAGCCCGTCACGCGCGTCGAAGCGGTATGGGTATGATGGGACGCAGCTTGACGGAGACAGCATCGATGATCGGCCGCCTGAACCACGTCGCCATCGCCACCACGGATATCAAGAAGGCGGCGAAGATCTACCGCGATACGCTCGGCGCGACGGTGTCGGACGAGGTGAAGCAGCCCGACCATGGCGTCACCACGGTCTTCGTCGACCTCGGCAACACCAAGATCGAGCTGCTCGAGCCTTTGGGCGAGAATTCGCCGATCGCCAATTTCCTGAAGAAGAACCCGTCCGGCGGCGTGCATCACGTCTGCTACGAGGTCGAGGACATCATCGCCGCGCGCGACCGCATGCGGGCCGAGGGCGCGACCATCACCGGCACCGGTGAGCCGCGCATCGGCGCGCACGGCAAGCCCGTGATCTTCCTGCACCCGAAGGACTTCGTCGGCACGCTGGTCGAGCTCGAGCAGGCGTGAGCGTCCCCGCGCCGGAAAGCCACACGCTGCTCGGCGCCGTGCACGCCACGGTGCTGATCAGCGCGTTTGCGATCTTCTGGTTCCTCGCCTTCTTCTGCCTGCTGCCGATGGGTCTGGGCGAGGTCGACCCGGAGACCGGCGCGCCGGTGAGCCCGCGCCTGCTGCTCAAGGCCGGCATCGCCTCGGGCGTCGCCGCCGTGCTGTTCGTCGTCTTCTATGTCATGATCCGCCTGGGCGTGTTCGATCTATAGAGAGGGGACCATGGCCAACGGATTCGTCGGGCGGCGCTGGTGGGCCGTCGCGCTGGTCACTCTCGTCGTCGGCCCGTTCATCGGCATGCTCTATATCGGGCGCGCCAGGCTCGCCTTCGCCTATCTGGCATTGAGCTTTGTTTTCGTGGGCACGCTCATCGTGTTCTTCGCGCCGGGACTGATCCAGGCGCACGGAGAGCTCGGCAAATCGCTGATTTCCGACCTGCCCATCAACCTGATCGGCGCGGTTCACGGCGCCATGCTCGTCCGCCGCCATCCGGTGGAGACCCTGCCGCGCTATTCGCGCTGGTACTCGCTGATCGCGATCTGGCTGCTGTTCCCGCTGAGCGCGTTCGGCATCCGCACCTTCCTGGTCATGCCCTACAACGCGGTGTCGGCGTCGATGAGCCCGACGCTGAACATCGGGGATTATGTCTTCGTGTCGCGCCGGTCCTATGACGGCGCCGGTCCCGAACGCGGCGACCTCGTCGTGTTCCGCGCCTACGAAAGCGACTTCATCAAGCGCGTGGTGGGCGTCGGCGGCGACCGTGTGCGCATGGCGCATGGCGTGCTGATCCTCAACGGCAAGCCGGTCGCGCGCCGGCGGATCGAGGACTATCGCGACGGCTTCCCCCAGCCCGTGCATCAATATCTGGAGACCCTGCCGTCGGGGCGCAGCTACCGCACGCTCGATATCGTCGAGGGCTCGCCGATCGACGATACGCAGGAGTTCGTCGTCCCGGCCGGCCATTACTTCGTGCTTGGCGACAACCGCGATAATTCGGACGACAGCCGGCTGGACATCGGCTTCGTCGCGCGGGGCGATGTCATCGGCCGGATCGCGATCAAATTCGCCGACGCGAAGCATTCGGCCATGGTCTGGGAAAAGGTCGACTAGCTGCCGCGGCCGGCGGACGAGAAGGCGGCGCCCGCACGAGCGCCAAGGCCGGCTTAGCGTCACGCCGCCGCCGCTTGCGATATTTTATGTCCGATTCCGCGCCGTCTTTCGGCTTCGGCTTGACAGACGGCTGGCACGGCCTCAATGTGAGTGAATGTTCACTCGCTTCGAAGGCCGATGAGCAAACCCTCCGCGATCGAGCGCATCAAGGATGCGGCGCTGCGCCTGGTCGTCGAGCGCGGCGTGGGGGCGACCACGATCCGCGACCTTGCCCAGATGGCCGACGTCGCCGAGGGCGCGCTCTACCGGCATTACGCGACCAAGGAAGACCTGATCCGCGAGCTGTTCAAGGAACGCTACGCCGCCTTCGCGCGGCGCCTCGAGATGGTGCAGCGCCCGCAGCAGGGATTGAAGGCCAAGCTCAGGGCGATCGTCCGCGACACCTGCCGCCTGTTCGACGAGGATCAGGTGACCTATCGCTTCCTGCTCCTGGCCCAGCACGAGGCGATGCGCCTGTTCCCGCCCGGCCCCGACAGTCCCGTGCCGGTGCTGCGCACGATGATCGCCAGCGCGATCCGCGCCGGCGAGATCAAGTTCAAGAGTGCCGACCTCGGTGCCGCGCTGGTGCTCGGGCTGATGATCCAGCCGGCGGTGTCGGTGGTGAACGGCACGCTGTCGGGCCCGCTGGCGCGCCACGCCGACGAGATTGCCGGCGCCTGCGAACGCACGCTCTTCAAATAAACCGGGAGAACCTCCATGGCGGATGTCCGTGCTTCTTCATCTCGCTCTGTGAGTGAATGTTCACTCGCTGCGCCGCATATCCGCTTTGCGCAGCGCGACACCGGCGGTTTCCGGCGCTTGCTGGGCGACCGCATCGAGGAATATTTCAAACGCTTCGGCAAACGCCGCCTGGCCGGTCCGGCGCTCTATGCCAAAGCCGCGGTGCTGCTCGTGCTCGCTTCCGGCTTCTACGCGGCGATGCTGCTGGGCGGCTTCGGCGGATGGGCGACGCTGACCTTCGCGCTGCTCTACGGCGTCGCGGCGTTGATGCTCGGCATGAACGTCGCGCACGACGCCGCGCATCTGGCGGTGACCGGACGGATGGCCACCGACACCGCGATCCAGCGCGTGCTGTTCGCGGTGCTGGGCGTCGACGGCTATCTCTGGCGCATGCGCCACGACGGCTCGCATCACGTCTTTCCCAACGTCAACGGCTGCGACATCGACATCGACGAGAACCGGTTCCTGAGGCTCTCGCCCAACCACGGGCTGCGTCCCTGGCACCGCTTCCAGCATCTCTACGCCCCGTTCCTCTACATGCTGACGCTCTCGGACTCGGTGTTCTCGAACGACCTGAAATACCTGCGCCGGAAGAACCTGGCCAATATGCGCGGCATCGCGCATCCGCGCCGCCAGGTCGCGCTCTTCTGGATCGGCAAGATCTTCTATCTGGTGCTGAACGTCGCGCTGCCGCTGGTCTTCATACGGCTGCCGTGGTGGCAGGTGCTGGCGGGCTACGCGGCGGTCAATGCGGTGGTGTCGCTGGTGTTCGTCTTCCTTCTCATCGGCACCCATTTCTCGACCTTGGCCGAATTCCCTGCGCCCGGCGCCGACGGAAAGCTGGACGGCAGCTGGGCCGCCCACGCGCTCTCCACCTCGCTCGATTGGGCGCCTCAAAGCCGCATCGCGTCCTTCGTCACGGGGGGCGCCAATTGCCATGCGGCGCATCACCTTTTTCCGCGCGTCTCGCACACCCACTACCGCGCGATCACCAGGATCGTCGAGGAGACGGCGGCGGAATGCGGCGTGCGCTACAATCGGACCACGTTCCTCGGCATGGTGGCGTCGCATTTCGCCCATCTGCGGCGGATGGGAAGCGGCGGCGAGCCGCCCCTTCTGCTGCGCCTCGGCATCCGGGTTCCGCCAAAGCTGGTGTTCGGCGTCTATCGCACCTTCTATTGAACGGCGATCTTGACGACGAATGCCAGCGCGATGATCGCGACCGCGGCGTTCACCTCGCGCCAGCGCCCCGAGACCAGCTTGATCGCGACGTATGCGATGAACCCGATGCCCATGCCCGCCGCGATGGAATAGGTGAAGGGGATGGCGAGCGCGGTCAGCAGCGCGGGCGCGGCCTCGGTCAGGTCGGACCAGTCGATGTCCTTCAAGCCCTTCGCCATCAGCGCCGCCACGAAGATCAGCGCCGGCGCGGTCGCATAGGCCGGCACGCTGGCGGCGAGCGGCGCGAAGAACAGGGCGAGCAGGAACAGCACCGCGACGATCACGGCGGTCAGCCCGGTGCGGCCGCCGGCCTGGATGCCCACAGCACTCTCGATATAGGCGGTGACGGGAGACGTGCCGAGTGCCGCGCCCAGCATCGTGCCGAGCGCGTCGGTGGCGAGCGCGCGGCGCGCATTCGGCAGCCGCCCGCTCTCGTCGAGCGCGACGGCGGTCAAGGTGCCGGACGTATCCAGCATGTCGATCAGCAGGAAGACGAAGACGACGCTTGCGATCAGCGCCGGCGCGGCACCGGTGAAATGCATCTGCAGCAGGGTGGGCGACAGCGAGGGCGGCAGGCTCACGACGGCGCTGGGCATGGGCTGAAGCCCCGCCGCGATGGCGGCCGCCGTCGCCGCCACGATGCCGATCAACACCGCGCCAATCACGCCGCGCGCGGCCAGCGCGAACATCAGCACGAAGGCGCCGGCCGCGATCAGGACCTTGGGATCGGTCAGCACGCCTTCCTGGATCAGTGTCGCCGGGCTGGCCACGACCAGGCCCGCGTTCTCGAAGCCGATCAGCGCCAGGAAAAAACCGATGCCCGCGGCGATGGCGAGCTTGAGGCTCTTGGGGATGGCGTTGATCAGCCACTCGCGCGCCGGCGAGAGCGACAGCGCCACGAAGAGCACGCCCGACAGGAAGACGCAGCCGAGCGCCAGCCGCCAGTCGCCGCCGAGCGCGGGCACCACGGTGAAGGCGAAATAGGCGTTCAGCCCCATCCCCGGCGCCAGCGCGACCGGCAGCCGCGCATAGAGCCCCATCAGCGCCGTGGTCAGCGCCGAGGCCACGCAGGTTGCCGTGAACACCGCGCCCTGGTCGAGCCCCGCCGCGCTCAGGATCCTGGGGTTAACGAAGATTATGTAGGCCATGGTGAGGAAGGTCGTGGCGCCGGCCACGATTTCGCGCCGCACTGATGCGTTCATGAACCTTCCCCGCGATTCGAACTGAGGCTAGATTAGCCGATGGTGTTGGGGAAATTTACCATAGCGGCCATGGCCGCCCTGCTGGTGTGCGGCGTCGTGGGCCCCGCGCAGGCCAATTGGCGCATCCTCAAGGACCATTGGAGCGCCGAGGACGAGGCCGGCTTCGGCCGTTTCGTCACCGCACTCGGCGAAAGCAATTGCAGCTCGTCGCAGAGCTGTCTGCGCGACCCGGCCAATCCCTACCGCAAGACCGACCAGCACTTCCTCGACATCGACGTCGATTGCGCCAAGTGGCCCTATCTGCTGCGCGCCTATTACGCGTGGAAGAACAACCTGCCGTTCTCCTACGTCGACGGCGTGAGCGGCGAGGGCGGCGATCTGCGCTTCACCAAATCCGCCAACCGCCCGACCGGACGCCACGACATCATCGACCGCGGCGGCGGCATCGACGCGCCGGGCGCGATCCTGCAGATGCTGGGCAGCGTCTTCTCTGGCACCTATCGCACCGATGCGTCCGAGCAGCGCGGCGTGCAGTCCGACTTCTATTCGCCGGCACTGCAGCCCGGCACCGTCAAGCCGGGCTCGCTGGTCTACGACGTCAACGGCCATGTCGCCATCGCCTACAAGGTCGACGCCGACGGACGCGTCTTCTACATGGACGCACATCCTGACTTCACCATCACCCGCAGCGTCTATGGCGCGCAGTTCGGCCAGAGCCCCGCGCGTCTCGGCGGCGGCTTGAAGAACTGGCGGCCGTTCAAGCTGGTAGGCAGCCACAAGGACGCGGCCGGTCACCTGATGGGTGGGCACATGGCCTTCGCGCAGAACGACCAGATCGCCGATTTCTCGCTGGTCCAATACACCGGCACCGAGCCCAATCCGAAGCAGGACATCAAGAAGGCACGCTATTTCTACAACGGCGCGCAGCTGGGTTTTTATGAATACGTCCGCGTCGCCGTGTCGGGTGGGCGAATGGAGCTGACGCCGCTCTACGAGCTCCAGGCGACGATGAAGACCTTGTGCAACGACCTGAAGGACCGCGCGCAGTATGTCGACCTCGACGTCAAGGACGGCATCTCGGTCAAGAACCATCCCGGCCGCCTGCCGGACAATATCTACGGCTCGGACGACAAGGAGTGGGAGGAATATTCCACGCCCTCGCGCGACGCGCGCATCAAGACGGCGTTCGCCCAGTTCTACAAGGACATGCAGGAGATGATCGCGCTGTGGGCCAGCCGCGACCCGCGCATCGTCTATGACGGCTTCTCGCTGCAGAAGGATCTGCGCGACACCTATCAGGCCCAAAGCCAGGCCTGCACCATCACCTATCTGAGCTCGGCCAAGCAGCCGGTGGCCATGACCTTCGACGACATGATGCACCGGCTGTTCAAGATGTCGTTCGATCCCTATCACTGCGTCGAGCTGCGCTGGGGCGCGGAAGGCGGCGAGCGCTCGTCGTGCCCCGACGGCAAGGCCAAGCTCAAATGGTACGAGGCCGAGCAGCGCCTGCGGAACCAGCCCGACCGTACTTACGATCTTCAGATGGGCTTCGACCTCGACGAGCTCGGACATCGGGTCAAGGGCAGCGGCCTCGACGCCCCGCCGCCGGTCGACATCAAGGCGCTGATCGACAACATGCCCGACCAGATCGCCTTCCAGCCGATGAAGCCGGGGGACAGGTGACGGCCGTGTGGTGGTGGCTGAAACCCGCCGCCGCCGTGCTGGGTGCGATACTGCTCGTTCCTTTGTGCTACGTCGCGATCGTCTGGTCCTTTGGTTCCGATGACCAGCGCTGGCTGCTCCGAATGACCTATGTGGCGTTCGCCGCCAATCACTATCCGCCGCCGATTGCCGAGACGGGCGTGCTTCCGGACGGTCCGGACTGGATGATGTCCGAACCCACCGGCACTAAGTTCACGGCTGCCCTTCGAAAGGAATTCCCGCCGGGTTCGGATGTCCAGACGATGCAAGTCGCGCTGGTGGCGGAAGGGTTCAAGATGAAGGAGAACGCGCTGGAATACGATTGGGGCGGCTTTCCCTGCAACACCCAGCTGACGGTGGATTGGACAGTCGATCCAAAGGGGCAGCTCGCCACGATCAAGGGCCACTACTGGGCCCAATGCCTCTGACCGCCTAGCGCAGCAGATATCCCACGCCCAGCGCCAGCGCGCGCGCGATCATGTTCACGCCCGCATTGCGCTTCCACAGATAGAGCGCCGTCAGCACGACGCCGGCGAAGGCCGCGGCGATGGACTCGACCGGGTTCCATCCCGACCAGGTAACGGCGATGAAGCCGGCCAGCGACACCGCAGCCCCGATCCATTTTCCGGCGGGGCCGAGCGTGTCCGCACGCTCGATGGGAGCGGCACGGAACAGAAGCTCCCCCACGACCGCTATGCGCAGGATCATGATCGCGCGGTACCACCACGGCATCTCGAAGATGTTGGGCACATGGCTCAGGCTGATGCTGAGGATCAGCACCGGGAACAAGCCCAGATAGATGACGACCGTCCCCAGGATCAGCACGCCCGTCCCCACCAACGCCGCCACCGTGTCGCGGAGGTGGAGGGGACGCAGACCCGCCGCCGACAGCGGCCGTCTCTCGATCAGCAGGAGATAGACGAGCAGCGCGGCCGCGGCGCCCCACCACAACGCCTCGCCCACCAGGCGCTGGTCGAGCGTGGCTTTTGGACCGGGCCCGAACCAGGTGAGCGCCAGCGCCATGCCGAGGCTGAGCGCGAAACCGACGATGGCCGGGACGCGGCCGTTCATGGATGGAAGACCAGCAGGCCCAGCGCGTCGGTCGTCCAATGCGCGAGCATGTTGCAGATCAAGTCGCGCCGCCACAGATAGAGCGCGGTCAGGATCAGCGCGGCACCGCCCGCGATCATGAGATGCGCCCAGCCCCAATAGCTCAGATGCGCGACGGTGAACGCGGCCCAGGTGAGCGCCGCCGCGATCCAGCGGCTGCCGGTGAACTCCTCCAGCCGCTCGATGCCATAGCCGCGGAACAGCGTCTCCTCGACGACGGCGGCGCGGGTGACCAGCAATACGCGAAACCAGAACGGGGTCTGTAGCAGGGTGTTCATCGCGCCCTGGTTCATCTTCAGCCCGAGCATCGGGAACAGCACGGCGAACAGCGCGCCGATGCCGAAGGCCGCGATCAGGCCGCCGCCGATGCCGTAGACGAAGGTCTTCCAGCTCGGGCGCTTGAAGCCGATGGAGGAGAGCGGCCGCCGCTCCACGACCAGCACATAGAGCAGCAGCAGCGCGAACAGCCCCCACCAGAACCATTCCTTGACATAGAGAGGATCGGTGCCCGCGACCGGCGGCAGATAGCGCGTCGGACCGATGAGCGGGACGACGAGCGCGATGGCCAATCCCACAAGGATGACGATGCGGCGCGATGCGGTCATGTGGAGGCCCCCCTCGATAAGCGAAGCCTCTGGGCGCGATGCGGCGAAATTGAGGCTTTTTGGGCCTCAGCGTTTCCGTGCCGGGATCAGCGGGCGGTTGGCTGGGATGTCCTCGGCCGTGACGCGCGGGAAATAGGCGACGGCGTCGAAGGCCGTCGTCAGGACATAGGCGCGGAAGGCGGCGGACGCCACGCTTCCGGGCGTGTAGAGGCCGCCGATCCAGTGCAGGGGGCGCGGCGAGGCGAGCCAGGCCGGCGGCGGCGGACCGTCGCAACCCCATGTCGCGAGCAAGGCGTGATCCGAGCTTTCGGCCAGCATGCCGTCGATCGAATCCGCCGGCGCCGCGTCGAGCGTGGAGACGAGAAGGCGGTCCTCGAGATCGTTCGGGATCTGCGCCACGAACGCGCCTTGCCCGAACGCGGTCGCCACCGCCTGATAGCCGCAGCCCAGCATGGAGCGCAGCAGCGCGCCGGTCGCCGTGCTCGTCGGCGAGGTATGGGCGGCATGCGAGTTGTGCGCCCAGAACACGATGCGCGTCTTGGGGCCCAGCGCGGCCATGACGTTGGCTGCCATGTACCAGTCGCGCGAATGGTTGCCCGCGCCGCCCTCGGCGTTGAAATCGGCGAACTGGGAGAGATCGCGTGCCGCATCCAGCGCCGCATCCACGCGCACGGCCCCGAACTTGCGCGACAGGGCGGCGCGGTCGGCGGTGAGGAGTGCGAAGGCTTCCAGGACCGTAGCACGGGTGGCGGCGCTGACGCCGGAATCGCCGAACACCGCGGTCTGCTCGTCGGCCGCGTCGAGCTCGGCGGAAGCGGGCTTCCAGTGCTCGGCGAATTTGTCGCCATAGGCCTCGGCCAGGAACGCGGACAGCATCCGGCGGCCCGGTGCGGTGTCCTGGGCATCCAGCCCGATGACGGCGACCGGATCGCGGCGGTGATGCAGGTTCCAGTCGCGCGCCCATGTCAGAAGCTCGCGATGGATGCGCTGCCCGATCCAAGTGTTCGCGATCGGCGCGTCGCCGAGCGCGCTCGCGGGCGCCGCTCCGGAAACATAGGGCGCCAGCGCGCGCAGGCGCGAGGCACTGGCCTCGAGCGCCACGACGCGGAAGCCGTTGCGCTCCACCAGCCGCTTGGTCAGCGCGAGGCGCAGATCGCCGAACTCCCGGCTGCCATGCGTGGCTTCGCCCAGGCCGACCACGCGCGCTTGCGATGCCATCGCATCGAAGGCCGGTGCTTTGGGGTCGAGCACGCCCGACGCGTCGAGCTTGGCGCTGCGTTGCGCGAGCCAGGCTGCTGCTTCCCGGCGTTCCGCGCGCCGCGTGGCGAGCAGGGCATTCGTTGCCGCAACGTCGCGAAACGCGCGGACCTCGAGGCGGTATTTGCCGGCCGGCTCGCCGTCGAGCGGCTTCACGCGCAGGACGTAGTCGCCGGTTCCGACGGACACGATCTCCACGGGCTCGTCGCCGTTGCGGCCGTTCGGGCTGTCGACGACATCGACGAGCTTGCCGTCGGGCCAGTGGAGCTCGACGGCGACGTCCACGCCTTCCTGGACGACCGCGATCTCGGCCGACTCGCCCGCCTTCATCGACAGGGCATAGCTGCGCGTCTCGCCGGGGGCGATCTGGACCTCGATCTTGGTGTCGGGCGCGATCGGCGTCGGCATGGTCTGAGCCGCGCCTGCGGGAAGGGCGATGGCGGCCAGAACCGGCATGATGAGCAGATGGCGCATAGGCTTGCCTCCCCAACGACAATAATTAACGGTACCGTTAATTAAACCGAGGATCAAGTCCCCAACGCTGTGATATGCACGCCCCATGCGCCGCCCCGGCAGACCCACCGACACACCCGAGCTCAAGCGGCAGATCGTCGATGCCGCCGCCGAAGCCTTTTCCCAATCCGGCTATGACGGCGCCCGCATCGAGCGCATCGCCAAGGCCGCCGGCTGCACGCGCGCGCTCGTCTATTTCTACTTCAAGGACAAGGCCGCGCTGTTCGAGGCCGTGCTCAACGACACGGTGGAACGCCGCACGACGCAGATGGAAGGGTTGCCCACGACCCTTGCCGACGGTCTCGTCTACTGGTTCGGCGCGAACATGGCCGAGCCCAGGCGTATCCGGCTGGTGATGCAGGAAGCGCTGGCCGGGCAGGCGATGGCTTCCAAGCGCGCCGGCTATCTCGAGGAGCAGCTTCGGATCGTGGAACTCTTTCAGCGCGGCAAGCTTCTGAGAGACGATGTCGAGCCGCGCAAGATGCTGCTGGTCATCCTGTCGCTGACGAGCTTTCCCGCCTGCCTGCCCGCGGTCTCGGGTGCCGTCTTGGGCACGGCCGGCCGCGACGCGCTGGTCGCGGAATGGTCGGCCTGCCTTCGGCAGGTCGCGAAGATCCTGAGCCCGGGAGGCGCATGACGGGTTTGCCCTTGGCCAAGCCTTTCCGTAGAACAAGGCGATCCACGCCTCAGAAAGCCGATCCATGCGCCTGTCACGTTATTTCCTGCCTCTGCTCAAGGAGACGCCCTCGGAGGCACAGATCGTCTCGCACCGCTTCATGCTGCGCGCCGGCATGATCCGCCAGGAAGCGGCCGGCATCTATGCCTGGCTGCCGCTGGGCTTCCGCGTGCTGACGAAGATCGAGCAGATCGTGCGCGAGGAGATGAACCGCGCCGGCGCGATCGAGATATTGATGCCGACGCTGCAGCCTTCCGACCTGTGGAAGGAGACCGGCCGCTACGACGCCTATGGCCCGGAGATGCTGCGCATCACCGACCGCCACGAGCGCGAGCTCGTCTACGGGCCGACCAACGAGGACATGGTGACGGAGATCTTCCGCGCCTACGTGCGCTCGTACAAGGCGCTGCCGCTGAACCTCTATCACACGCAGTGGAAGTTCCGCGACGAGATCCGGCCGCGCTTCGGCGTGATGCGCGGGCGCGAGTTCCTGATGAAGGACGCCTATTCCTTCGACCTGGACAAGGAGGCCGCTCGGCGCTCCTACAACAAGATGTATGTCGCCTATCTGCGCGCCTTCACGCGCATGGGTATCACGACCATCCCGATGCGCGCCGAGACCGGGCCCATCGGCGGCGATCTCTCCCACGAGTTCATCGTGCTCGCCGATACCGGCGAGAGCGAGGTGTTCTGCCACAAGG
>JADMIO011406802.1_pt1 | contig 13670 bp, 12 predicted proteins | sample 8958161 | NCBI WGS metagenome assembly JADMIO01 (sample SAMN16585339, study PRJNA669376) | soil metagenome | isolation source: Crop rotation soil | place: USA: Cullars Rotation, Alabama | collected 2011 | reverse complement strand
GGCGCTGTTCGACGCCGCGGCGCGGCGCGACGAGCCGATCCCGGTCTACGCGGAGATGGGCTCGACGAACCCGGTCTTCGTGCTGCCGGAGGCGCTCGAGTCGCGCGGCGAGGAGATCGCCCGCGGCCTGGCGGCCTCGGTCACGCTCGGCTGCGGCCAGTTCTGCACGAACCCGGGACTGGCGATCCTCGACCGCTCCGAGACCGCGGACCGTTTCCTGGCCGCGCTCGGAGACGCCGTCGCCGCGACTCCGGCTGCGACGATGGTGACGGCCGGCGTGCGGTCGGCCTACGACGCGGGGCTCGAATCGTTCTCCACGACCGAGGGCGTGCGGACCGCGGCGCGGAGTGCCACGGAGCCGGCCGCGGCCGTGCTCGTGACGGACGCCGAGACGTTCGCGCGGACGCCGTTGCTGTCCCATGAGCTCTTCGGCCCGGCGACGCTCGCGGTGCGCTGCGGGTCGAGGGAGGAGGTCCTGGAACTCGCGAGATCGCTCCGGGGTCAGCTCACGGCGACCGTGCAGGGCACCGAGCGCGACCTCGCCGAGTACGCCGATCTCCTCGGCGTGCTTCGGCGGAAGGCGGGCCGGCTCGTCGTCAACGGCTTCCCGACGGGCGTCGAGGTGAGCCCGGCCATGCACCACGGTGGGCCGTACCCGGCGACGACCGACTCGCGGTCGACGTCGGTCGGAACGGCCGCGATCGTTCGGTTCGCGCGGCCGGTCTGCTTCCAGAACTTCCCCGACGCGGCGCTGCCCGACGAGCTCCGCGACTCGAACCCCCGTGGCATCTGGCGCCTCGTCGACGGGGAGATGGGCCACGGATGAATACGGACTACACGGATCTACCAGAGAGTGTTGAGGTCGTCGACTCGCACACGGGAGGCGAGCCGACGCGGGTCGTCGTGGACGGATGGCCGCTGCCGGAGGGCGCCACGATGACGGAGCGACGAGCCCGGCTCCAGAGCGCGCTCAGGCGGGCGGTCGTCTGCGAGCCGCGGGGCCACGACGCCGTCGTCGGCGCGCTGCTGACCCCTCCGGTCGAGCCCGATTCCGTCGCCGGCGTCGTCTTCTTCAACGACACCGGGCCGCTGTGGATGTGCGGCCACGGCCTCATCGGCGTCGTCCGCACGCTCGAGCACCTCGGCCGCGTCCGGCCCGGCCGCGTCCGGGTCGACACGCCGGCCGGCACGGTCGGTGCCGTGCTCGACGAGGACGGCGGCGTGACGATCGTGAACGTCGCCTCCTACTGCCATATCTCGGATGTCGAGGTCGACGTCCCCGGGGTCGGACGCGTCACCGGCGACGTCGCGTGGGGCGGCAACTGGTTCTTCCTCGCCGAATCGCCCGGGCTCGCGCTCGAGCTCTCGAACGTCGGCCCGCTCACCTGGGCGACGACGGCGATTCGCGAGGCGCTCGCTGCGCGTGAGGTCACGGGGGCCGGGGGCGCCGAGATCGATCACATCGAGCTGTTCGGCCCGCCCTCTCGCCCCGACGCCGACAGCCGCAACTTCGTGCTCTGCCCGGGGCTCGCCTACGACCGCTCCCCGTGCGGCACGGGCACGTCGGCCAAGATGGCGGCGCTCCACGCGCGCGGGAGGCTCGCGCCCGGCGAGCGGTGGCGGCAGGAGAGCATCATCGGGAGCCTGTTCACCGGGTGGCTCGAGGAGCGCGACGGGGCCCTCATCCCCCACGTCCGCGGCCGCGCGTTCGTCACCGGCCGCTCGACGCTCCTCTTCGACCCTCGCGACCCGTTGCGGGGAGGCTTCGCCGCGCGATGAGCGTCGACGTACTCGTCGTCGGCGCGGGCGTCGTCGGCGCCGCGTGCGCCGAGGCGCTCGCCGGAGACGGCCTCGGCGTCGAGTTGCTCGACGCCGGCTTCGCGGGCGGCGCGACGACCGCGTGCGCGATGGGCCACCTCGTCGTCATGGACGACTCCGAGGCGCAGTTCGCGCTCACCCGGTACTCGCGCGATCTGTGGGCCACGCGCGCCGAGGAGCTTCCCTCGAACGTCGAGGACGAGCGAACCGGGACACTCTGGGTCGCCGCGGACGACGAGGAGATGCGCCATGCTGGCGCGAGGGTCGACTTCTACCGCGAGCGCGGCGTCGCGGCCGAGCTGCTCTCGCCCGAGGAGCTCGCCGCCGAGGAGCCGAACCTGCGCGAGGGGTTTGCCGGGGCGCTGCTCGTGCCCGACGACCGCGTCCTCTACCCGCCGGCCGCCGCGAGGTGGCTCGCCGAGCGCGCCGAGGCGGCCGGCGCGCGACGCCGCGAGAACGTTCGCGTGCTCGAGATCGGGTCGGGATGGGTCCGGACGGCCGGGGGGACCATCGAGGCCGGCATGGTCGTCAACGCTGCTGGCATCGACGCGGCGAGGCTCACGCCAGGGGTACCGATTGAGCCGCGAAAGGGGCACCTCGTCATCACGGATCGCTACCCGGGCTTCTGTCGCCACCAGCTCGTCGAGTTGGGGTATCTCAAGAGCGCGCACTCTGCGGGGCGGGAGTCGGTCGCGTTCAACCTCCAGCCGCGGGCGACCGGCCAGCTGCTCGTCGGCTCGTCGCGGGAGTTCGTCGGGCGCGACGCCTCGATCAACCGGTCCCTGTGCGACAGGATGATCCGCCGCGCGCTCGAGTTCATGCCGGGGCTCGCTCGCCTCTCGGCGCTACGCACATGGGTCGGCTTCCGGCCGTCGACGCCCGACAACCTCCCGCTCGTCGGCGCATGGCCCGAGATCCCGGGCCTCGTCGTCGCCGCGGGGCACGAGGGGCTCGGAATCACGACGGCGCTCGGGACCGCGAGGCTCGTCGCGGACCTCGTCCTCGGGCGCGAGCCCGCGATCGACCCGACGCCCTACGCGCCGTCGCGATTCGTCGGAGGAGAAGCGCATGCCTGATCCGATCGAGATCCGCGTCAACGGGCAGGCGGTGAGGGTCGACGCCGCGGCGACCGTGGCGGCGGCGCTGCTGAACCTGGGCTTCGACGTCTTCCGCAGGTCGGTGGGCGGGGAGCCGCGCGGGCCGTTGTGCGGAATGGGCACGTGCTTCGAATGCCGGGGGACGGTCGACGGCGTCCCGCACCGCCGGCTGTGCCTCGAGCCGTGCCGGCCCGGCATGGACGTCGTCGTCGATGAGTGACGCGCCGCGAGCGTGGGACGTCGCCGTCGTGGGCGCCGGGCCCGCGGGGATCGCCGCCGCATGCCGTGCGGCGGAGGCCGGCGCGCGGGCGGTCGTGCTCGACGAAGGGCTCGAGCCCGGCGGGCAGATCTACCGCCGCCAGCACGGCAGCCCCGGGCCGCCGAGGGCCGAGCGCTGGCTCACGCGCCTCGCCGCGTCGGGCGCGACCGTCATCTCTCGCTCGACCGTGGTCGACGCCGCGCCGGCCGGCGGCGGTTGGGCGTTCCTCGCCGAGACGCCCGACGGGCCGCTCGACGTGCGGGCCGGCCGTCTCGTGCTGGCGACGGGCGCGAGGGAGCTCTTCCTGCCGTTCCCGGGGTGGACGCTCCCGAACGCGGTGGGCGCCGGCGGCGCGCAGGCGCTTCTCAAGTCCGGGTTCCGGGCCGAGGGGCGCGTCGCCGTCGTCGCGGGCTCGGGGCCGCTGCTGCTGCCGGTCGCCGCGTCGCTGGCGAAGGCGGGCGCGAAGGTCGCGGTCGTCGCCGAGCAGGCGCGCCTTCCCGACCTCGCACTGTTCGCCGCCACGCTCACGCGCACGCCCGCGAAGCTCGTCGAGGCCGCCCGGTACACAGCGGCCTTCCGCGACGCACGGTACCGAACCGGCGTGTGGGTCTCGTCGGCCTTCGGCGCGGGGCGCGTCGCCGGCGCTGTGCTGACCGACGGCCGGCGAGCCGAGCGCGTCGCGTGCGACCTGCTCTGCGTCTCCTACGGCCTGGTCCCGAACGCGGAGGTCGCGCGGCTCCTCGGGTGTGAGACCGCCGGCGGCGCAGTCGTGACGGACGGCTCGCAGGAGACGAGCGTCGCCGGCGTCTTCGCGGCCGGCGAGCCATGTGGTGTTGCGGGCGTCGACGTCGCGCTCGTCGAGGGCGAGATCGCCGGCCTCGCGGCCGCCGGCCGGTTCCGCCCCGCGACGAGGGAGGGGCGGCGGCTCGTGCGAGAGCGAGAGGCTGGGCGGCGCTCGGCCGCGGCGCTCGAGCGGGCGTTCCGCCTGCGGCGAGAGCTCGCCGGCCTGCCCCGGCCGGACACCGTCGTCTGCCGGTGCGAGGACGTCCGGCGCGAGAGCCTCGATCCGCGGTGGACGGTCAGGCAGGCGAAGCTCTACACTCGCGCCGGGATGGGGCCGTGCCAGGGGCGTGTCTGCGGCCCCGCGCTCTCGTTCCTCTTCGGGTGGGAGGGCGACGCCCCGAGGCCGCCGCTCAAGCCCGTCCCGTTCGAGACCATGCTCACGCGCTCTACGAAGGAGACGACATGACGACGATGACGTGGCGGGGCGTGCTGCCCGCGATAACGACGCCGTTCGCCGAAGACCTCACGGTCGACTTCGACTTCCTGCCGCGCCACGTCGACGCGCTCGCCGGCGCCGGGTGCGCCGGGGTCGTCGCGCTCGGCTCGCTCGGCGAGGCCGCGACGCTCGGGTTCGACGAGAAGGTCGCGATCCTCGCGACGTGCCGCAGGGCGCTCGGCGACCGAGGGAGCCTCGTCGCCGGCGTCGCGGCGCTCTCGACGGCCGAGGCGGTCGCGCTCGCGCGCGCCGCCGAGGTCGAGGGGTGCGACGGGCTGATGGTGCTGCCGCCCTACGTCTACCGGGGCGACGAGCGGGAGACCGAGGCGCACTTCTCGGCCGTCATCTCGGCGACGCAGCTCTCGTGCATGCTCTACAACAACCCGATCGCCTACGGAACCGACGTGCTCGCGCCGCAGATCGCGCGGCTCGCCGAGCGCCACGAGAACCTCCGGGCGGTCAAAGAGTCGAGCGGCGACGTGCGCCGCATCACGGCGGTTCGCGCGGCCGCGGGCGACCGGCTGTCCGTGCTCGTGGGGCTCGACGACCTCGTCGTCGAGGGCGTGCGCGCGGGCGCGTCGGGCTGGGTCGCCGGGCTCGTCAACGCGCTCCCGCGCGAGTCGGTCGAGCTCTTCGAGCTCGCGACGTCGGGCGACGAGGCGAAGACCCGCGCGCTCTACGAGTGGTTCCTGCCGCTGCTGCGGTTCGACGTGGTGCCGAAGTTCGTCCAGCTCATCAAGCTCGCCCAGCGGGAGACGGGGCTCGGCTCCGAGCGCGTCCGGCCGCCGCGGCTCGAGCTCGAGGGCGCCGAGCGCGACGCGGCGCTCGCGACGATCCGCGCGGCGCTCGGCGCAAGGAGATAGTAGTGAGTTGGCTTAGAAACCGACCCGCCGGCGCGGCCAGAGCAGGTCCTTGACCGCGCTCTCGATGTCGAACTCCCCCTCCTTCTTCCTGATCCGGTACCCGGTCACGACGCTCGCGCCGCCGGGCGTGTGCGTCCACTGCCACTCGACCTCCTCGTCGGGGCCCAACACGACGTTGAACACCGGCGAGGTCCCGTGCGCGGGCCCGAGCGTGGGGGGCTCTACGACGCGCTGCTCGTTGGGATTCTCGTTTGTATCCGCCATTCCGACCTCCTTCGTAAACCTATACCACACTTCGCCCGTGTGGTACTCTTTTGTCGAATGGCCGTGCGGCCCGCCACCCGCGGATCCGATTCCCTCGACAACGGAGTAAGACCCAAATGAAGCCTTTCGTCAGGCGCCTCGCCACCTCTGTGCTGTTCGCCGTCATGTGCGGCTCGCTCGTCTTTCTGAACCCGACCCCGGCAAACGCGAGCGAGGAGGCCGCCAAGCAGCTCCTCTTCAACATGATCGCGGCCCTGAAGGAGAAGTACCCGGCGCTGCGCGACCGGCGCCAGTACGGCTCGGGCACGCTCGAGGAGGGCAAGTCCCAGGTGTTCCAGGAGCACTTCCAGGCGGGCACGACCTACATCATCCTCGCGGTCGGGTGTGAGGCCGCCCAGGACATCGACGTCGGCGTCGGCGACTCCGACGGGAACCTCCTCGAGAAGGACACCGAGAACGACGCCTCGCCGATCGTGATCTTCGAGTGCAAGGAGACCGGCGACTACCTGACCATCGTGAAGATGGCCAAGACGACGGGCTCCGACCCCGCCCACTTCGCCTACCAGGTCTTCTACATCGAGACCGAGCGCTGAGCCCGACCGGCTCCGAGTTCTCCCCACAATCGATACCCACCGTGGACCGGCGGCGGGTATAATGGCGCCGTGCGTCGCCGGCGCGACGCCGTAGCCCTGAGCCGCGGAGGTTACCGTGCTCTGGAGAAACCGGCGCGAGAGCTCGAACGTTGAAGATCGGCGTGGCTTTGGCGGAGGCGGCGGCGGAATCGCCATCGGCGGAGGGTTCGGAACCCTCGTCCTGATCGTGCTCGCCCTGCTGTTCGGCGTGGACCCGAGGCAACTGCTCGACCAGGCGCCGAGCCAGCCGGGCGCGAGCGCGCCCGCCCAAGCGCCCGACAGCGCATCGGAGGACGACACCACGAAGTTCACTCGGGTCGTCCTCGCCGACACCGAGGACGTCTGGAACGGCCTCTTCCAGCAGATGGGCCGCCAGTACCGCGACCCCACGATGGTTCTCTTCTCGGGCCGCGTCGACTCGGCGTGCGGCCGCGCCACCGCGGCCGTCGGCCCCTTCTACTGCCCGGGCGATCAGCGGGTCTACCTCGACACGACGTTCTTCGACGAGTTGCACCGCCGCTTCGGCGCGCCGGGCGACTTCGCCCAGGCCTACGTCATCGCGCACGAGGTCGGCCACCATGTCCAGGACCTGCTCGGGATCACCGGGAAGGTCGACGCCCAGCGCGGCCGGTTGAGCGAGGCGCAGGCGAACCAGCTCTCGGTGCGCGTCGAGCTGCAGGCGGACTTCTACGCTGGCGTGTATGCGCACTACGCGCAGCAGAAAGGCTATCTCGAAGCCGGCGACATCGAGGAGGCGCTGCGCGCGGCGTCCGCGATCGGCGACGACCGCCTCCAGCGCGAGGGCCAGGGCTACGTCGTCCCCGACTCGTTCACCCACGGCACCTCGGAGCAGCGCGTGCGCTGGTTCCGCCGCGGGTTCGAGACCGGCGACCTCCGGCAGGGGGACACGTTCTCGATCCCGAACCCTTAGCCGCAGATGGCACAGAGCACGCAGATCCGCGCGGATCTGCGTGCTCTGCGTGATCTGTGGCTATGAGAGACGGGCGCAGACGGCCTTCGTCTCGGTGTAGTTCTCGAGGGCGTCGTGCCCCATGTCGCGCCCCCAGCCCGACTCCTTGTAGCCGCCGAACGGGAGCGCCGCGTCGAAGATGTTGTAGCAGTTGATCCACACCGTCCCGGCGCGCATCGAGGACGCCAGGGCGTGGGCCTTGCCGATGTCCTTCGTCCAGATGCCGGCCGCGAGGCCATAGCTCGAGTCGTTGGCCTTCTCGCGGATCTCGTCCGCGCTCTCGAACGGGATCGCGGCGACGACCGGCCCGAAGATCTCCTCCTTGACGACCTTCATCTCGTGCGTCGCGTCGACGAGCACGGTCGGCTCGACGAAGTAGCCCTTTTCGCCGACGCGTTTGCCGCCCGTGACGGTCCTCGCGCCCTCGGACGAGCCCGACTCGAGGTAGCCGCAGACGCGGTTGAGCTGCTCCTCGGAGACGAGCGGCCCCATCGTGGTCGCCGGGTCGAGCCCCGGGCCGACCGTGATCTTCTTCGCCTGGTCGGCGATGCCTTCCACGACCTGGTCGAACACGTCGCGCTCGACGTAGAGGCGCGAGCCGGCGCAGCAGCACTGGCCGTGGTTGAAGAAGATCGCGCTCGCGGCGCCCTTGACCGCGAGGTCGAGGTCGGCGTCCTTGAAGACGACGTTCGGCGACTTGCCGCCGAGCTCGAGCGAGACCTTCTTCAGGTTCCCGACCGCCGCCTGGACGATCAGCCGGCCGACCTCGGTCGAGCCCGTGAAGGCGACCTTGTCGACGTCGTCGTGGGCCGCGAGCGCCGCGCCCGCGGTCTCGCCGAAGCCGGGGACGATGTTGACGACGCCCTCGGGGAACCCGGCCTCGACGATCAGCTCGCCGAGCCGGAGCGCCGAGAGCGGCGTCTGCTCGGCCGGCTTGAGGATGATCGTGCACCCGGCGGCGAGCGCGGGGCCGAGCTTCCACGCCGCCATCAGCAGCGGGAAGTTCCACGGGATGATCTGCCCGACGACGCCGACCGGCTCGCGGATCGTGTAGGCGTGGTAGACGGCGCCGGGCGTGTAGGGCACCGAGATCGGGATCGTGCTGCCCTCGATCTTCGAGGCCCACCCGGCCATGTAGCGGAACAGGTCGACGGCGAGCGGCACGTCGGCGGCCCGCGAGACGGTGAGCGGCTTGCCGTTGTCGAGCGTCTCGAGCTCGGCGAACTCCTGCGCGTGCTCCTCGATGAGGTCGGCGAGCTTCCAGATCAGCCGCCCCCGCTCGGAGACGGTCATCCGGCTCCACGGCCCCTTGTCGAACGCGGCGCGGGCCGCGCGGACGGCGCGGTCGATGTCTTCCTTGTCGCCCTCGGCGACGTTGGCGAGCACCTCGCCGGTCGCGGGGTTGTAGGTCTCGAAGGTCTTCCCCGACGCGGCCTCCACCCACTCGCCGTTGACGAGCAGCTTTCGCGGCCGGGCCACGAAGTCGGTCACGCGTTGGTCGAGTTGTACTCCGAATGCGGAACTCATTGCGTACCTCCATTCATCGTCTTTGTCAGTCGGTGAGCACCAATCCTACACCCATGCGTCAGGGCTTGAAACCGGCGGCGCGCCAGAGCGGCGCCGGGTCGTAGACGCGGCCGCGGGCGACGACTCGGGAGATCTTTCTGGTGTTCGCGATGTCGGCGAGCGGGTCGGCGTCGAGCAGCAGCAGGTCCGCGACCTTGCCCGCCTCGACCGTCCCGCTCTCCTTCTCGAGCCCCATCACGCGCGCCGGTACGAGCGTCGCCGTCTGCAGCGCCTCCATCGGCGTCAGGCCGGCCTTCACGTAGAGCTCGATCTCGCGGTGGAGGCTATGGCCCGGGACGGTCTGGTCGGTGCCTGCGACGATCGGCACGCCCGCGCGGAAGAGGATGCGGATGAGCTCCAGCATCTTGTTCATCATCGCCGTCGTATCGGCGACGCGCTCGTCGGGGACGCCCGTGCTGTTCATCGGCCCCTCGAGCGCCTGCGGCACCTTGGCGACGCCCGGCTCGAGCGTCGAGAACGGCACGCTCTTCGGGTGCCAGAACCACTCGCGAAGCGCGATCGTCGGGTCGACGACCGTATGGTGCGCCGCGAGCGTCTTGATCACCCTCTGCGCCGCGGGCGAGTCGAGGTCGACGTCGCGCAGCGCCTTCGTCATCTCGGCCTGGCTGAGCTTCTCTGGCGTCCCGCCGAAGGCGATCTCGCCCATGACGAAGTGAAGGTGGTTGATCTGGTCCATCCCGGCCTCGACGCCTTGGGTCGCGGTCATCCCGTTCGGGACGTGGCCCGTGAGCGTGAGCCCCGCCTTGTGCGTCTCCTCCGCGATGGCCGGCACGAGCTCGGGCTTGATCGAGCTGTAGATCTTGATCTGGCGGAACCCCGCCTTCTTGTAGCGGGCGACGATGCCGGGGACGTCCTCCTTGGAGTTGATGCGGACGACGCCGATCGACATCGGGCCGTCGCTGTCGACGATGCCGGCGAGCAGGAGCCGCGGCCCGAGCCCGCGCCCGGCCTCGATCGCGTCGCGGCACGCGGTGATGAACTCGAACTCGTTGGCGCAGTCGCGCGCGGTCGTGACGCCGGCCGCGAGGTAGATCGGCCCCCACTCGACCTGCTGGAAGTGGGCGTGCATGTCCCACAGGCCCGGGATGATCCACTTCCCACGCCCGTCGATCGTGGTCGCGCCTTTGGCCACCTTCACCTTCGAGGCGGGGCCGGCGGCGACGATCCGGTCGCCTTCGACGACGACGACCGAGTCGGGAATGGCGGCCGCGCCCGTCCCGTCGACGAGTGTCGCGCCCGTGACGGCGAACGTCTTCGCGGGCGCCGGGGCCACGGTCGCGGCGAAGTCGGCGAGCTGCGCCATGCCGTCGGCCGCGGCGAGGGCCACGAATCGGCCGAGCGCCGGCTCGTAGCCTTCGCGTACGGCCTCGAAGTGGTCGAACTCCGCGTCGATCGAGACGAGGCCGACGAGGTTCTGCTCGGCGTCGAGCCACAGCCACTCGCGCCCCCAGAGCAGCCCGTCGACGCTGTAGCGCCTGAGCGAGGCGCTCTTGCCGCCGACGTCGACCGTGTCGGCGCCGCGGTCCGAGATCGTCACCTCGCCGACGGGGTAGGTCGTGAGCTTCGCCGGCTTCCCGTGCGAGAGCCAGTAGCGCACGAGCGCCATCTGCATCGCCACGGGCGCGTAGCCGCCCGAGGTGAAGTAGCGGTCGGGCAGCGGCTCGGTCCGCGACTTCCCGCTCTCGACGACGGTCGCGCCGCCCGCGCGGGCGTCGACGGTCGTGTCGATGGTCGAGATGCGAGAGGTCTGCCCCTTGATCTCGAAGTGGGTCGGCGTGAGGTCCGCCTTCGCGCGGAGGGTCGCCGAGAGCGGGACCTTCGTCCCGCGGTCGGAGAACTCGAAGGTGGAGGTAAGGACGACCGAGTCGCCGTCGCGCGAGACCTCGTAGGTCTCGGTCCCGATCGGCTGCATGAATTTGTGAAGACGGAACGTCCCGCGCTCGGCGGGCGTCTGGGCGGCGTGCGCCACGGGGATGAAGGGTAGGAGTAGAGCGAGTATGACCAGCCGTGTTCGCATCGATACGTATCCTCCGATAGGCATAAAGACGCTTCGACGGCCCGGACGTTAACACGGCGCGGCGGGTTTGTTCGACTTCTCTGCGCTGCGAAGCGGCGGAGCCGGCTCGGCCGCCTGCGCGGCCGGCGTCGATGGGCCGCGGCGTTCCGGGGGCAGAGCTTGGCTTGCCGGCTTCGCCTCGCCTGCCCCCGGCTACTATACTTCGCCGCTTCGCGGCGCCCACGGCCTACGCCCCGACCTTGAACTCCTCGTAGCCGCCGACGTAGCTCAGGTGCGAGACGATCCCGCGGTCGGGGTCGAAGAGGTGCAGCTCGACGGCCCGCGGCTCCATGGCGATCGCTCCGGCCGCTTCCATCGAGTCGGTCAGCCGGAGCGCCGCCTGGTGGCACGCGCTCGGGCACGTGGAGGCGATCGTCCCGCCCCACGCCACGTGGATCGGCCTGTGGACGTGGCCGCACGCGACACGGAGCACCTGGGGATGGCGCCGCACCACCTCCTCGAGGGCGCGGGCGTCGCCGCCGAGTCCCATCTCGTCGAGCCAGCCGATCCCGGTGCGGAACGGCGGGTGGTGCATGAAGACGAACGTCGGCCGGTCGTGCCCGGCCGCGAGCGTCGCATCGAGCCACGAGAGCCGCTCCCGGCACAGCTCGCCGTGCCCGCGGCCGGGCACGATTGTGTCCACGCCGACGAGCCGGACCGGGTGGTCGTCGACGGCGTAGTGTACGAACCGGGCGCCCGGGCGCGGCAGATACGCGTGGTCGGCGAACGCCTCGAGGAGCGGCTGCCGGTCGTCGTGGTTCCCCGGGATCACGTACATGGGCGGGCGGAGCGGCGCGAGGATCTCGCGCAGCTCGGCGTACTCTTCGGCCGTGCCGTTGTCGACGAGGTCCCCCGACACGACGACCGCGTCCGGCAGCGGGTCGAGGCCGTTGACGTGCGCCACGGCCTCGCGGACGTACGCGTTCGTCGTCACCCTGCCGCACGGGAGCTCGCCGCCGGCGACGACGTGCAGGTCGGTCATCTGTGCGATTATCACCCGGCCATCAAAGCACGAACGCGGCCCGGCGCAAACGGCCAATTCGTTCAGCGCGAGGGGGCCGCCTCGCCGACCTGCGCCGGGACGCTCGCCCCGGGCAGCAGGATCGCAAAGGCGCTGCCGCGCCCCAGCTCGCTCGCGACCTCGAGGCGGCCGCCGTGCGCCGCGACCACCCACCGCACGATCGAGAGCCCAAGCCCCGCGCCGCCCTCCGGGCGCGAGCGGGCCCGGTCGACGCGGTAGAAGCGCTCGAAGATCCGCTCGCGGTCCAGCGGCGAGATCCCGATGCCCGTGTCCTCGACCTCGACCCTCGCCCACGCGCCTTCGGCGCGCACGCGGACTCGCACGCGGCCCCCCGGCTCCGTGTACTTGATCGCGTTGTCGAGCAGGTTGAACACCGCGCGCCTGAGCAGCGCCTCGTCGCCCGACACTTCGACGTCGGATGCGGACGACTCGAACGCGAGGCCGATCCCCTTCTGGTCGGCGAGCGCCCGGGTCGCGCGGCAGCACTCCGCGACGAGTTCGTCGAGGTAGACCGGCCCGGCGTCGACGCGGAGGTCTCCGGCGTCGGCGCGCGCCAGCGTGAACATGTCGTCGACGAGCCGCGCCATGTGGGACGTCTCCTCGAGGATCACCTCGAGCGACTCGCGGTACTCGGCGGCGTCGCGGTCGCGGGTGAGCGCCACCTGCGCCTCGCCCTTCACGGCGGCGAGCGGCGTCCTCAGCTCGTGAGAGGCGTCGGCCGTGAACTGCCGCATCCGGTCGAACTCGCGCTCGAGCCGGTCGAGCAGCGCGTTGAAGGCGCGGGCGAGCCGCCCGAGCTCGTCACGCTCGTCGGCCACGGGCAGTCGCTCGTCCAGGTTCTCGGCGCCGATCGCACCGGCGCGCTCCGACATGGCCGCCACGGGCGCCAGGCTGCGGCGCGCGATCGTCCACCCGCCGAGGCCGGCCACGAGCATGAAGAGCGGCGCGATCGCCAGCAGCGCGGTCCTCAGCAGCGAGAGCGTCGCCTCGACGACCGCGTCGGGCTCCTCGGCCGCGATGTAGAACCGCCTGCCCGACGCCTCGGACTCGAACTCCGTGAGCGCGAGCCGCACCGAGCCCCGCGCCGTCTCGCGCGTCGCGAACACGTAGGGCCGGCCGGCCGCGGTGAGCCCGCCCTCGCGCGCGATCCTCAGCAACTCCTCGGGCGCGATCTCGACCGGCGGCGCGTGGACGTGCTCCGGGTGGTCGTGCGGGCCGGGTTGCGCCGCGAACGGGCGGCCGTCGGCGGTGAAGAGCCCGATGCGGTAGTTCGGGAAGTGCAGCTCGTTGAGCATGTGGTGCGCCGCCTCGAACTCGTCGCCCCCCTCGACGCGGATGCCGGTCCGGAAGGCGTTGGCGACGGTCTCGACCGTCGACTCGAGCTCGTCGTCGTGGCGCTGCCAGACCATCCGAGAAAAGACGCCGTAGGTCGCGAACGCCGAGGCCGCGAGCGACGCGGCGAGCACAGCGACGCACAGCGCCGTGATCCGCGCCCGGATCGTCGAGAGCCTCCACCGGCGCATCTCTCCCTACCCCTCCCTCGGCTCGACGACGTAGCCCGCGCCGCGCCTCGTGTGCAGCAGCTTGACGGCCGCCCCGTCGTCGATCTTCTTGCGGAGCCGCCCGATGTAGACCTCGATGACGTTCGAGAACGGGTCGAACGTCTCGTCCCACACGTGGCGCGAGATCTCCTCGCGGCCGACGATGCGGCCCGGGTTGCGCATGAGGTACTCGAGCAGCGCGTACTCCTTCGTCGTGAGCGCGACCCGCCGCCCCGCGCGCACCGCCTCGTGGCGGTTCGTGTCGAGCTCGAGGTCGGCGACC
>JADMIO010965053.1_pt1 | contig 13670 bp, 13 predicted proteins | sample 8958161 | NCBI WGS metagenome assembly JADMIO01 (sample SAMN16585339, study PRJNA669376) | soil metagenome | isolation source: Crop rotation soil | place: USA: Cullars Rotation, Alabama | collected 2011 | reverse complement strand
TTTGAATACGCAAACCCACCGAAGGCATAGATGTATTTTCCGTGCGCGATGGCCTGATATCCATGACACGGCTCCGGCCGCGGCGCCGCCGTCGACCAGGATTTTGTTTTTAGATTAAAAACATCGACGCGATCTAAAAACGATTCGGGCGGATAAGTGTGCTCTTTTCCTTGATGCCCACCGAGCGCATAAAGCTTGTCTCCTACACGAACGGCGGCAAACGAAGATCGAGAGGGATCTGGCATCGCCGCCAATTCCCCGTGGCGAAAATCCACATCGCCACTTAAGCGAGGGGCGTAACGATCGCCCTCACCGTTTGTGAGCGGCATCGCCTTAAACGTTTTCCCTTTGAGATCTTTTGCGGAGATTTCGTAAATCTGAAAATTTCCCGAGCGCACCGAGGCAAATACAAGCGAACCATCCGCGCGAAAAGCCGGCGCGTGATCGTTTGCGGCGTGCGAAGTAACCTTGTTTTTCTCGCCCGTGAGACGATTTAGAACATAAATATCCCAGTTGCCGCCCTCTTCTTGCGTGTAAGCAACAAAAACATCGTCCGGCGAAAGCGCGGGAGACATGTGTTTCCCCTCGCCGCCGACAAGCACGGTCGTTTTTTCTGTCCCAAAATCATAGAGCGCGATGTCTTTGTTGTTTGCGTCGATATTTCGTTGAAACACGACGAAGCTTCCGTCGGAAGCAAGCGCCGGAAAATAAGAGGCGTACTCCGACTCAATCACCCGAGCGCTTGGTTCATAGAAAGTTTTCGCGCCCAAGACCGACGCCGGCCCCGCCTTGCGCGCTTCGTTTAGCGAAATCACTTGGATTTGATTTACGCCCTTGGCTCCCGGTGCGCTGTAGGCCAAAAATCTCGCGTCTCTAGAAAAACGCGGATGAAATCTTGCGACGGGTTCTTTTGTCCACTGCTCGGTGTGATTTAAAGTGCGATCTAAAATGACTACCTGAAGATCGGTTTGGTCTTTTCCCTCGAGGTAGGCCACGTACCTCCCGGAAGCGTCGATGTCCGGGTAAAGATGCCAGAGTTTCCCTTTGGTAATTTCCTTCCCGCCACTGCCGTCGCCCTTTGCGAGAACGATCTGTTTTTCACCGTCTCGCTCGAGCATATAGACCAATTGGTCGGCGCCGAAGACGGACCAGGTGAACAACGCGGCCAAGATAAAGAGAAAAACTCTGCCCATGTAACCCTCCAACTTGCCACGCACGCTAGCTCCGGCGAACCTATTCGTCAAAAGCCCGTTTCCCCCTTGCGGGAAACCGCTCCAGTGGCTACTTTCGGGCCGTGGCCCACCCCAAACAAATCCTTGAATCCCTTCAGGCAAATGCTCGAAAAAGCCTGAGCCAGAACTTCCTCACCTCCCCCCACTGGGCGGACCTTTTGGTCCACCGCGCGCTGGAGCCAAAATCGGCCGAGGAAATTTGGGAAATTGGACCGGGACTCGGCGCACTGACAAAAAAACTCGTCGCGGGCACTTCAAAACCCATTCGCGTTTTTGAGTACGACAGAAAACTCGCGGCCTACCTTCGCACCGAAATTCCGCAAGTGGAAGTCAACGAAGGTGACTTCTTAAAATTTGAAATAAGTAAAATTTCCCCCGAAAAACGCATCAGCGTGCTTTCAAATTTGCCGTACCATTTATCGTCGGCGATTTTGTTTCGCCTGCTTGAAGAAAAACATCGCATCGACCGCGCGGTGCTGACCTTCCAGCGCGAATTTGCCGAGCGTCTTATCGCCGGCCCCCGCACGCCGGACTACGGCGCGCTAAGTGTGATCATGCAACTTCATTACAATATCGAGAGCGTGGGCGTGCTTCCCCCCGGCGCATTTTACCCCGCGCCCGGAGTGGCTTCCGAAGCCTTGGTGTTTGAACCCAAACCACACAGCACGGAATTTGCCGGCATCACTTCCGTCGTAAAATCAGCTTTTCGCCACCGCCGAAAAAAAATGGCGAGTAACTTAAAACAAGATTTCCCAAATGCGCCGATAGTCGAAAGCCTCGCGCAAATGGGAATTTCCACCGACGCACGCCCCGAAGAACTTTCAAAAGATCAGTACATCAAACTTTCTTCGCTCTTAAAAAGAACGGTCAGTGTTTTGCTTTTGTTTCTCGGGCTAAACGCGACGGCGAGCCAGGATCAGGTTTACGGCCTCGGCGGCGATAGTTCGGGACGAGTGGGAAGTGTCACCGCAAATGAAACCAATCCCTTCGCCGCTCTCCAAAACCCGGGGCTCTTATCCGCCGCTCCCGAAAAAACGATTTTCTTATCGACGGGTGGCGCGACGACAAACTACACGAGTTTTTCAAATGTAAATGTCGATTCCTCCCGCTTTAGGACGGAACACGGCGAAAACCGTCGCGAGGATTTTCAAATTCCTTCGGTTTCGCTGGGGCTTTGGTCCTTGGGGCTTGTTTACCCTTTTGAGTTTATCGACCACCCGGTCGGACTCGGCGTCACTCTCTCGGGTCCATTTGATCGCCTGCGATCTTTTCATTCAGTAACACCCTACGATTTTTCCACTTTGCATTACGGAACTTCGGACGCGCAATTTAAGGCCGCCACCGCGGTCGGTTTAAATCTTATCGAGGACCACTTGGATTTTGGGGTCGGCGTAACTTTGTTTATGACTTCTTCTGGCGTTGCCGACACGACTTTGCTTTCGGAAAATCCCACCGGCCGAATGAATATGGAAATCGGCATGAACTCTTCACCGAGCGCGGGACTTTTCGCACGCCTCACCGAAACTTCGCGTGCTTCGTTTGTTTACCGCGCGCAGATTAATCCCGTTTTTTACCAAGAGATGGACGGAAAATTTGTTCTTGAGGGCCGCGAAGTCGCCCACCAGCCTTTTTCTTTTTCGACATCCTTGTACTATGAACCAGCGTCCGTTGAGATCGACTACCAAAACACCTTTGGCGATTTCACTTTTAGCGCGGGCATTAGTTATCAAGAGTGGACCGCGTATGTTCCCGCTTCTTTGCGCGTCGATATCGCGCAGCCAGATGGCTCGCGCGTGACGAGCGACCTTCCGTCATTAGTTTTGCAGAATACTTTTAGTCCGCGGGTCTCGCTTCGTTATGAAATTTTGCCCGAACGCTTTCAAGTTTCCGCCGGCTATCGCTTTCGCCCCACGCCGCTCACGGACCTTTCCGGCCCTTCAAATCTTGTCGATGCCGACACTCATATTTTGGGTTTGAACTTTCAGTACCGAATCCAAAACGTTTATCTAAATCTTTTTGGTCAGTACCATCACACGCCCACTCGCCACGTGGAGAAAGCCAGCCCCGACTACATCGGCGCGCCTGGCTATGATTTCTCTGCAAATTCATATAGTTACGGCTTAAGCCTCGGGACTTCTCTATAGTCGGCTTCTCGAGTATAGTGGGCGCCTCAAAATGGAACCCAAGAAACTCACCACCCAAAGTTTACGAGCGCGCAAATCAGATCCTTCGGGCGCCAAAATTATCGCGGTCACCGCGTACGATTTTACTTTTGCGAGACTTGCGGACGAGCTCGTCGACGTGATGCTCGTCGGTGATTCGCTCGGCATGGTGATCCAGGGAAATGCAAACACGCTTTCAGTGAGTGTGGATCAAGTGATCTACCACTGCGCTGCCGTCGCGAAAGCGGCTCGTCACGCGCACGTTGTCGCCGACATGCCTTTTCTAAGTTACCAAGCGTCGGCTGACGATGCGCTTCGCAACGCCGGCGCGATGTTGGCAAAAGGAAATGCGGAGTCGGTAAAAGTCGAAGGCGGTGTTCGGGTTGCCGCCATCGTCGAGAGAATGGTCGATGCGGGAATTCCCGTGATGGGACATATTGGGTTGACGCCGCAAAGCGTGCATAGTTTTGGTGGCTATAAGATTCAGGGGAAAACTGAAAACGCCGCCGAATCTATTTTGCAAGACGCCCTCGCGCTCGAAGATTCCGGCGCTTACGCCATCGTGCTCGAAGGAATTCCCAGCGCACTCGCGAAAAGTATTACGGAACGCGTGAAGATTCCGACGATTGGAATTGGCGCTGGCATTCACTGCGACGGACAAATTTTAGTTTCCCAAGATCTTTTGGGAATGAATCCTGATTTCAAACCTCGCTTCGTAAAACAGTACACGGATCTCGCATCGACGATAAAAGGCGCGCTCAAGCAGTACGCCGAAGAGGTACGCGAAGGCCAGTTCCCCACCGAAGCAAACTCTTTCTGAGGCCAAAATGTTGATCCTTGCCTCTCCCCAAGAGGCGCAAAAAACGGTTCTCGAGTGGAAAGCAAATCACAAGGTAGCTTTTGTGCCGACGATGGGCTGCTTGCACGAAGGTCACTTGCGCCTGGTTGATGAAGCAAAGAAGCACGCGAGCAAAGTCGTCGTTAGCATTTTTGTAAACCCACTGCAGTTTGGCCCGAACGAAGATTTCGATCGTTACCCGCGCGCATTTGAAGAAGATAGTCGCAAGTGCGCCGAACGCGGCGTGGATCTTTTGTTTCATCCTACGGTCGCCGATTTTTATCCGAAAAATTTCAACACCCGCGTAACGGTGACCGGCTCACTACCGATTCACCTCTGCGGAAAATCACGGCCCGGCCATTTTGAAGGCGTTACGACGGTCTGCGCGAAACTTTTTCACATCACCCAACCCGACGTGGTCGTATTTGGACAAAAAGATTTTCAACAATCGCGCCTTATCGCAAAGATGATCGAGGACTTAAGTCTCCCGATTCACATGATTGCGCATCCGACGGTCCGTGAGGCCGACGGGCTCGCTTTGTCTTCGCGCAATCGCTATCTTTCAAATGACGAGAGAGAACGCGCGGCGCTTTTGCCAAAAACGATGCGTTCGGTGGCGGCGTGGGCAAAGAAAAATCCGTCCGGGAAAGTCGGCGAAGCGATTTCCCAAGTTAAAACCGCGCTCGAGGGAGTGTCGGCCGTGATTGATTACGTCGAAGTCGCCTCGGAGGAAGATCTCATCCCCGTTCCGGGAGACATCTTGCTCTCGCAAATCCCTCGCCCAAGACTTTTTGTCGCGGTAAAGTTTGGCAAGACTCGTTTGATCGATAATTTAGCGTTAGAGAACGAAGGAAAAGCATGAAGCGCATTCGTACGGCATTAGTGACGGGGCTTTTGGTTCTTGGGCCGTTGGTGGTCACGGTGGATATTTTCATGTGGCTCGTAAATTCGGTTGACCACATGGCGCGAAAATACATTCCGACCGCCGCCCTGCCCTTCGACTTTCAGGGTTTGGGTCTACTGCTTGCCCTCATCATCGTCATCCTCACGGGGCTTCTCACGCAGAACTACATCGGAAAGTGGATGATTGGCGTTCTTGATTCGTTGATGAAGCACATCCCTTTGGGCGGTGGTGTTTATTCAGCAATAAAGAAATTTTTAGAGACGATTTTTGGCTCCAATCAAGCACACCAGTTTAAAGAAGCCGTGCTTGTCCAGTTTCCGCGCGCGGGCACGTACTCGATCGGGTTTCGCACGGGGCTTCCCGATCATCACGTCGCAAAACTGCTGCCCAAAAAGATGGTGAATGTTTTTGTGCCGTGCACGCCAAACCCAACGTCTGGTTTTTACATCATGCTGCCCGAGGAAGAGTTACTTCCGCTCGACATCTCCGTGCAGGAAGCTTTTAAAATCGTCATCTCGATGGGCATCGTGACGTCAGAGCCCGAAGGAAAAGCCAAACCGTGAGTGACGAAGGCGGCATCAAGATTATTTGCGACAATCGCAAGGCCCGGCATAACTACTTCTTGGAAGATAAGTTTGAAGGGGGCCTCGTGCTCACCGGCACCGAAGTCAAATCGCTTCGCAACGGCAAAGCCAATCTTCAGGATTCCTTCGCAATTTATAAAAACGGTGAAGTATTTCTTTTAAACGCCCATATTTCTCATTACGAGCACGGCAATCGTTCCAACCACGAGCCCGAGCGCACCCGAAAGGTGCTCCTGCACCGAGAGGAAATTAATAAGCTCTACGGAAAAATGGAAACCAAGGGTTACTCGCTAATCCCCACGAAGCTTTATTTCAAAAAAGGCAAAGCCAAAGTCGAACTGGCGCTGGCGCGCGGAAAAAAATCACACGACAAGCGCGAAGTGACCAAAGAACGCGAAGCCAAACGCCAAATGGATCGACTAAAAAGATTGAAATAGTTTTTTGTCTCTTCCGTGTCCTTCTTTTTACATTTCATTTCTCAACTCATTCCTTTTCTCTGACGAAAGAATCCATGGGCATTCGATTTTGGAATGTCCGAAATCAATCAAGAGAGCCTCGTGCAGAGGCAGGAGACCTAAATGAAAACTAAAACGTACCGCGCTCAAAACGTACGATGCAAAAGCTACCTCAAACCAGTGGGTTCTGGTTTTGAAGTAGGCTTTATTTTCGGCAGCAAAACGATCTTCGTTGGAAACTTCGTTCACCGCGGCGAAGCGACCCGCTGGTTCACGCAAATGAACAAAGGCGTTCGCACCTTCAGCCGCCGTTACACCGTGGGCAGCAAGTTTCCGAGCACCTGGTTCGGCAACTTCCTCTCGGCGTTCCTCTATCGTAACTACTACTCGTTCGTAAACGGCGTGGTCGCCAAGCACCAACGCGAATCGCTTCGCATGGTCAACACTGGCGTTCGCAAATACAAACGTATCGCGAAAAACTGGGAACCCAGCGAGCGCAAGTCGATCTTGAAAGCTGCTTAATTTAATTCAAGAGTAAGATACAATCGGAAACGGCCGCCCTCTTTGGGCGGCCGTTTTTTATTTGGGGACGAATATATGGCAGAACAAAAGGACCATCCAAAAGTAATCACGCGACCGCCGTATCTCATCTTCGGGCCCCTGGCGTTAGGCTGGATTTTGGGCCGATATTTTCCTCTGCCCGTGGATTTTCAAGAATCGACGCAGACGTACGGCGTTTACATCGTCGCCGGTTCCGCGGCGTGGGTCGCTTGGTGCCTTTGGACCATGCACAAGGCCCGCACTGGTATCGACCCGTACTCGCCAACGACCGCCATCGTAAAAGTCGGCCCCTTTGGCGTCTCGCGAAATCCAATTTATCTGGGCCTTCTGCTTTTTTATTTGGGCTTTTCGTTTCGCCACGCCCTTTCGTGGTCCCTGCTATTTTTCCCGCTCGTCTGGGCGGCGATTCGCTACGGCGTTATCGCGCGCGAAGAGATTTATTTAGAAACGAAGTTTGGAGATACCTACAGGCAGTACTGCAAAGAAGTCCGGCGGTGGATCTAACTCACGAAAGGTACGGCCTACCTTTCGTGGACTAGATCACATCACGAAAGGTAGGCCGTACCTTTCGTGGCAGTACTGACAGGCATGACTGTCAGATCTGTCAGTTGCGCCGCGACGAAATAGAATTTCGTGCCTGAAAACCTTACGGCTGAGTGGCACCCTCGTTGCACTATTCCCCGATGAACTAGGAGGAATAGATGATCTCAGCACGGTCTACTTTTATCGTTTTAACGGTTTTGGGTTCTATGGGCGCGCTCACCGTCGGGCACGCGGAAACGTACAACTTTTTCATGGGCAATCAGAAAGCAAAGAAAGCCCACGTCGCGCAAGCCGATGCTGACGACGACGATACAGACGAGGAAGAAAAACCCGTCACGCAAAAGAAAAGCGACTCGCTTCGCATGAGCAAAAACGGCCAACCGCTTATCATCAACAACGTAAACAACAACACGTCTTCGATCAAAAACATCGTCGGCGGCTCGGGCCGCGCGATTACCAAACGCGAAACGAACTCCAACGGAAGTGAAGAAGGAGACGCGGGCATCGCGGCTTCCATTGAACCGAAAAAACTATTTCCGCCGTTTCGCTTCTCGCTCACCGCGACGGGCGCGAAAGCCTCCTCCTCTGATTTTGTTTACGACAACGGCGATAGCGTCGGGCTTTTGTTAGGTCTCGGCTGGGCGCCCTCTCGCTTGGTCGAATGGAAAGCCTTCGCGGGCGTGCAACAAGGTATCACCCACGGCGGCACGACTCCTTACGTCGGAACCGATCTTGAATTCACTCCGTTTCGCATCGGCTTTGCCGACACCTGGGATCTTTTTCGCCTAGGTTTTTTCGCCGGCGCGAGCACACTTGCGGCGGCTCCGGAAAACATCGGCTCATTTCACTTCGGCACGCGCGCGACCGTACAACTGGGCGCGGGCTTCGGTGTCACCGCCGGCGTTCGCGCGAACATGGGCTACGTGATGTTTGAAGGCGGCCTCACGGCGAGTCTTTAATTTCTAAAATCTTTCGGAGGCATTTATGAAACCTACTTTAGTCGTTCTAATGACCGCGTTCTCGCTCTGCGCTTACGCAAAGAAATCTTCCGCTGATACCTATAATTTTCATTTCGACAAGAAGCCCAGTGCTTCTGCGAGTGAAGAGGCTATGGAGGATTCGGAAGAGTCAGGGGAGACGCCAGTGGTTCAAAACGAATCATCAGACAAAGTTGACGTCTCCCCGCTCTCTGACAAAGCGGCGATGACGGAACCTGCCCCGGAAGAAAAATCCGGTTCGATTCAAACAAGAATCGGACAAACCCCAATTATCATCAACAACACGAACACCAATCCCAACACAAATCACAACATCATAAAGTTTCCACAACGCGATAGTTGATTTGGCCTCTGTTGTTGGAAAGGCCCTCGGTGTCCTTCGGGATGCGGGGGCCTTTTTTATTTGCGCTAAATTTATATTTTCTGGCCGGCCCCTCGCCGACAGTTTCAAGAAGCCCGAGTTGAACTCCGTGCTGTAACAAACGACTCACCGAACGCCGCGAACCCTTCACCCACTGCATCGCCGACACCGCCGTGAATAGTTCTTCTTCGGCGCCCGTCCTTAACGGACGAAACGGAGCGGGAATAAGATCTTCGAGTTGTCTCGAGGGAATCCGCAGACGACAAATACTTCCGGGAGCTGACTTCAACGAATAGCTTCCGTTTTCTTCGAGAAGTTGGAGCGGCAATTTTTTGCGCGCGATCCAGTGTCTAAAATGTTTTAGAGATTGGTGCATGCGAGTCGGCGAAGTTTCGGGATGATAAAACTCCCCGGGATGCACGCGGGCAAACAAAGCGGCCAGTCGTAGGGGGCGATAAAAATCCGAACATAGCGCACGCAGGATGCGGTCAAGGACGTGACCGGGTTTCAAGGGCGCTTTTCCGTCTTCGCGCAAAAGTTCGAGCAAGACCGGCGTTCCCTCGCCTTCTAGCTTTCGGTCAAAATGCGGCGGCACCGTCACGGAGAACTTCGCGCGCGACCGTAGAAATTCTCGGTAGTGCAAATAAGGCGTCCCAAAATAAGCGCGCCAGAAAATATTTTTATCGCCTGTCGCGATGGCAAACCACGCGTCGCAATCGCGTACGGTCTCCCAATGCTTCATCTTGCGCGCTTTTTTTCGCACTTCTTTAAGCGCATTGCGGTTTTTTGCGGAGTTTGTTTTCAAAAGCCGAGCGACGGCTTCCCATTTCTCGACAAAAAGGGAATCAAGCCCCTTTGTTCTTTTTAAAAAACCTCTCGCCTCGCGAAGCGCTTCTAATGCGGAATCAAGGTCGCCGTTAAAAATATTTAGTTGCGCCGCAAGCTCCAACGCGTTGCCGTGAAAACGCGGGAAACAATCGCGCGAAGTTTCTTTTAAAATCTCGCCTAAAAGTCTCGCGGCTTCCCGAAAGCGCTCTTCCTGAACCAGACATGCCGCGAGATTTACTTTTCCCGTGATCCGCTCTTGGGCATCCAAAGTCTCGTTCGCCAAATAGATTTCTAGGAGCGGAATACTGTCTTTGTAATTCCACTGGGTAAAAAGCGCGTACGCAAAATACAAAGGCGCTTCTTTTACTTGCTTGGCCGGTAGGCGTTTTAACAAATCCACCGCCTCCCCGACCGCGCCCAGCCGAATGAGTCCCACCGCATACTCCGCGATTTCCTCGGGCAATGCTTTTTCGGGACGGTGGGCCGTGGGACGCACGTAACGGTTGAGTAACTTTACACTTAAAGCCGGGTAAAACGCTCGCCGTGCGAGCCTTGCAACCTCCAGGCGCTCGTCCCGCGCTAATTTTTCGGGGGAAATTTTTGCAAGGCTTCTTCTGGCCTCGCCTAACGCGCCCTGAGCGATTAGTGTCTCGACAGTTTCAAGACAGACGAACTCAGTTTTCTTGGATCTAGCCATTTTTGTCAGTGTAGTCAGGGGAACCGGCGAAATACAATGGGTTTAAGATGAAAAACTTCCTCGCGCTCGTAACTCTTCTTTTCACGCTCATTTCCCTGCCCGGATGCGTTTTTGGTAACGGCGAAGGCTACGGGTTTAAGCCGGTCGATTCGGCGCCGCAAATCCAAGAAGCTCCCACCGAAACCTTTTTTGAACTCTCGCCGGGCTACACCTGCCAAAAAGATGGAGTCACGGTCCCAAGTTACGTCCGCAAAATCCAAATCATCGTGGGCGATGTCACTTTGTTCGGCGACGCTTGCTCAACGTCGGAAACGAAAATCAAACGCGAAGACCTAGAATTCCCGCTCGTCGACAAATCTATTCTTGGTTACCAGACTTCTATCTTCGAACGCCGGTACGAAGCCGAAATGGGAATAGCGATGACGCCTAAGGTTGCCGCTTTGTGCACCGATGCAAACGGGACCCGTGATGTCGTCGTGAATTTTAACGCCGATAATACCTACACCGTTCGTCTTCAGAAGTTCACGACGGCCGAAGGTTTCTTGTATGCGGACATTCCCGACGCTACCAAAGACGTCGAGGCAAGCGCCGTAAGTTTTAGTGCGCGCGAGTTTTCTCTGAATATCGACACGGCCCTTCAGACCAGCTCGGGCGCTTTTGAATCGAAAATGAAAATGCTCGAGACGGAAGTGGGCGAGATTGAGTGGGATCTTTACTGCCGATTTAAGAACTAATACTATCTAGTTCTCATGAATCTCCCCTCGCGTCTGCTTCCTGTTTTTTTTCTGTGTGCGGGTTTGTCTTTCGCCGCACCGGCGGACTCAGGCGGCCAGGGGAAATTGCTTCTCGATATCCCCAGTCTTAAGATGCTTAAGCCTCTCAATGGCGTAAACCCCGCGCCGTACGACGCGTTTTGGGAGAAGTGGTACCTCGTTACCGTGCGCTTTCGAGGCGACAACGGCGAGCAGCGTTTTATTTACGCAAATGACGTCGCCGTCAAAGCGATGAAAAGCGGAGCGACGCAATTTCCAGATGGTTCGGTGTTCGGCAAAGTCGCCTTCTCCACCGCCGATGACGAAGCGTTTCCAAATAGCAAGGAAGCGGGAAAATTTGTTCGCCTCCAACTGATGGTCAAAGACAGCAAGAAATTTAAAGAACGAGACGGTTGGAGCTACTGGCTGCACCTCCCCACGCAAAGCGAAGAAGCGCTCGAGGACATGAACGACATCAAGTCGTGTCACGGCTGCCACACGCTTGCAAAAAATCGTGATTTTGTTTTCGCGCGACCGACGTTTATCTCGACGATGAAAGCGTGGTCGAAAACCCAAGGCACTAGTTTCCAAGACCAATTTAAAACGCGCGAAACCGCGACACTGGAAGGTTTTGACAAAGCGCTTTTGGGATTGCTCTCAAAGCCCGCGAAAACCGTGCAGTATCACCAAATGCGAATGTTCACGGGCAGTGTGCGCGAAAGCATCACGCCGCTTATTCAGTTTGCCCAAGACGGGAAAGTTTACGTGCTTGTGGATCCCGACACGAAAAACTTTTTAGTCGTGGAACCCACGGCTCCCGCCGACGGCTGCCGCAAACAAGCGTACGTCTATATTCGAAAACGTACCGGCGATATCCGCGCGCCAAAGGTCAAAAACCTTTTGCTTGCGCGCGGTACGGTGTGCGACGGCACAAACAAGTGGGACCCGGTCGTCCCTCTCCCCGTTCCGCTCCAATAGTTATTTAAGCCACTCGGTCGCAAGTTTTAAGAACTCAGCTTGCGACGCAAGCACCGGTGCCGCCGAAGCCGCCCCGGAAAGATCCGAACAGTGCGAAGCGCCCGTGATCGTGCGGCCCAAGTGACCAGGGTTTGTGAGATTGCCCAGTTCCTTTGCGATCGAAAGATTCATCCACGGATCGGTCGAGCCATTGGTGAAATAAATGCGATCGTTTGAACCCTCGAGCAGTGGTTTGTAGAGCGCGTCGTTGGTCGCCGCTTCATCCACCGGCGTCGTAAGGCCGAACAAGCGCTTGCAAATATTTCGGTGGTAATCGAGATCGATCATTTTCGAACGCGCCGAGAGATTTTCGTCGGAGTACGCGACCTGCCAGTAACCATACTCGGTGCAGGACTGATACATCCATTGGCGCATGCCAAATCCCGCGACGTAATCATCCGGATTTATGCTCGTCGCCCCTTGCGCGCTCATGCTGATGGCATTAATTCCCCAGCTTGCAAAAATTTCCGAGATGAAAGTCGCGTAACCATCCATCGGGGATTTCGCAAGTAGCGAACAAAAACGGGTCGTATAGCCGTACTGAATCGCGAGCGCCGCCATGTCGGCGACAAAATAAAGAAAGTCGGTATCGTCTTTGAGTTCGGCCGCGAGAAATTTCTTTTTGATTTTTTCTAATTCAGCGCCATTTGTGAGCGCCGTTTCCACTTCGCCGACAACTTTTTTGATGTTCGCAAGACAGGCCGGACCCGCGACGGTCGCGACGTGCTTGTCGTACTCTTCAAATTTTTCTTTTGCTTGCACGGGGCCCGAAGACGCCAAAGATCCCACGACGAGATCCGGAAATTTCATTCGCATGAAAGCGGAAAGCGATCCCGCATAGGAACCACCGACCACTAGCCACTTCCCCTTTAGGTTTAGGTTTTTTGCGGCGTATTTGATAAACGCGGCCGCATCGAGAAGCGCATTTTCGGTCGAAAGATATTTTAGATTTTCGGTCGTAAGCTCGGAAAAAGGTTGGCTCTTGCCGTAGTAACGATGTTCCAAAGCAACCACGTGAGCTTTTAATTTCTTAGCGTGATTTACCGTCGCTCCGCCGACAACGCTGTTCGATTCGCAAGTGGCTTCGCCGCAGAGGTAAAAAAGAACCGGCGAGTTGGCGTTTTCCGCGTAAGCACTGTTTGTGTAGTAGCGCTGCTTGAAAGTGCGCGTGTCTGATGAGTTCGCCGGGTCGACTTTTTGTTCAAAAGTTCCCGTCGCAATTCCGGCGGGAAGATTTCGGGGTGAGGAGAAAGCGCCTTCGGCAAAACGCTTATAGTAAAAATCTTTCGGATCGGCTTTTACGGCCGTTGTTACACAAACAAGTGCGAGTAGCCAAAATTTCATTCTTTTTCCCCCGATTTCCGCAGGATTTGCGGACTTCGCTAATGTAATTCAGCGGCGAGTCGGGGGAAAAGGAACCTCGTGTCATTTACCGACAAAAGGTAGTCCGTGCCTTTTGTCGACAGAAGGTACGGACTACCTTTTGTCGAGAATGGCGTCTGCGAATTTCTCGACCGCGCCTTCCACCTTCCCGAAATAAAGGTGCGGTTCGATGAGTTCTAGCTCCATCAAAAGCAACTTCCCAGAAGCATCGCGAACCATGTCGACGCGCGCGTAGAGCGTAGGCTCATCAAGCGAGTCCAAAACTTTTTTGGCGACGGCGACGTCCTTTGGGTCGGCGGTTTCTTGTCGTTCCCACGCGCCATGGATCGACTGCACGCGAAAATCGCCTTTAGCC
>JADMIO011367279.1_pt1 | contig 13671 bp, 2 predicted proteins | sample 8958161 | NCBI WGS metagenome assembly JADMIO01 (sample SAMN16585339, study PRJNA669376) | soil metagenome | isolation source: Crop rotation soil | place: USA: Cullars Rotation, Alabama | collected 2011 | reverse complement strand
GCCGCGACTTCAAGTCACGTGAATTCCAAGCTTCGGATCCCACTGTGCTGGAAAGCCCGTAGGGACATTTCGTCGGTAGAAAAACAATGCACCCACAGATTTCCAACGTTCCATAGGAACGTCTCGTGGGCAGCAGGATAGGTGACGGGAGGGAAACAGGATAATGTGATCATACCTCCAACAACTCACTCTTCTCCATCACATCCTGCAGTGCAGCGTATAGCTTATCCAGGTCTTCCTGCGAATTGAATGCGTTGATCGAATACCTAAGGAAGACTTTCTCATCTTGTCTCATGACAGGTACCTCTATATTGTACTCATTAAACAGCTTCGACTGCAATTGCTCCGGGCTTTTTGTACGGACCGGGATGCTGCACATCTGGCCCAGGAATTCATCGCTAACCGGGCAAATAGGATTTGAATTCAGCAATACGCAAAAGCGGCGGTAGTTGTCTTTTACCAGCTTGCGGCAAGCAGCAGCCACTTCAGTCCAGTTATTTTCTTCCATGAATGCTATGGCCTTTGGCACGGTCAGGAAAGCCGAAAAATCACGGGTCCCCTGCATCTGGTGATAGTCGAGAAATTGGGAATGCGACGGTGCAGCGGCCTGGTATCCCCAACTCACCACCAACGGATCGAAGAGCGGCTGCAAGGCCCGCTTTACATAGAGGAACGAACATCCTTTGGGCGTCATCATCCATTTGTGGCAGGCGCCGGTATAGATGTCAGCTTCGATGGTTGACAGATCGAGGGAAATATGCCCCGGCACGTGCGCTCCATCTACTATGGTGAGCAAGCCACGCTCTTTTGCCATTGCACATATTTCCTTTACCGGCAGTATCAACGCGGTGGCGCTGGTGATGTGCGAAATGAATATCGCTTTCGTGTTCTCATTATATCCTTTCCAGAACTGATCAATGATGTCTTCTTTTGATGCAACAGGCAAGGCGATAGGTTGACGGATATACTTTGCCTTATTCTTTGCGCAGTAATAATTCCATGTTCTGTCGAGTGCCCCGTATTCAATATTGGTACTCAATATCTCGTCGCCTTCTTTCAGTGCAAGGCTTTTGGCAATGATGTTCATGGCATACGATGGATTAACCACATATACCAGGTCGTCAGCCTCGCAATGGATGTAGTTGGCCAAGGCCTCTCTCGAGTGCTTAAGGTTAGTATGGCCGTTGGCAGCAATAAAGTGCACGGGTTCACGCTCCAGCAGCAACTGCCAGTTTTGGTAGTCGCGGAATACCGGCTCGGGGCAGGCGCCAAAGGAGGCGAAGTTGAGGTAGGTTATTTCGGGGGTGAGGAGGAAGTGCAATTTTAGAGCGGAATGGTTGATCATTTTCCCTTTTGTTCAAATCTACGGCATGCCTGTCTATTTTGTCCAACAGTCGCGGGTATATCGGAAATGATGTCTACTCATCCTCTGGTTTGTATTAGAAAAAAAAATTTTTGTTTTTTTCATAAAATATTTAACATTGCAATAATTTATTTTGTTGCTCTCCTGTGAAGAAACGTATAAATGGTTACGAGGCTTCCAAATAACCTTTTTTGCTGATCTTTTCTGAATACAATAGTTTTTTAATCCATATAGTTTGTGCACCACAAGGGCTTCGTTTGCTGTTGATGGTGCTCATGCTCTGACTGCGCTAACCAAATTTTATGATCGACCCCACGCAGTGAAGGTTCGTAAAAACCTTGCTGCAACATCATGGCTCATAACCCCGGACAAAAAACAAAAAAAATGAGAAGGATTTTTTCGACCCTAAACATTCAAGTAGTTCTGGTTGCCTTATTTTCAATTGTAAGCACCTTCAAATTGCATGCACAACTAAGTGACCAGTGCTACCAAACTGTTAGCCCCGGGGGAGGTCACACCCTCGCCATAAAACCAGATGGTTCCTTATGGGCCTGGGGTAGTAATACTGCCGGACAATTAGGCGACGGTACCAATATCAGTAGAAACTTCGCGGTGAGGGTAGGGAGGGCATACGACTGGGTAAGTATTAGTGCCGGAGCTGGTCACAGTTTAGCGATCAAAGCGGATGGCACTTTATGGGCATGGGGTAGTAACAGTAAGGGACAATTGGGGGATGGAACAGATGTCAATAAAAATAGCCCCATGCAGGTAGGCACAGCAAACGATTGGGCAAGCATCAGTGCCGGAGGTGTTCACAGTTTAGCCCTAAAAGCCGATGGCCGCTTATGGGCGTGGGGCATGGATGATTATGGACAAGTGGGCAATGGCGTTAGTTCTCCAAACAATGTATACTACCCTGTGCAAATAGGGACTGACTACGCAAGTATTAGTGCAGGTTATTTCCATAACCTGGCTATTAAAACAAATGGAACCTTATGGGCATGGGGATATACCGTTAGTGGACAAGTGGGCATTGGCTCCACTTTGGTTAATCAATATTATCCCATACAAATAGGCACATCTACCGCCTGGACAGTAGTAAGTGCAGGGTATGATCATAGCCTGGCGACCGACGCGGATAACCGGTTATGGGCATGGGGTGATAATTCCCGGGGGCAATTGGGTATTATTTCTTCAAATAAAACCAGTCCAACCATTATACCCGGTATCGGTGTATCCAGCGTTAGTGCAGGTAACCAGTTTAGCCTTGCCATTTCAGGAGGTCTTTTATACGGTTGGGGTTATAATGCATACGGACAATTGGGGGATGGTACCAATACGCAAAGAAACTCCCCGGTTCGCGTGGGGCCGGCCACCTTTTGGGGAAGCTTTGATGCAGGTTTAAACCACGCTATGACCATCGGAACTTTTGGTAGTACCTATGCCTGGGGTAATAATTACTACGGACAATTGGGTGATGGCACTTATACAGACAGAAACAGCCCCGGGCCGGTCCTTTGCTGCGTGCCGACTGCCTCTACTTTTACGATCTCTGCCTGTAGCAGCTACACGTGGGCAGCCAAAGGCAACAAAGTATACACTGCCAGTAATAATACAGATACTGCTATGCTTACCACTGTCGCCGGTTGCGACAGCATTATAACCTTAAATTTAACTATCAACCAACCTACTTTTCATACTTCTACGGTAACCGCCTGTGGCAGCTACACCTGGCCACTAAAAGGCAATAAAGTATATACTACAAGCGCTACCGATACGGTTAAATTGCCTTATACTCATCCATCAACAGGTTGCGATATTTTTGAGATTCTGAATCTAACTATCGTTCAACCTACGGCCTCTGTTTTTATTGTAAATACCTGCAGCAGTTACACCTGGGCAGCCAAAGGAAATAAAGTGTACACTGCCAGCAATTATACCGATACGATAAAACGTATCAATGCAAAAGGTTGCGATAGCATTGTGACGCTGAATTTAACGATCACCCGGCGCTCATCTGTTTTTTCGGCGACAGCTTGTAACAGCTACACATGGGCAGCTAAAGGCAATAAGGTTTACACGGCCAGTAATTATACTGACACCGTTATGCGCACCACTGCCGCAGGTTGTGATAGTGTAATAACGCTCAACTTAACGGTTGGCCAACCCGCTGCAACAACGTTTACAGTAAATGCCTGCAGCAGCTACACCTGGTCAGCCAAAGGCAATAAGGTGTACACTGCCAGCAATAACACTGATACGATCATGCGAACCACAACCGCAGGTTGTGATAGTGTAGTCACGTTGAACCTGACGATCAAACAGCCTACGGCTTCTGTCTTTACGGTTACCGCAGATAGCAGTTACAAGTGGCCGGCCAAAGGCAATAAAGTGTATACCGCCAGTAATAATACCGACACGGCCAGGCTTATCAATGCCGCAGGCTGTGATAGTATAGTTACGCTCAACTTAACACTGCTACATGGGTTAACCAATAATGCCCTCAACTTTAATGGTTTATATGATTTTGTATATGCGCCCCATACTGCATTGTTCAACATAACAGGCGATATCACGCTGGAAGCATGGATAAAAACATCGCAGGCCACAGAAGGTTATATTGTGACTAAGAGCGATGATGGTATTTTTTTCGCTGTCAATGGTGGCAGGGGCGGTAGTGGAAAGCTGTCCGCCTATTTGACGGGTGTCACCACGTCAGGGTGGGTTTATTCCAATGCCACGGTTTCAGACGGCACCTGGCATCATGTGGCGATGACCCGCAGCGGAGCAACGCTTAACCTGTATATTGATGGCATTTTGGATAAATCGGCTACGGTTGGTGCAGGCAATATTGCCACAGGCACTTCTGCGATACAAATTGGCATCCGGCCTAATTATACCTCGTTCAACGGCAGTATTGATGAGGTCCGCATCTGGAATACGGTGAGAACCCAGGCCCAGGTACAGGCAGCAAGGAACGTAGAGTTGTGTGGTGCGCAAACAGGCCTCGTCGCTTACTATAAAATGAATGAAGGTATTGCAGGCGGCAACAACACAGCTTTAACCGTGATCGCTGATGCCAGTGGGAATATGAACAAGGGTACTCTTCAAAACTTTGCAAAAACGGGCAGCACGTCTAACTGGGTTACCTCAACCAATGGTATTACAGGGTGTAGCGTAACAACGCCAAAAACGAACAACGCCCTCAACTTTGATGGCACTAATGATTTTGTATCTGCGCCGCATAATGCGGCATTGAATATAACCGGTGATCTTACGCTTGAAGCCTGGGTAAAAACATCGGCGACTACAGAGAGCTATATATTGACAAAGAGTGAGGATGGTATTTATTTCGCCATCAACGGCGCCGGGGGCGGTAGCGGCAAACTGTCCGTTTACCTGGTAGGTGTAACTTCCTCCGGTTGGGTCTATTCCAATGCCACTGTTGCAGATGGCACCTGGCATCATGTGGCCATGACCCGGAGCGGAGCATCGATCAACCTGTACATTGATGGCATTTTGGATAGATCGGCTACGGTCGGTGCAGGTAGTATTTCCACAGGTACGTCTCCGTTGCTTATCGGTGCCCGATCTAATTATCCCTTCTTCAGTGGCAGTATTGATGAGGTTCGCATCTGGAATACAGTCAGGACTCAGGCCCAGCTGCAGGGATCAAGGAGCGCCGAGTTTTGTGCAGCACAGGCTGGCCTGGTAGCCTATTATAAAATGAATGAAGGTATTGCAGGTGGAATAAACACCACATTAACCACTACAGCAGATTCCAGTGGAAATGGCAATACAGGTACCCTGTACAACTTTGCACAAACAGGCAGCTCGTCTAACTGGGTGGCTTCCACTAATAATCTCACAAGGTGTGGCGCAACACCCTGCAGTAGTGCATCAACCTTTACGGTATCTGGCTGTGGCAGCTACACCTGGGTTGCCAAAGGCAATAAGGTGTACACGGCCAGCAATACAACGGATACGATAAAGCTGATCAATGCAGCAGGTTGCGATAGTTTGGTTACGCTAAACTTAACGATTAAACAGCCCACTGCTTCAACCCTCACGGCATCGGCTTGTAACAGCTACACCTGGGCAGCTAAAGGTAATAAGGTGTACACTGCCAGCAACACAACCGACACCATAAAGCTGACCAATGCGGCAGGTTGCGATAGTGTGATCACGCTTAACTTAACGATCAGGCAGGCTACCGCTTCTACCTTTACAGTAACTGCGGATGGCAGCTACACCTGGGCTGCTAAAGGCAATAAATTATACACTGCAAGTAATAATACCGATACGATAAGGCTTGTAAATGCCGCAGGATGTGATAGTGTAATTACATTGAACCTGACCATATTGAACGGGCCTGCAAACAACACCCTCAAATTTGATGGGATAGATGATTATGTATCTGTGCCGGACAATGCATTGTTTAACATAACAGGCGCAATAACCCTTGAAGCCTGGGTAAGAACATCGCAGGCTACAGAAAGCTATATTTTGACAAAGGGCGATGATGGTATTTTCTTCGCTGTCAATGGGGGAGGTGGAGGTAGTGGTAAACTATCTGTCTACCTCACTAATGTGACGTCGAATTGGGTGTATTCCGTTAAGACAGTTTCAGATGGCAATTGGCACCATGTGGCCATGACGCGCAGTGGAGCAACGCTCAAATTGTATATCGATGGCAGCCTGGATAAATCGGCTACGGTCGGTACAGGTAGTATTGGTACAGGTACGTCTCCGTTGCTTATTGGTGCCCGGCCTAACTATCTGTATTTCAATGGCAGTATTGATGAGCTGCGCATTTGGAACACGGCGAGGACGCAAGCCCAGGTACAAGCCGGTAAGAATGCCGAGTTGTGCACTGCACAAACAGGCCTCGTTGCTTATTATAAGATGAATGAAGGCATAGGAGGCGGTACAAATACAGCTTTAAGCCTTACCGCCGATGCCAGTGGCAATATGAACAGGGGTACTCTCCAAAACTTCGCAAAAACGGGCAGCACATCTAACTGGATCACTTCCACTAATGATGTTACAGGGTGTAGCCCGATAACAAAAACAAACAACGCCCTCAACTTTGATGGCACAGATGATTATGTATCTGCGCCGCATAGTTCAACGTTAAGCATTACGGGTAATATTACCCTTGAAGCCTGGATAAAAACATCGCTGTCGACAGAAAGCTATATTTTGACCAAAGGCGATGATGGTATTTATTTCGGTGTTAATGGTGGCGGCGGTGGCAGTGGCAAGCTGTCCGTTTATCTTATAGATGTAACTCCCGGTTGGGTTTATTCCAATGCCACTGTTTCAGATGGTAACTGGCATCATGTGGCAATGACCCGCAGCGGAGCATCTCTCAAGTTGTATATAGATGGCAATTTAGATAACTCAGCTACGGTCGGTACAGGTAGTATTGCCGCAGGTACTTCCCCGGTGCTTATCGGTGCCCGTCCTGGTTATATCCCCTTCAACGGCAGTATTGATGAGGTACGCATTTGGACTACAGCAAGGACGCAAGCCCAGCTACTCGCAGGAAAGAATGCCGAGTTTTGTGCTGTTCAAAGTGGCCTGGTAGCTTACTATAAAATGAATGAAGGTATAGCAGGCGGTGTAAACACCACATTAACCACCACAGCAGATTCCAGCGGGAAGGGGAATACAGGAACCCTCAACAACTTTGCACAAACAGGCAGCACTTCTAACTGGGTTATTTCTACAAACAGTCTCATAAGGTGTGGTGCAGCACCATGCACTAATGCTTCAACTTTTACGGTCTCTGCCTGTGGCAGCTATACCTGGGTTGCCAAAGGCAATAAGGTGTACACTGCCAGCAATACAACGGATACGATAAAGCTGATCAATGCAGCAGGTTGCGACAGCATTGTTACACTCCGCTTAACGATTAAACAGCCTACGGCGTCAACCTTTACGGTAAGTAATTGTAGCAGCTACACGTGGGTAGCCAAAGGCAATAAGGTTTACACGGCCAGCAATAATACCGATACCATAAAGTTGATCAATGCCGCAGGTTGCGACAGCATTGTTACGCTCAACTTAACGATTAAACAGCCTACTGCTTCAACCTTCACGGTAAGTGCTGATGGAAGTTACACCTGGGTTGCCAAAGGCAATAAGGTGTATACTGCCAGCAATACAACGGATACGATAAAGCTGATCAATGCCGCAGGTTGCGACAGTATTGTTACGCTCAACCTGACAATACGAAACCTAATAACAAATAATGCCCTCAATTTCGATGGCATAGATGACCAGGTATCTGTGTCACATAATGCATTGTTTAACATAACAGGTGATATTACGCTTGAAGCATGGGTGAAAACATCGCAGGCCTCGGAAAGCTATATTTTGACAAAGGGCGATGATGGTATTTATTTAGCGATTGGTGCCGATGGCGTTGGTGGCAAGCTGTGCGTTTATCTGACAGGTGTAACCACAACGTCAGGTTGGGTTTATTCCAATGCTACGATTTCTGATGGCACCTGGCATCATGTGGCGATGACCCGCAGCGGCGCATCACTTAACCTGTATGTAGATGGTAATCTGGATAAATCGGCCACGGTCGGTACAGGCAGTATTACAACAGGTACTTCTCCATTGCTTGTCGGTGCCCGTCCTAACTATAACTCTGCTAACTTCAATGGCAGTATCGATGAGGTACGCATTTGGAATCTCGTAAGAACGCAGGCCCAGATACAGGCAGCAAAGAGCGCTGAGTTTTGTGCTGCACAAACAGGCCTTGTGGCTTATTATAAAATGAATGAAGGTATAGCCGGCGGTACAAACACAACGGTAACCACCACAGCTGATGCCAGCGGAAACGGGAATACAGGCACACCCAATAACTTTGCAAAAACAGGCAGCACGTCTAACTGGATTGCCTCAACCAATGGTGTTACAGGATGTGGTACAACAACCGCGACAAATAATGCCCTCAACTTCGATGGCACAGATGACCGGGTATCTGTGTCACATAATACATTGTTTAACATAACAGGTGATATTACGCTTGAAGCATGGGTGAAAACATCGCAGGCCTCGGAAAGCTATATTTTGACAAAGGGCGATGATGGTATTTATTTAGCGATTGGTGCCGATGGCGTTGGTGGCAAGCTGTGCGTTTATCTGACAGGTGTAACCACAACGTCAGGTTGGGTTTATTCCAATGCTACGATTTCTGATGGCACCTGGCATCATGTGGCGATGACCCGCAGCGGCGCATCACTTAACCTGTATGTAGATGGTAATCTGGATAAATCGGCCACGGTCGGTACAGGCAGTATTACAACAGGTACTTCTCCATTGCTTGTCGGTGCCCGTCCTAACTATAACTCTGCTAACTTCAATGGCAGTATCGATGAGGTACGCATTTGGAATCTCGTAAGAACGCAGGCCCAGATACAGGCAGCAAAGAGCGCTGAGTTTTGTGCTGCACAAACAGGCCTTGTGGCTTATTATAAAATGAATGAAGGTATAGCCGGGGGTACAAACACAACGGTTACCACCACAGCTGATGCCAGCGGAAACGGGAATACAGGCACCCCCAATAACTTTACCAAAACAGGCAGCACGTCTAACTGGATTGCCTCAACCAATGGTGTTACAGGGTGTGGTGCCTCACCCTGCACTGCTGATGTTGAAAAACCTGTGATCACCTGCCCGGCAGCAGTGTCGGGGTCTATCGCTTCCGGTACAGTCTGCACAAAGGCAGTAACCCTGACGGGTCCTGTATACTCAGATAATTGCGCAGTGGCCTCACTGAAATGGGTGCTTACAGGCGCCACAACCGGCAACTCTGCAACAACAGGTATCAATGTACTTACCAGCAAGTCTTTTAAAGGCGGAGTCACAACAGTTACGTACACTGCAAAAGATGCTACGGGTAATAGCAAAACATGCTCATTCACCGTCACCGTTCAGGACCTGGTGAAGCCAAGCTTTACCTCGACCAATGTAAATATGACCGGCGATGCAAGTGCTAATTGCCAAAAGGCCTTAACCATACCAGATATCACCTTTACCGACAATTGTGCAGCACCAGTGTTAACGTGGACATCTACAGGGGCAACTACTGCGTCCGGTAACGGACAAATTGGAACAATGGCCTTTAATAAGGGAATTACAAAAGTGACGTACACAATTACTGATGCAGCGCTGAATACACGCACCAGTTTGTTTAACGTAACGATCTCCGATAACACATTGCCAACGCTGGTATGCCCTCGTGATACTACCCGCAGTACAACAGGCACTGCCTGCTCGCGGACTATCAATCCTATTTCCCCCGTTTACGGGGATAACTGTGGCGTAAACTCGCTCACCTGGGTAATGACCGGCGCTACAACAGGTACTTCACCTACAACTGGTATACGGCTATTGGGCTCGAAGACCTTCAACGCAGGAACTACGGTTGTCACCTACACGCTGAAAGATTCCACCGGCAATGTAAGTACCTGTTCATTCAATGTAAATGTAACGGCTGCAGGTCCATGCCTATCAGTTACGGGTGCGTTAGCACGCAATAGTCCGGGCGAAACGCCTCAACCGGGCAGTTTAAAAGCAATGCTATCCCCCAATCCTGCAAAGCAGTCGTTTACGTTGCGTGTGGAAACATTTGATAAATCAAGTGTCCGGGTACGGGTATCAGATATAAGCGGCAGGATATTATTGACAACAGCTGGATTGCCCGAAAAGATATTCAGATTCGGAGAAAGGTTTGCACAAGGTAGCTATGTAGTGGAAGTAGTACAAGGGGAGAAGAGGGCTATATTAAAAGCAGTAAAACAATAGATCAGCAACCGGGCGAGTTCAGGTTGCAAATGCAATATTCATTCAGAAGCCTCCGAAAGGGGGCTTCTGGATTTTTCGCTGGTTTGTGGAGGGATTCAGCAGATCACTTCAATTTTTAGTGCAGGCGCTTTGCGTTCGGTTAAATCAATAAGGCTTTAGGATGGTCTTGCAGTTGGGGGTAAGTTGTTTCCTTCAAAGAGGATGAAGGAGGAGGTAAGGGGGAATTGTCTGTCATGCTTATTTGTGTTTGCGAGATCGAAAGATAAGGTCGACGATAAGTTTTTTGGTACTGGTGGGGGCCGCAATTAATAGCCTACGTCAGGTGCTGAAGTAAAAGCACGATTCAACAGCTGGGACGTTGACCTTTCAAAAATGGTAAAATGGCCGAGTCTGCTAAGGCAAAAGCTGTAAATTTATTTTATAATGACTCTAACCTCACAAGAAATTGGTGATTTATTCGAAAAAGCATCGGTTAAAATGCTGGAAGTGTTATTCAATGCCTGGGGATACAACACTCTTACACAAGAAATTAGAAGGCAAAAAAGTGGTAGCCAGCATGGCTTCGACATTTATTTGAAGATATACAATGCCCACATTCTTCCCATTTGTGTTTTTGTAGAATGTAAGGGTTCATTCACTTTTAATACTATTGACAAGGATGAACTGGAAATAAAAAGTAATCAGTTAAAACGAACAGCCTTTCCGGTAAAGGATGTGCATCTTTTCTTCTCTCCCACAAGAGAAATCGATTATAAAAACGATGAAATCTCATTAGAGGATGACGATAATCCCTTTTGTGTGATCACCATGATGGGGTCGAAAAACGGGAAGAGTGACATTCTTGATTTATTTCTCTCCTACACTGAAGCCGAAGAAGATATACTTTTATATAAAACTCAAGTCTTACAACCTATAACTGCTGGCTATACTCCACAAGAATCCTTTGAAAGCCTCGCTCTGAAGCTGAAATCCATATTTCATATTAGGTTAAAAGCCTTTCTTAGTGTAACGCGTCGGACAGACTTGGTTCTCGTTACTCCGTCATTTTGGAACCGTATCAAGGAACGAACAGATACGGAGAAGTTGCCTAATTACTATTTGCGACTGGATTCTGGAAAGGCCCGACTGCGTGAAGTAGTTGCAAATGACTACCATGTTCCCAATACAAAAGCTAAATTATCACTTCAACGGAGAATAAAAGAGTTTATAGTGCAGGGAGGTGGACTCTTAAGGATTCTGTCAAATGGTGGTGAGGGAAAATCAACTTTCATATTAGATATCGCGAGAGAGTTGTGCATTGAACAACCGGTTTTTCTATTAGAGGATTTGAAAGATGATACTCTCCGGGAGATAGACAGGCAGCTAAATCTCATAGGCACATCGAATATTCCCATTGTTCTGATTGATGATGCTGCTATGCATGAAGCCGCCTTGGAGGAGCATGGGTTTGCGGTAGCCAATCGTTGTGGAGGTATTCTTGTAATATTGGCTGAACGGTTTTACAGGTATCAACGTATGTCCATGCGGGAAGCATTTGAAAATAGCTTCACAAGTGAACCTATGGAGTTTCGACTAAACTCAAAAGAAAACGCGATCGAAGTATTCGAAAGGTTCTTTACACACTTGCGGAGCGAATATCCTCAACTTACGAACGTTGACTATATTGATTGCGGTAAACAATTTTTGTTACAAGACCGATATACGATAGCCGAACGAATATTTACAGCTCTTAGGATATTACATCAGAACAAACGAATACCGTTTCAGTTCGATTGGGATGAATGGAGGCAGGTTCATAGAAATACGTCATTACAAAATTTGTATTTATTAGTAGCTGCCTTCTATCAATTTGGCAACAGCATTACAATAGACTTTTGCACGACATTTTCCGATTTTTCCTCTTTGAATAGGATTGACGTACGAAATGCAGTTGACAGTAGTCCAAATCAACCTTTAGTAAGAAATGGCGAGTACCTGCAACTGCGACACGAAAAATTAGCCGAATGGTATATTGAAGATGAACAGCAGCAAGACAACGTAAAAGCTATTTATATCGAATGGCTTCAAAAAATTAAGTCAGATTTTAGTAAGAACCTTCTGCTGTGGACCTATCGTAACGAAGATTTTATCCGCTGTAGTTACTTGAAGAATGTTTTAAGTTATGAACAAGCTCTAATCTTACTTCAGCAGTTTATTCTTGGCAGTCCCGAAGAATTACACGCAAGAACGGAGATGGCAAGAATTTTAAAGCATCTTCACCACCTTGACGATGCGAAGAATATTCTTCTAACAATTATTGGATTAGATTCGAAAAATCTCCATGCACGTACTGAGTTGAGCAGGATTTATCAGCAACAGAAAAAATGGAAAGAGGCTGAAGATATCCTTTTAGAGTTGTTGGATTTAGATAAGGAGAATTTGCAAGCACGCACCGAGTTGAGCAAAATTTATCAGCAACAGAAGAAATGGAAAGAGGCTGAAGACATTCTTTTGGAATTGTTGGATTTAAATAAGGAGAATTTGCAAGCACGCACCGAGCTGAGCAAAATTTATCAGCAACAGAAAAAATGGAAAGAGGCTGAAGACATCCTTTTGGAGTTGTTGGATTTAGATAAGGAGAATTTGCAAGCACGCACCGAGTTGAGCAAGATTTATCAGCAACAGAAGAAGTGGAAAGAGGCTGAAGGCATCCTTTTGGAAAGCTTAGAAATTGATGACCAGCAATTACACCCTCGCACCGAGTTGAGCAAGATTTATCAGCAACAGAAGAAATGGAAAGAGGCTGAAGACATCCTTTTGGAAAGCTTAAAAATTGATGACCAGCAATTACACCCTCGCACCGAGTTGAGTAAGATTTATCAGCAACAGAAGAAATGGAAAGAGGCCGAAGACATCCTTTTGGAAAGCCTAGAAATTGATGACCAACAATTACACCCTCGCACTGAGTTGAGCAGGATTTATCAGCATCAGAAGAAATGGAAAGAGGCTGAAGACATCCTTTTGGAAAGCTTAAAAATTGATGACCAGCAATTACACCCTCGCACCGAGTTGAGTAAGATTTATCAGCAACAGAAGAAATGGAAAGAGGCCGAAGACATCCTTTTGGAAAGCCTAGAAATTGATGACCAACAATTACACCCTCGCACTGAGTTGAGCAGGATTTATCAGCATCAGAAGAAATGGAAAGAGGCTGAAGACATCCTTTTGGAAAGCTTAAAAATTGATGACCAGCAATTACACCCTCGCACCGAGTTGAGCAAGATTTATCAGCAACAGAAGAAGTGGAAAGAGGCTGAAGGCATCCTTTTGGAGTTGTTGGATTTAGATAAGGAGAATTTGCAAGCACGCACCGAGTTGAGCAAGATTTATCAGCAACAGAAGAAGTGGAAAGAGGCTGAAGGCATCCTTTTGGAGTTGTTGGATTTAGATAAGGAGAATTTGCAAGCACGCACCGAGTTGAGCAAGATTTATCAGCAACAGAAGAA
>JADMIO011485931.1_pt1 | contig 13672 bp, 12 predicted proteins | sample 8958161 | NCBI WGS metagenome assembly JADMIO01 (sample SAMN16585339, study PRJNA669376) | soil metagenome | isolation source: Crop rotation soil | place: USA: Cullars Rotation, Alabama | collected 2011 | reverse complement strand
GGTGATCTTCGAGCCGTACTCGAGCGTGTACGGCTCGACGCACTCGCGGTACGCGTCGAAGCCGGTGGTGGCGCGCGCGACGAACGCCTTGTCGTGCAGGCCGGCGTGGATGATCTCGCGGGCGATGGTGTTGGCGAGGCCCACGTCGGCGCCGACGTCGAGGCCCATCCAGACGTCGGCCCATTCGGCGGACGTGGTCCGCCGCGGGTCGACGACGTAGAGCCTGGCGCCGTTGTGGACGCCCTTGAGCAAATGATGAAACCAGATCGGATGCGCTTCGCGCGCGTTCGATCCCCAGAGGAAGACGAAATCGGTGTGTTCGGCTTCCTCGTATGAGCTCGTGCTGCCGCCCGCTCCCAGGATGGTCGTCAGACCGACGACGCTAGGAGCGTGTCACGTTCGGTTGCAGGAGTCGATGTTGTTGTTGCCGAACGCGACGCGGGCCAGCTTCTGCGCGAGAAAGTTGACCTCGTTGGTCGACTTCGAGCACGAGAAGATGCCGGTGGTGTTCGGGCCGTGTCTGGCGAGGTTCCGCGTGAACCCCTCGGCGGCGCGGTCGAGGGCTTCGTCCCAGCTCGCGGGGCGGAGTTTCCCGTTGTCGCGGACCAGGGGCTGCGTCAGGCGCTCGTACGCCATCGACGGCTTGTTCTTTGGCTTCATGTATGGAGGATGACGAGCGAGCGCCGGATGGGCAAGCGCCGGCGATGGCCCGGCGCCCCGAAGCCAACCCTTTGCCCTCCCCCGGTGTCAGAGTATAGGCGTTACGCCTATAGTTGCAAACACCCCACTCCTGGCGGCCGACCCATGCTCATTCGCGCTTTTGGCATCGTCCCACTGGTACTGGCCGCGGCCACCGCGGCGCGTGGGCAGGACAGTCCGACGCCGTGCTGGGGCGCCGAGGATCGCGCGGGCTCGTTCAACGGCTCGATGAGCACGAACGAAGGCGCGATCGTCGAGCAGATTGGCCGGCGCGGGAGGGAGCGCGTCGTCCAGAAGCGGTTTGGCGACCTGCGCATCTGCATGATCACGCGCGGCTTTGGCGGCGAGACCGATGACCGGCCGAGCGAATGGCCGTTTCGTTCCGATCGCGTCATCCTCGAGACGTGGACGCCGAGCGAGGTGCGCACCCTGGACGGCAGCAACCGCCGGTTCACCTACACGGTGAACGGCAGCGTTCGTCCGCTCGACGCCGGCGTCCAGGAGTGGCGCGACAATCTCCTCGCCCTGCTCGACGCCACGTGGGATCTCGCGCAGCTCCGCGGCCGACTCAGCTCGCTGCGCGGCCAGATCTCGTCGATCCAGGGCGAGCGGAGCTCGCTCCAGGGCCAGATCTCGTCCTATCGCGGCCAGGTGAGCTCGATGAACGGCGAGATCTCGTCGCTGCGTGGCGAGGTGAGCTCCATGCGGGGCGAGATTTCGTCGATCCACGGACACGTGAGCTCGTTGCGCGGAGAGATCGCGTCGGAGCGCGGGTCGATCTCCAGCCTGCGCGCCCGGAGCAGCGAGGGCGTGGGTGGCAGCGACGTGGAGGCCAGCGTCCGGCGCCACGAAGAGAACATCGACCGGCTCGAGCGGCAGATCCGCGACTACGACGAGGCGTCCCGCGTGCGCGAGGTCGAGCGCCGCATCGATGCCTTCGACGTCGAGGCCAAGGTCGCCGACGTGCAGCGCCGGATCCGCGACTTCGACGTCGAGCGGAAGGTGGCGCGCGTTCGGAAACAGCTCGACGGCCTCGACGTCGAGGGGCGCGTTGCACGGATCGAGGCGGACATTCGCGCGCTGGACGTGCCGGGGCGCAGCCGGGAGCTGGAGGAACGTCGTGACGAGGCGCTGGAGAGGCTCCGGCGCACGTTGTGAGGTGCAAGACGACGAACGGAGCCCGTGAGGGCGAAGGCCGCGCTTACGCCGTCGCTGGCGTTCGTGCCGCGGATTTCGCATATCATCGGTCGTCTCCAGCCCACCTGGTGCACCATGCTCCGTTGGAGTCGCCCTCCCATCGCCCTCGCGGAGTCTGTCGTCCGGCTCCGTCAGCTGCTCGATGGGTACGGCGTCGGGATTGTGCTAGCGCTGTCGCAGACCGGATCGCAGGTCACAAGCCAGGTGACGACCGGCGGGAGTGAGCAATGCACCGGCACGACTGGTGGCGCGGTGACCGGCAGCACGTCCGCGGCGCATACGGGAAGCTGGACCGCCACGAAGATCTGATGCGCCGAGGCCTGAGGCGATCCAATCGTCGTCCGCTGACCTTTTCACGATATGAAATTCATCGTCCTCATCTACAACGACCCTGAGCTCCTGGGCGCCCTGCCCGCCGAGGAGTTCCGGTCCACCATGCGCGACTGCCTCAGCCACGCCGACGAGATGGTCGCGTCCGGCAAACTCCTCGAGTCGCAGATGCTTGAGGACCCCGGCACCGCCAAGTCGGTGCGCATCCGGAAGGGCCGCAAGACCGTCGTGGACGGACCCTTCTCCGAGACCAAGGAGGTCCTCGGCGGCTTCAACATCATCGAGGCCGAGGACATGGATGAAGCCCTGCGACTCGCCGACGCCTTTCCCTGGGCGAGCGTCGGCAGCGTGGAAGTGAGGCCCATCCGCGAGATCGCGACCGTGCGCCGGGCCGTAGGGATGTAGCGGCTCGAAATCGTTTGTCGATTTCACCGGGCGTCGTTCGTTGCTCCTGTGGACGCCAAGGCGCCGCCGGGACTCGCCCCGCCGGCGTCCGAGGCCCAAACCATTGGGAGACATATGACTACGCTCGCCATCTCTGCCGCGCCGCCGCGCGGCGCGCTCTGGACCGGACGCGTGCTGTCGGCCTTTGCCGCGTTCTTCATGGTCTTCGACGGGGCCATCCACGTGCTCAAACCGGCGCCCGTGATCCAGGCGTTCGCGCAGCTCGGCGTACCCGACCATCTCTCGGCGGGCCTCGGCGTCCTGGAGCTTGTGCTCGTGGCGCTCTACCTCGGCCGCCGGACCTCGGTGTTGGGTGCGGTGCTGCTCACCGGCTACCTCGGCGGCGCGGTGGCCACGCAGCTCAGGGCCGAAGCCGGCTGGTTCCCGCTGATCTTTCCCGTGGCGATCGGCGCGCTGTTCTGGGGCGGGCTGGCGCTGCGCGACGCACGAGTCAGGGCGCTTTTGCCCTGACTCAAAGCGACTTCAGGTACTCGGCCAGGTCGTGCTTCTGCTCCGCGCTGAGGCCCAGCTTGAGATGGCGGTACGTGACAGCGCGCGCACTGCTCTGGGCAACCCTGGAGCTCGAGACGGCGCGATCCGCCTGCAACGGTATACCCAGTTTTTTATTGACAAACGATTGGCCGGCGGGCTCGGCCGCGCCGACGCTACCTGGGCAGACCGAGCGCCGCGCGAGCCAGCTCCAACGCCAGCCGCTCGGCGTGCCCCGACCCCGAGTTGGTGAGCACGCTGATCGAGAGCTCGGCGTCGGGAATCCAGGCGTTGAACGCGCTGAAGCCGTTGATCCCGCCGGCGTGCGCAATCATCACATGGCCGGCCAGGCTGTCGCGCGACAGGCCGAACCCGTAATGCGCGGGCGCCGCGGCGCCTTCGGGCGTCGTCATCAGCGCATACGACGCCGCCGACACCACCCGGCCCGTGGCGAGCGCGCGGTTCCACTTCGCCAGATCGCCCGCCGTGGAACAGAGGGCGCCGGCCGCGTACGGCTGGCTCATCGCCAGGTACGCGGCGTTCACGAACGGGCCGTTCGGACTTCGCTCATAGCCCTGCACGCGCCGAGGGATGATGGCACGCGTCAGGCAATTCCGCGTGTCCTCGAGGCCGAGCGGTTTCGCGAATCGCTCCTCGATGTCCTGACCCCACGGACGCCCGGCCAGCTTCTCCACCAGCATGCCGAGCACCACGTAGCCGGAGTTGTCGTATTCCCACCCGGTGCCCGGCGTGAAGCGCATCGGCTCGTTCGCCGTGAGGCCGACGAGCGTGTCCGGCGTCATCTCCTCGCCCATGCGCCGCGTCCAGCGCGGCCCGAGGCCGGTGTAGCTCGGAATGCCGGACGTGTGATTGAGCAGTTGGCGCACCTTCACCCCGCGCCAGGCCGCCGGCAGCGCGGGCAGATACGCGCCGATGGAGTCGTCGAGCTTCACCCGGCCCTGCTCGACGAGCTGCATCACCGCGGCCGCGGTGAACTGCTTGGTGACCGACCCGATGCGGTAGACCGAGCGCGCCGTGGCGTTGACGTCGTTCTCCCAGTCGGCCTTGCCCCAGCCGTTGAGGGCCAGCGTGTCGCGTCCGCGCACGACGGCGATCGACACCGCCGGCGCATTCCGCGCGGCGACGAAGGCGGCGCCGAGCGAGTCGAGTACACGCGCCGCGGCGGCCTTGGCCGGGAATTTGGGCTGCGCGAACGCGACGGACGCGAGGAGGAGCGGCGGGGTGAGGAAGCGGGCGGAGAGCGACATGGCGCAACTATAGTCTCGAGCGTTCCCTCCGGACCAGCTCCGCTGTCGGATTCGTACAAGACAGTTTCGCACCGGCGGCCTATCCTCTCCGCTCCTCTTCGACGGAGTACCGATCGTGCTTCAGGTCCTGATGCTCGGCGCCGTCCTCGGCGGACTGACGTGGTTTCTCTGGAGCGCGCTGTCCTGGAGCGTGCTGCCGTGGCATCACAAGACGTTCAAGGCGTTCAGCGACGAAGAGCCGGTGGAGAAGGTGCTCCTGCAGTATGCCGGCGCCGATGGCGTGTATGGGCTGCCGGCACCGCCCGGCGCCGGGCGCGACGAGCAGTTCGTGTTCGACAAGATGAAGCGCGGCCCGCTCGTGACGGTCGTCTTTCAGCGCGGCGGCTATGCGTCCATCGCGCCGAAGATGGTCATCGCGCTCGTCACGGGCATGATCGAGGCGCTGGCCTTCACCTGGCTGCTGGCCACCTTCGGCGCCGGCCACACGTACGCCAGCCGCGCGCTGTTCGTCGGCGTGGCGGCGATCGCCGGAGCGCTGATCTGCCGGCTGCCCGACTGGAACTGGCACGGCTACTCGGTGCCGTTCGTGACCGTTCAGGTGCTCGACGTCGCGATTGGGTGGTCGCTTGTCGGGCTCGTGCTGGCCTGGGTGACGAGAGGATTGTAGGCGACGTCCGCGTTCGTCTCGGCGACCAGCCGCCGGCCCTCCGCCATCTGCCGTTTGAACGTGCCGGGTGTGATCCCGAACATCTCCTTGAACGTCTTGCTGAAATGCGCCTGATCGGCGTAGCCCGCCGCGGCCGAGACGGCGGTGAGCTCGACGTCCGGGTCGGTCTCGATCAGCTCCTTCGCATAGTTGAATCGGACCACGCGCGCAAACGTCTTGGGCGACATCCCCACCTGCGCCTGGAAGCGCCGCTCGAGCTTGCGCGCGTCGATGCCCGCCTCGCGCGCGAGGGCGCCGATCGGCATGCACCCGCGCTCGGCGAGGATGCGAGCGCCAACGGCGTGCACGTCGTTCCGGCGTGACGCGGCCCGCGCCGCCTCGGCGAGGAACTCGCGAACGCGCTCGATACGCGTCTCGTGATCGCACGCCTCGAGTTCGCGCGCCAGCGCGGTGACGGCCGCGCCGAAGACGCGCTCGGCGGGAACGATCTGGTCGACCAGGTCCGCCATCGGGAGCCGCGAGAGATCGTAGAACCCCCACGGCAGGAAGCGCGCGGCGACGAGTGAGGTGGCCCCCGCCGAGTGGAGGTCGAAGGAGCGCGTGAACGGTCCGATGACGAACGCGGTGGGCAGGAGCCGGCCGCGGCGGCGCGCGAGACGATAACGCTCGCCGAACGTGAAGAGGAGCTCCCCGTTGGCGTCGGCCCACAGATGCTCATGATCGCCGAAGGGCCCGCGATAGTCGCGCTCCAGCACCCAGATGCATTTGACGAGCGAGTCGAGCTCGGGCCCTGCCGCCTGCTCTCGATAGAACACGGAGCTACGCTATCGTCGCCGCTTCAAACCCGACAGGGTCGGCCGTAGACTCTCTCCATGCCGCCACGAAAGCCCATCGCCGTTCCCGACGACGCCCGCAAGCAGGCCACCGCCGCGCTTCGCGCCTACGTGTCCGCCGAGTGGGACGAGGACGTCGGCGACCTGAAGGCCATGCTCCTCTTCGACTTCATCCTCACGGAGCTCGGCCCCACGATCTACAACCAGGCCATCGCCGACGCGCGCGCGTTTTTCGAGGAGCGCACCGGCGACCTGGCCGCCGTCTGCTACCGCGAAGAATTTCCGTCGGCGGGAAGGCGGCGGAAATAGAGGCCGCGTTCATCGCGGGTCCGCGGTTCCACAGTCATTCCGTGCGCAGCGCCGTCACCGGATCGACGGTCGCCGCCCGCGACGCCGGGATCAACGTGGCGATCGACGCGACCACGAGCACGATCACCGCGACCCCTCCGCCAATGAGGATGAGGCTCGGCGGACGCGCGCCCTCCAGGCCGCCCGCCTGCGCGAGCGCGGGCATGAACCGCACGGCCGCCAGGCTGAGGGGCAGTCCGATGCCGAGGCCCACCGCGCCGAGCGTCACGCCACTCCTATAGAAAAGGCCCACCACCTGCGCCGCCCGGGCGCCCAACGCCATCCGCACGCCGATCTCCCGCCGCCGCTGCCCCACCGAGATGGCGACGATGCCGTACAATCCGATCGACGCCAGGAACAGCACGAGTGAGGCACAGGCCGACGCCGCCAGTCGTCCGGCACGCACGCCGCCGATCGCCGCCGCGTCGAGCTGCGCCAGCGTCCTCGGCAGATCGAAGTACAGCGAGGGCAGCTCTTCGCGCGCGATGCGACGAATGGTATCGGCGAGCGCGATGCCGGGCCCGGACGTGCGAATGAGGTACCGAGTGTTCGTCGTTCGCCAATTGACCGCCGACCGGAACACGCGCGCGCGCTCCGTCCCGCTCGGCAGACGCCGCGAATCGTAGACGCCGGTGACGACGAGGTCGCGTTTGAACTTCGGCGTCGGAGAGATCTGCGTGAACCGCTTGCCAATCGGGTCGGCCGAGCCCCAGAGCTCGTGCGCGAGGTCGCTGCTGATGATCGTCGTCCACCCCGTGTCCGCCGGCGGCAGATCGTTGCCGCGCAGGAGCGGCACGCCGAGAAACGCGAAGTAGCCCGGATCGATGATGAGCATGTCCGCCGGAACCGGATCTTTCGCCCGCGCCAGCGGTCCGCGGTCTTCGTCGCGCACGGCGAGCGTCGCCGGCCGGAGTGGCTCGGGGTCCCGCAGCACGCCGACGACGCCCGGCGTCGTTTCGATCCGGTGGAACAAACGGTCGAGCGCGGCCCATTGCGCGCTGTCGGACCCCGGGATCGATCGCACGAACACGGGCAGCCGCAGCACGTGTTCAGGAATCCCGCTTGGGAGGAGCGCGCGGTTCTCCATCGTCAGGAAGCTGACCACGGTCGCGATCAACACGAGGAGCGGCTGCGTGAGCACCACCTGCGCGACGACGAACGCCTGGTGCAGGCGCGACCGTCGCGTCGTTCCTCCTTCGCGCTTGAGCACTTCGCCGACGCCGCGCCGCGTGGCATGGAACGCGGGCGCGAGACCGAACAGGACGCCCGTGCCGGCCGCCACGATCATGGTGAGAACGACCGTCGCCAGATCCGGGCGGATGTGCTCCGCTTCGGGAATGCGCGAGGCCGCGGCGACGGCCGCGCGCAGCACCACGAGCCCCAGGGCCGCGCCCGCGAGCGCGAGCAGCATGCTCTCGGTCAGCAGCTGCCGGATCACCCGCGCGCGCGAGGCGCCGAGCGAAAGGCGGATCGCGATCTCCTGCTGCCGGCCCACCGCCGAGCTGATCACCAGCCCGCCGACGTTGGTGCAGACCACCAGCAGAATGAGCATCGACAGCGTGGCCCAGAGTGTCGCGATCACCGGAAGGTCCGCCTCCTTGTGCACCGAAGTCATTCCCCGGAGTGGCACGATGTCCGAGTCCTCGACGTAGAACGGCGGCTGGCCCGGCGGCGGTGGCGGCAGCATGCGCGCGGCGACGCGGGCCGTGACGACGCGCGCCATGGCCGTGGCGCGTTCCACCGTGACGCCTGGCGCCAGGCGGCCGACCACCTCGTAGTACGTGGACTCGGGGTTGGCGTACGGACTCGCCGGCGGCAGCCCCAGCACGACGCGGCGCGCCGAGAGCGGCAGCCACATCGTGTGGCGATTGTCCACGGACAGCGCGCCGGTGAACGCGGGCGGCGCCACGCCGACTACACGCACCGGAACACCGTTGAGCGTGACGGTGCGCCCCGTGACCTCGCCGCGATCGAAGAGATCCTCCCACATCCCGTAGGTGATCACGCCCACCGGCTCGCCGGCGTCGGCCGCGGGAGGCAGCCCCGGTCCGCCGCTCACGGTCACGCCGATGGTCCTGAAGTAGCCGTCGGTGACGAACTGGGCGACCACCATCTCGCCGTGCGGCATGCCGGGCTCCGTCCGCTCCACCTGGTCCTGCGCCCAACCCGCGATGGCGGCGAACGTGTTGGGCAGGGCCGCCGCCTCGCGCAGCTCGGCGGACCACAGGGTGCGATCGTGCCAGCGCGTTTCCTCTCGCGTGCGGTATTTGCCGCGCAGCCGGACCAGCGGGACGTCGGCCGGCATCCCCGGCGGCGGGCGCCTGGTGACGGCGAGCAGGGCCGACACCTGGAAGGCGTGCCCGCCGATGCCGAACGCGAGAACGAGGACGATCGTCGCCGAGGCGAGCGGGCGCCGCGCGAACGTGCGGAAGGCGAACCGGACGTCGGTGGCGATGGATTCCACCCAGCGCGTGCGGCGCGCGTCGCGGCCCGCGTCCTGGTGCACCGCCGGATTGCCGAACTCGCGGCGCGCCGCGAGGCGTGCCGCCTCGGGGCTCAGGCCCGAGGCAACGAGCACCTCGGCGCGCCGGTCGAGGTGCGCCTGCATCTCCTCATGCATCTCGCGCTCGGCCGTACCGTACCGGAAGACGGCGCGCAGCCAGTAGCGCAGGCGTAGGAGCATGCGCCAATCTCGGCTTGCTCCACTAGAGCGTCAAGTGGAGAAGGCGTCCTACTCCGATCGCAGCGCGACGTTGGGATCGGTGCGCGACGCCCGGTACGCCGGCACCCAGCTGCCGGCCACGGCGACGAGCAGCAGCGTCGCGGCCGACACGACGTACACCGCCCCATCCCGCGGCGACACGTCGAACAGCAGCGGCTCGAGCCAGCGGCTGGCCCAGGCCGCGATGGCGAGGCCGATGGCCAAGCCGATCACCGCCATGCGCGCGCCGTCGGACAGCACCAGCGCGGCCAGCTCGCGCGGCTGGGCGCCGAGCGCCAGGCGCACGCCCAGCTCGTGGGTGCGCTGCTCTACGTTGTACGCGATCACGCTGTAGAGTCCCATCGCGGCGACGAGCAGGGCCAGCGCGCCGAAGGCGACGAACATCGTGGCCCCGAGACGCCACGAGCGCATGGTGGGCGCCACCACGTCCTCGAACGGCGCCACCGTCACGTACGACGCGCCGGGCATCTCGCGCTGCAGCGACCGCCGCAGCGCCTCCGTGAACCGCGCCGCGTCGCCCGCCACGCGGACGAACAGTCCCCCCGTCAACGGCCGGAATTGCGTCACCGGCATGTAATAGTAGAACATGGAATCGCCGCGCAGACCCTGATTCCTGATGTTCTCCGCGATGCCGACCACCGTGGTGCACGCGTCGGAGTCCACCTTCATGCATTGGCCCATGGCGTCGCGGCCGGGCCAGAGGGCGCGCGCCATGTTCTCGCTCACCACCGCCACGCGCGGAGACTCGCGAGTGTCCTCGGCGCCGATGGCGCGGCCGCGCAGGATGCGGGTGCCCATGGTGCGGAAGTAGTCGGGGCCCACGCTGCTGTAGTCGAAATCGCCCAGCCGGCCCACCGTGTCGATGCCCGCCACGGCGAGCCGCGTGCTCGACTGACTCCAGAACGGGATGCCGGTCTGCCGGCTCGCGCTCACGACTCCCGGCGTCGTCTGCGCCGCGACCAGGAGCCGCCGCAGCAGATCGGCGCGGCGGGTGCTGTCGAGCGCCTCGCCGCGCATGTTGAGCCCGACGATGAGGACGGGGTCCACGTCGTAGCCGAGGCGCATGCCTTCCACCTTGTGCAGGCTGCGCACGAAGAGGCCGGCCCCGACGAGCAGGATGACGGACAGCGTGGCCTGCGAGACCAGGAGCGCCACCCGCAGCGTCGAGTGTCGCTGTCCGCCCTCGCGCGCGCCGAGCCGCAAGTCCCGCACGAGATCGGCGCGTCGCGCCCGCAACGCCGGGGCGAGCCCGGTGATCAGGCCGACGGCGATCGCCGCCCCGAGCGCGAACAGGACGGTGCGCGGATCGCGCAGGCCGGCAGGAGCGGCGCTGTCCGGCACGAAGCCGGCACGCAGCGCGGCGCCGCCGAACTGCGCGACGAACACGCCCACCACGCCGCCCACGAGCGCCAGCAGCAGGCTCTCCGTGAGCAGCTGCCAGAGCAGCCGCGCGCGGCTGACGCCGAGGGCGAGCCGCACCGCGATCTCGCGGCGGCGCGTGATGGCCCGCGCGAGCAGGAGATTGGCGACGTTGGCGCAGGCGATGAGGAGCACGATGACCGACACCCCGCCCACCCAGCTGGCGACTTTGCCGATGGGCGACTTGTTGGGCCCCCGCTCGGCGAGAATCGGCGAGATGAGCGCGCGTGGCTTGGCCAGCTCGACGGGCGAGCTGCCCGTCTGCTCGACGCGCATCGCGATGTAGCTCTTCACCTCGGCTTGCGTGAGATCCGCGTTCGCGCGTTCGACCGTGACGGCGGCTTTGCGCCGCGCGATGGCGTTCATCCACCCGCAGCTATACGTCGTATACCACTGGGCGCCGCCGCAACCCTGCTGCGCCGCGCCGTAGTTCGTGATCGGCATGTAGGCCACGGGGGGACGTTCGGGCCACAGGCCGGCGAAGCCGCGCGGCGCGACGCCAATGACGGTGTACAGAACGGACCCGATCCGGATCTGATTGCCAATCGCGTCGGCGCGTCCGCCGAATTGCGTCTGCCAGGTGGGGTAGCTGAGCACCGCGACCGCGGCGCCGGTGGGTGTGGTGTCTTCGGGCGCCGTGAAGTAGCGGCCGATGGCGGGGGGCGCCTCGAAGAACGTGAAGAAGGACGCGCTCACGAAGCCCACGAACATTTCACGCGCCTCGTCGCCGGTACCCACGGCCAGCTGGCGCGTGGCGTAGGCGGCGAAGGTCGAGAAGGAGGACGTCCAGCGCTTCATGTCCTCGAACCGCGCGTACCGGCCGACGCCGCCGATGCGCTCTTTGCCGCGATACGTCTCGGCGACGTAAACGCGGTGCGCCGTGCCCGGATCGCGCAGCATCGGCGGTGGCCGAAAGAGCAGCTGGTCGACGATGGTGAACATCGCGGCGTTCGCGCCGATGCCGAGGGCGAGCGTGGCGACGACGGCGGCGGTGAACGCGGGCTTGCGGCGCAGGCCGCGCGCGGCGTAGGCCAGGTCCTGGCGGAGGGTGTCGAGGCGCATGCGGATGAGACACCGGGGTCTCGCCGATCGTTGTGACCCCCAACGGACGCGGCTCCCCGAAGACACGAAGGTCCAGGGAGCCGCAAACCAGCCTTCCGTCGTTGCCGATATTCGACTGGTGACCCGATACAAGGCAATGTCCGGGCCACGGCGCGGGACTAGAAGCCGGCGGGCCGCTCCCCCGAGACGGCGAACTCCCGCTCCAGCGCCAGCCCCACGCGGCCGATGGTCCCCTCGTCGAACATCCGGCCCACCAGCGTCACGCCGTGCGGCACGCGCCGCGGCGGATCGAACCTCGGCAGCGGATGCTCGGGATCGGGCGCCCAGTCGCTCCGCGCCTCGCTCACCGTCACGAATCCGGCGCGCAGGGTGAGCGACGGATGGCCGGTGAAGTTGGTGATGGTGAGCTGCTCGTCGCGCAGCGAGGGCACGAGCAGCAGATCCACCTGCTGAAAGACCTTCGCCATCTCCTGCGCCACGCGGCGGCGCAGCCGGTCGGCCTGCACGAAGTCCACCGCCGAGAGGAAGCGCGCCTGCCGGAACAGGTTGGGCCAGGCGTCCTTCACCTGCACCTTGAGCGTGCCGAGCTGGTGATCGAGCGCCAGCTCCTCGAAGCTCGCCGCGCCCTCGGCGAACAGGATGGGCATGAGCGAGCTGTAGGGCCAATCCGGAATCGTCACCGCGGTCGGAACCATCTTGAGCTTTCTCATAACGTCGAGCGTGGCGCGGTCGACGTCGGTGGCGGGGCTCTCCTGCATCCATTGGGCGATGTAGCCCACCCTGAGGCCGGCGACGGGCGCCGCGGCGTCGTAATCGAGGTGACTGGGAACGCTCGACAGGTCGCCCGCGTCGGGCCCAGTGATCGCCTGGAGCACGAGCATGGCGTCTTCCACCGTACGCGTCATGGGGCCGAGCTTGTCGAGCGACCAGCACAGCGTCATGGCGCCGGTGCGCGGCACGCGGCCGAACGTGGGGCGGAGGCCCGTGACGCCGCAGCGCATCGCCGGGCTCACGATACTGCCGCCCGTCTCGCTGCCGATCGAGAACGCGACGAGACCGGCCGCCGTCGCGGCGCCCGGGCCGGCGCTCGAGCCCGACGCGCCTTCCTCCAGCAGCCACGGGTTCATGGTCTGGCCGCCGAACCAGATGTCGTTGAGCGCCAGCGCGCCAAGCGAGAGCTTGGCGATGAGCACCGCGCCGGCGTCGTTCAAGCGGCGCACCACCGCCGAGTCGGCGGCCGGCACGCGATGGCGAAACGGCTCGGCGCCGTAGGTGGTGGGAATGCCGGCCGTGTCGAGCAGGTCCTTCACTCCATATGGAATGCCGTGCAGGGGGCCGCGGTACTTCCCTGCTTTGATCTCGGCGTCCGCCTTTTTCGCGGCGGCGAGCGCGGCGTCCTTTGTCACGGTGATGACCGAGCGGATCTTGTCGTCGAGCCGGGCGATGCGGTCGAGGTAGATGTTGGTGAGCCGCTCGGAGGTCAGTTGCTGGCCCTCGATCCAGCGCGAGAGCTGCGTGACGGGCGCGAAGGCGATGGTGTCGTCGGTGGCGGGCACTGGCGCGCGGTCGCCGGCGCTGCGAACGAACCGGTCGCGCGCTGGTCCCGGGGCGACGCCGGCGATCGTCGGGTCCCAACGCGTCGCCGGCGCGTCGGTCGGCGCGAGGGAGACTTTCCGCGGCCCGGCGCGGCGCTCGAGATAGGGCGCCATCGATTGCCGCCAGGAGTCCGCGGCCTGTCGCCGCTCCGCGTCGGTGAGCGTCACCTGCATGAGCTTCTCGGCTTCGGCGAACGTCGCCGGCGTCACGGCAGGTCCGGCGCCGGTGCCGGTGCCGAAGGTGGGCGGAGCGCCGGGCGTCGCCGGCGCGGATTGCGACGCGGCGGACTTGAGCTCATCGCGGCAGGCGGCGGCGGCGGTGAGGAAGCCGAGGGGAGCGGTCACGAGGAATTGGCGACGAGTGTTCATGTGCCTCTGGGTAAGATCGGGTGATGCCGATGGGGCCGACGGGCCGATGGCCCATTCTGGCCATTCGCTCACAACGCCAGCCGATACCGCACTTCGTCCAGCGCAGCGCCGGGCCCGAGCTCGCGCCGCTGCTCGGCGCCGTCGACGCGCATACCCTTCCGCTCGTAGAACGTCCGAGCGGGTGTGTTGGTGCGCACCACCCAGAGCGTCAGCTCGCCGGCGCCGCGCTC
>JADMIO011285688.1_pt1 | contig 13672 bp, 13 predicted proteins | sample 8958161 | NCBI WGS metagenome assembly JADMIO01 (sample SAMN16585339, study PRJNA669376) | soil metagenome | isolation source: Crop rotation soil | place: USA: Cullars Rotation, Alabama | collected 2011 | reverse complement strand
GGTACCTGCTGAATGGGAATATTCAGTTCTTTGGCCAGTTTTCGTATCTCTCCTATGGATTCACCGCTTACGTTGCGTTGAAAGAGTATTTTATCAATCGCACGTCCTGCCTGCATGGCCTCAATAACCGGCTGGCGCCCGGTGATGAGCGACGATTTTTTAATACCCGGCTTTTTATGATATCCTTCCATCCGCCAACATCAGTTTTACTTTTAAAATAGCTGCTATCGATAAGGAGTCGGTAATCACTCCTGTTTCTACCATCCGGTAGGCTTCTTCAAAGGGCAGCTTGCGTACCTGTAATTGTTCCGTTTCTTCGGGACTGGCTTCCTGCTGCTGCAGGTCACGTGCCAGAAATATAATACCGTATTCGTCCGACACGGAATTCGACAAATGAATATCGAGCAATTTACTCCAGGATGCGGCTACCAGCCCTGTTTCTTCCTTTAATTCGCGTTTGGCTGAGTCTACCGGGTCAACAGCAGGATCGCCGCCACCCTCCGGTATTTCCCAGCTATATTGGTTTAACGTGAACCGGTACTGTCCCACCAGCCAGGTATTGAGCTGTTCATCCAGCGGAAGCACACCAATGGCCAATCCCTTAAAATGTACCTTCCCGTAAATGCCTTTGCCGCCGGAAGGATTGATCACATCGTATTCCGTTAAAGAGATCCATGGGTTCTCGTATACTTTCTTCTCCCCATTGATGGTCCAGGGATTGTGCTGTTCATTCATAGTCCGAAAATAAAAAATCCCGCCGTGGCAGGCGGGAATCTTTTTATTAGCTGTATTCAATTATTTCAATCCAAACGCTGATTTCACCTTAGCTACCTGGTCCAGTTTTTCCCAGGTAAACAATTCTACTTCCACTGTTTTCTTTTCGCCGGTGGGAGAAGCAAACTCTTTTTTTACGACCTCGTTCTTACGACCCATATGCCCGTAGGCAGCGGTTTCTGAATAGATAGGTGTACGCAGTTTGAAGCGTTGCTCGATGGCATACGGACGCATATCAAACTCCGGCATTTTGCTAAATACGGCGGCTATCTCACTGTCATTCATTTTCACTTTGGCTGAACCATAGGTATTTACATAAAGACCCATAGGCCTGGCAACACCAATAGCATAGGATACCTGTACCAGCGCCTCATCAGCCACTCCTGCTGCCACAATATGCTTGGCCAGGTGACGTGCTGCATACGCTGCAGAACGGTCAACCTTGGAAGGGTCTTTACCGCTGAAGGCTCCACCACCGTGCGCGCCTTTGCCACCATAGGTGTCTACAATGATCTTACGGCCTGTTAAACCGGTATCACCATGCGGACCACCTATTACAAACTTACCGGTAGGGTTAATATGATAGTTGATCTTATCATTGAACAATGACTGTAATTCGGGCTTTAACTGAGCCTTTACACGTGGTATAAGAATATTCTTAATATCCTGGTTGATCTTCTTCAACATTTCGTCATCTGTACCAAAATCGTCGTGCTGGGTTGAAACCACAATAGCATCGATCCTTACGGGCACATGATCGTCGGAGTATTCAATGGTTACCTGGCTTTTTGCATCGGGACGCAGGTATTTAATGTCTTTGTTTTCTCTTCTCAGAACAGCCAGTTCCAACAGAATTTTATGAGCAATATCCAATGCCAGCGGCATGTAGTTGTCTGTTTCTTTGGTTGCATAGCCAAACATCATTCCCTGGTCACCGGCGCCCTGTGCATTGGCAAGGGTCTCAAAGTCTGCTGATCCTGTCTGGCGGTCAACTCCCCGGTTAATATCGCCCGATTGCTCGTGAATGGCAGATAGTACACCGCAGGAATTAGCTTCGAACATATATTCACTTTTGGTATACCCAATTTTGCGAATCACCTCGCGGGCAATTTCCTGGACATCCAGGTACGCCTTGGATTTTACTTCACCTGCCAGTACTACCTGGCCGGTAGTTACCAGCGTTTCGCAGGCTACCTTGGATTGTGCATCAAAAGCAAGGAAATTATCGATCAACGCATCTGAGATCTGGTCGGCTACTTTATCAGGATGGCCTTCCGATACACTTTCAGAGGTAAATAAATACGGCATACAAGATTTTAATTGTGATTAGTTGAACAGGATTGAAATTAACGGCGCAAAGATAACTCCAGTACTTAAATTTTAGAATAAATTATTCGCAATCGGACTTTTTGCGTGGGGTGGCTACCACCTGCCAGGACAACCCGCCCCCGGGCAATCGGTTCATTGATAAACAACAGGGTGGGCAATATGCTTTTAGCGCCTGTTGGCGACTCGAAATACGGGTCTGTTACAAACGGTGCATACACCCGTAAAGTGCGGCTGGGCAGCTTTTTGGTGATAATGCTTTGTACATATCGCGACAGGTTAAAAATATACTTATTGTTACTGTAATCGCCGCGAATGGTACCTACTTCATACCCGACACCGGTACCGGTGTATTGAAAATCGTTCCGGAGGGTAAAAGTGGAATCGCCAGTGGCGTTGATACCATCTATAAATAATAAAGCAGGGGGGGTATAAATATTATCGAGTGCCGAAGGAACCTGTTGAAATGCCAGCTCTGCCCGGTGAATAACACGATTGCTCATATTTTCCAGCCCGGGAATCTTTACCTGTATATAGGAGCCGGGAGAACTTTGCACGTATAGCAGGTCGTCGTTATTATTGGCGCCGTTATTTAAATAAGTAAGATAATTATGGGCGGGGGTACGGCCCACCAGGTTAGCTGTATAGCCAGTATAAGCGAAGGTGCGGGTGGTAGTATCTATTTTACCACCGTTTTTAATGCGCATGTAAAAAACGATCTGCGTGGCCGCATTGGTAATATCAAAATACCCCAGCGCTGTTTTATTAGTGGACGTTCCTTCATTCACCTTAATGGCCAGGCCTTTAAAATAAGTCCGGAAGGCCGAGTCTGTCTTGTATTGGGTAGCGGTATCAAAGTTAACGAACTGCTGCCCGAAAGCGAGATCCAGCGGGATACGTAATTGATTGACTGTCTTAATCGTATCCTTGCCATTATTATAAGTAAGTGAATCGTTCAGTGTTTGAAAGTCTACCGATTTGGAGCCTATTGCTGCAGGGAGAACCGGAAAATCCGATTCGCTGATGAGGTAGTTGGAATCGGTAAAGGACGCAGCAGGATCAACCTGGTATACTTCGAATTTTTCATTGGCCAGTGAATCGCCATACTGTGTGGAATAAGATAGTTGCAGTACTACGGAATCCATAGCCACTACAGAGTCTTTATGTATAAATGGATAAGTGCCAAAGGAAGCAGGCCCCATAGAGAGATACAAGGAAGCGGATGTTTTGCCGAACTCGGGATCATCCGCAATAACGCCGATTGCTGCCGGTTGGCGTCCATAGGTACGGGTAGTATCGTTTAGCGGAAGTATTTCCGTTTCTACATTGAAGAAGGTATCGAATGTGTTTACATTGTCTACTGCAGGAATGAGATCATTGCCCAGGTCGGTGGTGTCGATTTTGGTACAGGAATAAAAAAAGAAAAAGCCAGCCAGCAGTGCTATAAATAAAACGAGTATTTTCCTATTCACGCAGTGAGAGTTAAAGATTTAGATGACAAAATGTAGCCTATTTGGCAAGGTCGGAATACAATTGCAAATAGTCTGTTAAATCAGATTCAGCATTGTACGTCAACACTTTCTTACCTTTTACCTTACCAAACTCTTCTTCCAGCTTTTTGTCAACTTTTTCGGCGCCGAAGGTCACGGCATCTGCATAGGTGGCGCCGCCACGGAACATGGCTGTATTATTCGCTTCTTTAAAAGGTTCGAGGTCTTTTTCCTTTACGATGGTGTTAATGGCGGCCATTTTCAGGAAGTTGGGGCCCAGCTTTTCTTTAAAGCTGTTGCTGCCAATGGTATAGATCACCTTACTGTGGGCAAATACCGGTTCTTTCTTATACACTGTTTTCTGGTACATGGGTATTAAACCGGTCATCCAGCCGCTGCAATGGATGACGTCGGGCGGCCATCCGAATTTCTTTACTGTTTCCAGGGCCCCTTTACAGAAGAACACCGTACGCAGGGCATTGTCCTCGTACCATTTTTCGTGCTCATCGTTAAAGATGTATTTGCGCTTAAAAAGGTCTTCATTATCTAAAAAGTATACCTGGAGGCGGGCATTGGGCAGCGAAGCTACCTTGATCTGGAGGGGAAAATCGTCATTATCAACCGAAACATTAATGCCCGACAGCCTTACTACCTCATGAAGGCGGTGCCTCCGCTCATTAATAACCCCAAAACGGGGCATAATACAACGCACTTCAAAGCCACCTTCATTTGCTTTTATTGCTAACCGGTTCACGGTTTCAGAAAATTCAGTCAGCTCAAGATAGGGGGACATTTCGTTAGCAATAAATAAAATTCTTTTCTTTGTCAGCATTATATATAAATTGTTGGGCTAACTTTTAAAAAATCAGGGTGCAAAGTTAAGGTATTTTATTTTTATGGTAATTATTAAGCAGGCTTCGCACCTGGCGCAGCATATTGCAAAACAGGGGGCCCGGCAGCAAAAAACCGGGTTTGTTCCTACCATGGGGGCCCTTCATAGTGGTCACCTGGCCCTTATTGAGCAGTCTAAAAAAGACACAGATTGCACGGTTTGCAGCATTTTTGTAAACCCCACCCAGTTCAATAACCCCTCCGACTATCAGAAATACCCCCAAACACTGGATACCGACATTTATAAGCTGGAAATGGCCGGTACAGATGTGCTTTTTTTGCCATCTATTGCCGAAATGTACCCGGAAGGGCTCACCGGCCTGGAGCACTACGACCTGGGCTTCCTCGAAACGGTACTGGAAGGGAAATACCGCCCGGGGCATTTCCAGGGCGTTTGCCAGGTCATGAACCGCCTGCTAACCCAGGTCGCCCCCAATTCCTTGTTTATGGGACAAAAGGATTACCAGCAATGCATGGTGGTAAAGCGGCTACTGGAACTGATGCACTCGTCCATTGAACTGATCACCTGCCCTACCCTCCGCGAGCCGGACGGCCTGGCCATGAGCAGCCGGAATCTTCGTTTACCGGCGGCCGATCGTGAAAAGGCCCCTGCCATTTTTCAGTGCCTGCAGTTTATTAAAGAAGGACTGGCAGGCGGGAAGGATTGGCCCGCTATTCAACAATCCGCACAACAGCAACTTACCGGTAACCGATTTACCATTGATTATATTGAACTGGCCGATGCCGATACCCTGCAACCGGCAACTTCTTCTAACGGTCGTCCCCTGGTGGCGCTCATTGCCGCCTGGCTGCAGGATGTGCGTTTAATTGATAATATGATGGTGACACCCGGTTGAATAAACTTTTTTAGTTTGCAGCCGTTTTTTATACAGTCCTGTTTATTTTAACGAATACATACAATCACGTAATCAACAGTATGGTTATTGAGCTATTAAAATCGAAGGTTCACCGCGCAGTTATTACAGAGGCCAACCTGCACTATGTAGGCAGTTTAACATTGGATGAAGACCTGATGGATGCTGCCAATATGATCGAGAATGAAAAAGTACAGGTAGTGAATGTAAATAATGGTGCGCGCATAGAAACGTACCTGATAAAAGGGAAACGCGGTTCAGGCGTTTGCTGTTTGAATGGTCCTGCCGCAAGACTGGGCGCTGTGGGCGATATTGTAATCGTGATCTCCTATGCGCATATGGATTTTGAAGAAGCCAGGCGCTTCCAGCCCTCCATCGTTTTCCCACAGGCAGGTAATAAATTGTAATATTCCTGTTATGCCGTTATATTGTGTAACGATTATTGTAGTATGAATAAAAGGATCCTGAGCTTACTGCGATATATGATCTTCCTGGCGCTCGGGGTCGCGCTGATATTATGGACGCTGCGAAAAGTGTCTGATGCAGAATGGCACAATATGCGGAATGCATTGAAGCATGCACGGTACTGGCTGGTATTTCCCGTTATGGCCACCTTATTGCTGAGCCATTACAGTCGTGCCAGGCGATGGAGAATATTGATCGAACCACTTGGGTACACGCCCCGTATTTCCAACACCTATATGGCCGTACTGATCGGCTACCTGGCCAATATGGCCATTCCCCGGTTGGGTGAAGTATTAAAATGCACTATTTTATCGCGCTATGAAAAGGTTCCCGCCGACAAACTGGTAGGCACTATTGTAGCAGAACGGGCATTTGATGTATTGTGCCTATGCGTGGTGATCGTTATTACAATCCTTACACAGGCCGACCTGATCGGTGGTTATATACACGATGCTTTTACAGAAGCCGTACGATCCCACCGTTTTAGTATTACCAGGATCAGCATATGGGCGGTCAGTATTCTTGTTGTATTATTCATTATCCTGTATTTGTTTAAAAAGTATGCGCATATCAGCTTTATGCAGAAGGTGAAAAGCATACTTAACAGCGTCTGGCATGGCATTACCAGCATCCGCTATCTGAAAAACAAAAGCTGGTTTATTTTTCATACTGTTTTCATCTGGACCATGTACCTGCTGAGCGTACGCATTGGCATGTACGCCCTTGAAGAAACATCGGTATATGGTATTAAAGAATCTCTTTCTGTATTGACCACCGGCAGCTTTGCCATCATATTGCCGATGCCGGGACAGGGTGTTGGCGCCTACCAGCTATTTGTACAAAAGACCATGGTGTTTTATGGCCTGCAGGAAGGACTGGGACTGGCTTTTGGCTATTTACTATGGGGGGTACAATTTTTCCAGGTAATACTCAGCGGGTTTATTGCCTTAACATTAATGCCGTATTTAAACAAAAAGAAAACGAAACCACATGCGGGCTGACATCCTTTCATCCAAAATAGTATCCCGTGCAGATGCCTTGAAGCAGGTATTTCAATGGCGGGTATTGGGTCGCACCGTTGCTTTTACCAACGGGTGCTTTGACATTCTTCATCGCGGGCATATTTATTCGCTGTCGCAGGCGGCTAAAGAAGCAGATTACTTAATTGTGGGACTTAACTCCGACAGTTCTACCAAACGTTTAAAAGGAGAAAGCAGGCCCATCAATAATGAAGAGTCCCGGGCCATCGTGCTGGCTTCACTACAGATGGTAGACAAAGTGGTGATCTTTGAAGAAGATACTCCACTGGAACTGATTACCACACTGAACCCTGATGTACTGGTAAAGGGAGGCGATTATACGATTGAACAGATCGTAGGCGCTAAGGAAGTAATGGCAAATGGAGGAAGGGTTGTTATTAATCCGATTGTGGAAGGGTATTCTACAACGGCGTTACTTGAAAAAATACATAAACTTTAAATAGTTTGTGGTTTGTAGTCTATAGTTTGGAGTTGCTCCGCACTTTATACATACCCAACAAAATGCTGCTTGCGCTATAATGTAAATTGCTATTGTTAAGCGACTTTGAAGATAAGAACCACAAACCACAGACAACAAACCACAAACTTAGAGTTTGTACATTCTTTCAACCTCCTGCACAATTAACTCCATTTCCCGTTCGTCGCCATTGGGATCGTAGGGCTGTTTGAGGTTGCTGTTAAAGAAGAAAGCAACGGTTTGCCAGAAGCGGGCAGTAAAACCTCCTTTATATTCCTTAATGATATTGTAGCAGTTATTACCGGTTTGGCGGTTAATGAGCTTCATTAATACCTTACCCTGGTATACGGACAATTCACTTAAGGGATCAGCAAATTCTTTCTTCAATTCTTTTTCGCGCGACTTTATATACTCTTTCCGCTTTCCCTTATCGGGCATGTTGGTAATCTTAGCATTGATCTCATTCATGATCGCTCCCGCCTTCTTTGCATACGGGTAAGTAACATAAATGGCATTGCGCAGGCGTGTCCACTCCTGCCGTTTCTTCAATAAGTGTTTGGGATAGGGAGCCGTTACCCAACTCCATTCCAGCGTTCCACCGGGAATGTATTCCTGCTCGTATACCATGGCCGGAACCGGTATGGTATCATTGGGACCCAACTGGGGCATGGGGATTGGATCGGGAGGGCCTGACTGGGAAAAGGCAGCACTCGAAATACTCATGATAAGTATTCCTGATATGAGGCGAAGTAATATGCTGCTTTTCCGGGCCATACTATACTGTAAATTACGCTTTATTTTTTAACGCTCAATGCTTAACGTCCAATGCTTAACGCAAATACAACGGCATTTTGTCTTCAGCGTTAAGCATTAAGCACTTAGCGTTTAGCGCATCAATTGTATTCTCCGAACTATACTCATAACAAACCCGATAACCATTAGGATAGTCCCTAACCAAAGCAGGTTGATCATGGGAAATTTCAGCACTTTTAAGGCAACGAAGGGAACTAAGGTGGAAGATTCTTTAACGCTGATCTCTATATGCTCTGCATCCACCACACGTGATAAGCCAATGGCGAGACCCTGTGTATACAGCGTATCGAGCTTGTACTTCGCCTGGTTATTTTCGACGTAATAGGCAGGACGTGCGGTGAGTTTTCGGTTATTGGCAGTAGTAACGCTTAATTTGGCCATCAATGCGGTATCAGTTGCGTTGAACTGGTATTTATCGTTGTGAGGATTCGGTACCACACTATCGAGAATCATATATCCTTCTGAATAAAACAACGTATCGCCCACTTTTACTGAATGTGTTTTGAACTGCGAAGTATCGGCTGTTTTTTCCGCCATGCTGCTGGCGGCATTGATATACGCGAATACATCCCTGTTCCAGTAATGCTGGGCATCGGGATTATTGGACATACCTTCCTGTCCCTTGGTGTTCTTGATCAGGTCAGGATATAATGTAAAACGGGTACTGCTGTCTTTCTTTTCGAAATCGATCTGGAAATATTGTTTACTGCCATTGGGAGCAGCCGTGTCGCGTACATAGGTGGCCCAGTAGTCGCCCATATCCATGCGCATGCCCTGGAATAAGGTCAGGTTTTCAAAACCTTTTTCCTTTATCTGCGTCAGATCGAGCGGGTTGAAGGTATTGATCGACAATACTTCTTTTTTGGCAGAGGAAAGGAGTATACCTACGAGCATCATACCAAACCCGAAGTGGGCCACAGAAGCGCCGGCTGCTTTAAGCTTTCCGCGCAACCCGGCCCATATATACCCGGCATTCGCTACAATGGCATATACGCCACCAAAGATGGCCAGGTGAATAGCTCCTAAAAAGCCCGCGCCGAATTTATCATAATTGACCTTTCCAAATACACTGATCGATACGGAAATAGCAAGCGCGATGAGCGTTGGCAGCCATATCTTTTTCCATAAATATCCTTTGCCCGTATTTTTATATTTCAGGTATTGCGTAACAGCCGTTAATACGCCGATGATCACTGCTACAAAAACCTGTACGCGGTTATAGGGAAATTCTTTATCGCCGCCAATATCCCACTTTGTTCCGAATATAGAATTGATCACCGGTAAGGAAGTCGCGATCGTAATGAACAGGGATGATAAAAAGAGTACCAGCGAGCCAATGAACATCCAGAACTCGCGGCTATAAGTACTTTCTTCCTTTGCTATATGGGGTATCTGCTTGTAGCGGTAAATAAACAATGCCAACCCGGGAATCATGAACACGAACAGCAACGACAGCAATTGCCAGTTCATACCGGAGGTTACAAAGGCATGTACGGAGGTATCCTGCAGCGCACCACTTCGTGTTAAGTAGGTAGAATATAATATTAAAATGAAGGTGCTAATTAAAAAGAAATAGGTAGCCCGGAGCGAATGCCCGGTGGAATTATAGATCACCTGTGTATGAATACCTGCCACGAGCACCAGCCAGGGTACCAGCGAGGCATTCTCTACGGGATCCCATGCCCAGTAACCACCAAAGCTCAGGGATTCATAGGCCCAGCGGGCGCCCATCATAATACCCAATCCTAATATGGCCGCTGAAAACAAGGACCAGGGCAAGGCCTGTTTTGTCCAGCCACCATAATCTTTTCTCCATAATCCTGCAATGGCATAGGCAAAGGGAACGATGGTAGATGCGAAGCCTAAGAACAATATGGGCGGGTGGATCACCATCCAGTAGTTCTGTAGTAACTGGTTCAGTCCTTTACCGTTTTGCATTACGGGCAGGTTGAGATAATCTGCACGGGCTATATCGGGTGAAAGATGGCGGGTTAATAAAAAGGGACTACTGCCGATCTTAAGGTCGAAAATATACAGGCCCAGTATCATGGTAGCGAGACAGACCTGTGCAAAGCTGATGACGGTCATTACCGGCGCTTCCCATTTACGGGCGGTGCGGATCAATATCAATCCGAGTATACCATGCCATAGGGTCCATAATAAAAAGCTACCCTCCTGCCCTTCCCAGATACTGCTGAGCAGGTATTTTGGTTCGAGTGATTTATCGGAATGATTCCAGACGTAGTAGTATTCGAAATAATGTTGAGCAATGATCAGCAGGATGATGGCAAACACGAAGATGACAGAAAGGGCATCGGTAATGAAGGCAATACGGGCGATGCGTTTCCAACTGGCCTGGTCAGCAAGTTGGGTGGCGGTAGTTGCTTTGGCATAGGCAATGGTAGCAACCAGGGAAGCGATGAGCGAAAGTACTACGAGAAAATGCCCGAGTTGACCGGGAAACAGGTGTTCACCTATATACTTCATTACGTTGGTTAGTTTTTACCAAGGTTATTCTGCGCAGCTTTGGGATCGTCTTTGTATTTGGAAGGACATTTGATAAGGATGCCGTCTTTACGTGTTATTTCAAATACATTTCCGTTCATTTTGCCTTTCAGCACGATACGATCACTCTTCTCCATATCAAACGGCTTTTCATAATAGTATACTACCTGCGCCCGGTTGCCCAGGGTATCGGTTACATAAAAACGGGTAAGGTTAGGATTTTTTGCTGCGTCGTATTCGATAGGAACAGGTACTGATTTATCCAGTTGCGCGATGACGGTAACAGTTTTACCCTGCTTTTGTTTGGCGGAAGCGAGGGTTTCGTAGGTGGAGAGATCACCCATAAAGCTTAACAATACCATTATACAAGCTGCTATTCCGACCAATATAACAATATGCGATTTCTTCATAAAGTGATTATTCTGCGCAAAGTTAGCTCAAAAGTAGTCAGGAAATGATGTGATTTTGATGTTATCCGCAATTATTTTTCCTGATATCCGTTGCCCGCACAACCGGTTAATTGTTTTAGGGTTATGGCTGGTTTTTAACAGGATGCTTCAACAAACCTAACTAGCGTTAATGAGTCGCCAATTAATAGAGGCATAGCTTATATTTTTTTGCGACTTACATATACTGTACTAACTTGCACGGCGTTTTTTAAGAGAGCATGATAATACAATGACAGATTTATCGCATTTTGATCCCAACGGCGCCAGTAATCCCAATCTAAATATTTTTGGTTTACCCTTCTCAGAAGAAGATGCACGCCTTGTAATTATTCCCGTTCCATGGGAAGTGACCGTGAGTTATAATGCCGGAACCGCACGCGCAGCCGACCACGTTTTCAGAGCCAGCATGCAGGTGGATCTATACGACTCCGATACAAAGGATGCCTGGCGGCAGGGTTTTCATATGAAGGAAATAGACCGCAAGATCTTATTGAAAAGCGATTACCTGCGTAAAGAAGCAGAACTCTACATCGATTATATCTCCAAAGGAGAAGTACTGGAGAAGAATGCCTTTATGTGTAAATCCCTGAAGGAAATTAATGAGGGCAGTAATTTTTTAAATAACTGGGTATTTGACCAGGCGAAATCCCTGCTGGAACGGAATAAGCTGGTAGCCTTACTCGGCGGCGACCATAGCACCGCACTGGGTTTTTATAAGGCCCTGGCACAAAAGCACGGCGAGTTTGGCATGCTGCAGATCGATGCGCACTGCGACCTGCGCGAGAGCTATGAGTTCTTTACCTACAGCCATGCCAGCGTGATGTACAATGCCCTTACAGAAATTCCCCAACTGACCAGGCTGATACAGGTAGGTGTGCGCGAATACTGCCAGGAAGAATGGGAATACATCTGCAACAGCAACTACCGCGTAATCACCTATTTTGACCGGGATATTAAAGAGCGCCTGTACGAAGGACAGACCTGGAGGCAGATCACCGATGAAATGATCAGCCACCTGCCGGAAAAAGTAGTCTTAAGTTTTGATATTGACGGGCTTGATCCCAAACTATGCCCCAATACCGGCACGCCCGTGCACGGTGGATTTGAAATTGAGCAGGTCATGTTCCTGCTGAAAAAAGTTATTCAAAGCGGCCGTAAAATAATCGGGTTCGACCTGAGCGAAATCGGCGTTGGCGACAATGAGTGGGACGCTAACGTAGGAGCGCATATTTTATGGAAGTTATGTAATTTGCTGGTGGTAAGTAATCAATAAGCTACCGCGCTGCACATGATCTATCAGTACGTTGTTGTTCTCAAAAATCAGCATAATAAGTATATTGATATACTGGGTGGGTTGCTAAGCCTGTTCTCCATTGCCTGTTTTACCCGCGAATTCCTGTATTCCGGCCAGGTGTCGATTGCCTACCTGCTGGGCGCTGTTTTTGTAACCGGCGTGGTTGCCTGGAATATTTACCAGGGATCGAAAAAAAAGAAAGTATACTATAGCCGGGCCCTGCTTATAGCGGCGCTGGTTTGGATGAAAATGCCTTACCTGCAATGGCTGGCCTTCCTGTTCATTATACTGGCGCTGCTGGAATACCAGGCCAGGTCGCCGCTGGAAATAGGATTTTCAGATAATGAAATACGCATGAATTCCCTGTTCAAACGAAAATATAGCTGGGACCAGTTCAACAATATTATGCTGAAAGACGGCCTGCTGACGATGGACTTCGCCAATAATCGTATACTGCAGCAGGAAGTGGTAGACGATGAAGAGGATGAGGCGGATGAAGACGAGTTTAATGATTACTGCAAGAAGAATTTGAAAATTTGAAAATGTGCTAATTTGAAAATGACGCTAAAACAGTCTCCCTACATATTGTATTCTGACGGCAAGGGCAACATCTTTGAGGATACCAGCCTGTATGCAACAGGAAGAGCCGGATGGGATGCTATGCCGGTGCCTGCAGAAGAATGGATAGCCCTGCCCGACGGAGGTTCCCTATACGAATTACCGGGCCGCAAGGGCATCGGTATTGATGTACGTACCGGCGAAATGCGTCTATGCGAAAAAGGCTGGGCAGTAGCGGCCTTTATTCCTCCCGCCCATACCGGCCTTTACCTGGCCGCTTATGAAACCGGCGAGGATGCTCCTACGCTGCCCTTATTCTGCTATACTGCTGCGGGTTGGTACAATGAAACCTTCTACGTGCCGGCCGTTCGCATCGAACAGGATATACGGCAGGAATGCAGCGGGTTTGACTGGGATATTATTCATGCGGGTGTAGACAAATTCAAAGAAGCTTATCCGCATAACCGGCTGGTAAAACACCTGGCCAACAATTGCGCGCTTACCTATCATTGTCCCGCTGCCCGCAATTACTTTATGGGTCGCTGGGAATGCCCGGTACCTTCCTCCCCTGCCTGCAATGCCAATTGTATTGGTTGCATTTCTTTTCAGCCACAGGAAGAAGAAATTGTTTCCACGCAGGACCGACTTACGTTTAAACCCACTGCAGAAGAAATTGTAGAGTTTACGGTACCACACCTGGAAACAGCGCCCTTTCCCATTATCAGTTTTGGGCAG
>JADMIO011216428.1_pt1 | contig 13672 bp, 5 predicted proteins | sample 8958161 | NCBI WGS metagenome assembly JADMIO01 (sample SAMN16585339, study PRJNA669376) | soil metagenome | isolation source: Crop rotation soil | place: USA: Cullars Rotation, Alabama | collected 2011 | reverse complement strand
AGCATGACGCGATCGCCCTCCTGCGCCACCAACGCGAACGATCCATCGATCGCGAGGACTGCTTCAGGATCGGCGTCGAGCAGCACGCCGTGCGCCTCGGCATGGCTCGAGCCCCAGAGCCGCAAGGAGTCGGGACGAATCAGGTTGACCACGCGCGCAATCGGATACGTGCTCACGCCGGCCTCCAGTCCTGTGTGCGCTGAAGCGAAACATACGTGTCGCGACGAATTCACCTCATCGCGATTTGTGTTGCCAGTTCTTGACAATTTCGACTGAGAGTCGTAATAGGACCTTACTTTCCGAGTCTATGCGGCGCTGCTCGGCTCGGGCCTACCCGGCGGAAAAAGTAGGCTGACCCAGGCCTCTCTCGCGGAGGTCCTACGCGGCTGCTCCGGCTGTTCGCTTTGCTGGTGTGTGGCCCTACGTCGTCCTGCTCGCCGACTCGTGTTGGCGTGCAGGCGGAGCCGCTGCGTCAAGCCGCCGCCGCCGATCCGGTCGCGCTCATCATCCGAAGCGATGATGCCGGAATGAGTCACAGCGTCAACATGGCGCTCGAACGACTCATCGAGAGCGGTCTTCCCGTCTCCGTGTCGGTGATGTTTCCGACCCCGTGGTACCAGGAGACCGTGGAGATTCTCAAGCGACATCCAGCGGTCGCCGTCGGCATCCATCTCACGCTCAACTCGGAGTGGAAGAACTACCGCTGGGGACCGATCTCCGGGCGGACTGCAGTCCCGACGCTGGTAGACCGCGATGGGTACTTCTTCGCGACCTCCGAGGCGCTCCATCAGAATCGCCCGAATCTGCAGGAGGTGGAGCTGGAGCTGCGCGCGCAGATCGATCGCGCGCTCCGGTCGGGGCTCAAGATCGACTATGTGGATTACCACATGGGCACCGTCACGCGCTACCCCGAGTTCCGCGAGCTCGCGGAGCGGCTCGCGCGCGAGTTCGGTCTCGGCATGTCGGAGTATTTCGGCGAGACCATGGAGAGTCCCCAATACTCGGCGGCACCGCGGAACAAAGGCGACAGCTTGGTGGCGTTGGTCAATCGCCTCAAACCGCCCGTTACGGTCGTGATCACCCACGTTGGACTGGATGGCCCGGAGCTGGGCGCGCTCCTGGACATGAACAGCGACGGTCCACTCCCCGAGATGAGCAAGAATCGTCAGGGAGAGCTGGATGCGCTCACGTCGCAGCGATTCCGGCAGACGATCGCCGCCCGGAACGTCCGGCTGATGACGTATCGGGACCTGATCCAGATGCACGGCTTGCAGGCAATGAGGAGACCCGGAGGATAGAACGCACGTGGGCTACTGGGAGGATTGCCATGGAGACGATGCTGCAACGTAAGAATCCACTTCCGATCAGCCGACCTCACACCGTTCGCGCACTCTTGACGAGCCTACTGCTCTTGCTGGCCGTGAGCGGTACGGCACTGGGCCAGAGGATCACGGTCTCCGGCACGGTGACCAGCGCCGCCGGCGGCCCGCTGCTCGGCGTCGCGGTCCGAGTCGACGGGACGGACATCGGTACCTTCACCAACTCGAGCGGGAAGTACACGCTGCAAGCCCCGTCGGATGGGGCGCTCACCTTCACGATCATCGGCCAGCGGCCTCAGAAGGCTGCGATTGGCGGACGCACGACGATCGATATCGTGATGCAGAAGATCAACTATCTGGAGGAAGTGGTCGTTACCGCGTACGCGGAAGAACAGCGGCGCGGGGACATCACCGGCGCCGTCTCCAGCATCAACGTCGAAGCCGCGCAGCGACAGACCACAGCCAGTGTGCTGCAGCGGCTCGACGCGACCGTCCCGGGCGTCACCGTGGCCGCGAGTGGTTCTCCCGGTTCACGCAGCACCGTCAGAATCCGCGGCATCAGTTCGTTCCAGAACAATGATCCGCTGTATGTGATCGACGGGACGCCGGTTCAGGAATCCTACCTCAACTTTCTGAATCCCGACGATATCACGTCCGTGCAGGTCCTGAAGGATGCGTCGGCGGCTTCGATCTACGGCTCGCGGGCGAGCAATGGGGTGATTCTCATCGAGACCACCAAGCGGGGAACCGGGGGACCGCCGCGCGCGACCCTCCGCGTGAAAACCGGTCTCGCGTCGCCGACTCGCGGCTACGATGATTTCCTCATCACGAACTCGTTGGACTACTTCCAGGTCGTCAAGCAAAGCTATCTCAACGCGGGATTGCCGGTTCCGACGAACATTTACGGCGATCCGAACAACCCCACGATTCCCGCGTACATCTTCGCCTCCGGGCCCAGCACGGTGTCGACCGATCAGTGGGGCCGGCCGACCAACGTCGATCTGAGCAAGTACTCTTACCCCAACAGCCTGATCATGGCCGGCAGCCCCGGCACGAATTGGTGGTCTTCGATCTTCGGAACCGGGCAGGTGTCCGATTACAACCTGGACGTCGGCGGCGGAGGCACGGACAACTCGTACCGCGTCTCCTTCAACTTCTTCGACCAGGGCGGAACGGCCAAGTACAACAACTTCAAGCGAGGAAGCGTTCGCGCCAACACTTCATTCAACCGGCGCAGGCTGAGCTTCGGTGAAAACGTTGTGTTGGGGATCGATCGACACTATGGCGGCGTCCCCGACGACCCGGCTGCCTACGCCGAAGACGGGATCATCGGCAAGAACATTCTGATGCAGCCGGTCGTTCCCCTGCGCGACGTCAACGGCAATTTTGCCGGCGGGAAAGCGACAGGGCTCGGCAACCAGAGCAATCCGCTCAAGTTCGCGTTCGAGCACAGAAAGGACATTCAGAAGAATGCGAACGTGCTCGGCAACGTCTTCGCTGGCTTCGACGCCACCCGCGAGGTGTCGCTCAAGACCAGGCTCGGGTTCAACCTGGGTCAGCAGTCGTTTTCGGGGTTCAATCCAGCCTTTCCCGAAAACGCCGAGGCGACGTTTACCAACTCGATCAACGAGAACACGAATCAGTCCACCGATTGGACGTGGAGCAACACGGCGTCGCTGACCAAGGTCCTTGGCCGGCACAACGTCAACGTCCTCGTGGGCCAGGAAGCCAACGCGGGCACCAACCGGTTCATCACCGCGTCGATCGCGAATCTCCTCAACAGCGCCCAGGATTCCCGATACATCCAGGACGCTCTCGGCGACGCCGCGACGAAGAACGTGTCGAGCACCGGTGGAAGGAGCGCGCTGTTGTCCCTCTTCGGGAAGGCCGACTACAGCTTCGCTGACAAGTACGTCGCGACCTTCACGATCCGGAGAGACGGCTCGTCCCGTTTGGCGCCAGGCCACCAGTGGGGAACGTTCCCGGCAGTCGGCCTGGGATGGAGAATCAGCAACGAGGGGTTCCTCTCCGGCAACAAGATCTTCTCGGACGTCATGCTCCGGTATGGATTCGGCGTCACCGGGAACCAGCTGATTCCATCGGGCCGAATCGTCTCGCAGTTCGGCGGCGACCGCGGAGACACCTACTACGACGTGGCGGGATCGAACAGCACCGTGTCCGCTGGCTTCCGGCAGACGTCGTTAGGCAACCCGGACCTGCGATGGGAGGAGAATCGATCGACGAACGTGGGCGCCGATCTCACGATGTTCAACGGCGCCCTCAATGTCGTGGTCGATGTCTACCAGCGCGCGACCAACAACCTCCTGTTCGATCCGGCGCTGCCGGCGACGGCAGGAGTGGCCTCCCCGCCGATCGTCAACGTCGGCAAGATGAAGAACACGGGCATCGATCTCCTGATCGGCCACCAGGCCGCCTCCTGGAGCATCAGCCTGAACGGAAGCCACTACAAGAACGAGATCGTCTCCATCGATGGAGTCCAGAAGTTCTTCTACGGCCCCATCACGACGCGGTACGGCAACCAGATCATCAACAAGGTCGGTGAGCCGATCGGTTCGTTCTTTGGCTTCGTCGCCGATGGCTTCTTCAAGGATGCGGCCGACGTCTCCGCTCACGCGAAGCAGGACGGAGCCGCGCCTGGCCGAATCAAGTTCCGCGATGTGAACGGCGACGGGTCGATCACGCTCGACGACCGGACCGTCATCGGCAGTCCGCATCCGACGTTCACGGCCGGCCTGGACATCGGGGTCCGCCGCGGGAACTTCGACCTCAGCGCCACGCTGTTCGGGTCGTACGGCAACGACATCTTCGAGAACCAGATGGAGTTCTACGTGTTCCGCGAGTTCTCGGCGAACGTCAAGAAAGACCTGCTCGCCAATTCGTGGACGCCGGAGCACCAGAACGCCAAGTATCCGCGGCTGGACGTGAACGACCTCTACAGCCACGCGATCAGCAGTTACTACGTCAAGAACGGAACGTACACGCGGCTGCGCAACCTGCAGCTCGGGTACAACGTCCCCGCGTCGATGGCGCGATGGATCTCGGCGGCGAGAGTGTATCTCCAGGCAGACAACCTGTTCACCATCACAGGCTACGAGGGTCTGGATCCGGCGTTGCCAGCAGCGAACATCCTCGGACCGGCCGGCGACATCCGCGATCAGTATCGCGGCATTGACCGTGGCTCGTATCCGAGCAATCGGGTGTTCAGCATTGGCCTCGTCACCTCATTCTAGCCACCGCCTACTTCAAGGAAGCAGCGACGATGACAATCCTATCGAAACGCCCGCTCCTCGTTGGCACGGCGGTCCTGACGCTGGCGACAGGGGCGTTGTACGGTTGCAAGGATTTCCTGGAGTCCGCCGCAAAGCCGCAGGGGACATTGGATGCGGGCACACTCTCGACTGCGTCTGGCGTCGAGGGCACGCTCGTTGGAGCGTACCGCGCCTTGGACTGCACGAGCCAGATCCAGGCGAACTGGGGATGCGCCGCCAGTAACTGGGTATGGGGCTCGGTCGCAGCCGATGAGTCCTACAAAGGATCGGATGCCACCGACCAGCCGCCGATCAACGACATCGAGGGCTACCATTGGGGCACGCCCGATGCCCAGACGTACTTGAATGTGAAGTGGCAGATCTCCTACGAAGGCGTCGTGCGAAGCAATGCGGCGCTCCGCCTGCTCAAGACCGTCCTCGCGTCCAACCCCGGTGCGTTGTCATCAGCGGACGCGAAGAGCATCGAGGGAGAAGCGATCTTCCTCAGGGCGCACTACCATTTCGAGGCGTGGCGGATGTGGGGGAACATCCCGTACTACCGCGAAACCGACACCGATTTCCGCAAGGCGAATCTCACGAGCGCCGAAGTCGTCACGGAGCTCGTGAAGGACCTCGATTCAGCCGCCAAGCTGCTCCCCACGACTCCGCGGGCCAAAGGACGCGCGTCACAGTGGACAGCCAAGGCGTACAAGGGCCGCGTTCAGGTCTACGCCCATCAGTATCCGGCGGCGGTGACAACGTTGAGTGAGGTCAAGAACTCCGGACCGTACGCTCTCGAAGCCAGCTTTGATCGCGTCTGGAGTGGATTCACACAGTTCGCCAACGGGCCGGAGACCATCTGGGCGTTTCAAGCGTCCGCCAATGATGGTGAACCGAACGGAAACAACTCCAACTACGGCGAACGACTGAATTTCCCGTATTCCGGGAGCCACTTTGGCTGCTGCGGCTTCAACCAGCCGTCGCAGAACCTGATCAACTTCTACCGGGTCGATGCGGCTGGACTTCCGCTCGCCCTGTCCGATCCGGGCGGCTGGAACGCTTCCGGCGCCAATTTCACCGGTTCGGTTCAGGCGCCGGTAGATCCGCGGCTGGACTGGACGGCCGGCCGCGACGGCGTGCCCTACAAGGATTGGGGACTGTATAGCACCGCGGACGGCTGGGTCCGAGACATTGGAAACGGCGGCCCATACAGTCCGAAGAAAATGGCGCATGAAAATGCCAGCGGCGCCGAGAGCACGACGGGTTGGCAGAACACGCAGCTCAATTCCGTCAACATCCATCTCTACCGGTTTGCTGACCTGCTGTTGCTCCTGGCCGAAGCACAGGTCGAAACCGGTGACCTGAATGGCGCGAGAACGAACGTGAATCTGGTGAGAGCGCGCGCAGGCGTGACCGCTCAGGGTTGCGGGAAGGGATCTGATGCGGCAACGCAGGCGAAGCTGGTCGCGCTGTACCCCGGATGTGCGACGGATAGTCGCCTGGCGGTTCCGATCAACGATGCCTCGATCAAATGGGCAACGTATCGAGTCGGCCTGTATCCCGCGTTCACCAGTGCGGACTATGCGCGGTCCGCGGTTCGAGCGGAGCGCAGGCTCGAGTTGGCGATGGAAGGCCAGCGCCTCTTCGATCTGCGCCGTTACGGGCTCGCCGACGCAGCCGCAGCCCTCAATGGGTATATCAACGGCCAGGGGGGCGGCGCCGAGAAGACGAGGCGGCTCTACAAGACGTCCGCTGAGGCGTTCGGAACCCGCCACCTCCTCTTTCCGATCCCGAACCTACAGATCGAATTGAGCCGGGTGGGCAGCACGGACATGCTGAGGCAGAACCCGGGCTGGTAGGGCCCTGTCATCCCGAGCGCAGCGAGGGACCTCCGTACCGGGGTCCCTCGCTTTTTTCTCGGGCTGCCGACTATCGCGCTCTGATGCTGAACGCCTGTACGGAGTCGCTGGTGTTCGCGACCAGAAGCACTTTGCCGGATGGTGTCTCGATCAGCGCGAGACCGGCGACGTTTCGGCCGGCCAGGAAGCCACTCTCGGTCGGGAGCACCGGGGTGAAGTGGCCACGACCATCGCCTCTCAGCCAGAGTCCATTCCCCCCATCGGCTCTCGGCGTGTTGGGCTCCGCGTCGTAGAGGTTCCCCGCCACGATCAGATCGAGGTTGCCATCGCCGTCCACGTCGTGGGCGACGATCGCCTTGATCGGCGCGATCTGAGCCAGATTGGGTAACGGAGAGGCACTGAACTTCCCGCCTCCCTCGTTATGCAGAAGGACGCTGGCAAACGTGTCCGTCTGGTAGTGGAGCGCCCGCTCGAGCTGCGCGGGAGTGAAGGCGTCACGGATCGATACGGTGGCAAACGATCCGAAGGTCGGGAATCTCGGGGCGAGGGTATAGATCTCCCGGCCGAGCGGAACCAGTCCCGCAAAGGGGTATTCGGTCCCCCCGATCTCCTTGGTGAGCACGACGTCCGTGTTCCGGTTCCCGGTGAAATCCCCTGCGTATACCCCGAACCTGCTCCCCCTCGCGGTCGTGTACGTGTAATTCAGCCCGAGATTCCCAGCGACCAGATCGGGACGGCCGTCGTTGTCGAAGTCTCCGACCGCGAGACTGTACCACCACCCGCCGAGCGGCGGCAGCCCCGTCGAGCCGGTGACGTTTTTTAGTCGTTTTCCATCGTTGCTGTAGAACTGGATCGGCATCCATTCACCGGCCGTGACCAGATCCAGGCGCCCGTCGCCATCGAAATCGACCCACACGGCATCGGTGATCATCCCTCCGGGTTTGACCAGCTCCGGCGCGACCTCCTCCGTGACATCGGTGAACCGGCCTCCGTCATTGCGCAGGAGATAGCTCAGCGTCGGGTAGGGATAGGTTCGCGGCGTCAAGCGGCCGCCAACGAAGAGGTCCGGTCGTCCATCACCGCTGAAATCCGCGGCCCGCACGACGGCCGTGCTGGTCAGCATGACCGGCAGCGCTCCATCGGCGCGCGCAAATGTGCCTCGTCCCCGATTGAGGTAGAGGCGATCCTGCAACGACGCGGAAGTGGGCGCGAGCGCGTACCCACCGCTCGCCACATACAAGTCCAGCCGACCGTCGCCGTCTGCATCGAAGAACGAGGCGCCCCAATCATCGTACGCCTTGTCCGCATCCCAAGGCTGCATTTCCTTCGACTCGGCGAGACTGCCATCCTGGTGCTGGATGAACAGCCTGCCAGGTACACCGGCAGCACCCCCAATGAACACATCCGCGAGACTGTCGCCGTCGACATCTCCAACGGCCACGGGAGGGCCGTGGCTGGAGAGCGTGTACGGCAGCAGGGCCTGCACCGTGTAGTCGGCCAGCGTTCCCAGTTGGTGCTTGTAGGCCAATCGTCGGCGCGGATCGACGGGCTCGAACACGCGCGCTCGATTCTGGGGAGCGGGCCAGACTCGCTTCTTCTCCGTCGCATTCGCCTGCTTCACGACCAGGACCTGATCGACGTCGAGGCCAGTCAGCAGCTGATAGCGCTGATCGGGCCACATCACTTCGAGGCTGTCGACGCGCCCTGCCTCACCGAGCCCGAAGTGGGCACGGTCGTCGACGGTGGACATGAAGCCTCGGTACGGGGACTGGTAGACGTACTGCTTCCGACCGCCGGCGGTGAGGATCAGCGTCGAACCGATGCCGCGTCTGTTGAGCGAATCCCCCTCGAGCTTCACCTCCAGATAGTGGTGGGCACCGCTGCTGGGCCGGACGTTCTGATAGATGAACGCCGGCCCATCGATGTTGTTCACGACGAGGTCGAGCCGGCCGTCGTTGTCGAGATCGGAATACGCCGCGCCATACGAGAAGCTCGGGCGGCTCAGGCCCCAGTCCTTCGTCTTGTCGGTGAATGTGAGGTCACCGTTGTTCCGGAAGACGTAGTTGGATGCGTCGTACGCGGGGAGCTGTTTGAGAAGTCTCAGGGCTTCCGCCTTGTTTCCGCGGCGGCGTGCGGCGAAAGCCGCCGGCATGTAGTCCAGATCGTTGACGGCTTTCGGATAGCCGTTGCCGATGTAGATGTCCTTGTTGCCATCGTTGTCGAAGTCCGCGAAGAGCGGGGCCCAGCTCCAGTCGGTCGCTGCGACACCGGCGAGCGCGGCGACGTCACTGAACACGACATCGCCGTCCGTCGTGGGACCGTTGCTCAGTTGGAGCGTGTTGACGCCATAGTCATCGCGAAATCCCTGGCTGCGCGACTCCAGAAGACTGCCGGAGCTCATGAAGCCGCTCATTCGCTTTCTGCGGCTCAAGTCACTCGGCTGCATGTCCACCTGGAGGATGTCGGGCCATCCGTCGTTGTTGAAGTCGGCGATGTCGACGCCCATCCCCGCGTAGCTCGTGTGCTTGAGCCACTGGCCGCGCTTGTCGGTGAACGTCCCATTCCCGTTGTTGACGTAGACGACATCGTTAGGCGCGACGTCGTTGGAGACATAGATGTCGGGCCGCCCATCCCCGTTCAGATCGACCACCGCCACACCGAGACCGAAACCGGCGCCGCGAAGGATGCCCGCCTCCTTGGATACGTCCGTGAACGTTCCATGGCAGCCGTTCCGATATAGCTCGTTGTAGCTGCCTGGCGTCTCGCCGGTGGTGACCGACGGGCGGCGAGACACGCCACGCGAAAAATCCTTGGGCGAATTGTTGAGGAGGAAGAGGTCGAGGCATCCGTCCCCGTCGTAGTCCAGGAACGCGGCGTGCGTCGAGAAGCTCGTGTCCGCGACCCCGAATTGCGCGGCGGCCTCCGTGAAGGTCCGGTCTCGCTTGTTGATGAAGAGGAGATTCCGCCGCTGGTCGGGCGTGGACCACTCCGGCCCGGAGACCGACACGTAGATGTCGAGATACCCATCGCCGTCGACGTCGGCCATCGTCGCACCCGTCGCCCACTGCTTCGTGCCGACACCGGCGCGGTCGGTGATGTCCTCGAACCGCAGGTGCCCCTTGTTCAGGTACAGGCGGCTCGAGACCATGTTGCCGGAGAAGAAGAGGTCCGGCAGACCGTCGTTGTCGATGTCACCGACGGCGACGCCGGCGCCGTTGTACACGTAGACGTCGGTCTGAACGTTCAGCGAATCATCGGTGGTGACGGTGTTCGCAAAGGTGACTCCGGTCTCCTCGGGGCTCAGCAGCCTGAATAGCGGTTGCTCCCGCGTCCCGGTGCAGCGCACCGAGAGGAGGGTGACCACGAGCGGGAAGAGACGCCAACGACGCATGAGCCTCTGGGCGGTGATGGGTCGCCAACACGAAGCTCTACAATACCTCGCGACCACGCTCGGGTCGAACGTGGCACGGCGCGGTTCCACGCAGCATGTTTGCCCACCTATGCGAATCTCTCGACTCGTCATCATCGCCGCGCTGGCGCTCGGTCCAGGCGCGAGCGCCCAGCCGCAGGCGACGCTCATCGTCAACGCCTCCGTCATCGACGGTACCGGCGCGCCTCCCCGCCCCGCCGAAGTGCGGATCCTGAATGGCCGCATCGAATCCATCGGGCAGTGGGCGCGGAACCCCACGGACCGAATCATCGACGCCAGAGGGCTCACGCTGGCCCCGGGCTTCATCGACACCCATAGCCACCACGACCGCGGGCTCGGGACGCGGCGCGAGGCCCTCGCCGCCGTGTCTCAGGGCATCACCACGATCGTGGCCGGACAGGACGGTGGGTCGCGATTCCCACTCGCGGCCTTCTTCCAGCAGCTCGACAAGCAGCCGGTCGCCATCAACGTCGCGTCGTACGTCGGACACGGGACCATCCGCCAGCGGGTGATGGGCGACGACTTCCGGCGTGCGGCCACCGACGACGAGGTGGCGCGCATGCGGGCCCTCGTCCGCGAGGAGATGGACGCTGGTGCCCTCGGACTCTCCACGGGACTCGAATACGATCCGGGCATCTTCTCGGCGCAGCGCGAAGTGCTGGAGCTGGCGAAGGTCGCCGGCGCATCGGGCGGGCGGTACATCAGCCACATGCGGTCGGAGGACCGCGACTTCTGGCAGGCGCTCGATGAGCTGATCACCATCGGCCGCGTCGCCAAGATGCCGGTGCAGGTCTCCCACATGAAGCTCGCCATGCGCGGACTCTGGGGCCAAGGCGACAAGCTGATCGCGACGTTGAACAAAGCCCGGGCCGAGGGCGACCAGGTCACCGCCGACGTGTACCCGTACACGATGTGGCAGTCGACGCTCACGGTGCTCTATCCCAAGCGCAACTTCAGCGATCGTGCCGAGACCGAGTTCATCCTGAAGGAAGTCGCCGCGCCGGAAGATCTCGTGATCGGCGATTTCGCGCTCGACACGACCTACGTGGGCAAGCATGTCGGCCAGATCGCCGCGATTCGGAAAACCGATCCCGCCACGACCCTCATGGCGTTGATCGCCGAATCACAGGCCAAGCAGGCCGACGAGAGCGTGGTCGCGACGGGGATGGATGAACGGGACATCGCGACCATCATGCGCTGGCCATACACGAACATCTGCAGCGACGGCGCGCTGGACGGCGCGCACCCGCGGGGGTTCGGATCCTTTCCCCGCGTCCTCGGCCGCTACGTCCGTGACCAGAAGGTGATCCCGCTCGAGGATGCCGTGCGAAAGATGTCGTCGCTCTCGGCAGCGAATGTCGGGATCACCGACCGTGGGATCATTCGGCGGGGCATGTGGGCGGACCTCGTCCTGTTCGATCCCAAGACCGTCGGCGACCGCGCGACGATCAAGGATCCGCATGCGGTCTCGGTGGGGATCAGGACCGTCTGGGTGAACGGCGAGGTCGTGTTCGAGGATGGAAAGCCGACCGGCAGGTATCCCGGGCGCGTGCTCAAGCGCGTCGATCGCGCCGTCGAGTCGCCATCCGACAGCGCGGTGGACGCCGTCGTGCGAGCAGAGATGCAGCGGCAGCGGATCCCGGGCGTCGCCATCGGGATCGTCAACAAGGGGCGCATCACCTCGCGCGGCTACGGCTATGCGAACCTCGAGCACATGGTGCCGGTGACCGACGAGACGATTTTCCAATCGGGCTCGCTCGGCAAGATGTTCACGGCGACCGCGGTGATGATGCAGGTCGAGGATGGAAAGCTCGCGGTCACCGATCCCATCACGAAGTTCTTCCCCGGCGCTCCGGCGTCGTGGCGGGACATCACGGTCCGACATCTTCTCACGCACACCTCGGGCATCCCCGACTACACGACGAGCACGTTCGACTACCGAAAGGACTACACGGAGGACGAGCTCGCGTCCTTCGCCTTCAAGCAGCCCCCCGAGTTCCCCGCCGGCTCGCGCTGGAACTACAGCAACACCGGCTACGCGCTCCTCGGGTTCATCGTGCACAAGGTCTCGGGCAAGTTCTACGGCGACGTCCTGGCCGAGCGTGTATTCAAGCCCCTCGGCATGACGACGGCGCGGGTGATCAACGAGGCCGACATCATCCCGAATCGGGCCGCGGGCTATTCCCTTCAGAACGGCCAACCGAAGAACCAGGAGTGGGTGGCGCCGCAGCTCAACACGACCGCCGACGGATCGCTCTACTGGTCGATTCGCGATCTGCTCGCCTGGGACGCGGCCGTAAAACGACGCGCGCTGCTCAAGCCGTCGAGCTGGGAGATGATCCTCTCGCCGGTGCGACTCAACAGCGGCAAGACCTATCCCTATGGGATGGGTTGGGCCATCGAGGAGCGAGGCGGCAAGCCGTTGCAGCAACACGGTGGCTCGTGGCAGGGATTCAAGACCCAGCTTTCGCGATTCATCGGGGATGATCTGGATGTCATCGTGCTCGCGAACCTCGCGCAGGCCGACCCGGGCCGCATCGCCGACGGCATCGCGGCGACGCTCTATCCGTCACTCGCCGTCAAGGTGCCGGCGCCGATCGCCGACGCCGAACCGCAGGTCACTGTGCAGCTCGTCCGGCTGCTGGACACCATTCGCGATGGCAAGCTGACGCCGGCCGACTTCGCCTACGTGCGCGCGGGGTTCTTTCCGGGCGCCGCGAAGTCCTACGAGAATCTCCTCAAGCAGCTCGGAAAACCGTCGCGCGTCGTGCTGGTCGAGCGCACCGACATTGGCGACGATCGCGTCTATCAGTATGAGCTGACCTTCGGCGAGCGTGTGCTCTACTACCGGGTCGCCGTCGCTCCCGATAGCCGCGTCTCATCGTTCCGCATTTGGGGGAAATAGGCGTGTCATCCCGACGGAGCGAAGCGACGGAGGGACCTGTCCTGAGGCTCGCGATGGCGGTTACCGCTAATGAGAGCAGGTCCCTCGGTCGCTTCGCTCCCTCGGGATGACCGTTCACTACCGCCCCTGCTGCGCCCGCGCCAGCGCCTCGTCCAACATCTTCACGAGCGCATCGCGATCGTAGCGGAACTTCTGCCCGTCGTTGAGCTGCACGAGCTGATCGATCACCCGGCGAATGGCGACCGCGCTCTGACTGGCCACCGGGACGACGAGGTAGCGCATCCTCGGATTGGCGCTCGAGAGCGCGTCGAACACCGCCTCGGCCACGTCATCCGGCGGAGGATTGTTCTCGAACGACTTCATGGCCGCCAACGTCCCGCGCATCTGCTGCTCGAACCGTGACCCCTTCACGATCGCCGTATCCATGCGGGCCAGCATGTTGCGCCCGATCTCGGTGCCGTAGTTCCCCGGCTCGATGAGACTCACCCGCACGCCGAACCGCGACAGCTCGGCCGCGAGCCCGTCGCCGAACGCTTCGATGGCGTGCTTGCTCATGCTGTACGCGCCGATCATCGGACTCGCGACGATGCCGTTGAGAGAGCTGATGTTCACCACTCGCCCCTTCGAGGCTAGCAGCAGCGGCGCGAACGCCTTGGTCATGCGATATGGGCCATAGACGTTGACGTCGAAGATGAAGTCGAGCTCCTTCTCCTCGAGCTCGATGAGCGGTGCCACCACGACGACGCCGGCGTTGTTCACCAGGCCGTGCAAGCCGCGCCCCGCTTTGGTGACCGTTTCGACCGCGGCAGCGATGTCGCCGGGGACGGTCACATCCAGCCGAATCGACTGGACGTTCTTGATCGCGTTCAGCTGCCGGAGATCGTCCGGGG
>JADMIO010879523.1_pt1 | contig 13672 bp, 5 predicted proteins | sample 8958161 | NCBI WGS metagenome assembly JADMIO01 (sample SAMN16585339, study PRJNA669376) | soil metagenome | isolation source: Crop rotation soil | place: USA: Cullars Rotation, Alabama | collected 2011 | reverse complement strand
AGAAGGGTGTCTGAGCCTCCCGGACATTCGCGGACAGGTTTTCCGCCCGCCGCTACGGGGGCTTGGGGGGCGGAGAGGTGGGTGGCGATGAACTTCATGGCTTCGCCTTTGTCCCAGGGGATGTTGGGAAGCGCTTCGTAGCTGGTCTCGAGGCGGCGCACGCGCACTTCGGGGAAGGCTTGTGCGGCGGCGTTCACGGAATTGTGGAAGGCATCGAGTTCGTCTCCATGCACTTGATTCCAGTGCAGGCATAGTGAGTAGCCGTGATCTTCGAGGATGGCGCCGCTGTTCAGATCTATGTTTGCAGCGAGTTGATCGCGCAAGCCTTTGAGCTGAGGCACCGCACGCAGTGCCTGCGGTTGCACCACAAGTCTGCCGTCGGGGAACAACACTTCCATGCCGTAGTTGCCGGCGAGAATCAGGTGTTCGCGGCTGAAGTCTCCACGCAGTTGCGCGACGCTGCGCGCGCTGACGATGGCAACGCAGAAGCCGGGCAGTCCGGACAGCTCATTGAGCATGTCGTACACATCCGGTTCGACACGTGCTTCTTCGGGTCGCGGCGCATAGGGCACAAGGGTTCCATCACGGTCGAGGGCTATCAGCCAACGTCTTACCGAGACCGACTCAGATATGGCTTTGAGCAGCTCCTGCACGAACACCTCCACATAACCTGGCGTACAACGCCTCATACTCGTCGACCATGCGCTGGCTGCTGAACAGCCGCTTGACGCGTTCGCGGCAGGCGCTGCGGTCGATCTTCTCAACTTCGGGGAAGCGGTCGACAATTTCGTCAACCGACGATGCCACTAATGCCGTTTCTCCATCGGTGACAACTTCGCGCACCGAGCCGCGGTCGAAGGCGAGAATGGGCGTTCCGGATGCAAGCGATTCCGCCATCACCAACCCGAACGGTTCATCGAACTGAATCGGATAAACGGTGGCAATCGCGTGCTTATAAAGTTCAACCTTTTGTTGGTGGTTGACTTCGCCCACAAAGCGCACATCGGATGCGTTCAGCTTGGGGCGAATCTTCTTCTCGAAGTAACGCTGGTCCGTGGTGTCCACTTTCCCAGCCAGAATAATTGGCAGTTGCAAGCGCGCGGCGATCTCGATTGCCAGGTCGGTTCCTTTGTCCTCGCACAGGCGCCCGATAAAGAGCAGATGCTTGCGATTACCGCCGGCATGCCCGTTGCCCGCGGAGAAGCTGTTCACGTCGATGCCATTGTATATGGTGGCAACGTAGTTCAGCTCGTCCTCGAAGTTGAGACGTTTGTATGCTTCGCTGATGGCCACATAAGGCAACTTGCCGTATTCGAGGTAAATGTCCCGGCAATAAGGCTTAATCGGGTTATGGTTAGTCGTCACCACCGGAATCCCGAGGTTTTGTAGCCAGGGCAACGCTGCCCAGCCCATATGATTGTGCACGACATCGAATTGATCCGCCATTTGCTGCAGCAGAATCAGCGAACGGATATTGTACGCAGCCCAGCGCCGCATCAACTCGCCGCTCGGGCGCAGCGCTTCATTCGTCACCGAGATAAGTCGCGCCGCCGTTCGCGAATCGCCGGACGCAAACAGCGTCACCTCGTGACCGCGGCGGACAAGCTCTTCCGTGAGGTTGCTGACGACCAGTTCCGTGCCGCCGTAACCGACCGGCGGGACCGTTTCATCGCTTGATGTAAGCTGAGCAATTCGCATTTTCGAATAAGTCTCCTTCTTCTAATGATGCAGATCAACAGCGATCAGTTTCAACCTATGCCTATCAATGTCTGGGGGCTGCCGCCCTAAAACCTATGTTTTAGCTTGAACTCTCTTGTTCTAGATTGAATCTCTTGTTTTGGCTAGAATCTCTTGTTTTAGCTTGAATCTCTGCATTTACGTCTCGATCGTCACGCGAACTTTGCCTGACTTATGCAGGACCTGACACGAGGTGATGCTTTGATACATGCTGAAGTTCAAATCTAGCATGGCCTGCCCGACGCGCAACCCTCTGAGCTGAACCCGCGTTAGCCACTCGGGAAGTTTGGGCTCAACGATCCGCAGAACGCCGTTGCATGCATCAGGTTGGAGGTTGAGGCAGGCTTTGAGAAACTGCAGCAGGCTGCCGGCAGCCCACGCTTGCGGTGAACAGGACACGGGGTAATCGATCGGGCGGAACGCACCATCGCGTTCGAACCCGCAGAAAAGCTCCGGCAAGCGGAAGTCCGGCTCGAATTGCGCCACTTCGATCATGGACAGCATGAGTTGCTGAGCCTCGCGCACGCGCCCCATTTTGCGCAGCCCTTCCGCGATGATTGCATTGTCGTGCGGCCAGACAGAACCGTTGTGGTAGCTCATCGGGTTGTAGGCGACGGTCGATTTAGACAGGGTGCGAACGCCCCAGCCGCAGAAAAGCTCAGGACCCATGATGCGATCGGCGACCGCGTGCGCCTTGTCGTCGTCCAGAATGCCGGTAAACAGCAAGTGCCCGGGGTTCGAGCTGATGACGTTGCCGGGTTTGCCGTCAGCATCGAGCGCGAGCGCGACGAAGCGCTCGGAATCAATCCAGAAGTCGCGCTCGAAGCGGTTCTTCAGATCCGCTGCCGCGATGCGCAGTTTGCGCGCCAAACCGTAGTATCCGAGCAAATCCGCGATGCGCGCTGTTTCCATCCAAGCGATATAGATATAGCCTTGCACTTCGCACAGCGCGATGGGCGGTGTGCACAGCGTTCCATCCATGTGCATGACGGAATCACCTGAGTCTTTCCAGCCCTGGTTCTCGAGCCCCTTTTCGCTTTCGCGAATGTAAGACATGTAGCCCCGGCTATCGAGCGCTGACTCAATGTAGCCGAGCGCCGCCTTCACCTGCGGCCACAATGAACGCGCAAAATCCAAATCGCCGGACCAATCGACATACTGCGCCAGAACAAACAGCCAGAGCTGCGTGGCATCGACAGTTCCGTAATATGGTGTGTGCGGGATCTGTCCGTTGCGCGCCAGTTCGCCGAGGCGCAATTCGTGCATTATTTTTCCCGGCTCCTCGGCGCGGATGGTATCGTGTTTGGTGCCTTGATATGCAGCCAGAACTTCAATACATTCGCGGGAGAGTTCGGGCAAGAAGGGCAATATCTGCCAGGCGGTAATCGCGCTATCCCTGCCGAACGGCGCGCAATACCACGGCACACCAGCCGCCAGCGCCGGCGCCTTCGGCGTCGGCTGGCGCAAAATATATAGATCGCGGATGGAACGCTCTATAGAAAGATTGAACACCTGGTGCTCGGTGTTGACGTTGGTGGCGGCGTTCAACCAGTCGCGATAGCGTTGGTCGGCGGCTCGACGCGCCTCGGCAAAGCCCAGTTTGCGCACCTCGCCGGTAGTCTTGCCGTCCCAACGCGTGGTGATGCACGCCTGAAATTCACGACTCTGCTTGGGCGGCAGCACCAAATGCAGTGTCACCACACCCTCGTCAATTGAACTCGGCTGTATGCCAAAGAATTCAACTACTGTTTCCAAAAGCACATCATCAGTTCCCTTATAACCAAGGAACAGACTGCGCCCATTCGGACCAACCACAGGCATCATGCGCTTGCCGCGCACAGGCAAGTTCAACCCGCGCACTTCGAACATGTCAGCGAAATCGCACTGATACGAAAACTTGAGCACCAAATCCAGTGGCTCGTGATGATAATTCTGCAGTACGATACGCTCCCACAAGGCATCGCCCAGAACGATGTCGCGCTGCATCATCAGCGTCTGCTGTGGTACCAGATCAGTCAGCGGGTTCGTATATAGGAAGCTGCCGGCATAGCCTTCCAGAGTTGAAGAAGACAACAGCGAAAGTGGGATACCGTCGAGCGTCAGGTCCCATTCGCTGAGATGCCGCGTGTCGTAACGGTAGTAACCGTAGCCAAGCGTGTTGCAGCCCGGAATGAGAGCGCTCTGGTCCATAACCAGGAAATGGCTGCCGTGCTTGAGAACCAGCCGCGGATGTGCGGCATCCGTTAAAACAAACTGCGTTCCCTGACACAGCGGACGCGTGTCCACCGTGTAGTCAGGAGGCGCAAATGTCATGGCATCCTCGGCAGCATCGCCCTGCGATGAGACTGGCGGGATGCGCGTATCGCCCATGGTATCCAATTCTGCCTCAGTCGCTCACGGACATTTTACCGCTGCGCCCGTCAGCAACTCAAATGATGAGGGGAAGCGGTCGCTTGTTCCGCATAGATGAAGGCGATCCTGCCAAAACACTATGGCTAACCGGAAACATGGGTGAAACAAAACGGCGCCGGCACAAGTCTCAACACACACTCGACTAGCCCGATTAGGCATACGTCTAGCGGGAAACGAGCACAAGCGGCGGCTCTCGAGCTACCGCGCAGTTAGAAGAGGGACAATATGCACATAGTGTCTTACCGCGGACCTGGCATGGCCGGCGGCGTTTCGGCGGCGCTGGCGCGAGCGTGGGAATGTAATCTTGGCACTGGCGGGCTCTGGTGGCATTTGGCTGCCAATGAGCTTAAAACGAGCGCGGGCGCCGGTCGCCCGGCTGAGCACGTCGCGAACCTGCCGGAGGCAGTCATACAGGGGCATTACCGCTTCTGCAACGAGTTCCTCTGGCCGCTAATGCATGACCTGCCCGAGTTTGCCACTTACTCATCAGAAGATCACGCTGATTACATCACCTTCAACCAAACGCTGGGGTGGTGCCTGGCGCGTGCATATACAAAGGATCTGCCAAACGAATATTTTGTGCAGGATTATCAAATGATGCTGCTGCCGGCGTTCCTCAAGCATACAGGCATGCGCTCGCTGCTATTCTGGCACATTCCGTGGCCCAAACACGTGGATCAACGCTACGTGCCGATTTTGGCCGAGTTGGTGCGCGGCATGCTGGCTTGCGAGGCGATTGGCTTCCACTGCGATGAATACGCACGCAATTTCATGAATTTCGCGCACTTGCATTTGCCGGAATGTGGCTACGATGAAGAAACGATGACAGTCTGGTCGCGCGAGTCCGTGAGACGGCGCCCGCGCCTGGCAGCAGTCAACGAGAATATTTTGGCAGGAACGGCTCGCGGTGCTGGTTTGGTCCCGCAGCAGCTGACGCGCCTGGTAACCGCGCCTCTCGGTATCGATTTCGATCACTGGGCGGGATTGGCTTCGCGTTCGCAAGATGGTGCGTTCCACCCGCAATTGGCCCGCACACCATTTGTGCTGTCAGTCGACCGCGCCGATTACACCAAAGGCGTCACCGACCGCATTCGCGCAATCGATCTTTTCTTCGAACAACATCCGGAACACATCGGACGTGTTGTGTTCGCGCAAATTTGCGGGCGCACACGCAATGGCGTGCAAGCCTTCGAAAACTATTGGACCGAGAGCCGCGCGCTCTACAACCATCTTACGGAACGCTGGTCGACCGAGAGCTGGCAGCCACTGCTGTGGATTGAAGAGAGCTTCACTCCGGCAGAACTCGCACACGCTTATCGAACCGCCTCCGCGATGTTCATTTCGGCGGTGCGTGACGGTCTCAATCTGACCGCAAAAGAGTATGTCGCATGTCAGGGCATGCAGCCTGGCGTTCTCACGCTGTCCAGCGGAACAGGCGCGCACTGCGAGCTCGGTGCGTACTCCGTCACCGCCGAACCGCGTGACGCCGCTCAGATGGCCGGCGCGCTGCACGAAGCCCTCACCATGAGCGCACACGAACGCATCTGGCGCATGGCACTCCTCAAAGAGACCGTCAAGAACAATTCGCTGAGTCGCTGGTGGCACGCCTTCTCAACCATGATGCACGGCAACACCAACATCAACTACATCGGCCGCTACCAACCGAACGCCCTGCGCGAAACCTCGTAGGCGCAGAAGTCTGTAGCGGATGTTATTTGTTCGCCGACCGCTCGTGTTCGATGCAAGCGGAAAAAAGCAGCGCCACCGAGTGGCGCTGCTTGTCCCGTCCCCCAAGTAACTTACAGCTTGTTGCTTTGACCTGCGATTTGCCGGTCGCGCAATTCACGCGTAAGTATAAAATCCAAGTTGTCGATTTCCTTGGCAAGCAGCTGGATATCAGGCGAACGCAGCCCTTCGTCGGCGATTATGCTGTCCTGCAACAGCACCAATCGATTGTATTGCTGCCACAACGCACACGCCTCGGTGTCGGTGACCTGCTTCATAGCGACAGCTGACTCGATGCGTGCGCGCAGCTTCGCCAACTGATCGTGTGTCGCGGGTGCCACGAAAGCAATGGTGCCACCGACGCGCTCGGTAAGTTTAGCTTGAATAGTTGATAGATCCTTGTGCAGCGCCTCCAGCTCGTCCGCGGTGACTACGCCACCGGTGGCACGCGCATCGGCATACAGATCGGAGACCTGGCTGAGTGCCGCCAACAGTTGTTCGCCCTCACCGGGTGTGAGGTTGCCGGCGGCGGAGTGATATTGAATGCGGCGTTGCAAACCTTGCCGACGCATCTCGAAGTTGGGCATGATGGTGGCAATGTTGGTGTTGTTCAGTCGGTCTTCCAACATTTGATTGACCATATGAAACTTCGGCATCAAGTTTGCTACAGCTGATAGCGTAAGTCCGCCGAGTTCGAGCTTAAACTCCGCCTCGCGCACGGAAACTGCGTCCAGAGCCGCTCGCACTTCATCTGCTTCTTCGTTGGTTAGCATCCCGCTGATCAAACCGGCGTTGATTCGGTTGTTGATTTGTAATTTGATGTTGTCGACTGGCGCCACCACAGCTGGTGACGGTTCAATGCGAGGGATGACTTCGTTGGAAACGGTTGAATAGACGACGTCGCGATCGATGACTGTGGTTATGGGGGTGACCGCTGTGACGGGGACTGCCGCTGTGGCTGGCGTTAGGAGCGGGCTGGCGCCCGCCGCTACGGGTTGGACAGTTGTCGTTACGTCAGTACAGAGCGGGCTGGCGCCCGCCGCTACGGTAATGCCGAGGGAGGCGCTCAGGCTCAACAACTTCGCAGCCAACCTTTTCATAACAGCACTCCTTGACTCTTCCTTACCGGCGCTCAACGACGGGCTCGGTTGAGCTAGGGTTCCGAAGTTTGATTAAAAAATTGGGAACCACAACACATACGCGCACGTCAACAATGCGATACGCATACGGGCGACAACGGTTCAGTTCGCTGAAATCGTTTGCGGACGCTCAATCCGAAGGCTCAGTTCGCTAAATTTGTCAGTTCGCCCGCAGTAATGTCAGCACGCACTTGAGTCGTGCAGAGGAGGCGACACCTTTAATGGATCTTACAGATAAACTGATCACCCAAATTATTGACGGCAGCGGCTACGAGTCGCGCGACGGCGTTTCTCGAGTAACGCTTATCAAATGGATCGCAGTCAATCCGTCGACGACCGAGCAAACGTTGAGTATCCTTTCCAATCACGTCGAGACGGACGTTCTCGAACGAGTCGCGGAGAACGAAAATACTCCGGGTGATGTTATGGCTCAGCTTGCCATGCATCCGATGCCGCAGGTGCGTGCGGCAGTCGCCGATAACCCAAGAGCACCAAAAGATTTATTGATTCAACTTGCCCATGACGAGAGCGCGGACGTTCGGTATCAGGTGGCGGAAAACAGCCGCATACCGAGGTTTGTAATTGAGGCTCTGGTAGAGGACGATAACCCATACGTGGCACATCGCGCAGCCGAGACACTTTACCGCATCAGCGAAAATGATGGTCAAGGGACGGGCGTAGTCGAGCGCATCCGCAAGTGGTTCGCGAGTGGCGAGGAGAAACGCCGACAGCGCCTGGCTTAAGGTTACGGGACCTTTTTTAGGAAGCGGAGCGATAAACGGAACCGCGTTCTGGGCATAAGGCACCTACAAAGGATCGAAAACGGGCGGCATCTGCTCTAGAAATGCCGCCCGTCCTTTTTGTGTTGTTTGTCTACGGTTTGGGCTGTTCGGTGGTGGTGCCGGTGGCGACGAAGGCGTTGATGCGTTCGGTTACATCGGCGAGCACCTCGGTGATGTCGCTGTGCACGGTCCAGGCTTCGTCGATGGCATTGCGGCGTCCGAAGTCTTCCAGCTTCTGGGAGAGCTGGTACATCGGTAGCACGGTCATGACACCAGCTAGACCTTTCAGGTCGTGCGCCACTTGCGCGGCGGATACACCGTTTTGCTGCTCGAGGTCGTACTTGATCTTGCTGGTGAGGTTTTGGGCCTCATGCAGGAACAGCTCGAGGTTCGGGCGCAGCGATTCGGGTGTGTGGAGTTCGGCGAGCAGTTCGAGATTGATCGGCTCGGCTTGCTCGTTGCCACTTCCGTCGTCGCGGTGCGTGCGGTTCGCCAGCCAGACCCTGAACAGCGACATGAGCTGATCGTGGTCAACAGGCTTGGCGATGTAATCGGAAGCGCCGGCTTCCATGCACTTCTCGCGGTCGCCTTGCATGGCTTTGGCGGTAAGCGCGATGATCGGCAGATTCTTGAAGTCTTCGATTTCGCGGATAGCGCGGGTCGTTTCGTAGCCATCCATTTCCGGCATCATCACGTCCATAAGGACGAGGTCGATGGTCGGATTTTCGAGCACCATTTCGATACCGCGCTTGCCGTTTTCGGCGGCGAACACGTTAATCTTGTAGCGCTCGAGCAGGCTGCGCAGCGCCATGATGTTGCGCGAGTCGTCGTCGACGATCAGCACTTTCTTGCCGGCGAGCAGCGGGTCTTTCTGACGGAAGTTTTCGATCAAACGCCGGCGGCTCTCAGTCATGTTTACCTGCTTGCGATGCAGGTAGAACGCCGTTTCCGCAAGCAGCCGCTCGGAGGAACGGATGTCCTTCATGATGACGGTTTGCACTTTCTGTTTGAGATCGCGTTGTTGTTCATCAGTCAGGTCTTTGCCGGTGTACGCGATGATCGGCAGGTCAGCCATGTGCAGGTCGGTACGAACTTTATCTACGAGTTCGCGACCGTCCATGTCAGGCAAGCCGAGGTCAGCGATCATGCAATCGATCGGTTTGTCACGCAGCGCATCAAGCGCTTCAGCAGCAGTACGCACGCCAAGCACCTTCACGTCACCGTTGCCGATGATGGTGGCAATACTGCGTTGTTGCGCATCGTTGTCTTCAACGACGAGCAGGTTCTTCACCGGCCGTTCGATGAAATCCTTGATGTGTGTGAGCGCAGCATCAAGAATCGATGCTTCAGCCTGTCCGTTTACGCAGCCGATAGCACCAAGCGTTAATGCCTGTTGCCGGTCGGTTTCCGGTCCAATGATCGTTACCGGAATGTGGGCGATCGAGGAGTCATGCTTGAAGCGGTCGAGCAAGCTCCAGCCGTTGACGCCCTTGAGGTGAGCGTCGAGCATGATTGCAGACGGCTTGTACTTGCGAGCCAGCACCACACCCACGTCTCCGCGCAGTGCCACCAGCACCTTGAAGCCATGCTGCCTGCCGGCCGCCACAATCGTACTGGCAACGCGCTCATCGTTTTCAATCACGAGGATTACGCGGTCGCCTTGCTTGAGGTTGTCGCGGTCATCAGCCACCACTCCAGCGGGAGTCATGTGTTCCTGACTGGAGTGTTGATCGAACGTTGAGCCACCGGCTGCAGTGGCAGCTTCGGCGGAGGCGACGTTGAATTCGCCCTTCATCGGCGGTTGCGTTTGCTTGCGCGACACCGATGTTTGCGGCAGGTACAAGGTGAAGGTTGAACCGACACCAGGAGCGCTGTTCACGCTGATCTCGCCGCCGAGCAGGTTCGCAATTTCGCGGCTGATCGACAAGCCCAGACCCGTTCCTCCATATTTGCGGCTGGTGGTACCATCCGCCTGTTGGAACGCCTCAAAGATGATGCGCTGTTTCTCAACCGGCACACCGATACCGGTGTCCGACACCGAGAACGCAATGACGCGCTCGGCGTGGTTGAGCATCTGGTTCTCGGGGTTCCAGCCACGAGTGGCTGTGAACACCTTGAGTTCGACGCGTCCTCTGTGGGTGAACTTGAACGAGTTGGAGAGCAGGTTCTTGAGCACCTGTTGAACGCGCTTGGAGTCTGAACGGATTGCGCGCGGCAGATTCTCTTCGAAGTGGATATCGAATTCGAGTCCCTTGTCGTGTGCCACCTGGCGGAAGGAGCGTTCCATATTGTTGTGGAGTTCGAGCATCTCCACTTCTTCCACTTCGATGGCCATCGTTCCGGATTCGATCTTGGACAGGTCGAGAATGTCGCTGATGAGAGCGAGCAGATCGGTACCTGCCGAGTGAATCGTGTTGGCGAATTCCACTTGCTGAGGTGCCAGGTTGCCTTCCGGGTTTTCAGCGAGCAATTGCGACAAGATGAGCAAGCTGTTGAGTGGCGTGCGCAGCTCGTGCGACATGTTCGCGAGGAACTCGGACTTGTACTTGGAAGTGAGTGCCAACTGATTGGCTTTCTCTTCCAGAGCCTGTTTCGCCAGTTCGACCTCGTGGTTCTTGAGTTCGACCTCGGACTTTTGTTGAGCGAGCAGGCGCGCTTTTTCTTCCAGCTCTTCGTTGGTGTGGCGCAGCGCTTCTTGCTGTTCCTTGAGCAGTTCTTCCGAAGCTTTCAGCGATGCTGCTTGCTCCTTCAGTCTCTGGTTGGTGTCCTTCAGTTCTTCCTGTTGCTTCTGCAGTTCTTCCGTCAGTGACTGAGACTGCGCAAGCAGCGCTTCTGTTCTCATGTTCGCTGCGATTGTGTTCAGCACGATACCGATTGATTCGGTCAGCTGATCAAGGAACTGCATGTGAATCTCGGAGAACTTATTGAACGATGCCAGTTCAATAACCGCTTTCACCTGACCTTCGAAGATCACGGGCAGAACGATAATGTTCGCCGGTGGTGCATCGCCCAATCCACTAGATACATGGATGTAGTCGGCAGGAACATTGGACACAAGAATTCTTTCTTTCTCCAGCGCGCACTCGCCGATGAGGCCTTCGCCGAAACGGAAGTGGTTGGAGATATTCTTGCGCTCGCGGTATGCGTACGAACCAAGCAGTTTCAGCAGCGGGTCGTTGTTCTCATCGGTATCAGCGATGTAGAACACGCCATGCTGAGCGTTGACCAGCGGAGCCAGTTCGGACAGGATCAGTTTTGCAACTGTGAGCAGGTCTCTGTGACCTTGCAGCATGCCTGTGAACTTGGCGATGTTTGTCTTGAGCCAGTCTTGCTCGGTGTTTTTCTGTGTTGTTTCTTTCAGGTTGCGGATCATCTCGTTGATGTTATCTTTGAGTTTCGCAACTTCGCCTTGCGCTTCCACCGTGATGTAGCGGGTCAGGTCGCCCTGTGTCACCGCTGTCGCCACGTCTGCAATCGCCCGCACTTGTGCTGTCAGGTTGGCGGCGAGCTGGTTGACGTTGTCTGTCAGGTCTCTCCATGTTCCTGCTGCACCCGGCACCTTCGCCTGACCGCCCAGCTTACCTTCGACACCCACCTCGCGGGCGACTGTTGTCACCTGGTCGGCAAAGATATCGAGTGTGTCGATCATGCTGTTGATTGTGTCTGCCAGTTCGGCGATTTCGCCTTTGGCTTCCACTGTCAGTTTGCGCTTGAGGTCGCCGTTCGCGACCGCGGTCACCACGCGGGCGATACCACGGACCTGCGATGTGAGGTTGTTAGCCATGATGTTGACGTTGTCTGTCAGATCCTTCCAGACGCCGCCCACACCCTTCACTTCGGCTTGACCGCCCAGCTTACCTTCCGTTCCCACATCACGAGCAACCCGTGTCACTTCTGATGCGAAGGACGAGAGCTGGTCCACCATTGTGTTGATTGTGTTCTTCAGCTCCAGGATTTCGCCGCGCACGTCCACCGTGATCTTCTTGGACAGGTCGCCGTTCGCCACGGCGGTTGTCACTTCCGCGATGTTACGCACTTGGGCTGTCAGGTTCGATGCCATCAGGTTCACCGAGTCTGTCAGACCCTTCCATGTACCTGCGACACCGCGCACGTCAGCTTGTCCGCCGAGCTTACCTTCCGTTCCCACCTCGCGGGCGACCCGTGTCACTTCTGCCGCGAAGGAGGAGAGCTGGTCCACCATTGTGTTGATTGTGTTTTTCAGCTCGAGGATTTCGCCGCGCACGTCCACTGTGATCTTCTTCGTCAGATCGCCGCGCGCCACGGCTGTTGTCACTTCCGCGATGTTACGCACCTGGGCTGTTAGGTTGGCAGCCATCAGGTTCACTGAGTCTGTCAAATCCTTCCATGTGCCCGCGACGCCCTTCACCTCGGCTTGTCCGCCCAGCTTACCTTCCGTTCCCACCTCACGAGCGACCCGTGTCACTTCTGATGCGAATGAACGCAGCTGGTCCACCATTGTGTTGATTGTGTTCTTCAACTCAAGGATTTCGCCCTTCACGTCCACCGTGATCTTCTTAGTGAGGTCGCCGTTCGCCACGGCTGTTGTCACTTCGGCGATGTTACGGACTTGCGCTGTGAGGTTCGACGCCATCAGGTTCACAGAGTCTGTGAGATCCTTCCATGTGCCGCCGACGCCCTTCACGTCTGCCTGACCGCCCAGCTTACCTTCCGTTCCCACCTCACGAGCGACCCGTGTCACTTCTGATGCGAATGAACGCAGCTGGTCCACCATTGTGTTGATTGTGTTCTTCAGCTCGAGGATCTCGCCCTTCACGTCCACCGTGATCTTCTTGGACAGGTCGCCGTTTGCCACGGCTGTTGTCACTTCGGCGATGTTACGCACTTGAGCTGTCAGGTTCGATGCCATCAGGTTGACGTTGTCTGTCAAACCTCTCCACACACCGCCGACGCCCTTCACGTCTGCCTGACCGCCCAGCTTGCCTTCCGTTCCCACTTCGCGAGCGACACGTGTCACTTCTGCGGCGAACGACGAGAGCTGGTCGACCATCGTGTTGATTGTCTTTTTCAGTTCGAGGATCTCGCCCTTCACGTCCACGGTGATCTTCTTAGACAGATCGCCGTTTGCCACTGCGGTCGTTACGTCCGCGATGTTACGCACTTGGGCTGTCAGGTTCGATGCCATCAGGTTCACCGAGTCTGTCAGACCCTTCCATGTACCTGCGACACCGCGCACGTCAGCTTGTCCGCCGAGCTTACCTTCCGTTCCCACCTCGCGGGCGACCCGTGTCACTTCTGCCGCGAAGGAGGAGAGCTGGTCCACCATTGTGTTGATTGTGTTTTTCAGCTCGAGGATTTCGCCGCGCACGTCCACTGTGATCTTCTTCGTCAGATCGCCGCGCGCCACGGCTGTTGTCACTTCCGCGATGTTACGCACCTGGGCTGTTAGGTTGGCAGCCATCAGGTTCACTGAGTCTGTCAAATCCTTCCATGTGCCCGCGACGCCCTTCACCTCGGCTTGTCCGCCCAGCTTACCTTCCGTTCCCACCTCACGAGCGACCCGTGTCACTTCTGATGCGAATGAACGCAGCTGGTCCACCATTGTGTTGATTGTGTTCTTCAACTCAAGGATTTCGCCCTTCACGTCCACCGTGATCTTCTTAGTGAGGTCGCCGTTCGCCACGGCTGTTGTCACTTCGGCGATGTTACGGACTTGCGCTGTGAGGTTCGACGCCATCAGGTTCACAGAGTCTGTGAGATCCTTCCATGTGCCGCCGACGCCCTTCACGTCTGCCTGACCGCCCAGCTTACCTTCCGTTCCCACCTCACGAGCGACCCGTGTCACTTCTGATGCGAATGAACGCAGCTGGTCCACCATTGTGTTGATTGTGTTCTTCA
>JADMIO011602949.1_pt1 | contig 13674 bp, 8 predicted proteins | sample 8958161 | NCBI WGS metagenome assembly JADMIO01 (sample SAMN16585339, study PRJNA669376) | soil metagenome | isolation source: Crop rotation soil | place: USA: Cullars Rotation, Alabama | collected 2011 | reverse complement strand
GTCTCTTTGCCCTCCATGTTCCCGCCGGCTTGAACAGCAGCGAGCGCATTCCTGACCGCGTAATCAGGTTCGTGTTCACCTTGATCGATGTTCATCGTGCTGAACGCCGGATTCCCGCGCTGTTCAGCCCAGATGCAGCCGGCTGTGCAGCCAAGAAATATAATCAGCATCGCAGCGTAGACGGCCCAGCCCTGGCGCATGTCCTTCACCATTTTTCCAAATGTGAAACAGAGCGCGGCCGGGATGAGAAGGATCGCAATGAGTTCCAGAAAGTTCGCGATGGGAGTGGGATTCTCAAATGGATGCGCGGAGTTGACATTGTAAAACCCGCCGCCGTTGGTCCCAAGCTGTTTGATGGCGATCTGCGAAGCGACCGGGCCAAGTGCAATGGTTTGTTCAGTGACTACTTTGCCATCAGCGTCAGATGTCGGTTGTAGCAGCGTTACGGTTTCAAAGGGACGAAACGTCTGTGGCACACCCTGGCTGATGAGAACGATCGCAAGCACGAGGGAGAGCGGAAGCAGCACGTAAATCGTGCTGCGCACCAGATCGACCCAGAAATTTCCAAGTTGCGTCGTCTCGCGACGCGCCAGGCCACGGATTAAAGCTAAAAGAACGCAAATGCCAGCAGCAGCAGAGACAAAATTCTGTACTGACAAGGCGAGCATCTGAGTCAGAAAACTCATCGTTGTTTCGCCCGCGTATCCCTGCCAATTCGTATTTGATGCGAAGCTCACCGCCGTATTCAGCGAGGAATCCGGACTGACCGCGGCAAACTTTTGAGGATTCAACGGAAGCACATCCTGGAACCGCTGCACGCCGTAAACAAAAAGCAGCCCGATGAAGTTAAACAAAAGCATTGCGATGGCGTATTGCTTCCAGTTCATCTCCTTTTCCGGATTGATTCCGCAAATGCGATAGAGCATGCCTTCAATTCGGTTGAGTTTGCGTTGCGGTTGGCCGGCGTTCCCATCAAAGATTCGGGCCATGTAAAACCCGAGTGGAATTGCCGCGCCCGTCAGGGCGATCACATAAAACGCGAGTTGTGTCATTCCATGAAGCGTCATTAGAAGAGCTCCGGCTTAAGCAAGGCAATCAACAGATACGCTGCGAGCAGCACAGTGACGACGCCGCAGATAAGATAAATCATGGCGAGACTCCTTAGCGCAGCCGTTCCAATGCAGCGAGCGCCGCAAACGTAGCGGCGAAAAACACCGCGATGAAAATCAGAATCGCACAATCCATATCGTCTCCTCAATTTCTTCGGAATTTCACAACGCAAAGGGAATGTCGCTTTCGCCGAATTCCCAAAGTTCAAAAGAGCGCCGGAGATTCAGTTCGGCGGCGTATAAATCGCGGTCGCCAAGAAGTGCGCGCTGATAAAGGAGCCTGGCTTTCGCGTGGTCACCCATCGCTTCATGAGTCAACCCTCTGAGATTGAGTGCTTCTGGTGATTGCAAATCCAGGAGCAGCGTTTGAGCGATCACCGCATTTCCTGCGCGAAGAGCATTTCGCGCCGCAGCAATTCGTTCTAGCTCCTGTGCGGACGTGCCGTCTCTACGAGCGGGCTGCATGTCCCAGAGATCACGAATGACCGAGAGTGTTTCATGTCTCGTAGTCGTGTGTTTGGGGATAGCAATGGCTTCGATTTCCATGGACTCTTGCTCCAGAAGTTGTGCGCAATCCTTCTGCAAGAATCCTACGATTTCGCCGCGTCAGATTGCCATTAAGGATGATTCCATTGGCGTTAAATGATCGTTAAATATCGATCTGAACAGAGGGCGTTGTTAAGAAGTTGTTAAACATCGCACTAACGGCGTTAAAACGTTGTTATGAAGGATTCTATCTTGCGCCGTTCCATTTATTCTCAATGTGAGTGATCGCCGAGTCCCGCTCGTGTCGCGAGCTGGAACGGGGGAACCAGGCAGTATGGGGTGCATCCTGCGCCGCAGCGCAGGAGGGGAACCTGAAGTCCCTAACCCGTCAGCTAACCTCGTAGGCATTTTCAGGGCGTTCAGCAATCGTTCACGCCCCCAAGTTCATCGTTCGGATAAACATCAGGCTTCAACTACCCGAACTCTGTAAGCACGGATGACTTCCGCTCAACAAAGAGCGTCTGGTCTGCCATGCCGGAGTATTTTCGTGCATCATTCTGAACGACCGAGAGAATTGCGCTGGTATCACGCGGCAGGGATGTTGTTCGGTGACTGGGGTACGTCGCGTCTTTACGTTTTGGGCGCCGCATTCGTCATGTCGGGCCATGCCTCGTTCTGGTATGTCGCCGCGATGTGTACGCTCGTGACGCTCGTCGGTTTCTCGTACACCATCATTTGCGCGCACTTCCCCGATGGCGGCGGCGTTTACTCTGCAGCAAAACAACGTTCCCGCAGCCTTGCGGTGGTTGGCGCACTTTTGCTGATCGCTGATTACATCATCACCGCGGCACTGAGTGCGTACGTCGGCTTTCGCTACATGTTGCCCAACAGCGTCGATTCCAGCGTGGCATTGTACCTGGCGGTCGCGTCAATTTTGCTGATTGGTGGGCTGAACTCGTTTGGTTTGCGTCGAGTCGGAACCATCGCGTTGGTTGTCGCTGTCTTTTCCGCGCTCCTTTATCTGATCATCGGCGTATCTTGTCTTCCTATTTTGGGCGCAGCACAAATTCATGCGCCAAGAGAATCCCCAGGTTTGCAATGGAGCCATTTTGTAAACGTGATCCTGGCACTCTCTGGCGTCGAGGCGATCGCGAACATGACTGGCGTCATGGCCGAGCCTGTTGCAAAAAATGCACGCAAGGCCATTCTGGTCGTCTTATTAGAAGTTGTCGTCTTGAACCTGGTCATGGCGTACGCCATGAACGCGCTTCCAGAAATGCTTCATCTCGATATTGCGGCCCAGAATCACCCTGCACTGCAAGCTGGAGAACACGGAAATGCACCGTTATTGGATCAGAGCGGCAAGGCTATCCCTGAGGAGATGACCAAGGATCTTGGCGATCACATGGTCAAAATCCTTGCCACGCACTTTCTGGGCTCTTGGTTTGCCGGATTATCGTCAATCGTGTTTGGACTGCTGCTTCTTTCGGCAGCCAACACTGCTATCGGGGATATGGTCAGCATCCAATATTTAATGTCACGCGACAAAGAACTGCCGGGTGCATTTTCGGGCCTAAATAAATTTGGCATGCCATGGCTTGGCTTGGTTACCGCCACGGTTGTGCCGGCGGTGGTCCTGCTGATCGTTCAAGACAACACCACCACGCTGGAGGCCCTATATGCCATCGGCGTCGTTGGCGCTATTGGCATCAATTTGATGGCTTGCGGCACCAATAGCAGCCTGGGATTGAAACGCTGGGAGCAAGTCACGCTGCTCAGTGTTGGCGTACTGATCTGCGCCATCGAGCTGACCATTGCGTATGAAAAACCAATCGCGGTGCTGTTTGCCGGTGTGATTCTGAGCATCGGCCTTTCTGGGCGATACTTAGCAAAGCGAGCCATTGCACGCGCGCCAGAAATTGTTGCGGCCGCCAAAGTGGTCACGGAAAGCGCCATTCGAGCTGCAATTCCGTTAACGATGAAGCGATTGCTGATGCCGACTCGCGGCAATCCGAAACTCATGAAGTTCGCCATCGAATACGCGAAGGACAAGAAAGCCGCGTTGTATGTACTCTTTGTACGCGAGGTTGCGTTGAACTTTCGTGAGCGCGGCGGCTCATTGGGAACAGAAACAACGACGCTCGCCAAGGATCAGGAAGCGAGAGACATCTTTGCGCGGGCTCAAAAACTCTGCGACGATGCAGGTGTGCTCATGGTCCCCCTATACGTCGTTCACGATTCGCCGGCCGAAATCATTCTCGATAATGCCGCGATGCTCGGGGCCGATGCGGTATTGATGGGCGTTTCTCAGCGAGGTGCGCTATGGAAAACCTTGCGAGGCGATGTGCTTCAAGAAGTGATCGAATATCTGCCGGAGAGTATTCCACTTCTGATACATGCCTAAGACTCTGACAAGCGGTGATCTAAATTTCGAAAAGAAAGTGGTCAGCGGAATCTTCCGATGGCCGTGTTAGAGCAAGCTTCACGATACTGTGTGGAGAACGGTTGCCGTCATCGTCGCCAGTGATTGAGCAGCTATGAAAGACGATAGGGTATTGCGCATCCACGAGAGTTCGTTCCGCATCGACAACGCATTCGGCGTTGATGCGTCAGTTAGTTAGCGACAATAGGCACCAAATTGCCCAGATTGCCTTCTTTCCAGACGTGGACGGCTCCCGCAGTGTTTGGTCCGAAGCGTTTCAATTTAGCGACTGTCAAGCTCGCTAAGTTCTATGCTCTTTTCTGCACCCTTTAATGTGCGTATGTGCAATTGAACTAATGTAATCTTCGTCCATCGAAGAAAGGATTCTCATGCGCTTATGTTTCCACTTCGCAATTGCAATCGGCTTAGCTATCTGTGCTTGGGGATTTAACACTTATGCCGAGGACAGTTCGAAAAAATATCCACTTTGGGACAGCAAAGAATCCATCGCCGATTATGCGAAAAAGACAGGACTGGACGTTTCAAAAGCTCTCGACATCGGCGACGGCGTAAAATTGGAATTCGTTCTTGTTCCGTCGGGAACGTTCACGATGGGCGGCCCGGCAGGGGAATCCAAGCGTCCTGGCGACGCCGAGGTCGAAAAACCGCGCAAGGTCACGATCACGCAGCCATTCTATCTTGCCAAATTCGAGCTGTCGCAGGCGCAGTACGAAAAGGTATGTGGCAGTAATCCTAGCTCGAAGAAAGATGTGGCGATGCCAGTCAGCGAGGTGACGTGGGATGACGCAACCGCGTTTTGCAAGAAAGCGTCAGAATTGCTGAAATGTACGATTGAACTTCCAACCGAAGCGCAGTGGGAATACGCCTGCCGCGCGGGAACGCAGACCGTTTTTTACACCGGAAACGACGACGCGGCGCTCGACAAGGCCGGCTGGTACAGCGTCAACAGCGGCGGGCGCGTTCATGTGGGTGGTGAAAAAACGCCGAACGCATTTGGGCTCTATGACATGCTCGGAAATGTTCGCGAACTGTGCAGCGATTATTTTGAGCCATACAACGAGAAAGACGCCACTGATCCGCGCGGGCCCGACAATGGTGAAAAGCACATTTCGCGCGGTGGCGCTTACCCGGCAGTGATGTCTGCGATCTGTCGCTGCGCTCACGAACGCCCGAACCGCTGACGCGCAAAAATGCGATTATCGGAATTCGGCCGCTCCTGCGGATTGCAGCAGTCGCGGCGAACGAACCGGTGGCGAAGCCGGCAGGCGTCGTAGTCGTTCGGTCCGCAAAGAGCGGCGCCTGGACCGATCCGCAAACATGGGAAGACGGAAAGCTCCCGGCAGCCGGAGATTCGGTTCTGGTCCGCGAGGGCCACGAGATTGTTTACGACCGCAATTCCAATCAGGCCATACGCGCGTTGTTCATCGCGGGCCATCTAGGCTTCGCGACAGATCGAGACACGCGTTTGGATGTGGGCATTATCTCGGTGCAAAACGGCGAGGACTCCACGGAGCACGGTTTTTCGTGCAAAGGGCCGTCGCCCACCAGCAATACGAACAAGTCGATGGCGGTATTCGAAGTCGGCAGCGCCGAGGCGCCCGTGGATCCCAGATTTCATGCGCTGATTCGCCTCGTCTATTTCGAGGGCATGGACCCGCAGTCGGCTCCATCAATCGTCTGCTGCGGCGGGCGCATGGAATTTCACGGCGCACCACTAAGTCGCACTTGGCTGAAGTTGGGCGAGGATGCAAATTCCGCCAGCGCGCGCGGCATGAAAAATTGGACGGCGGCATACTTCTCCTTGTCGACGCCAAGGGCGCGGAACGCCGGTGTACAGAAGATCAATTAACGAACTTATTTGCCTGCCGAGCCATACGGGCCGATCGACTTGTAGATGGCGGCGTAGCCGTTATCGATCCATGCCTCGAGGCTTGCTCCATTACCGTGCTTCTCATACAATTCAAAAAAACGTTCGGCGGCGTCATTTTTGCTGCTGCGGAAATGTCCATTGCGCCAGCTAAGTTGAACCGCCACTGCTTCATGCACACTTTTCTGATCGATGACGATTTCATATAACGCCGCGGCAAGCCCGGTCCGGTCGCAACCATTGCGGCAATGAAGCACGAGTGGGCGCGGGCTTGTTTTAAAACACCGTATCATCTCATGCAGTACTTCTGACCGGGGCAGACGGACGGGATCGATTTTGAAGTCGACATGCGCGACCTGATTGTCCTCGCATAATTTCAGTTCGTTTTCGTACCAGGTTTCCTTACATGCTCCGCGAAGATTGACGACGCTGCCGATCTTCAATTTTCGAATATGCTCCTGCAAACTTTCAGTGGTCATTTGGCCGCTGCGATAGCAATTGCCGGCACTAACTTCTCGAAAGTTTTCGCCCAGTACGCCGATGTAAGCCGCCATTGCCAGGCCTGCAATAAGCAAAGCAACCGATACGGCGCTGATGATCCAGATTTTGCGGCTGCGTGGCGATCCTGCATTGCTCAAATTAGATATTCCTTCGTCACGCAGGCGTTGAATTTTTCAGTGCACCGGACGATCGGCAGATCACAGTAAAAAGGACTGGGGTTGCGATCAGGGAGAGCAAAACGGAAATGCAAAGAGCGCCGATTACTGCTATGGCAAGCGGCTTCAACATATCGGCGCCGGAACCAATTCCATACGCGAGTGGCAGCATTCCGAGTGCCGCGGCCAATGACGTCATCAGCACCGGACGCAGGCGGCGCTGTCCCGATCTGATGAGCGATTCGTCGAGGCTCAAGCCTTCTGCGCGCAGTTGCTCGACGCAATCCAGCATTAAGATGCCGTTCTTGGCGACGATCCCAACGCCGATGATCGCTCCAAGGAACGAAATAATGTTCAACGTTGTTCCCGTGATCCAAAGCGCAGCAATTGAGCCCGAAAGCGCCAGGAGTGCGCCGAAGACGATGGAAACCGGCTCCGTAAACGACCGGAATTCGAGCAGCAGCACTGTGAACACGAGAATGACGGCAACGATCAGAACTATTATCAGGTTTTGAAACGATTCCTGCTGTTGCTGGTACAATCCGCCGTATTCGATGGAACCTGCAGCGAGCGAATCATCCTGGCTTAGCTTGGTGCGGATTTCGTCCATCGCGCTCCCGAGGTCTCTGCCTTCGAGCCGCGCCGTAATCGAAACATTCTGGCGCAGATCGTCGCGATGCAATTCCAACTCGCCCGTGACTTCGCTCACGTCTGCGACCTGTGAAAGCATAACGGTCGTGCCCGCGGCAGATCGAAGCGGAAGTTCGCGCAGTGCAGCCACGTCACGCAGTTGTTTGGGGTCCATGGTCAAACGAACGGCAATGACTCTGTCTTTCTGCAAGACCGACGACGACGATTCTCCGAGCAGAGCAATGTTCACGGACTTAGCGATATCATCGGTCGACAACCCGAAACGTTGCGCGTCGGCGCTGCGCACGTGGAGGCTGATGGACGGTCCGGCCACGATCAAGCCGTCTTTCTCGTCCACAATTCCATCTACTTTTCGAATCATTTCTTTGATGGCCGGAGCTTTCTTTTTCAGAAATGCCATGTCCGGCGAGAACAGTTTAATTTCCACAGGCTCGGGAGACGATGTCAGGTCGCCGATGAGGTCCGCGAGAATTCCGGGGAATTCCCACTCAATGTGTGGCTGCGTGACCGTAAGTTGCTTTCGCAAGTCGGCAATCACTTCCTTTGTTTTGCGAATACGACTTGGTTTCAATTTGATTAGAAAATCGCCGGTGTTTGGCTCCACGAGCGCAAAGCCCAGCGCCGCTCCCGTGCGCCTCGAATAACTTTCGATCTCCGGCGTATTACGAAGGATCTCCTCCACCTGCATGAGCGCGCGATTGGTTTCAGTCAGGCTCGTGCCGGCTGGCGCAACGTAATCGATGACGAACCCGCCTTCGTCCATTTCAGGTAAGAAGTCACTCTCTAATCGCCAATAGAGTGCCATGCTCCCCAGGACCACCAATCCACAAAGTCCACCCACGATCGAAACGTCTTTCAAGGCAGCCCTGAGCGTCCATTCATAGGCGCGCAGTACGCCGCGAAAGAGGAATCCATGGCTGGCTTCGTGGCTCGCGCTTTCAATACCGGGATTTGATACTTTGAGAATCAGCGTCGCCAGCGCCGGAGTCAGGGTGATCGCCAGAACCAACGACGCCAGAAGTGAAACCGCCATGGCGATAGCCAGCGCTCGAAAAAAAACACCGGGGACGCCGTCCAGAAAAGCTAATGGAATGAAAACGACCACCGGAGTCAGCGTCGATCCCAATAACGGCATGAAGATTTCGCGCGACGCTTCCTGAATGGCTTCCAGGCGCGGCCGGCCCGACGCCATTTTTGCATAAATCGCTTCGATTACGACGATGGCATCGTCAATGACGAGTCCGATCGCGGCCGCGATTCCGCCAAGCGTCATAAGATTGAACGACATTCCCGCGAGGCTCATTGCGATCAGAGTCACTAGAACGGTCACCGGGATGACAACCGCGGCCACCAATGTCGTTCCCCAGTTTTTCAAAAACAGAAAGAGAATCGCAACCGAAAGGATCAGGCCGAAAATGATCGCTTCCCAGACGCTTTGCACCGAGGCTCTCACCAAAAGCGATTGGTCGTAAAAAAAGGCGAGCTTCATGCCCGGCGGTAGATCGTGGCGCAAAGCTTTTAGCTCTTCTTTCATGCGATCGGCGATGGCGAGCGTCCCGCCGTCGGGCTGGCTGCGAATATTGAGCAGCACCGCATTTTCCCCGGCTGCAGTGACGATGGTATTCACCGGTTCCTGCCCAATTTCGACGCGCGCGAAGTCTTTGACTCGAATGGGATGGCCGTCGTCCGTCGCGCCGATCGAAAGCGTTTCGATGTCTTGAATGTTCTGAACGCGACCATCGACCAGTGTAAGATACAGAGAATGCTGCTCTTCATGAAGGCCTGCGGATGCAACCAGATTGGTCTTCGATAAAGCGTCACTGATTTGCGGCAGGCTCAGGTGCAGCGCTTGCAAACGTATGCGGTCTACAATCAGGTGGAACTCCGGCGTGCGCCCTCCAACAATATCAACGCGGGCAATGCCGGGAATTCTCAAGAAGCGGGGTTTGATCGAATAGCGCGCGGTCTCCCACAATTCGGTGATGCTTCTCGTTTTGCTGGTGAGACTGATGCCGATAATTGGAAACGCGGAGAATGTCAGACGGTGGACATTGGTGGTCGCGGTCGACGGCAGTGTGCTGCGGATTTGAGACAACCGGCTCAACACAAACAATTCGGCGCGGACCATATCCTCATTCCACTTGAAAAATACGTCAACAGTTCCAGAGCCGCGTCCGGTTGACGACCGCACGCTCGTGACGCCCGGAATATCTTTCATGGCCTCTTCGATGGGGCGCGTAATCGTCGCCATCATCTCGTCACCGGGCATGACGCCATTGTCAATTTCGATGACGACGCGCGGAAAGTTAGTTTGCGGAAATACCGACGAGGGCATGTGCAGTGCTGAATAGACGCCGGCCAGACATAATCCAAGGACAATGAAGAAGATGCCCTTGGTGTGGCGAACAGCAAAGCTGGCCAGGGACGGAGCGCCTTTCATTACTTCTTCCCCCGGACGGCGGCGTCATCCTGGAGAATTTTTACCTTGGTTTCTTCGGGCAGCCCATAAGCGCCGGCGGACACAACCGTATCGCCTTCCTTCACGTCTTTGCTTTCGATTTCCACAAGCCCGTTTTCATGCAGACCCGGCGTCACGTTGGCGAGCGACGACTTGCTGTTCTCGACGACAGCAACAACCGGAATCCCAACCTTGTCATTGAAGACGCATTCCTCGGGAACCACGAGACAATTGATACGCTCCTGCACAGTCACTTTCATGCGCACGGACTGACTTGGAATTAAATGGGCGTCCGGCGGCAGCGTGGCGCGCAAGGCTATCGTGTCCGTCTTCGGCTCGATCTGCAGGCCGATCGATACAACTGAAGTTCTGATATGGCTTTTTTTTTCGCCGTCTTTGTTCAGTTGCGCAGCGTCCACTGCGGGTTGAACTTCGACCCCTTGCCCTGCCTTCAACTCGCCCATTTCGGAAGCAGGAATCGCGCCCAATACTTCGAGTCTTTTCAGATCCACAAGCTCAGCCAGAACCGTCGTCGTATCGATGGGTTCGCCGGGATTGATGTTTACTTTTAATATCTTTCCAGACATGGGGGCCTTGATGGTCAGCAGTGATTGTTGCAGGCGGACAGCGGCAAGCGCTTTCTCGGCTTCGGCAACTTTGGCGATCGCTTCGGCGATTTCTTCTGGAGCGGGAGAATTCTCCAACAGCGTCAATTGTTTCTCGGCGGAGGATAAATCCTGCCGGGCCGAGGCGAGTTGAAGCGCGGATTCTTCGAGTTGCTTGCCGGCAGCCAGTTGTTCTTTGGCGAGTGCGATCTGGCGCTGATCCGATTTTTCAGCAAAGGCGACGGCGTGCCTGGCTTTTTCCACGGCGATCCGTGCCACGGCGAGTTGTTCCGGTCGCGTGCTGGCTTTAGTTTTAGCCAACGTGGCTTGCGCTGAAGCGAGCGCGGCTTCCGCTTTGCTCTCTTCGCTGCGCGCAACGCGATCGTCGAGTTTAAACAGCACTGAGTTCTTTTCGACCTGTTGGCCTTCAATGCAGAGCACCTCGGCGACAACGCCCGCCAGCGGCGACGCAATTCGCGCACTGGCCGCATCCTTCCCTTCCCTGCGAAGTTCCGGCACCACGACTCCCAGGCATTCGACATAACGGTGCAACGTGGCGCGCTCGACTTTCGCCACATGAACGGGAACTTCAGTCACCGGTTCTGCTTCTTCTTCCTCTTTATGCTCCGGCTTCACCCACTCCGAGTGAAATAAGACAACCCAGGCTCCGCCGGCAAAAGCGCCAAGCAGAACGATCTTTAAAATCAGTCGCAACGCTTTCATGGTTTGAGCTCTTGGGGTTGAATGTCTTGCAGGCGGCGGCCGAGCGCAGTTTCGAGCGACTCAAGAGCCTGGCGATACTCGATGAGCATGTCCAAGTACGTTCGCTTCACTTCGATGTGCATGGATTGCGCGGTGATCAGTTCATATCCAGAAACGTCGCCGGCCTTGTAAGATTTTTCGGTCAGACGGATGCTTTCCTGCGCTTTGGGCAGCAAGTCAGCCTCCTGCGAAATCAAGCGTTGCTCGATGCTCTCGACCTGTTCGGCGGAGTCCGCAACCACCGCCTGTGTGTCATGAAGTTTGGAAACGTACTCCGCACGTGCCACATCTCGAGCCGCGAGTTTTTCCATCACTTCGCCCTGATTGTGATTGAAAAGAGGCAGATCTACCGTGGCGACAAATCCCATCAACGAGGACCAGATATGCCCGTCGAAGTCAAACGTGCCGGACGGGCCCAGTTTCAGTCCCGGATATTGTCGCGCCACGGCCGCGCGCAATTCGCCTTCGCTCACGCTGTACCGCCATTGGGCCGCTTTAAGCGTGGCTGAATTCGTAACCGACGACATCAGGTCGGGAATTTTCCAGCCGCGCGGGCTGCGGGCGAGCGGGTTTTCTTTGATGCGCAATTTCAGGTTGGCATCGTAAGGCAGGCCGATGGCTTTTTTCAGAGAGCGGTCGGAAGCTGCGGACTCGGACTTCAGCTTTAGAGATTCAGCCTTCAATTTTGCGTTTTGAAGATCGGCCAGGTTTTGGTCAAGGGCCGTTGCCGTTCCCAGGCGAAGCCGCGCCTGAATTCCTTCGAGCAACTGGCCGGAAAGAACCAATTCCTCCTGATTGAGCCGCAGTTTTTCCTCTGCCGACACTTTATTCCAATAGGCGGTTCGAGCTTCGCTGACCGTTTTCCATTCCTCGGCAAGAATCTCGAAATGCACGGCCTCGGCGTTTGCCTTCTTTGCTTCTTTTTCAGCGGAACGCTCCTGCCAGCGCAGGATCTCGAACGTAAAGCTGGCTTCGAGACTCTTGTTACCCGTGGGTTTCTGACTCACAAGAAGCGATTTGGTGTCCAAGGATGGATTTGGATAGAGCCCGGCATTGACAAGCTGGCCTGCTGCGACGCCTTTTTCCAGGCGCTTGGCCTTCAGCGCGGGATTCAAAATCAAGGCAGCCAAACCGACTTCGTCGGGTCCCAGTCCACTGGACATATCCGGAGGATTCTCCGCCGTTCCAGAAGCGCTCGATTCCATTGCAAGATCGTTCAGAGATACTTGCTGCAACCGCTGCTGCACTGCGACAGGGTCCAAAGGCGCGGGCTTGTAATGTGCGCAGCCCGCACAACCCAACAACGCAATGGCGACCAAACCCAACGAATTCGTTCGCCGCGGAAGTTTTCTGATGTTGTCCATGGATCAGGAGATCAGCTATTTCAACTTTTCCGCGAGAGCGAGTTTCGCGAGGAAATCATTGAGAGCGGCGGCCGCCTTCTCAGCGCTCGGGCCGTCTTTCGCCGCTTTGCACGCATCAATGGCAGCGTCCATCTGCTTGTCGATGGTGTTCCAAAGCTTACGGTCGGCCGCCTTCAGATCCTTTGTGCCGTCGTCAAATTTGCCTTCGAGTTCCAACGTTTTCTTGTGAGCGCCGAAGTAGTCCTTAGCTTTAACCAGCTTGAGCGCTTCCTCAGCGATGCCCTTGAAAGCAGACATGTCATATTTTGGCGCGCCCTCTTTTGCGCCTTCGGCGGCATAGGTCGTGCCCGCCAGAGCCAGAACGACAGCGGCCAGCATTGCATTTCGTAAGTGCTTCATGAATGATCCTCCTCAAATTTCATTCTCTCCAGTCGCGTCACTGGAGTTTCCAAGTGGATTGCAAACGTCAGGACAAAGTACTGATACGGCTGCAAATTGGGAGAAGCATTAATGAATATTAGGAGCGTCTAATCTCCGCCTGATTCACGTCATTCAACAATGAACGGTAATGAACTTTCAATATACAGTTACTCGCACGAGGCTTTCATCTTCACCATTCAGGCACAGATGAATTATTAAGACCTCTTAAGATTGCTTGAATCGATAAACAAACTCAGTCCCGCTCTTTCCGTCCGCTCGCGCTCGACAAAACAAATCTCCACCGCACGCTCGAATCGCCGACCGTGCCACGGTCAAACCCAAACCAAATCCGCCGGCACTGTCGCCAATTGAGCGTGCTTGATCCAGTCGCATTAATGGATCAAAAACGCGCTCCCTGTCCGGTTCAGGTATTCCGGGGCCCTGATCTGCAATAACTGTTTGGACAACACCTTCATTCACGGAAGTTTCAATTACCGGAAGAGCGCCAGGTGCGTAGCGCGCTGCGTTTTCCAATACATTGCGAAATCCGCAAATGAGCAATTCTTCATTTCCTTTAATCAAAGCGTCGTTGGCCACATTGACGTTATTCACAGCGACGTTTGCCGCCCTTTGAGCTTTCGCAAGCACATTGTTTAGTGAGACTGGCTCGAGCGTTTCCACAGATTGCTGGTACTTTGTAAGCTGCAGCAGCTGTTCGATCAGTCGTTGCATTCGCACGACATCCTCGAGCGACTGAGTCAGAGTGGATTGATACTCCTCAAGACCACGCTCCTTACGCAGCGTGACTTCAATGCTGGTGCGAAGTTGCGCCACCGGAGTTCGCAACTCGTGC
>JADMIO012785012.1_pt1 | contig 13675 bp, 9 predicted proteins | sample 8958161 | NCBI WGS metagenome assembly JADMIO01 (sample SAMN16585339, study PRJNA669376) | soil metagenome | isolation source: Crop rotation soil | place: USA: Cullars Rotation, Alabama | collected 2011 | reverse complement strand
CGCCGGCGGCCGTGGCCTCCACCGTCACCGCCTCGATCACCAGCGCGCGCTCGGGCATCAGGAAGGCGAAGCGGCGGCGGTAGGCGGCTTCGAACTCGTTGCGCAGCGCGTCCAGCGCCTCGTCCTGCGGCAGCGCCATGGGCAGCGTGCAGGCCAGCGCGGTGTCGGTGCCTTCGTAGCGCAGCTGCACGCGATGGATGGCGCCGAGCCCGGCGCCGGTCGCGCCCTGGGCATGCAGCTCGGTGAGTGCCTCGTCGGCCAGCGCGAGGGCCGTGCTCCGGGCTGCGCCGAGCCCGTCGGCATCGAGCCGGCACTCCAGCGCCCGCTCGCGCATCGCCAGCTGATCCGCCAGCCCCATGCCGAAGGCCGACAGCACGCCGGCGAAGGGATGCAGGTAGACCCGTTCCATGCCCAGCGCATCGGCCACCAGGCAGGCGTGCTGGCCACCCGCGCCGCCGAAGCATTGCAGCGTGTACTGCGTCACGTCATAGCCGCGCGCCACGGAGATGCGCTTGACCGCATTGGCCATGCTGGCGACCGCGATGCGCAGCGCGCCGCTGGCGACCTCCTCCGCGCTCAGCTCGCGCCCGGTGGCTTCGCTCATGCGTCGCGCCATGGCGGCGAAGCCGCGCCGTGCCGCTTCGAGGTCCAGGGGCTCGTCGGCGCCGGGACCGAAGACCTTCGGAAAATGCGCCGGCTGGATCTTGCCGAGCAGCAGGTTGGCATCGGTGGTGGTCAGGGGCCCGCCGCGCCGGTAGCTCGCCGGGCCGGGATGGGCGCCCGCCGATTCGGGCCCGACGCGCAGCCGCGCACCGTCGAAGGCGATCACCGAGCCGCCGCCCGCCGCCACCGTGTGGATGCTCATCATCGGCGCGCGCATGCGCACGCCGGCCACGTGGGTCTCGAAGGAGCGCTCGAACTCCCCGGCGTAGTGGGACACATCGGTCGAGGTGCCGCCCATGTCGAAGCCGATCACGCGCGGATGGCCGGCCTCCAGCGCGGTGCGCACCATGCCGACGATGCCGCCGGCCGGCCCGGACAAGATCGCATCCTTGCCCTGGAAGCGCTGCGCCTGCGTGAGCCCGCCCGAGCTCTGCATGAAGAACAGCGGCACGCCCGGCATCTGCTGCGCCACCTGGTCCACGTAGCGCCGCAGGATCGGGCTCAGGTAGGCGTCGACCACTGTCGTGTCGCCGCGCGGCACCAGCTTCATCAGCGGGCTGGTCTTGTGCGAGACCGACACCTGCGTGAAGCCCGCCTCGCAGGCGATGCGCTCGGCCGCCAGCTCGTGCGCCCGGTGCTGCCAGCCGTGCATGAAGACGATGGCGCAGGCGCGCAGGCCGGCATCGAATGCCTGCTGCAGCGCGGCGCGCAGGCCGGGCTCGTCGAGCGCCCGGACCACCTCGCCATCGGCCGCCACCCGCTCGTCGGCCTCGATCACGCGCTCGTAGAGCAGCTCGGGCAGCACGATGCGGCGATCGAACAGCCGCGGCCGGGCCTGGGTGGCGATGCGCAGCGCATCGCGAAAGCCGCCGGTGGTGACGAGCACGGTGCGCTCGCCCTTGCGCTCCAGCAGCGCGTTGGTGGCCACCGTGGTGCCCATCTTCACGCATTCGACGCGCTCGGGCGTGACCTGCTCGCCCGCCGCCAGGCCCAGCAGCCGGCGGATGCCCTCGACCGCCGCGTCGCGGTACTGCTCGGGGTTCTCCGACAGCAGCTTGAGGGTGTGCAGGCGGCCCTCGGGGTCGCGCCCGACCAGGTCGGTGAAAGTGCCGCCGCGGTCGATCCAGAACTGCCAGCGGGATGTGGTGAAGGGATTGCTTGTCATGGGGTGGTCGAAAGAAAAAATGCGGGGACAGAGCGCAGAAGACGCGAAGAAGCGCAAAGGACTTTCCTTCTGCGTCCTTTGCGAAACCTTTGCGCCCTCTGCGTTCGGCTGTCCGTATTGCGGAAGTTCGCTTCAGTTCTGGTGCAGGTCGCGCCCCCGCGTCTCGGGCAGGCACAGCGCGACCACGACCACGAGCGCGTAGGCCACTGCCGCGCACACGCCGATCGAGGTGCCCAGCGACAGCTGCATCCGGTCGCTCAGCACGCCCACGAGGGCCGGGAAGGTGGCGCCGATGCCGCGCCCGAAGTTGTAGCAAAAGCCCTGCCCAGATCCGCGCAGCTCGTTGGGGAACAGCTCGGCGAGGAAGGCGCCCGCGCCGCTGAAGATGCCCGACATGAAGAAGCCCAGCGGGAAGCCCAGCACCAGCATCAGCCCGTCGGTGATCGGCAGCAGCGTGTAGGCATACACCAGCGTGCCCGCGCCGATCGCGAACAGGATGAAGGCCAGCCGGCGCCCCAGGCGGTCGGACAGGTAGGCGCCGCAGAGATAGCCGATGAAGGCGCCGACGATGAACATGAACTGGTAGCCGCCCGAGCCGAGCACCGTGAGATGACGCTCGTTCTTCAGGAAGGTCGGCAGCCACACGCCGATGGCGTAGTAGCCGCCCTGCATGCCGGTGAACAGCAGGCTCGCCAGCACCGTGGTGCCCAGGATGCCCGGCTTGAAGATCGCGAGGAAGTTGCCGCTGCGCTCGCCGCGGGCGACGGCGGCGCGGGTCTGCACGTAGATCTCCGGCTCGCGGATCGAGCGGCGGATGAAGACGATCAGCACCGCCGGCAGCAGGCCCAGCAGGAACATGGCGCGCCACGAGAGCTCCGGCGGCAGGAAGGAGAACAGCGCCATCGACACCAGCACGGCCGCGCCCCAGCCGATGGCCCAGCTGCTCTGCACCAGGCCGACCGCCTTGCCGCGGTAGGCCGGGCGGATCATCTCGGCGATCAGCACCGAGCCCACTGCCCATTCCCCGCCGAAGCCCAGGCCCTGCAGCGTGCGTGCGATGAGCAACTCCTGGGGCGAACGCGCCAGTCCGCAGGCAAAGGTGAAGAGGGCGAACACCAGGATGGTGAGCTGCAGGATGCGCACGCGGCCGAAGCGGTCCGCCAGGATGCCGGCCAGCCAGCCGCCCAGCGCCGATGCCACCAGCGTGGCGGTGCCGATGAAGCCGACCTCGGTCTTGCTCATGTGCCAGAGCGAAAGCAGGATGGGCGTGACCAGCGGCAGCGTGTAGTAGTCGAAGGCGTCGACGGCGTAGCCGCTGAAGGATGCGACCAGCGTGCGCTTCTCGTTGCGGTCGAGCGTCGTCAGCCAGCTGCCGCCGGTCGGCAGGTCGGCGCCGGGGTGAACGGGTTCTGCGGTGTTCATGCGCTTGTCTCCTTTGGTTCGAATCTAGAAGCAGGCCAGGCGGTGATGCGGCAGGTCGGTGACCAGCATCGCGCCCGGCGCGTGGGTGATGGCGAAGGGCAGCCGCGCCTCGGCCAGCGCGGCCTGGGGCGTGACGCCGCAGGCCCAGAACACCGGCAGCTCGTCGGGCATCAGGTCCACCGGGTCGCCGTAGTCGGGATGCGCGATCGAGCGGATGCCGATCAGGGCCGGATCGCCCAGGTGGACCGGCGCGCCGTGCACCGACGGAAAGCGCGAGGTGATCTGGACCGCGCGGATGGCATCGGCGGCGCGCAGCGGACGCATCGAGCACACCATCGGCCCGCGGAAGGGGCCGGCCGGCACGGTGGCCCTGCTCGTGCGGTACATCGCGACGTTGCGTTGCTGCACGACATGGCGCAACTCGATGCCCTCGGCCATCAGCGCATGCTCGAAGGTGAAGGAGCAGCCGATGACGAAGCTCACCAGGTCCTCGCGCCACAGCGCGCGCACGTCGCCCGGCTCGTCGACCAGCTCGCCGTCGCGCCACACGCGGTAGCGCGGCAGGTCGCTGCGGATGTCGATGTCCTCGCCCAGCATCGGCAGCGCCGGATCGCCGGGCTCGGACACGCCCAGCAGCGGACAGGGCTTGGGATTGGCCTGGCAGTAGCGCAGGAAGTCCGCGGCGTGGGACTTCGGCAGGATGACCAGGTTGCCCTGGACATGCGCGCTCGCCAGGCCGCTGGTGTGCGATTGCAGGGTCCCGCTGCGGGCGGCGAGGCGCACGTCGCGCGCGCTGCTCGCTGCGTCGGCGGTACGGAAGGGGGCTTGAAGCGTCGACATGAAGGCGTCCGTGAGGTGATGGAGCGGATTGTGGGAATCCGCCCTCACGAATGCCAACGCAAAGTTTCTCGCTCAGCTCATCGATTTTTTCGATGAGCCGGAACCGTGCGAGGCATGCACCACGGCGGAGCCGAGCGCCGCCTCGAGCAGCGGCGAGGAGGGATCGTCCCGGTAGCTCGCGTAGATGGGCAGCGGCTCCAGCGTGTCCTCGCAGGGCAGTACCCGCAGCGGCAGGCGCCGCGCCAGCGGCTCGACCACCGCGCGCGGCAGGGTCGCGACGCCGAAGCCGGCCTCCACCAGCTGCGCCATCGCCGAGATCGAGGAGATGGCATGCACGCGCGGCGCGGGACTGCCCGCCTCGCGGAACAGCGCCAGCAGCGCGACGTGCGGCTGCGAGCCGCGCTGGAAGGTGAGCAGGTCCAGCGCGAGCAGGTCGTGCATCCTGTAGCGCCGCCGCAGGTGCAGCTCGCGGTGGCCGACGAAGCACATCGGCATCGGCGGCACGGCGCGCGTGCGCACCCCGTCGCCGGCGGCCGGCAACGCGGCGAAGACCAGGTCCTGCTTGCCGCGCTGGAGCTGGTCCACCAGCACCGGCGTGGTCTCGACCGTGAGCTCCAGCTCGAAATCGGGGTAGGTGGCCTGCATGTGCTTGAGCCAGCCGGTGAGCCAGCTGTGGACCACCGACTCGATGGCGCCGACGCGCAGCACCGTCGCGCGCACAGCGCCGGAGCCCATCTCGGCCTTGATGTGCATCTGCATTTCCAGCAGGCGCTGGGCGAAGGCATGGAAGCGCTGGCCGGCCACCGTGAGGCGGAACTGCTTGTCGCGCCGGTCGAGCAGCAGCACGCCCAGCTCGCGCTCGAGGGCTGCGATGCGGCTGGACAGGGCCGACTGGGTGAGATGCAGTTTCTCGGCCGCGCGCGTGACGCTCTTGAGGGCCACGGCCCAGTGGAAGGCTTCTACGAATCGAAGGTTCATGGGCGCTTCTGGGTTGCTGCGGAAAGCATTGCACCATGCCTTGCCCCCTCTTCCCCTGCGAGAGGGAGCAAGTGCGGGAGCGCGAGATAGACTGATCGCTCCAAGGAGACCCCATGAACATCGTCATCACCGGCGGCGCCGGTTTTCTGGGCGCACGCCTGGCACGCACGCTGCTCGCGCGAGGCAGCCTCGCACTGGCCGGCGCCGCGCCCCGGTCCATCGAACGCATCACCCTCGTCGACCGCGCCGCGCCCCCGGCCGATCTCGCGAGCGACCCGCGCATCGCGGCGGTCGTCGGCGATCTCGACGCCCAGCTGGAAGACGCCGGCACCCCCTGCTGGGCCGATGCCGACGCCGTCTTCCACCTCGCCGCGGCCGTCAGCGGCGAATGCGAGGCCGACTTCGACCTCGGCATGCGCAGCAACTTCGCCGCCACCCATGCCCTGCTCGAACGCCTGCGCGCCGCCGGCACCACACCCGTGCTGGCGTTCTCGAGTTCGCTCGCCGTCTTCGGCAATTCGCCCGAGCAGCCGCTGCCCGAGGTCATCGACGACAGCACGCTGCCCACGCCGCAGACCAGCTACGGCATCCAGAAGTTCATCGGCGAGCAGCTGGTGGCCGACTACACGCGCAAGGGCTTCATCCGCGGCCGCAGCGTGCGGCTGATGACGGTGAGCGTGCGCCCGGGCCGGCCCAACGGCGCGGCCTCGGGCTTCTTCAGCGGCATGATTCGCGAGCCGCTCGCGGGCGTCCGCGCGGCCTGCCCCGTGCCCGACGAGACCCCCGTCGCGCTGGCCTCGCCGGCGCGCACCATCGAAGGCATCCTCCGCGCCGCCGAGGCGAGCGATGCGCAATGGGGCCCGCGCACCGCGCTCAACCTGCCCTCGCTGAGCCTCACGGTGGGCGGCATGGCCGCGGCCCTGGAACGCGTGGCCGGCAAGGCCGCCACCGCCCTGCTCGACCGCACGCCCGATCCGGCGATCGAGCGCATCGTGAAGAGCTGGCCGGGCCGCATCGAGGCCCGTCGCGCGCGCGGCCTGGGCCTGCTGCCCGACGCCAGCTTCGAGGACGTGATCCGCGACTACGTCCGTGAAAATCCCGAGGCCGTGAAGCTGCCGACTCGCGCATAGCCATGACGCCCTGCGCCCCCTCGCGCCGCGATCGCAGCCCGCGCCTGCGGCCGGCCGCGGAGGCCGGGCGCTGAAAACAAGGGTTACAGCATCGGCCCCGCCACGGCGTCTTGGCTGACACGCAGGGCCCCTTTTTCTTGACTAGGCTCGGGGTGTCGTGGCCGCTTCGCGCGGCCAGCGCCGCCGTTGCCGCAATCCGGCGGTAACATCTTCAGGCGGCCGCAGCCGGCGAGGAACGCATGGTGCGAAGCCCGCCGCTTCTCTCTCTTCTTCTCTCCCCTGAAGGCAATGACAAGCTACGGTTTCGTTCACTTGGAATTCGGCGACCAGCACCGCGCCCGTTCGCTCCAGGTGCTGGACAAACTGCGCACCCGCCTCGCCCAGCAAGGCGACCGTTTCTCGAGCGTGATCGTCGACAACGCCGGCGCCCTGCCCGCGGCAAGCGCGAGCGGCACCGCCTCCGAGCACGGCCTGGTGGTCCCCGGCGACAACAGCAACCGCGAGTTCTCGGGCTGGGACACCGGCGTCGACACCCTTCTCGCGCGCGGCGAGCGGCCCGAGGTCTGGATCTTCTCGAACGATACGGTAGCCCTCAACCACGCCTGGAGCGAACGGCGGCTCGAGCGCTTCGGCGGCGAGATCCGCAAGCTCGCCCTGCATCCGGGGCCATGGCTGTTCGGCGAGATCAACGACTTCCCGCGCTCGACCATGACGCCCATGGGGCCACTGCTCGAATGGGTCTCGACCTACTGCTTCGCCATGAACAACACGCTGCGCCACCGGCTGGGCACGCTCTCGCCCGGCAATGCGCTGCTGGATTCGCTGGTGAACGAGCAGTTCGAGCCCGGCCACGGCGTGTTCCGCGACCACGTGGGCGAGGACTATGTCGATTTCGTCTCCGCCTGGCTGATCAGCGGCGAGGGCGAGGGCGAGCAGAAGAGGCGCCGCTTCAAGTGGGACCACGAATGGCACAAGGCCAGCCCGCTGGCCCCCGAGAACTTCGAGGACCTGCGCATGAAGGCGCGCTGCTGCCTCTCCGAACACATGCTGAGCCTGCGCGCACGCCAGGCGGGCGCCGACATCCGCTCGCCCTACGACGCCCGCAACGCACGCGAGCACATCCGGCGCTCGCTGCAGTTCCTCTCGGACAAGCTGTGGGAGAAATTCCTGCTTCGGCGGCTGCGGCTGGAGCGCTCCTAGTCCTATCCCTTACACTCGACCCGGTCAGGAGAGAGCCTCGCAGCGCGAGGCCGCCGAAGGCGCAGGGCCCCTCGAAGAACGGGCCCGAACGCTCAGGCAAAAGGACTGACGAGGCGCCCGTCATGTCGGGCGTTTCCTTGCTGGAGAGAGGCGCGCCTTGCCTTGAGCGAAGGCCGTCCACCGAAGGAGCAAACCCCGATCGTGGGGCGAATCTCTCAGGTAAAGCGGACAGCAGGGGTGGCCCATGGCTTTGCCGCCATGGATTCGGACTGCCCCTGATGGAGAGAGCCTTGGCCTCCGCTTCCGACGATCTGCAAAAGACCCCGCTGTACCAGCTTCACTTGGAGCTCGGCGCCCGCATGGTGCCCTTCGCGGGCTATTCGATGCCGGTGCAATACCCGGCCGGCCTGATGGCCGAGCACCGGCACACGCGCGCGGCCGCGGGCCTCTTCGACATCTCGCACATGGGCCAGCTGCGCCTGGTCGGCCCCGAGGCCGCGGCGGCCTTCGAGACCCTGATGCCGGTCGACGTCATCGGCCTGGCGCCCGGCAAGCAGCGCTACGGCCTGCTGCTGAACGACGAGGGCGGCATCCTCGACGACCTGATGTTCTTCAACGAGGGCAGCGATTCGATCTTCGTGATCGTCAACGGCGCCTGCAAGGCCGGCGATCTCGCGCACATCCAGGCGAAGATCGGCCAGCGCTGCCAGGTGCAGCCCCTGCCCGACCACGCCCTGCTCGCGCTGCAGGGCCCGCAGGCCGCGGCCGTGCTGGCGCGCCTGGCGCCGGGCATCGAGCGCTTCGTCTTCATGACGGGCGGCGCAGTGCAGATCGGCGGCATCGCGGCCTTCGCCACCCGCAGCGGCTACACCGGCGAGGACGGCTTCGAGATCTCGGTTGCCGCGCATGATGCCGAGGCGCTGGCCCGGCTGCTGCTGGCGCAGCCCGAGGTGCAGCCCGTCGGCCTGGGCGCACGCAATTCGCTGCGCCTCGAAGCCGGCCTCTGCCTCTACGGCAACGACATCGACACCACCACCACCCCGGTCGAGGCCTCGCTCAACTGGGCGATCCAGAAGGTGCGGCGCAGCGGAGGCGCGCGCGAGGGCGGCTTTCCCGGCGCTGCCAGGGTGCTGGCGCAGCTCACGGCCGACAGCGGCGCGGCGGGCCATCTCGACCACCAGACGCTCAAGCGCAAGCGCGTCGGCCTGGTGGCGCTGGAGCGCGTGCCGGTGCGCGACGGCACGCTGCTCGAGTCCTTCGAAGGCCTGCCCATCGGGCATGTGACCAGCGGCCTGCTGGGCCCCACGGTCGACCGGCCGGTCGCGATGGGCTATGTCGCCCTCGCCTACGCCGAGCCCGGCACCCGGCTCCAGGCCATCGTGCGCGGCAAGCCGGTGCCCATGGAGGTGAGCACGCTTCCCTTCGTCCCGGCGCGCTATTACCGCGGCTAGGACTTCGCCTCTTCTCTTTCTTCTTTCCATCCCCTTCCCCCAGGAGCCATTCCATGACCATCAAGTACACCAAGGACCACGAGTGGGTGAGCGCCGAGGGCGACAACGCCACCGTCGGCATCACGCTGCATGCGCAGGACGCGCTGGGCGACGTGGTCTTCGTCGATCTGCCGCAGGTCGGCCAGGGCTACGCCCAGGGCGAGGTCGCCGGCGTGGTGGAGTCGGTCAAGGCGGCGGCCGACGTGTTCATGCCGGTCAGCGGCGAGATCACCGAAGTCAACGAGGCGCTGCGCGCCGACCCCGCGCTGGCCAACAGCGCACCCGAGGGCGAAGGCTGGTTCTTCAAGATGAAGATCACCGAGCCCGCACAGTTCGACGCCCTGCTCGACAAGACCGCCTACGACAAGTTCGCCGACGAGAACTGAAAGCGGACAGCCGAACGCAGAGGGCGCAAAGGATTCGCGGAAGTCGCGGAAAGAAACCCTTTTTGATGTCTTCTTCTGCGACTTCCGCGCCACCTCTGCGCCCTCTGCGTTCAAGGTCCCCGCGTTTGTCCCCCCTCCCTTGAGCCCCTCCATGCCGAAGTCCTCCCTGCCCTCCCTGCCCACCCTCGCCGATCTCGAGAACGCCGGCGAATTCATCGCCCGCCACATCGGCATCGAGGCCGCGGACGAAGCGCGAATGCTCGTCGCCGTCGGCTCGAAGACGCGCGCCGAGCTGATCGACGGCATCGTGCCGCCGGCCATCCGCCGCAGCCATCCGATGAAGCTCCCCGCGCCGGTGACGGAAGCCGGTGCGCTGGCCGAGTTGCGCGCCATCGCGGCGAAGAACAAGGTGGCGAGGAACTTCATCGGCCAGGGCTACTACGGCACCCACACGCCCGGCGTGATCCTGCGCAACGTGCTGGAGAACCCGGCCTGGTACACCGCCTACACGCCCTACCAGGCCGAGATCTCGCAGGGGCGCATGGAGGCGCTGCTCAATTTCCAGACCATGGTCTGCGACCTGACCGGCATGGCGATCGCCAATGCCTCGATGCTCGACGAGGCCACCGCCGCGGCCGAGGCCATGACGCTGGCGCGCCGCAGCGTCAAGAGCAGGAGCAAGGTGTTCCTGGTCTCCGGGGACTGCCATCCGCAGACCATCGAAGTGATCAAGACGCGCGCGGCGCCGCTGGGCATCGAGGTCAAGGTCAGCACCGTTTCCGAGACCCTGCCGCACCTGATGGCCAGCGGCGATTTCTTCGGCGCGCTGGCGCAGTACCCCGCCACCACCGGCCACGTGCACGACCTGCGCCCGCTGGCCGGCCACGCCCACGCCTGCGACGCCGCCTTCTGCGTGGCGGCCGACCTGCTGGCGCTCACCCTGCTGGCGCCGCCCGGCGAATGGGACGCGGACATCGTCTGCGGCACCACCCAGCGCTTCGGCATGCCCTTGTGCAACGGCGGCCCGCACGCCGCCTACCTGGCCTGCCGCGACGAGTTCAAGCGCTCGCTGCCGGGCCGGCTGGTCGGGGTCAGCGTCGACACGCAGGGCCGCCCGGCCTACCGCCTGGCGCTGCAGACGCGCGAACAGCACATCCGCCGCGAGAAGGCCACCTCCAACATCTGCACGGCGCAGGTGCTGCCGGCCGTGGTGGCGAGCATGTACGCGGTCTACCACGGGCCCGAGGGCCTGACGCGCATCGCGCAGCGCGTGGCCGCCCTCACCGCCATCCTGGCCCAGGGCCTGGAGCAGATGGGCCGCGAGCTGGCCAACGCCACCGCCTTCGACACCCTCACCGTGCTGACCGGCGAGGACACGCCGAAGATCCTGGAGCGCGCCCAGGCCGCCTCGATCAACCTGCGCCAGGGCCTGCAGCAGCACCTGGGCATCTCGCTGGACGAGACCAGCACGCGCGCCGACATCGAGATCCTGTGGGCCCTGTTCGTGCCCGCCGGCACGCCGATGCCGCGCTTCGAGGAACTCGCGACCACGATCGGCTCGCGCATCCCGCTGGACCTGCGCCGCACCAGCGACTTCCTCGCCCATCCGGTCTTCAACACGCACAAGAGCGAGACCGCGATGCTGCGCTACATCCGCAGCCTCTCCGACAAGGACCTGGCGCTGGACCGCAGCATGATCCCGCTGGGCAGCTGCACCATGAAGCTCAACGCGACCAGCGAGATGATCCCCATCACCTGGCCCGAGTTCGCGGACATCCATCCCTTCGCGCCGGCCGAGCAGTTGCAGGGCTACGCCGAGCTCGACGCGCAGCTGCGTGCCTGGCTGTGCGAGGCCACCGGCTACGCGGGCATCAGCCTGCAGCCCAATGCCGGCTCGCAGGGCGAGTACGCCGGCCTGCTGGCCATCAAGGCCTACCACGAGGCCCAGGGGCATGGCCACCGCAACGTCTGCCTCATCCCTTCCTCGGCCCACGGCACCAACCCTGCGAGCGCGCAGATGGTGGGCATGAAGGTGGTGGTGACCGCCTGCGACGCGCAGGGCAACGTGGACATGGACGACCTGGCGCGCGCCTGCGAGCAGCACCGCGACGACCTGGCCGCGGTGATGATCACCTACCCGAGCACCCATGGCGTGTTCGAGACCCGCGTCAAGGAGCTGTGCGAGATCGTGCATGCGCACGGCGGCCGCGTGTACGTGGACGGCGCCAACATGAACGCCCTGGTCGGCGTGGCCGCGCCCGGCGAGTTCGGCGGCGACGTGAGCCACCTCAACCTGCACAAGACCTTCTGCATCCCGCATGGCGGCGGCGGGCCGGGGGTCGGGCCGGTGTGCGTGGTCGAGGACCTGGTGCCCTACCTGCCCGGCCACGTGAGCGGCGGCCTGCCCTCGAACGGCGTCGGTGCCGTGTCGGCCGCGCCGCTGGGCAACGCGGCGGTGCTGCCGATCAGCTGGATGTACTGCCGCATGATGGGCGCGACCGGGCTGCAGGCCGCGACCGAGACCGCGATCCTCAGTGCCAACTACATCAGCGCGCGGCTCAAGGAGCATTACCCCACGCTCTACGCCAGCCCGAACGGGCACGTGGCGCACGAGTGCATCCTGGACCTGCGCCCGCTCAAGGACAGCAGCGGCGTGACGGCCGAGGACGTGGCCAAGCGGCTGATCGACTACGGCTTCCACGCGCCCACGCTGAGCTTCCCGGTGCCCGGCACGCTGATGGTCGAGCCGACCGAGAGCGAGCCGCTGGCCGAGCTGGACCGCTTCGTCGATGCGATGATCGTGATCCGCGGCGAGATCCGCCGCATCGAGGAAGGCATCTGGCCGCGCGAGGACAACCCGCTGAAGAACGCGCCCCACACGGCCGACAGCCTGCTGGCCAGCGAATGGACCCGGCCCTACTCGCGCGAGCTCGGCGCCTTCCCCATCGCCTCGGTCAAGGACGCCAAGTACTGGCCGCCGGTGGGCCGCGTCGACAACGTCTACGGCGACCGCAACCTGTTCTGCAGCTGCGTGCCGGTGGCCGACTACGCCTGATGGCGCCCGGCGCGCACCGGGCGAAATAGGCCTTTGCCTACGGAGCGCGCGGCGGGGGTCTCCTACCATGGCCCTCGTCCCATGCAATCCAACTGGCCCCAAACCCTCTGGATCGTGCGCCATGGCCAAAGCGCCGGCAATGTCGCGCGCGACGCGGCCGAGGCCGGCGGGCTCGCGCTGATCGAGCTGGCCTGGCGCGACATCGACGTGCCGCTGTCCGACCTGGGCATCGCGCAGTCGATCGCGCTCGGCGACTGGTTCGGCCGGCTGCCGGCGCAGGAGAAGCCCGAGGTGATCCTCTGCTCCCCCTATGTGCGCGCCCGATCCACCGCGCAGCTCGTGGCAGAGCACGGCGGCCTCTCCGGCGACATCGCCAGGCTGCGCATGGACGAGCGCCTGCGGGAGAAGGAATTCGGCATCCTGGACCGCCTGACCAAGCTGGGCATCCGCCAGAAGCATCCCGAGCTCGACGAGCAGCGCCTGCACGTGGGCAAGTTCTACTTCCGCCCGCCCGGCGGCGAGAGCTGGTGCGACGTGATCCTGCGCCTGCGCAGCCTGCTCGAGATGGTGACGCGCGAGTACGCACAGCGGCGCGTGCTGGTGGTGGCGCACCAGGTCATCGTCAACTGCCTGCGCTACCTGCTCGAGCACCTGGACGAGAAGCAGATCCTCGACATCGACCGCCAGGCCGACGTGCCCAACTGCGCCATCACCTGCTACCGCGCCGAACGCCGCGAGGACGAGGACGAGGTGCTCCAGCTCGAGCTGGTGAACTTCCTCGCACCGCTGCGCGAAGCCGCCACGCCGGTGACCGGCGAGCCCGACCGGCCGGCGGCCCCCAAGCCCTGAGAAGCTGTGAATCGATCCGCCACGACCGCTCGTCCCGCCCGCGCGGCTCCACTCGCCGTGGCACATGCTGGCCGCAGCCCGGGCTCCGGCTGCGCTGGGCGCCTCGATGGGCGCCGCCTGGGTGGCCTGCTCGGGCGCGCCGAATTCAATCGCGGCGTCTGAGCCCGGCCGGCCATGGCCCCTGTGCGCGCCGCCCTCCTGACCGAAGCATCGCTGGCGCGCTGGCCGCTGCCCGACCCGGGCGCCGACGCCGACAAGGAGGCGCGCGGCCGGGTGCTGGTGATCGCCGGCAGTGGCGAGATGCCGGGTGCCGCGCTGCTGGCCGGCACCGCCGTCTTGCGGGCGGGTGCGGGCAAGCTCACCGTTGCCTGCCCTGCGTGCGTCGCGCAAGACCTGGCGCTCGCGATGCCCGAGTCGCGCGTGATCGCCCTGCCCGAGACGCGCGGCGGCGGACTCGCCGCTCGCGGCTGCCGGGCCCTGGCCCCGCTGGGGGAAAG
>JADMIO011426279.1_pt1 | contig 13676 bp, 14 predicted proteins | sample 8958161 | NCBI WGS metagenome assembly JADMIO01 (sample SAMN16585339, study PRJNA669376) | soil metagenome | isolation source: Crop rotation soil | place: USA: Cullars Rotation, Alabama | collected 2011 | reverse complement strand
GGGCGCGTGCAGTCGCCACCGGGCGAAGCCAACGCGCTCAGCTATCACGCCAAGGGCATCGGAGCTGTCATCGCGCCGTGGAACTTCCCGCTTGCGATACCGACCGGCATGGTCACCGCCGCGCTCGTGATGGGCAATGCCGTGCTCTTCAAGCCGGCCGAGCAGACACCGCGCGTTGCTTCCATGCTCGTGGAGGCCCTACTCGAATCGGGACTGCCATCCGGTGTGCTCGCTTTCCTTCCTGGTGTAGGCGAGGTTGTGGGCGACTACCTCGTGCGGCATCGCGACGTCGCCTTCATCACGTTCACGGGCTCCAAGGCGGTCGGGCTGGCCATCAACGCGGCGGCGGCTGCAGTGACCGAAGGCCAGGACCATGTGAAGCGCGTCGTGGCCGAGATGGGGGGCAAGAACGCGCTCGTCGTCGATGCCGATGCCGATCTCGACCAGGCCATCCCCGCAGTCGTGCAATCCGCGTTCGGCTACGCGGGCCAGAAGTGCTCGGCCGCGTCGCGCCTCGTCCTCCACGATGCGATCTACGTCGAGGCCATGTCCCGCCTGGCCGGCGCGCTGGCGGTGCAGCCGATCGGACACCCGCGCGATGCCGCGGTTCTCATCGGCCCCGTTATCGACGCCGACGCGCAAGCGCGCGTACGCGACTACGTCGAACGGGCTGCCCACGAAGGCCGCGTCGTCGCTCGTCGTGACGACATACCGACCGGTGGCTACTTCGTTCCCCCGACGGTCGTGGCCGACGTGGGTCTCGACGCATCCCTCGCCCGCGACGAGATCTTCGGACCGGTGCTTACGGTGTTCCGCGCTCGCGACTTCGAAGACGCGCTCCGTATCGCCAACGCCACGCCGTACGCCCTCACAGCCGGCGTGTTCTCGCGTTCGCCCGCGCACATCGCGCAGGCGGCGGCCGCGCTCAGGGCGGGCAATGTGTACGTCAATCGGGCCATCACCGGCGCCGTTGTCGGCCGCCAACCGTTCGGCGGCTATGGGCTGTCGGGCGTTGGGTCGAAGGCAGGCGGGCCCGACTACCTACTCCAATTTGCAGACCCGAGGGTCGTCACCGAGAACACACTGAGGCAGGGCTTCGCGCCGCAATAGCCGCGCTCACGAACACAGCAGCGCGTGACACAGATCGGCTCGCGACAAGGTGCCCACCAACCGGCCATCGTCGATCACCGGGAGCCGCCGGATCTGGCGAGAGATCATCAGATCGGCGGCGCGGAGCAGGTCGTCATCGCTCGTCAGGTAGACCGCGTCGCGGATGACCAGCGGATCGATGGTCTCCGTCGCCCGCACTCGACCATTGATCGCGAGCACCTCGAACAACTCAACCGGTGACGCAGCGTCGATCTCGCCGGAGTCCGGCATGAGCAAGCGGATGACGTCACCTTCGGACAGTACGCCGACAAATTGACCGGCATCGTCGACGACTGCGACGTCGCTCGCACCTGTTGTGGCGATGACCCGCGCCGCTTGGTCGAGGCGGTCACCGAGTCGCAGCTGCGAGCCGTCACTCGTCATCACGTCACCCACCCGGACCGACGCCGAGGCGCTGACGCTGACCGAGGTGGGCACTGGGGCGACCGCGTCGAGCCCGGCGTCAGGGTCCCGGGTGTCGATCCAGCCCGCGCCGTCGATCGTCGTGTCTTCGGCGGCCGCCGCGATTACAGAGACGAGCGTTTCGCCGTCGAAGCGCAGCCCGATGTGTCCCGCTCGAGGTGCCGTGTCAAAACCGTCAGCGAGTTCCGTGGGCTCGAACGGCAACGCGTCGAAGGGTGAAAACCCGGTGCCACTCAGGCGCGCCAGCCAGGTGGCCGTCCACTCGTGGCGCTCCGCCCGCGTCGCCTCGTCGTTGGCGACGATGTCATCGATTTCGCGCGCGAAGAAGAGCTTCATCGCGGCCCGCTCCCGCCGGTCGATGGGCAGGCGGTCGATGAGCCGGAACAAGGTCCCGAAGTGCCAGATGCAGTTCTCGACGCGCCGGACGAACGTGGGCTCGAGGTGGTCGCCGTTGGGTTCGGCGAGGACGATCACGGCCGGTTCTAGCCGCCGGATGCTGCCGAACAGCGCTTCGCGTGCGGCCACCGGGCCCGCGCCCGTGCTCTGCACGTGGTGCACCGCGAAGGCGGCGTTCACGACGCCACCGCGCACGATCGGTGCCAGGTCGTCCCAATCGGATTCGTTGAGATCCTCAGCCAAACCTGAGATCGGTGTCACCGAGATGTCGACGTCGAGCTCCTTCGCCACCGCGGCGAGATTTCTTTCCGCCTCGCTCAAGCTCGAGGGGCTCGGCTCGAGCGCAACGACATGCAGGCGGCGGGGCAGCCTGTCGCGCCGGGCCAGCTCACGCAGCAACGCGACCTCCTGCTGAGCGGTCCCGATGCCGACGTCGAACAACACGGGGCTGTCACGATCCGCGACGAACCCCGCGATGAGCTCGTTCGCCAGTACACCCGCCAACCGAACGGGGGGAGGCTGCGTGGCCAGCAGGTTGAACAACGAGATCTGCGCGACGTCGAGATTCCGGAGGTACAGGTTGGCCGCCGGTAGCTGATGGCCGAGACGGCGGGCGAGCGCCGACGCGAAGATCCGCGCGCTCAGTCCCTCGCGTGCATCGTCCTCGTCCGTCGTCGACGTGAGTAGCGCGTCGAGGACTTGCGCGGCGACCTCGTCTCTACCGGCTTCGACGTGCTTGGCCGCGGCAACCACCGCAGAGAGACCGCCGCCCGCTGCGTCGCCTGATCCGGAGATGTCAGCACGCTATGCCTCCGGGCTGCCGCAGCGCGCCGCGATAGTGCCGACCGTCACGACCTCCCGTGTCGCCAGCGCCTCGGCCACGACCCGGTCGAGAACGCGCAGGCGGCCGCCGTCGCACCCTGTGATCTCTGGGTGACAGATCGTGAGGAACAACCCGTCTTTGTCAAGCGCCTTGCGCCACGCGGCTTCAACGACCGCTGGGTCGGCGGGCTCGTCCCGCAAGTACCAATACCCGTCGACGCCGGGCCACACGAAGGGCACATTTGGTAGCGGTGAGGGGGTGGGCGTCATGCCGTGCCCGAGGCTGGCGTCATATGCGTACCCGAGGTCGCGCAGCACGTCGTACGTCGCCGCGGACCGACTGCCGCCCGGCGCCCGAAACCCACGGGGCGGCGTGCCGATGGCATCAGCAATGGCGTGTGTCGCGCGTGCCGCTAGAGCGCGCTCGGTCTCCTCGTCGAGCTCAGACCATTGCTCATGGGCCCAGCCATGCATGCCCACTTCGTGACCGGCATCCGCCAGCGCCCGCACCAGCTGCGGCTCCTCCGCGGCGCGCTCGCCGGTCACGAAGAACGTGCACGTGATGCCGTACCGTTCAACGACGCTTCGCAGGGCGCTCATCTGCTCGACCGTTCCGAGGTGGTCGAACGTGATGGCGGCGACGGCCGCGCCGTTCACTGCCGTTCGGCTACTTCCTTGATCCGCTCGAGCGTCCGCAGCATGTCGCGCCGGTTGCGCCGCTCGCGCATGAATCCGCCGATCGGTCGCCAGATCTTCGTGAAGAGGTTGTCGCCGAGATCGAAGGACTCGGTGACCTCGGTGCCCGTCGCAGTCGGGCGGAACTCGTAACGCCACGTGTTCACGGCGCGGTCTCGCATCATCACCGCGAACTCGAACACCTGCCCGGGGACGCACTCGGTGATCTCGCACGTGGTCCAGTACAAGATCGGCCAGTTCTCGTTGCGCTTCACGTGGCCGCGGTAGCGCGCGCCGAGCGCGGGGCCTGTCGCGCCGCCGAGCCACTCGGCCTCGACAACCTCGGGGCTGTACTCGCCCATCTTCGTTATGTCGCTGACGAGCGCCCAGACCTTCTCGGGCGGAGCGTCCATATGGAGCGTGACCTCTGCGCGCACGTACCGACCCTAGGTGCGATGCTCAAGCCATGCCGGTACAGCATGGAATCGTCGGTCCCATCCCCGAAGGCGCGGACCCGGAGGCGTACGACAAGCTCCGCCGCCGCGTCGTGTGGTCGATGCCGTCGGGCCTGTACATCATCGGCAGTCGCGCCGGCGATCGGCGCAACGGCATGACGCTGAACTGGATTACGCAGGTGTCGTCCGATCCCAAGCTCCTGGCCATCTCGGTGGAGAAGCCGGCGCTAACGCATGAGCTCATCGCGGCCGGCAACGTGTTCGCCGTGAACGTGATTGCGCGTGAAGACCGGGCGATCATCCGCAAGTTCACGAAGCCGGTCGACGTTGACGACGCGGCCAAGACCCTCAACGAGTTCCCGTTCCATGACGGGACCACGGGTGCGCCGATCCTTGACCAAGCGGTTGCGTTCATCGAGTGCGAAGTTCGCAACACGGTCGACGTCGGGTCGCACTCGCTATTCGTCGGCGAGATCGTGAACGCGGGGTTCCAGCTGGCTGAGGACACGGAGGTCCTACGCATGGAGGACACCCGGATGAACTACGGCGGGTGACGACGCCGCACCCGCAGAGTCACTGGAACCGCTCGGTCGCATCGCTTCTGACAGCGGTGTTCTTTTCGTCGACCGCGTCGATGGCGAGTCAGGTGGCGCTCGGCAAGCTCGTGTACGACGTCACGCACAGCAAGCTCAACCTCGGGCTGCTCGGCTTGATCGAGTTCGCGCCCGCCGCGTTGTTGATGTTCGTGACCGGCCCGGTGGCCGACCGCTACGACAAGCGGAAGGTGTCGGTCGCGGGGCTTGCGGTCGAAGCGAGCGCCGCCGTCGCGCTCGCGGTGTACGCAGGGAGCGACCCGACGTCGGTCGTTCCGGTGTTCCTCCTCGTCGCCGGCTTCGGCGTGGGCCGCGCCTTCGCGGCGCCGCCCGTGCGCGCACTGCCTGCGAGCATGATGGCGGCTTCGGATCTGCCGTGGCTCGTGGCGCGCAACGCGGCCACCTGGCAGGCGGCCATCATCGTTGGCCCCGTTCTCGGTGGCTTCCTGTACGCGGCGTCGCCTGCGCTCCCGTTCGTCGCGATGACCGTCCTTCTCTCGGCCGCCGCCATCTCGATCATGGCCGTCGACCCGGCCGCGGCACGCGCGCAGCCCGTCGCGTCGATCGTGATCGAAGAGCCGGCCGTCGATGCCGGCGAGGCGCCGCAGGCCCGCCTGCGCGACGCGTTCGAGGGACTGCGAATCGTTCGTCGTCAACCGATCCTGTTCGGCGCGATCTCGCTCGACTTGTTCGCGGTGCTTTTCGGCGGCGCGCTCGCGCTCCTGCCCGCGGTGGCCGAGGACCGGCTCGGCGTTGGTGCGGTGGGGCTGGGATGGCTCCGCGCGGCGGGCGGCATCGGCGCGGCCATCGTCACGGTCACCCTGGCGCGACGTCCGCTGCAGCGACGAGTCGGTAGGCGCCTGTTGGTCGCCGTGGCGCTCTTCGGCGCGTTCACGCTCGTGCTCGGCGTGACGCGCAGCTTCGCGGTCGCGTTCGTCGCCATGGCGGTCCTGTCGGGCGCCGATGCGGTCAGCGTGTTTATTCGCGCCACGCTCGTGCCGCTAGCTACGCCGGAGGTAGCGAGAGGCAGGGTGCTGGCGGTCGAGAACGTATTCATCGGTGCGTCGAACGAGCTCGGCGCGTTCGAGTCGGGCGTGGCCGGTCAGGTCCTTGGCACGGCGGCGGCGATCGTCCTCGGTGGCGTCGCCACGCTGGCGATCGCCACGTCGTGGTGGCTGTTCTTTCCCGGCCTCCGCGACGTCGATCGGTTTGAGGACGCAGTCGCAGCTACTGAACCGGCGTGATCCCGGCGGCGTGACGCTTACTCAGGTCGGCGTACGCCCCCGGGTTCATCGTCACCCAGAACTCGGCCGGCGTGCCGGCGATCGGGCGCTTCACCTCGGCCGGGGAACCGGCGGCGAGGACGCCGTCAGGTATGACGGCGCCGGCGGCGACGAGCGAGTGCGCGGCGATCAACGACCGAGCGCCGATGCGGGCGCCGTCGAGGACGGTCGCGCCGTTGGCCACCAGGCACTCTTCGCCGAGCACTGCGCCGTGCACCACGCACAGGTGAGCCACCGTGGCACCCGGCCCGATCTCGGTGGGCTCGTTCGGCGGCGCATGGACCACCGCGCCGTCTTGCACATTGGCGCCGGCCCGCACCACGACGGGGGAGTAGTCGGCCCGGATCACCGCGTTGTACCAAACCGACGCGCCGGCTTCGACCGTGACGTCACCCACCAAGGTCGCCGTCGGTGCGATGAACGCAGTCGGATCGACGGTGGGCGCGCGACCTTCGAACGAGAAAAGCGGCATGGAGCGACAGTAGTTAGCGACTTCGCTTCGACGCGGCGACCGACCCGCGCGGGCTGGCGCGCGTGCCGGGCGCGGCCTCATCGGCCAGCGCGATCGCCACGGTCAACAACATCAGCACCATCAGCGCGCCGCCGATGCCGTAGAGCTCGAGGCCGGCGAAGCCACCAGCGACCGTGAGGAACGGGCCGACCTTCACCGTGCGCCGCTCGAGTGGCTGTTGCAGCACAAGCTGCTCGAACACCTGGAACCCGACGAAGAAGAGGGCGACGAGGACGGCCGTCGTTGTCGAGTGGACGCCGGCGAGCACAACGATCGGCAGTGCGCCGAGAAACGTGCCGATGATCGGCACGACGTCCCACATGCCGACCCATAGCGCGAGCGGCGCGGGGCCGGGAACATCGGCTAACCGAGCCACCGCGTACGCCGTCAGCCCGGCGAGGAGCGCGATGGCAACCGTCCAGCGCGCATATCCAAACCCGCGGTGATACGACTTCAACGCCAATTCGGAATAGCGCTTGCGTCGCTTGGTGTCCCGGATCTGCTCCGCCGCGCTGGCCGCGATTCGCGGCCCGTGAATCATGAAGAAGATCGTGAGCACGCCGGTTGCGAGGAAGGCCACGCCGCGGGTGGCGGCCGAGCGCACGGCGTCAGCGGCCGTGCCGCCGCGCAGCCGTTGCGGCACCTCTTTGACGAAGCGCCGGGTGCGCGCTTCGAGCTTGAACTCCCGCGCCGCCTTGCCGAACCGCTCGGATCGCTCGATCTCGGCGGCGCGCCGCGGGATCGCCTCTTCGAGGCGCCGCGTCTCGCGCACGATTCCGCCCACGGTGCCGTAGACGACGATCCCTCCCAAGCCCGCGGTCAGCAAGACGACGAGCCCGACGGCGGCACCGCGCGGCATGCGCCGCTGAAAGCGTTGGACGAGCGGATGCAGGATTCCGGCCACGACCGCAGCGGTGAGAATCCAACCGAGGACGCGCTGCGACATGGCGATCATGCGCATAAGCGCGTACGTCGCGCCGAGCATGGCGACGACGATCACCGCTGACCGCGGCGTCAGCCGGAGCCGCTCTATCGGCTGAGCCCGGGGCATCCGTCGGTACAGTACCGGCCGTGCCGGACGAACCTGCGGTCCGAGTGCGGGACGTCGACCTGGACTGGCGGTCGTTGGTCGTCGTTGCCGGATGCGTGCTCGCGCTGGTCGCGTTCTGGGGCTTGATCCACGCCATCCCGCGCACGCTGACTGCGATCGCAATTGCCGGCATCGTGACGCTGGCGCTGAACCCGATCGTCGAGGCGGTCGAACGCGTGTTGCGAAGCAATCGCACCGTCGCTGTGTCGGCGGTGGCGGCCGGGTTTGCACTCGTCGTCGCGCTGCTGGCCCTGCTGCTAGTTCCGCCCGCAGTCCGCGAAGCGCGCGATCTATCGGATCAGGTCCCCCGGGTCGTGCGGGACCTCGGCGACCTGCCGCTCGTCGGCGACGATCTCGTTCGCAACGACGTGCCTGAAAAGGTGCAGCAATGGGTCGAGAAACTGCCCGATCGGCTGGCCGGCGACACGGCACCGTTGGAACGGGCCGGGCGGTCTCTCGCTGACGGGCTGCTGGCCGCAACCGTCACCATCCTGCTCGCACTCACGCTCCTCGTCGACGGGCAGCGGCTCGTGGAAGCGGCCCGTCGCTTGGTCCCTTCGCGCCATCGCAAACGCGCCGACCGCGCCGGGGCGCTGGCATATGAGGTTGTCGGCCGTTACGTCGCCGGTTCCCTCCTGGTCGCTGCGGTTGCGGGCGTCACTGTCCTGACCGTGGGCCTAATCCTCGGTGTACCGCTCACGCCTCTCGCGGCCGCGTGGGTGGCGCTGTGGGATCTCGTCCCCCAGATCGGCGGCGCGGCCGGCGGGATCCCGTTCGTGCTGCTTGCAGTCACCAAGGGCGCGGGAACGGGTGCGATCGCCGCCATCTTCTTCGTGCTCTATCTACAGGTCGAGAACCACATCCTCCAGCCCCTCCTCGTCGGTCATGCGGTGAAGCTCTCGCCGCCAGCGACCATGACCGCAGCATTGATCGGCGTATCGGCGGCCGGCGTCGTCGGCGCATTAGTGGCGGTGCCGCTCGTCGGTGCCACCAAGGCGGTTTATCTCGAGTTGCGCAAGCCGCGATGAAGCAAGGGGTCGAGTGGGTCTCGACAGCGGCGCAGTTCGATCGCGTGTGCGAGCGCCTCGCGTCGGTTCCGGCGTACGCCATGGATACGGAGTTCCACCGTGAGCGCACGTACTTCCCCCAAGTGGCGCTCATGCAACTTGCCTTTGACGGCACCGTGGCGCTGGTCGACACCTTGGATATAGACATCGCGCCGCTCAAGCCGGTACTCGAAAGCGGTGGGGTGGCCGTGCTTCATGCCGCCGAGCAAGACCTCGAGATCCTCCAAACCGCCTGTGGCGTGCTGCCGCACAACCTGTTCGACACGCAGATCGCGGCGGGGTTCCTCGGCTATTCGTCCACCGGATTGAGCGCGCTGCTTTCGCGGGAACTCGACGTGACGCTGCCAAAGGGCGACCGGCTCACCAACTGGACGAAGCGTCCGCTGACTGACGCGCAGATGGACTACGCGGCGGCCGACGTCGATCATCTGCTGGAGCTACGCGAGCGCCTTGTCGCGCAACTGGAAAAGGTCGGCCGTGCCGATTGGGCGGACTCCGAGTGCCGCGAGCTGGTCGACCGCGTGCGCCATCGGGGCGACGTGGAGACCAGCGCCGAGACGGCATGGTGGCGGCTCAAGGAGTCGCGGCGCCTCAAAGGCTCCTCGCGCGGCGTCGCGCAAGCGGTCGCTGCTTGGCGCGAGCGCCAAGCGATGGAGCGCGACGTGCCGGTGCGTTTCGTGCTGTCGGACATGGCCGTCACCGCGCTTGCCTACCGGCCGCCGCGGCGGGTCACCGACCTTCGCGACGTGCGCGGGCTCGATCCCCGCTTCCACCGGCAACCGGCCGCTGGAGAGTTGCTCGCCGTTGTCGAGGCAGGCCGTGAGTTGAAGCCGCCGGCATTGCGGGTCCCGCCGTCGGACGTGGCCGACCCCTCGCTGCGAGCGACCGTCACGCTCGTCGCCGCGTGGATATCGCAGCGGGCCAAGACGCTGCGCCTCGATCCCGGCGTCGTCGCGTCTCGTGCTGATATCGAAGCGCTACTCACCGGGCGCGAGACCGGCCGCTTGGCATCCGGGTGGCGTCGGGATCTCGTCGGCGAGCCGGTGTTGCAGCTCGTGCAGGGCAAGGCATCCGTCGCGCTCGACGACGGGTCGCTCGTGCTGGAGGAGCGCAGCTACCGCAAGATCACTGCGCCCGAAGCGGGCACGACGCCGGAGTAGGCCGCCCCCTCGCCGGCGCCGTCGGAGGAGACCTCGACGGTGAGCTCGCCGAGCGGCACAGCGACCTGAGCGGCCGCAAAGTTGACGACGATCACGCGCCGGTCGTCGCCGGCGCTTCGTTCGAACGCGATGACGCTGTCCGGCCCGTTTAGCAGCGCGAAGTTGCCGGACTGAAGTGCGGGCGAGTCGTGTCGCGCCGCGAGCAGTCGCCGGTACAGGTGGAGGATCGAGGACGGCTCATCCGTGAGCGCAGCGACGCTGCGGTGCGCGGGATCGGGCGGGAACGGCAACCAAGTCTCGGTCGTCGGCCATCCGTGCGAGTCGTCGCTGTTCCACGGGATCGGCGCCCGGCACCCGTCGCGCCCGCCAGGGTCGACGACGCGGTCGGCCGGGATCACGGCATCCTCGAGACCGAGTTCCTCGCCCGCGTAAAGGAACGGCGTGCCCCGCAACGTGAGCAGCAGCACCGCGGCAGCGCGGGCGCGGGCCTCGGATCCGTAGCGCGTGCGGTGGCGCACGACATCGTGATTCGAGAGCACCCAGGTGGGCCACGCGCCGCGGGGGTCGAGCTCTTGCACAACGCGCTCGATACGTCGCCCCCATGCCGCCGCGTCCCACGGTGCGTGGAGTGGCGGGAAGTTAAAGGCGAGATTGAGCTCGTCGCCGGCGCCGTAGTACTCGGCGACGCGCGCAGTCGACAGGATGTACACCTCGCCAACCGCCATGCGGTCGCCCGTATAGCTGTCGAGCACGCGCCGGATGTCGCGCAGCAGGTCATGTGTGCGCGGGTAGTCGTGAAAGAGCGTCTGCTCGAGCCGGTTGAGATCGGGCGGCATGTCGGCAAGGTCGGTGCCTTTGCCGATCGCGTGCACGACGTCCATGCGGAACCCGTCGACGCCGCGGTCGAGCCAGAACCGCAATGTGTCATGCATCGCGGCGATGACCTCTGGATTGTTCCAGTTCAGGTCCGGTTGTTCGGGGAGGAACAGGTGCAAGTACCACGCGCTGGTTGCGGCGTCCCATGTCCACGCCGACTCGCCGGTGAAGTTGGCGATCCAATTGTTGGGCGGCGTGTCCGCCGGGCCGTCGCGCCACACGTACCAGTCGCGTTTCGGGTTGTCGCGCGACGAGCGCGACTCGACAAACCACGGATGCTGGTCGCTGGTGTGGTTTGGAACCCAGTCGACGATCACGCGGATGCCGCGGCCGTGCGCGTCGGCGACGAGCTGGTCGAAATCGTCGAGCGTGCCGAACAACGGATCGACGTTGCAGTAGTCGGCCACGTCGTAACCGAAGTCGGCCATCGGTGACGTGTAGAACGGCGACAGCCAGATGGCATCGACGCCGAGCCACGTGAGGTAGTCGAGCTTGCTGCGAATGCCCTCCAGGTCGCCGACCCCGTCGCCGTTGGTGTCGAGAAATGACCGCGGATAGATCTGGTACACGACGGCGGTCTGCCACCACGGTGCGGGCATTGTCGGAGCGTAGGGTCGTTTGCTCGACCCCGTGGTGTGGGTACTTTCCCGCAACTCGCGCCCTGTGAGCGCGCACAGATGGGGAGAACAGCAATGGCGAAGCGATGGGCAGCAATCCTGATGGCGGCGGCGACCATGTTTGGGGTCGCAACGGCGCTGTCGGCCCCGCCGGCCTCGGCCGTGTTTCTGTGTACGGGTCTGGTGGTGAATCAAACGATCAACGACGGCGTGGTCGTGCCCAGCAACGCCACGTGCATCCTCCAGGAGTCGACCGTCACCGGAAATGTGACGGTCCAGCCCGGCGGCGCGCTGCGCCTGGCCGGTTCGACCGTGAACGGATCCGTCAGCGCGACGCAACCTCGGGCGATCCGCATCGACGCGTGTGGTAGCGGCGGCGAGTTGACGTGTGCATCGCCGACACGCAGCACGTTCATCGGCGGCAATCTCACGATCGACGGAGTGACCAGCATGTGGAACCCACAGATCGGTCAGCCCGATTCGATTTGCGACGGCACCTACGTCGGCGGGGTCACCACGATTCGGAACAGCGGCCCTGGGTCGTTCTGGGTGATCGGCCCCGGCAACGGCGGCTGCAACCCGGCTGGCCCGGCCAACACGTTCAACAACGGCCTCATCCTCGAGAACAACGCCTCGACGTTCCGCGTGCAAGGCAACAACGTGAACGGCACCCTCCGAGCACAGGGGAACACCGGCTCGAGCAGCTTCATCACCAACAACCGAATCAGCGGTGCGCTGGTCGTGCGGAACAACTGTCCGCCGTGGGTCGTCACCGGCAACACGGCCGGAGTCACCAGCATCAGCCAGCCGTGCGCGACTACATAATCAGTCGGACTTCGGACGCAGGTCGACGCGAAGGGTGAGGACGCCGTCGTCAAGTGACGCGGTGGCGTCGCCCAGCATGGCGAAGTCCTGGAAGTCGAGTTGCGCCTGCTCCATGTAGCGGCGACGGGCCTCGCCTTCGAGAGGCGGGAGACCGCGCTCTCGCACTGCATGGGCGCGCTGTTTGAACCGCTCGATCATCGCATCGGCATCGAAGCCATCAGCCATATCGGTTCGGTACCGTACCCGTCATGACCGCCACGCTGACCACGGACCTCAAGCAGGCGAGGGCGGACTTGGCGGAACTGGGCTACTGCCTGCTCGAAGGGTTGCTCGCGCCGGGCACCATCGCGTCACTACGCGGCCGCGTGATGGAGCTGGCTGAGGCCGAGATCGCAGACGGCACCGACTACGTCTACGAGAACGGATCGAACCAGCGGGTATGGACCCTGCTCAACAAGGGCGACGAGTTCATCGACCTCGCCCTCGATGCGACCGTCGGCGACCTCATGAACCACCTGCTCGGGTTCGGCTGGCTGCTCTCGAACCTCGACGCCAACATCGCCGGCCCGGGCGGCAACCCGATGTTCCTGCATGCCGATCAAAGTTTCGCCCCGCCACCGTGGCCGTATCCGCTCGTGGCCAACGCCATGTGGATGCTCGACGACTTCACCGCCGAGAACGGCGCGACCAGGGTTGTCCCCGGCAGCCATCTCAAGGGCGAGGGCCCGGTCCCCACGCTCGAGGACAAGATCACGACGCCCGTCACCGGCCCGGCCGGCACGGTCATGGTCTTCGACGGCCGCCTCTGGCATCAGACCGGAGCCAACACCACGGAGAGTGAGCGCCGGCACGGCATCCTGCAGTATTGCTGCCGGCCGTTCGTGCGCCAGCAGGAGAATTGGTTCCTATCGATCGACCCGGCCGTGCTCGAGCGTCGACCCGAGCTGCGGGCGATGCTCGGCTACGACCTCTACCTGTCGCTGGGCATGGTCGACGGCATGCCCAGGCAGGGCCCCCGGTTCTGAAATTGCGATCCACGGCGGTAGACTGACCGGGTAAGAACGGTCGTATACCGGGGAGCCGCACGTGAAGAAAGGTCGGCATCGCCGCTTCGAAGAGGCGCGTGAACTGAAGCGCGCCAATGAGGTCGTTGTCGAGGCCTGCCCGGAATGCGGTGGCGAGGGCGAACACGCGTCCTGGTGCCGGGCTACCGAAGACGACATCGATCCGTACGCGGAGGAAGCAGAGGCCTAAGAGCCACTCGGCTCAAGAGGGGCGGCGGCATGAGCAGTACTTGGCGTAGTCGGGCGCGCGTGGTCGCGCTGGCGGTCGCATTGACCGTGGTCGCATCGGTGGCCATCGCGGCCGGCCGTGAGATGGGCGGCGCGCCGGTACAGACGCGACTCGCGATCGCGCCGGTACCTACCGTCGTGCTGCCCCCGCCCACCACGACGACGCTCCCGCCGCCTACCACCACGACAATCGCGCCCACGACCACAGCGGTCCCGGCGCCGAAGCCGGCGGCCAAGCCCGCGGCCCGGGCCCGCACGATTCCGCCGGTGCGACTCGCGCCCGTACTGGCCGGATCGATCGATGCGTTTCGCGGGTTCGGCAGCTGGCTCGACGTGTTCGATTGGAGCAACGAGTTCACCGGTGGCAAGCCCGCCGCCGGCATCGCCGCCATCGACCGGATGGCGGAGCTCGGCACGCAAACGCTTTACATCCAGACCGCAC
>JADMIO011507129.1_pt1 | contig 13680 bp, 11 predicted proteins | sample 8958161 | NCBI WGS metagenome assembly JADMIO01 (sample SAMN16585339, study PRJNA669376) | soil metagenome | isolation source: Crop rotation soil | place: USA: Cullars Rotation, Alabama | collected 2011 | reverse complement strand
CGATGTTCTTGCCGCCGACGCGGACCGCCAGGCTTTCGCGGCGTAGGCGCGCCCCGCCGCACGTCGCGCACGGACGCGCGCTCATCAGGCTCTCGAGCTCCTCGCGCATCCACGGCGACTCGGTCGACTCCCACCGCCGGCGGAAGAACGCGAGCAGCCCTTCCCATGCGCGCAGGAACGTGTGGCGCTTGCCGTCCTTGCGGAACTCGATCTCGAGCTCTTTGCCGCCGCTGCCGTCGAGCACCACCTTCCGTACCGACGCCGGTAGCTCGGCCCACGGCGTCGTGAGCGCGAACTTGTAGCGCGTCGCGAGCGCGGTGAAGACGCTGCCGAGCTGCGCCGCCGTCTTGCGGTCGACCGTCGCGACGGCACCGGCCGCGAGGCTCTTCCGCACGTCCGGGACGATGAGGTCCGGGTCGAAGTAGCGGTTCACCCCGAGCCCGTTGCAGTCGGGACACGCGCCCTGCGGGCTGTTGAACGAGAACATCCGCGGGCTCATCTCGGGAAGCGACGTGCCGCAGGCGACGCACGCGAAGCGGCGGCTGAAGACCATCTCCTCCGCGACGCTGCCGTCGTCCGCGAGCCGCTCCGCGCGCGCGACGTCGTCGCCGCGCGCGAACGCCGTGTCGAGCGAGTCGGCGAGCCGCTTCTCGATGCCGGGCCGGACGCTCAAGCGATCGACGAGCACCTCGATCGTGTGCGGCACCGTCTTCGCGAGCGCGATGTCGTCGCCGAGCTCGCGCAGCTCGCCGTCGATCCGCACGCGCACGAAGCCGGCTTGCCGCAGCTCCTGGAGCTCGCGGCGGTGCTCGCCCTTCCGCGCGCGGACGACCGGCGCGTAGAGGTTGAAGCGCGTCTTCTCGGGAAGACGCATCAGGCGGTCGACGACCTGCTGCACGGTCTGCGATGCGATCGGCCGGCCGCAGGTCGGACAATGCGCGCGCCCCGCGCGGGCGAAGAGGAGCCGCAGGTAGTCGTGGATCTCGGTGACGGTCGCGACCGTCGAGCGCGGGTTCTTGCTCGCGGTCTTCTGCTCGATCGCGATCGCCGGAGAGAGGCCCTCGATCTGATCGACGTCCGGCTTCTCCATTTGCTCCAGAAACTGGCGCGCGTACGCCGACAACGATTCGACGTAGCGGCGCTGGCCCTCCGCATAGAGCGTGTCGAAGGCGAGCGACGACTTTCCCGACCCCGAAAGCCCGGTCACCACCACGAGCTTCTCGCGTGGGATGTCGACGTCGACGTCCTTGAGATTGTGCTCGCGCGCGCCGCGGACGACGATGCGGTCCGGCATCCGTCGGATCTACCACGATTGCCCCGGACGCGCCCGTCTGCCAGTCTTGCGGCTCGCGAGCGTCCGCGCTCGCGGTCTTCGATGCACAGTCCGCTGGCCCTCTTCATCCTGCAGGCGATCGTGATCGTCGGCGCCTCCCGGGGCATCGGTCTCGTCACGCGCCGGCTGCGGCAGCCGATGGTGATCGCCGAGATCGTCGCCGGGATCGCGCTCGGACCTTCGCTGCTCGGCTGGCTCGCCCCCGGCGTCGAAGCGTGGGTGTTCCCGCACGAGAGCATGCCGATGCTCGGCATGCTGAGCCAGATCGGGCTGATCCTCTTCATGTTCCTCGTCGGCCTCGAGTTCGACGCCGGCATGCTGCGCGGGCGCGGCCATACGGCGGTCGCCATCAGCCACACGAGCATCGTCGTGCCGTTCCTCCTCGGCGTGTGGCTCGCGCGCTACCTGCACGCCGATCTCGCGCCGCCGGGCGTGCCGCTCTTCTCCTTCGCACTGTTCATGGGCGCGGCGATGAGCATCACCGCGTTTCCCGTCCTTGCGCGCATCCTGGTCGAGCGACGTCTCCTCCGAACCCGCATCGGCGCTCTCGCGATCACCTGCGCGGCGGTCGACGACGTGACCGCGTGGTGCATCCTCGCGTGCGTCGTGTCGCTCGTCCGCGCGGCGACCATGATCGACGGCGTCCGAACGACGCTCCTCGCGCTCGCGTACGTCGTCTTCGTGGTCCGCCTCGTGCGGCCGCTCGTCGAGCGCCTCGCCGCGCGAAGCGCCAACAAGGAGGGGCTCAGCCAGAACCTCGTCGCGCTCACCATGGTGCTTCTGCTCGCGTCGAGCTGGATCACCGAGCTGATCGGCATCCACGCGCTGTTCGGCGCGTTCCTTTTCGGTGCCATCACGCCGAAGGCGAACGGCTTCGCGCAGCTCCTCGCGGACAAGCTCGAGGACCTCGTCGTCGTGCTGCTGTTGCCGCTGTTCTTCGCGTACAGCGGCCTCCGCACGCAGACGGGTCTCCTCGACTCGGCGCACGCGTGGGGGATGTGCGCGATCGTCATCGCAGCGGCGTGCCTCGGCAAGTTCGGCGGCAGCGCGCTCGCCGCGCGCGCCACCGGTCTCCGCTGGCGCGAAGCGTCGGCGCTCGGGATCCTGATGAACACCCGCGGCCTGATGGAGCTCATCGTGCTCAACATCGGCCTCGACCTCGGGGTCATCTCGCCGACGCTGTTCACGATGATGATCGTCATGGCGCTGGTCACGACGTTCATGACCAGTCCGCTGCTCGAGCGCGTCTACCCCGCCAGCATGGCGGACGGTCCCGCGGTCGAGCCGGCGGTGCAGCCGGCGGAGTTCACCGTCCTGATGTGCGTCGGGTCCCGGCATGGTCACCGTCGCGGGAGCGCTTCTCGGCGAAACGGACGAGCGCCACCGCCTGTACGCGCTCCGCCTCGTGCCTCCGAACGGACGAGCGTCGTTCGTCCTCTCGCAGCAGGATCCCGAGGAGCGCGCCTCGGCGCTCGAGCCGCTGCTCACGCGCGCCGACGCCCTCGGTCTCACCGTGCGCCCGTTGTCGTTCGTGTCGCCGCGGCCCGCCGAGGACATCTGCGAGGTCGCGGCGGTGAAGCAGGCGGACCTCGTGATGCTCGGATGGCACAAGCCCGTGCTCGGACGAACCGTCTTGAGCGGCACGGTGCACGAGGTGATGCGACGGAGCGGCAGCTCGGTGGCGGTGCTCGTCGACCGCGGCATCGGATGGGTGAACCGGGTGCTCGTGCCGTTCGTCGGCAGCGTGCACGACCAGGGCGCGCTGGCGATGGGCGTGCGGCTCGCGCGCCACGCCGGCACGCACGTCACGGTGCTGTACGTCTCGACGCTCGACCCGACGCAGCCCGAATCCGGGAGGACGCCCGCGGTGTTCGCGACGCTGCCCCGCGACCGCCTCCCGAGCGGCGGTCGGATCGAGGTGAAGACCGTCGACCATGCGCAGCCGGTGCACGCGGTGATCGAGGAGTGCGAATCGGGCTACGACCTCGTGGTGATCGGCGCGAGCGCCGACTGGGGGCTCGAGCACCGCTCGTTCGGCCTGCAGCCCGAGGTGGTCATCCGCGAATGTCCGGCGTCGCTCTTGATCGTGCGCCAGCACGACGGCACGCCGCTCGAGCACGTCGAGCCGGCGGCGGCGCCGGCCCCGGCGTCGGCGCGACACGCGTGACTCGGCGCGCGGCGCCCGCTACGAGCGCCGCATGACCGACGGCGCCGAGCACCTGGCTCGCATCGAACGCGACGGCTACACCGTCGTCGAGGACGTGCTGTCCGGCGCGGAGACGGATGCCCTCGCGGCCGAGGTGGCTCGGCTCGAGGCCGCGCTCGGCATCGACTTCGCGCGCAACGACTTCGAAGGGCGCCGTACGAAGCGCGTCTACAACCTGCTCGTGTACGGCGCGCTCTTCGAGGCCGTGCCGGTGCATCCGCGCATCTTGCCGATCGTCGAGGGCGTGCTCGACGCCGGCTGTCTCGTGTCGTCGCTTTCCTCGATCGCGATCCACCCCGGCGAGACGGCCCAGCCGATCCACGCCGACGACCAGCTGCTGCCGCTTCCGAAGCCGCACGTGCCGACGGTGTGCAACACGATGTGGGCGCTCACCGATTTCACCGACGCGAACGGCGCGACGCGCATCGTTCCCGGATCGCACACGCGCGACCACAGTCCCGCGTACGGCTCCGAGCACGCGTCGATTCCCGCCGAGATGCGGCGCGGCAGCGTGCTGGTCTGGCACGGCAGCCTCTGGCACGGCGGCGGCGCCAATCGCACCGACGCCGTGCGCATCGGGATCGCGATGAACTACTGCGCCGGCTGGGTGCGGCAGCAGGAGAACCAGCAGCTCGGCATTCCGCGCGACGTCGCACGCGGCTTCGGCCAGCGCCTCCGCGAGCTCGTCGGCTACGGCGTGTACCGGGGGCTCATCGGCCACATCGACAAGCGGGATCCGAGCGAGCTCCTCGGCGACGCGCGAAAGCTCGAGACGGTGTGGGAGACGGCGAACCGGATCCGCGATCGGCGCTAGCGCGTCACTGCCCGGCCGAGAGGCTCGGCGCGCGATACACGATCGGAGCGTCGGTGGTGTAGTGCCCGTGTGGCCCGACGTACGCGTCGAGCTCCTTCAACAGGTCGAGTGTGCGCGGATCGCCGAGGAACGTCCGGAGCGCGGCCTCGTCGCGGAAGGCGACGACCGTCGTGAGCGAGCCGCCCGGACGCGCGGCGTCGACGTACGTCGTGAGGTCCACGACCCCGTCGGACGCGAGCAATCCGGGACGGCCTCGTTCGGCGAACCAGCGCTCCAGTTCGGCGAGGCGTCCGGGCACGACGTCGTACGTCTGCGCGTAGTAGGCGCGCGCCGCGCTCGCAGCGGGCGCCGGACGGTCGGGCCGCGCCGCCGGCACGAGCTCCACGCTCGTCGCGACCGACGGCGTCCCGCCCGCATGACAGCTCGCCGCGGCGCTCGCGGCGTCGCCGCCGAGCGAGCCGAGGTACGCGACGAGGTCCGCGAGCTCGCCGAGCGTGATCGTGTCGTACGCGGGCATCGTCGAGTGCCCGCTCGCGTCGATCCAGCCCGGTCCCTCGACGAGCACGGCGTCGGGATCGAGGATCGCTTCCGCGAAGTACGCCGGCGGATGGTGGCCGCCCATGCCGGTGAGCTCGGGTCCGGGCGGATCGGCGACGGCGGACCCGAACGTCTCGCCCGCGATCCGGTGGCACGCCGGGCAGCCGAGCGCCGCGAACGCGTCGCGTCCCGCACCGACGTTCCCGGGTGCGAGCCTCGGCTGCCATCCGAGCGGGACGCCGCCCTGGCGATGCAGCGCCTCCATGGTGATGCGGACGCCGGGCGAGGCGCGCGGCCGTTCCGAGCGCCGCGCCGTCGACGCGAGCGCGGGCGGTGCGGGCGCTCGGTCGGCGCGGAACGACACGGTGACCAGTGCCGCGGCGAGCGCCGAGCACGCGCCCAGCCACGCGAGCCGTTCACCGCGCCGGCGCATCGTCCGGTGTGAGCGGCGCCACCACGACGGTGGTCGCGTCGACGAACGACGTCAGCATGCGCAGCGCGGCTTGTCGCTCGGACATGCGGGCGAAGTCGACGCCGTCGAACAACCGGCTGCGGCGGCGACGAAGCTCGACGCGAACCGACTCCGTCCCGGTGTCGACACGCAGCGGCGCGTCGCCGACGACGCGCTCGAAGAGCTGGCCGTAGGCGACGTCGCTGTGGACGGTGAACGGCACGTCGGTCGCGGTCTCCGGCGCGCGGTACGCGCCTTCGACGTGCACGGTCGCGTCGACCATGTCGACCGCCGTGGGCAAGCCGCTGGCATCGGTCGCGGCGCGCGCCACGAGGTAGTGCAGCCGGCAATACGCCTGCGGCGCCAGCGTCACGACACCGGCCTCGACGTCGGCCGGCTCCGTCAACGACTCGACCTGCATCGGGCGGATGGCCGCCGGATTCGGCGTCCCGGTCGCGTGGCCGGCCCACGCGACGGCGCCACCGAGCAGCTCGAGCGCCACGCCGTACGGGGTGGCGGCAGGCTCCTTCGGACACTCGACGAGCTCCATCGAATGACTCGTGATCCACCCGCGCGTCACGCGCACCCGCACCCCGAGGTCGTTGGTGACGGACCACGCGCCGTCGTCGGCGCGCGCGCCGTCGTCGCCGATCCAGGCGAGCCGGTACTCCACCCGATGCGGGCTCGGCGCCGCCGGCGGCGCCGAGCGCGCACAGCCGACGGCGAGGGCGGCCGTCAGCACGCCGGCGACGACGCCCCGCGCGCGGTGATCGCCACGCGGCGCTCGCGTGGTGGGCGCGGCGCCGCGTGCCCGCCGCGCGTCGTGGTCGACGCCCCGCGCGCGGCTAGGAACAGGTCCCGCCGGGTGGCGTGCCGTTCCCGCCGTTGCTGGTCGCCGTGCCGGCATAGCAGCCGAGCGTGTACGGGAACGTCGACGTGACGTGATAGTGATAGTCGCCGTTCGGCCCGACGTGGCCGTTGCACTGGTCGAGATACTGCGACCCGACCTTGAGCGAGTAGTCGTTGTTCGACCACACGCACGTCTTCGGCACGCACGCCGTCGTCTCCGCGCCATTGATCATCACCTCGGTGCAATAGCCGTTCGAGCACGACGCGCTCGACGTGCACCCTGCGGTGCCCGCTTGGTAGCCCGTGTTGTCCCAGCCGCTCAGCATCTTTTGCACGGAGCTGCAGCCGACGTCGACGCACTCGTACGGCCCGTAGATGGGGAAGCCGTCGAACGCGTAGCCGATGATCGGCGACGGCACGCTCGACGACGGGTCCGGGTCGTTCCAGGGCTGCGACTCCGACACGGCGCTCTGCACGAGGCACTTCACGAGCAGCTTGTGGTTGTGGAACGTGCCCTGCTGCGCCGAGTGACTGCCGCACTCGTCCAGGATGTTCGCGGCGATCGGATCGCCGTACGCGTCCGATGCCGGCTGCGCGCCCTCGTTCACGCCGTAGATCGGGATGCCGTTCACCGCGACGCCGATGTTGCCGAGCAGCGGAATGTTGGTCGCGCTCCCCGCGACGGCCGGATTGCGCGGGAACGTGAACGTGTAGCTCTTCGCTTGGAGACCGTTCGGTGTGAGCGCGAGGTATTGGTAGGTCGGGATGCCGTTGCTGAGCACCGTGACGGTCGAGGCGCCGCACGACGCGGAGAGCGACGGGTGCAGCGAGGCGTACGTGCCGCCCGGCCCGGGCGCGCCGCTGACGTCGAGGAAGTTGCTCGCCGCGCAGGCCGCCGCGCCCGTTGCGGTCGGGCTCGGCGACGGCACGGCCGTCGGCGTCGGGGTCGGCAGCACCGGACAGACGCTTTCCGCGGTCGGCTTCTTCGCCGAGTAGAGCTTCGCGCCGTCGTTCTTCACGACGCTCTCCGTCCCGAAGGCGACCGAGTAGCGGTCGCCGGTCCCGAGCGTGAGCGCGAGGCAGCCGTCGCTGCCCGGATTCGGCGGTACCACGCCGAGCGGGGCGTGCTTTCCGGAGATCGCCGCACGGATGGAGAAGCTGCCGGAGGAGCTGCGCTGGATCTTCACGCTCGTGACCGGACCGTTCTCCGTCTTGGTGTCCTTGTACGCGTAGCCCTTGGTCCCGACCGCCGACCAGAACGGCTTGCCGGTGAGGCTCGTCCCGGACGGCAGCTCGAACCGCTGCGACGACGGCGAGCCTCCGTTCACCATGACCTCCAGCACCGCGCCGTCGGTCGTCGGATTGCCGACGATGGTGTCGGCGCTGGCCTTCTCCTTCGCGGATCCGGCGAGGCTCCGCTTGTTCGTGAGCCCGGGGTTCTTCACGACCAGCTGCGATCCGAGGATCGTCTGATCGGCGGCGGCGGCGAGGTGAGCCGAGGCGGCGGCGAGCGCCGCGAACGCGACGAACCGCAAGACTCGAACGAGCGGAGTGTGCATCAACCTATCCTCCTGCGGCGGAATGGCGGGGCCGGCAGCCACGCCAATGCCATTGGTCGACCCGTCGTCACAAGCGATTTTTGCCGGCCGGGTCACTCGCCGAGCGTCGGGAGCTCCGCGAAGGCCCGCGCATCGTGCGCCGGGACGATGCTGATCTCCGGGAAGCGCGCCGCAATCGCGGCCATGTGCAGGATCTGATCGCGCACGCCCGTCGGATCCGAGTCGGCCAGCGTCCGCTGCAGCCACGGCTTCTCCTCGCGCTCGCGGATGCCCTCGCGCTGCCAGACGAGGTCGCCGACGAAGGCGTAGCGCTTGCCGGTCGGGAGCGCCACGAAGACGACGACCGACCCCGGCGTGTGGCCCGGCGCCGGCACGACCACGATGGAGCCGTCGCCGTAGACGTCGTGGCTGCGTGGGAAGCCGAGATAGGGTCCGCCCTCGAGGTCGTATTCTTCGAAGCGCGCGCCCGTGCCGCGCGCGATCGCCGTGATCCAGCCGCCGTCGGCGATGAACCTGCGTTCCTCCCGCGTCACCCAGACCGGCGTCCCGGCGAGCTCGGGCAGGCCGCTCGTGTGGTCCCAGTGCGCGTGCGTGAGCAGCACGGCCCGGAGCGTCGTGCGGTCGTAGCCCGCCGCGGCGAGCTGCTCGGCCGCCGAACGAACCCGGGTGTAGCTCGTGCCGAGCTTGAAGAACCACGGCATCAGCGTCACCTGCGTGTCGATGTCGCGCCCGAAGCCCGTGTCGATCAGGACGTCGCCGCGGGGATGCCGGACGAGCACCGCGGTCATCGCGAAGTCGCGCTTCTCGCGGAACGATCCCCCGCGGTAGCCGAACGCCGCCGTTCGGTGCGTGACGCCCGTCGGCAGCGCGACGATCGTCATCGCCGCCGGCGGCCTGGCCGGAGGCAGGGCCTCGACCGCGAGCGGCCGAGGAGGCGGCAGCGGCGCCGGCCAGAACGTCGACCAGAAGAGCACGGCGAGCCCGCCGATTGCCGCGCCGACGATCGCGAGCGCGCGCATGGCTCAGCCCGGCGGTGGGAGATCGAGCATCCGCGCCAGCATCTGGGTCGCCGGGTTGTTGCGCTCGAATCCGGATCCCGCGGGCATGATGCCGTACTCGGTCATCTGATCCGCGATGCGGATCAGGACGAGCGCGAAGCGGAACGCGCCCCACACCTCGTAATAGAAGAGGTCGCGGACCTTTCGGCCGACCGCCTCTTCCCACTGCGCGACGACCTCGGCGCGCGACGGGAAGCCGGGCAGCGGCGCCGCGCCCACGCCTTCGGTGTGGTAGCGATCGAGCACGAGCCACCACGCGAGGTCGACCTCCGCGGGGCCGAGGGTGACCATCTCCCAGTCGAGCACCGCGACCGGACGAAAGTCCCGGAAGATCATGTTGCCGATGCGGGCGTCGCCCCACGTGAGGCTCGGCGGCGGCTCGGCGGCCGGCCGCTTCGCTTCGAGCCATGCGAGCGCGGCTTCGGCGATCGGCATGGGGCGGCCGGCGGCCGCCCAGCGTAGCATCATCGTGTAGTAGCCGAGCTGCTGGGCGAACGGCGTGTCGCCGTAGTCGGGGCGCGCGAGGAAGGCGAGCCCGAGCGCGCGCCAGTCGAGCCGGTGCAGCTCGGCGAGGACCGTCAATGCCGATCGCGCGAGCGTGCGCTGCTGCTCCGGCGTCGCCTCGAAGAGCCAGCCCCCGGTCGTGAACGGCGGATGATCCGGCGGGATCACGCCGTCGACCCGATCCATCACGTAGAAGGGCTGGCCGAGCACGCGCGCGTCGTCCTCGTACCACCGCATGCGCGGCACGGGCACGGCCGTCGGCGCGAGCATCTCCATCGTGCGATACTGCCGGTGCAGGTCGTACTCGGGAAAGATCGCGTACGCCGTCGGCTTCACACGCGCGACGAGCCGCGCGTCGACGGCGCGGTCGCCGTCGCGCCACGACGCGTCGATCAGCAGGGTCTCGTTCGAGAACCCGCTGCCGGACGGCAGACCGATCTCACCGACGTCGACGTCGGTCGCGTGCGGGAGCTTCGTCCGGAGCCATTCCGTCAGCTGACGGCGCGTGACGTCGACGTCGCGGGCCTGCGGGATCGGCATGGTCGGGCGGTGCCATGCCACATGTCGCCCGCGGTTGACAGCGGATTCGGGCCGCGACTACCACCGCCGCCATGCTCTCCCGGATGGACGACTATCCGCTGCACCAGATCGCCGACGTCATTCGCAACGTCGGCACGAGCGACCGCAATTTCTACGACCGCTACTACTTCAACCTGCACGGCTCGAGCGACGAGCTCTTCCTCGTCTTCGGGATGGGCCAGTATCCGAACCTCGGCGTGCAGGACGCGTTCGCGTGCGTCCGGCGCGGCGACGCGCACCACGTGGTGCGCGCGTCGCGCGAGCTCGGCGACCGCATGGACACCAGCGTCGGCCCGTTCCGCGTCGAGGTGCTCGAAGGATTGAAGCGCGTCCGCGTCATCCTCGAGCCGACCGAGCACTCGATCGCCTTCGACCTGACGTGGGAGGGGGCGATCCCGGCGTTCGAGGAGCCGCAGCACTTCATCCGGAAGTACGGCCGCGTCCTCTTCGACTCGAAACGCTTCGCGCAGACCGGGTGCTGGAGCGGCACGCTCGCGATCGGCGGCGAGACCCTGACGGTGACGCCCGACCGCTGGTGGGGCACGCGCGACCGCTCGTGGGGAATCCGGCCGGTCGGCGAGCCGGAGCATCCCGGCATCCGGCAGGCCGAAGGCCAGATGTCGGGCATGTGGAACTACTCGCCGATGCAGTTCCGCGACTTCTCCATCCTCTACATCCTGAACGAGACCGACGACGGCGAGCGGCCACTCGAGGAGGCGGTGCGTGTCTGGACCGATCCGGCGAAGCGGCCGCAGCAGCTCGGCCGTCCCGAGCACCGCCACGTTCTGACGCCGGGCACCCGCATGATCGAGTCGTCGGTCATCGCCTTTCCGCACGCGCCCGGCGGAGCGTTCGACGTCCGCGCCACTTTGCTCACGTCGTGCTTCATCACCGTCGGCACCGGCTACGGCATGGAGCAGGACTGGCGGCACGGCATGTATCAGGGGCCGCTGGTCGTGCAGGGCTTCGTGAAGCCCGTCGCGGAGATCGCGGCGTTCGGACAGTACGGCGTCGTCGACCACGTCGCGCGCTTCGAGACGAGCACGGGCGAGGTCGGCTACGGCCTCCACGAGCACGGCTTCTTCGGAGCGTACCGGCGCTACGGAATAATGGACGCGTACTCGGGCGCGAGCGAGGCATCCCCGCCTACTCCGTAGCCGTCGGAAACGCGATCTCCGCGGCGATACTTCGCGGTTCGCCGTTTACCGTAATCCAGCTCCGCGACGTACCCGTTGTGCTGCGGGCACATGAGGCACACATTTTCCGGATCGTGTGCGCCGCCACGGCCGAAGGGATGGCGATGGTGAAACTCGAGATCCCGGCGCTCGGGGCAACGACTGCCATTTCGCAGCACGAACACGCACTGCGCGCCGTCGCGCTCGTGGACGGCGCGCCTCACCGCTGCGGGGAGATAGCGTGACCGTGGTGCGGTGTCGGTGTCGTCGAGGCTCTTCCTCGGAGCCCTGGCCAATCCGAAACGCTTCGCTTCGAGACGTTCGAGCTTCTCGGTGACGGCGCATTCGATCGTCGACGCGAGATCTCGACTCAAGAGCGCCTGGAGCCGCATCACCTTGTCGCGCAGGTGCGCACTGCCGGTGAACTCGATTTTGTAGCGCGCGGGAGCAAGCGGGACGACTGACGCGTGTCGCAGCACGGGCGGCACGAATTCCGCCCACAGCGGCGGACGCGCTTCGGGAGCGATCGCTGGAACGTCGATCGGCGCCGCAGGCGCGAGAAGCTGAGGAGCAAGCAGGTCCGGCCGGAATTCGTGCATCGTCGCAACTCGGTCCGGACCGAGTTCCACGTTCGCCTGCAACGAGACCCGGGTAGGCATCTTCCGGATCGTGTCTGGCACATCGGCCTTCGGCGCTATCTCCGCGATCAGCGCCTCGATCTGAGCCTTCGTCTTGTGCGTCGCCCGGACGAGAACCTGGTCATGGTTCGCATCCGTCAAGTGCGGCGCGAGCTTCGCGATGCCGCTCAAATGGAGGCGGCCGTCGTCGAGCATCGCGAGCAGCTCCGGGTATCGCCGCGCCGCACGCGCGACGGTGATGCGCGCATACGCCTCGTGCTCCGACAGGTGCAGCACTCGCGTGCAGTAGGAAAACATCGACGAGGCTTCGCGGATGTAGAGTCGCCGCACGTCGACTTCGGCGATGTGCGCGACCAAGACAGCGTCGACGCGCCGCGACTGCTTTACCAGCTTGGCGAGATACGAACGAGCCGATCGTCAGGTACGTTCGCGAGGTCGAGCAAGCTCGTCATCGCGATGACATAGCACGATGACGTCCGATCCTCGGCCGACGGAGAGCGAGGGACAACGGCTGGCGCTTGCGTCCCTCGTCAGCGGCTCGACAGGCGCGGCTTCACTGCCGCCTCACTCGAACGGCAGATCGTGCTTGCGCGCCGTGTTGCACGGCTTGCAGCTCGCGACGACGTTTCCCTTGGTCGACTTGCCGCCGCGGATGATCGGCACGAGGTGATCCATCGTGAGGTCCTTCGGCGGAAACTGCGCGCCGCAGTGATGGCACACGCCCTCGGCGCGCTTCCGCTTCCACCACTGGCTGGCGCGGAGCTCGCGCGCCTTGGCGCGTTCGCGCCGAATCTCGTCGTCGGAGACGTCGACTAGAAAGCTCGACATGGTCTGGGCAGCCCAAGTGCCGGCCGGGCACATGCGATCGTGCCGGACGTGCGATAGTCCGGCCGGCGCGTGCGATCGTGCCGGCCGTGCGATAGTGCCGGCCGGCGCCGGTCAAGGCAACTTCAACGCGACATCACGGATGTCCCGTCGCGGTGCCGTGCAGCGTGAGCCGCGCGGGACCCGGGAGGCCCGTGACGTTGTTGATCGCCGGCGCGGCCGTCGGTCCGACGCAGAAGACGGCGGCGAGCGTCGGCGATGCCGTGTCGTGCGCCGGCGGGTCGGCAGCACCCGCGGCGACGAGCGTGCCCGTGCCGGGGAGTGCCGGCACACCGCCCCCCGTCAGGAAGCAACGCCGTGGGGCCGCCTCGCACGTGCCCGGGGTGCAGTCATCGTCGGAGTTGCAGCCGCGCTGCTCGTGCGGCGCCGAGCACGTACGGTCGATCGGCCCGTTGAGGCATGCGCCCTCGCCGTCGACGGGAGCGGTGTCCTCGCAGGGCGCGAGGCCCCCGGTGCTCGTGTCCTCGATACAGGGCGTGGCCCTCGTCGGTTCCCCAGGGCGTATGCACGCGCTCGCGGGGCACTGGCTATTCGCCGTGCATGCCGCCCCCACGTTCGGACCGCCGATGCACGTACGGCCGCCGCAGATCGGACCGATGGGTCCGTCCGGATCCGAACAATCCGCGGCATCGTCGCATGGCTCCCTGTTCGGGCTGTTGCACGTGTCGCAGAGACAGCGCGTCCCGGGCGACCCGCTGCAGGTCGGGCTCGAGTTGGTCAGCGTCTTCACGACGTCCGCCGTCGCGTTCGTGAGGTCGATGGGCAACGCCGCGACCAGCGCGGCGGGAATCGGCGGACAATCGAGGCTCGTCGCGCCGAAATCGGGACGCCCGGGCACGACGGCGTTGGCGTCGCAGTGATCTCCGGCATGGGCGCCGTCGCTGCACGTACCGTCTTGGACGCCGTCGTTCGCCGTGGCGTCGCCGACGCAGCGTGGGCACGGCGTGTCCGTGGCGATCCCGACGTGCACGCGCGCGATGAGCGATGCCGTCGTGGCGGCCTCGCCGCTTTCGAGATTCAACGTGCCGGCGATCGGCCCGGCGAACTGGTTGAGCGTGCACGTCGCCACGCCGCCCGCCGATATCGGCAGGG
>JADMIO011227362.1_pt1 | contig 13680 bp, 9 predicted proteins | sample 8958161 | NCBI WGS metagenome assembly JADMIO01 (sample SAMN16585339, study PRJNA669376) | soil metagenome | isolation source: Crop rotation soil | place: USA: Cullars Rotation, Alabama | collected 2011 | reverse complement strand
GACGTCCCAATGCCGCACTTCCGACGCAGCAGATTCGGGCAGCGATTGCACGTCGAGCACCTCCCAGCCGGTCGGGATTCGACACCGCGTGCCGAATGCCACTCCCGTGTTCGATTGCCACAACCATTCGCTCGTGAGTCGCCACGTCGTCTCACGAGCGGTGAGCCGCTGCAATCCGTGCGAAGTCAGTTGAGCGACCGGAGACGAAAGGTCGATGCCGAGCGATGCGTCCGCCAAGAACTGCGTGAACGAAAGACGTCGCGTGGTTGGGGAAGTGGCGTTGACCTCGGTCAATCGCAAGCCGACCGGCCGCAACGCATGCCACACCAACGGTGAGTCCACAGACACATTCCAACGTCCGCTGGTGAACCAACCATTGGCGAGCGTGATCCGTGGCAGCACGAATGCCGGCTGCCATTTCGCGGCCACGCCAGCCAGCAGATGCAACGCGCGCACGCGACCGATCTGTGGCTCTGGCAGAGAGACTTCGATCTGACGTGGTTGCCCCAGCACACGCGGCAGGTCTCGCCACGGCAACCGCGAGTCCCCCGCAAAGCCGATGGTGTAGATCGACAAGTCGTCCGGGACCACGAATTCCAGCGTCGCTTTCGGAGTGTGAAAGACTTCGGCACTGATCTCGCATTGCACTTCGATTTCCGCCTCACGCAGCACATACGACGAGGTCTGTTCGTAAACGACCACCGGCACTGTCGGCGCGGCCGCTTGCGACTCAACGATGAGCACTTCGCAACGCGACCGACTGCCGAGATTCAGTTGCCACAGTCGCCAACCTTCCTCACCGCTGGTCAATGGGCCGCGAATCGTCGCGTCGGAACAGGTCACCGAATACTTCGCCGGCACGTGCAGCTTGAATTCCGAAACCGTGGCCGTCGCCAACCGCAAATCGAATTGCCAGGTCCGCTGCAAACGCCGACCTTGCCGCGAGAATTTACCTTCCAGTCGTCTCTCCCCGGCATCGACTTGCAACAGCGTTTCGCCCGATGGTGTCGTCCCCCAAACGGCATCGCCATCGGCCCACTTCAATTCTGAGATGGGTAGGTCGAGTGGTTCCAGCGACAAAAGCCGCGGTTGCTTCTCGCTGCCAAGAACCTCCGCTTCCCAGCGTCCATCCGTCAACACGCCACGCGACGGATCAAACGTCGCCGACAAAGACTGCCATTCAATGCTTGCTCCGCGCCGGGCTGGGCGAACGAACTGATTCGCCTCCCGAAGTTCAAGGTACTCCTCGAACGGGACCAACTCGCGGTCACCCTTCGGCCAGACTTTCGGATTGTCGACCGGGACGAAGATGTGCCGGACGGTTGGTGGTTTCTCTTCAGCCTGTGCAGTTGAGAGAAACAGAGTCAGAAGCGCACAGGCGATTTGCAACTTGCAATGCTTGTGCATCACTGTCGTCCTCCGGATGCGGACCCGGAAACCGAGATCGATTCGCTGGGCAGGACGACCTGTGGCGGAGCGGTCGAAGCCTCGGACATCACTGGGACACCGGCAATTCGCACACCTGATCCCGATGCGGCGAAAAAGTCACTCGGTGACGAGAGTGTGACCATCGGCGTTTGCGGTTGACGGCGACCAACGCGGTCGATCAGCGCCGCGATCACCGCCATCGCAGCTCCCAGGACCGCCGGTTGCAAAAGCACCTTGACAGGCTCGGCGAACCACAGCGCGGCAAGCGCCATGACGAACCCGGCCACGAGGAAGGTCAGGACATGCCGAGTCGCCGGGATGCGAATGAGCACGAAGCCCAGCAACAGCGCCAGTCCCGCGCCACAGCCGACCACAGCCGAGCGGCTCATGCTCCAGAAGACCAATGGTTGCGGAGGACCAAAGCAACTCACGGGGTAAACATTGTGTTCGGCCGATCCGCCTATCAGGGACGATTCCCAGAGAAGAGAGTCACTCTTGTTAGGAGCGGCGTCGTTGAGCACACGATCAATGCGGTCGTAGCCAAAATTCGGCTGACGGCTCCACAACAGCAGCGACCGCTGCCAATGGAACTGAGTGGCGTAATCGCGAGGCGTCGTCAGCAGATGCTGATCCGCCGGCAAGACGACTTGCCAGATTGTTTGCGCGACCCACACCGTGCTCGCAAACTGTGGAGTCACCAGTTGAAGTTCATTGCTCCAACCGAAGTGCGTGGGTTCTTCCGAATAATAATCCAGCCACAGGAGCTCCTTGAGCTTGTCGTTGCCGTCGGCAGTCTCTGGTGATGAGGCGTTCTTCTCGCGCGAAGCCGGCCGGCGCAAACGGATCTCGACGCCGCCAACCGTCGGATTGCGAGTGATCGGCTCGGCGGACACGGCGGTGTGATTCCACCAGGCGCCAAAATGTTGCGAGGAGATTTCTGGGGGTAGGGTGAGCGTGATTTCGCGCACGTCACGGTCCAATTCAAACAAGGCTTGCGAGTGCCGTCGGCCCTCGCTGACGACCGTGCGGATGAGCGCCCGATGGACCGTGAAATCTTGCAACGTTGAGTCGCTGGCTGCGGCAATCTTCATGACGATCGCCGTCTTGGCTCCGCTGGCTTTCCACGATGAAGTCTTGTCGGCACCGAGTTCCGGACTCCAGGTGGTGGGATCATCAAGCGAGGCCACCAGCGTTTCACCGGTGTTCCATTTCACTCGCGTCGCGTCGAATTCCGCATCCGACGATTGCAGCACGGGAATACTGACTTGCGATGGCCCATCGCTGGTCACGCCAGAGGTGCCGACATCGAATTCCGCGAGCACGTCAAATTTGCCAACCTGCGGCGGATCCAGTGACAGCCGGCATTGGCGGGCTTGGTCAATCTCCAAAGCCGTGAACACGGGAGGCGGCAGCGGCTTGGTTTGGCCGGTCGAATCACGCAGGCGGAATCGCACGCGATTCTCGATGGCTCGCGGCACCATCAGCCGCACTTGCGAGAGCGGCTCGAAGGCGACGTCATAGGCAATCCGCTGCGTCACCGTCACTTGGCGTGTGTCGAAGGCCAATTCACTCTGGGAATCGGTCGTGATCGACTGTTGTTGCACCTTCGCCTTGGCGGTAAACGCCGGCGAGCCCGCTTCCCAGCGCCACGCAGCGACATTGCGTGTCGATTCCAATTGATCGAGCACCTTTTTGTCCGGCGTTGCCGCTCTGGCAAGCGTTTCGTTCTTCGGCGTCCATTCCACGTCCAAGTTGCTTCGGGGAGCGACAATCACGCGCGACGCCGGCTGACCACTCGCGGCCACGAAGGGCAGCGACAGATCAAACGCGGAACTGTCCGCCGAGATTGGCCGCCGAGTCGTCAGACGGATTTCAAATTCATTGTCGGTGCGCTTGATGGCCTCGGTGAGGATTTGCAACGCCGATTCCGATTGCCCTTGTTGAAGTGTGGCAGTGGCTTTCTCGATCAGCGATTTCACGTCTCCCGACGCCGTTGTCGAGGCTGCGGACTTGGGTTGCAAAAACTTTACTCGCAATTGCGGTCCGTTGGGGGTCTCTTCGACGAGGATTTGCTCGACCAGTTTGGGCGAGTCGTTCGCGATCGCTTCCCAGCCTTCCGATTTGAAGGTGGGCCACGGGAGCACTAGGTCCGACAGCGAACCGCGAAAGACACGCACGGTCAACGTGGTGTCCAACTCCGCTCGTGTGGGCGACAGTCGCACAAGATGCAATGTCTCCGCCGTGAAGTACGGATCGATTTTCTGCACATCGAGCACCATTCGGAACGGTTGCTTCAAGAAACGATAGACCGTGGTGCTCCCACCGCTATTGGCAATGGCATGAAACCCCGGCACGTCCCGCAGCGCATCCAGTTTGTCGCGGTCCACATATTGATCTTCGCTATCCCGCTTGCGAAGGTTGACCCCCTCCCACGCGACCACGACAACGTGTCCCCTCTGCTGCTGAGCATCTTCCACCTGAAAGCCTTCGAGAGTCGGCAAACGCGCGGCGTTGGGGGCGATCTTGGCGGACAAGACCCACTTCAATTCGACGGGACCAGTGGTCGGCGCGGTCAACGTGACGGCCACGCGCGTCGGTGAGTCAGAGACCTTCGAGGATTCTTTGACCTCCCGGCCGGAAACTTCGACCAGTTCGAACTCCTGCGGTAATCGCACGGTCAACTTGTCGAACGTCCCCTGAATGGAGCGGACTTGTTGCGTCGCCTCCAGTACGAGCGTTTCGGCTCGCAAGTCGGCGACGATCAACGTCAGTGCTTGCAGTTCGAGTTTGACTTCCGAGAGGTCCGTCACTGACTGCCAACTGAGATCCAGCAAACTGCCCGGTGGTCCGAACGCATGAATCTCGGTGCGGCTGTTGCCGAGCGACTTCGTCTTGATCGAACCACGATCCAAGCCTTTCGCGGAGACCTTCGGCAGCGGCACGCTGAGTTTGATCTCACTCGTGGGAGTTTCTGGCAACTGCAGGATCAGGCGGCGCGCCGCAGCTTGCCGGTGCACGCGGACTGCCAGCGACAACTTCAGTTCGTGTCTTCCCTTGCCGCGCAGCCAGCAGCGATAGCCGTCCTCGCGGTCAAACACGTCGAACTCCGCCTCGTTGGGGCCGACATGGACAGGCTTTTTGAGCAACGTCGTATCTTTGAGCCGCAGCGGAACGAGCACATCTTCACCGTCACGATTCACGAAGATCGTCAGCGTCGCATCGAGCGTCACCGAGTCTTCATTCGCTTCTGTCGAACCCTCAAACAAAACGCCGCTGACGCTGAACGGCGGAGCCATCGGACCATCATTCGCCTGACGAGACTTCAAGTATTTCTGGAACTCTTCCCAGTTCTCACCACGCGGGATCAAGAGCGGCTTTCCATCCGGGCCGATCATTTGGACGACGTCATCGGTTCCGGGTTTGACTCCGCGCGCCGGCGAGCTGCTCGATGGAGAGGAAGGTGTGGCCGACTTCGGTGTGGGGGTGCCGTTCGGCTTGTCACTCGCTGGCGGATTGGCCGTTTGTTGAGCGAATCCCGCGGATGACGCGAAGAGCAACACGGCCAGTGACACCGCCAGACACGGGCGGAGGTCTCGACGAACGTGCTGTGCGATTCGGTAGAACATGATCGGACTCACGAGGACGCGGACGCAGCCGTCCGGCGTTGCAACTACTTCGCACGCAATATACTTCGCAAGCGGAACACTCGACAGGACGTTCCAGTTCTGATGCGGGTTTCGCAGGTGTCGCCGTCGGCGCGATCACAACAACTGTTGCAGGGCGTCGTGAATCGCGGAGCCGTTGCTACTCAGGAGGTCAGGAATTTCGATGTCGATGGGCTCGCCGTTCATGCGAGTGGCTCGGCCCCCCGCTTCCTGAACGAGCAAAATTCCGGCGGCCATGTCCCACGGCTTGAGGCTGCCGGACCAAAACGCATCCATCCGGCCGGCTGCGACATACGCCAAGTTGAGCGCGGCCGATCCGGTTCGCTGCACGGTTTGAACATGCGGCATTACGGTGAGTAACTGCTTGACGGCGTGATGATCGGGTCGGCAAGCGACCGGCAAACTCGCCACAACCATTGCGTCTCGCAGAGCCGTCACACGAGTCGGCCGGATCGGTCTCTCGTTGACGAACGCGCCGCGACCTTTCACGGCCGTGAACAACTCGTCGCGATTGGGATCGAAAGTGACCGCGATCATCAGCTCTTTGCCGAACTCGGCCGCGATGTTGACGGCGTAGTACGGGAAGCCATGCACGTAGTTCGACGTCCCGTCCAGCGGGTCGATCACCCAGCGCCACGGCGAGTCACTGTTCGTTTCGGTGAGCCCTTCTTCGCCCAGAAAATTGTGGTCGCGAAAGTGGCCGTGAATCCGCTCGTAAATTGCTTTTTGCGAGGCAAAGTCGGCTTCGGTGACGAGATTCGCTTGGCTCTTTTCCGTGATCGTGAATCGCCCGGCCCAGTCCTTCAGGATCGCACCGCCTTCGCGCGCCGCGTCAATCGCGACACGCAACAAGTCATCCGCACAGACATCCGAGTCGGGCCACGGCATTGTCATTTCAAAATCCTAAAAGTGTTGGCTGCTCCGTCGAGGACTTGAATCTTGGTGAGCGAGTCTCGGCAACGCAATCCGGCGGGCCGGTCACAAGGGTTGTGCGGGTTCTGACGACTCGCAGAGTTCACTCGCTGCGAATCGGCCGCGTGCGGAAGTCCGGTCAGGCCGAGGAATCGGGTTGCGGACAATAATCAACGTGCAAAAACGGCAACGGTCAGCGAGGCCGTGCGGCGGCCGGCGTGGCGCGTCGTATGCTTGCCGCACTTGTCATGGACCGTTCCGGCAGCCCATGAAACCCAGATTGGCGAACAGCATCGATTGAGGATTCTCATGCCAGAAATGAGCGTGCAATTAGTCGTCTACTTGTTCTGCGTCGCAGTCTTCACGGCGTCGGCCGCGATCTTCGACGTGCGGAGCAAGCGAATTCCCAACAAGCTGACCTTGCCATTTTTCGGAATGGGGTTGTTGTACCAGCTCGCCTTTCACGGGCTTGGCGGAGGAGTTGCGCAGCCCGGTTTGATCGGCGCAGCGGCAGCTTTCGCGGCTGGATTTGGAATGCTGTGGGTGCTGTGGATGATCGGCGGCGGTGGCGGCGGCGACGTGAAGCTGATGGGAGCTTTAAGCGTTTGGATCGGTTTTAAGGCGACCGTGATGGTGCTGTTTATGAGCACGATCTTCGTCATTGCGGGCACGATCGGAGTGATGGCCCTGGGTGTTATGACTCACGGGATGTTTCGCACGAAAGAGGCTTATCTCGCGAGTGGTCAATCGCCGAATGGGCTACCGCCAGCGGCAGAAACTGCCGTTCAACGTCAGTCCCGGCGGATCATGGGTTATGCGCCGCCGGTGGCGTTGGCAACATGGCTGGTGGTGGCGTGGAATCTCTTTCGGGGTGTCGCGTTTTAGGAATGTGAGTTGGTCAACAGCATGGTTTGCACTTCGCGTCCAATGATTGCGCGTCGTGGGCATCGCCGGACCGGTTTGCTCAGCATGGAACTGGTGCTGACGCTGCCGATCCTCGCGCTGCTGCTGGCTGGGCTGTTGGAATTCACAATGTTGTTCTTCGCTCGCGGGGAAGTCGTCGAAGCGAGTCGCGTCGCGGCTCGTAAGGCCACGCTGCCGGGAGCGACGTTGGAAAACGTCGAGGACGAAGTCCTCAAAGTGCTGCATCCACGATTCCACGACTCGGTCCATGTGGCTGCGGAATTGGGTGAAAAATCAGGAGACGTGGTGGCGGTGGCGGTGACGGTCGACATGAGCGCCGCCGCGCCGGACCTGTTGTGGCCGATCGGCTACAGCTTGCAAGGACGTCCGTTGTTGTCGGAAACGTGCATGATCCGGGAGTGAATTTCCTCCCGGGAGATTTGAGACGAGACGAAGGAGACCCAGCGGTGAAACTCACTCCGGCAAAAGTCACAATGATGATGCTCATGGCGGTGGGCGGCCTGATTGGGCTGTACGTCATCAAGGGGTTGTTCGCGGTCGAGAAGAAAGCGGACCCGCGTCCACGGAGCGTCACGATTCCGTTGGCGGCGGGTTACTTGGCACCGGGGACGAAGATCACCGACACACACATCGGCAACGGGCCTTTCCCGGAGAGGGAACTCAAAGAAGATCATCTTCGTTCGAATCGCGTCATCGTCGGCCGCATCGTGAAAGAGGCGATCAAGCCTGGCGACCCGATCCGTGGATCGCAGTTGTACGAGCCGGGTGAGAACGCTCCGCTCAAAGTCGCCGAAGGTAAGAAGGCGGTGTCCATCTCAGTGAAAGAGTCGTCGGAAATGGTGGACGGTCTGATTCGTCCGGGTGACTACGTCGATGTGTATTTTCGGTTGGATGCTCAACGCTCTGGCGGAATGGACGACCGTTTGGTTCGCTTAGGGGGCGTCAGCATGACGCTCTTTAAGGGTGTCAAAGTGTTGGCCTTGAACAAGGGATTTCGTCAGTCGACTCCGCTGCCGACTGGGAACTCGGTGACGTTGGAGTTAACTGCCGCTCAGACCAACATCCTCTTGGTCGCTCAGCCGAATGGCGCGATCTCCTTTTCTTACAACCCTGACGGCGAAGGGGATGGCCAGGTCGCTTTGAGCAACGCCGATCGTGTGACGCTGTGGGATATTCTGGGATTGAAGAAGAAAGTTCGTGAGCCGAAGGAAGAACCCGAAGAGCCGTTCGTGACAGAAACGTATCGAGGGGCCGGGGGCAAATCGATGCGTTGGAACAAGGACGGCAAGACCTTTGAGGCTCCCGCTAACACGGCCGGTAACCGACCCGGCACAAACAAGGATGATGACTTCAGCCCCGATGATGTGTTCGTGAATCCCGGCCAACGCACCGGCAACGTTCCAAGCCAAGACGATGCCGCAGATGCGGCGGCCGATCCAGACATTCCTGCGTCGCAACCAGGGACTGCGGGTGGCGGAGTGCGATCACGAGTTGGTTCGATGCTACGAGCCAGACCCAAGACGTCCGATTCCACGGTGGGACCGACCGCGTTGCGAAATTGATTTTTTATAGGCGACGGAGAATTCCAGCGCCGCGTTCACAAAGCTTGTGGACCTTGTGCGAGATTCGACAGCGATGCGACACCTTCCCCGGTCAACACGCTCGCGAGCTGCGTCACGCCGAGCTGGCAGTTTGATGCCAGCCTTGGCGTTGGCGCTGTTGGCCGTTTTGGGTGGTGCGGCTTTGGTGGTGGATCGGCTCGCGCTGGACACCGCAAAAAATGAGCTGCGAACGTCCGCCGAAGCCGCCGCGCTGGCCGCTGCTCGCGAATTAGCCAACGACGATCGTTTGCGGCCGGACTTCGATCCCGCCGCGTTGCAAATGAAATCTCGCTTCGCTGCCGCACGAATCGCGGCCGAAAACTTCATCGCCGGTGAAGCCCTGACTCTGAACACCGAACCAAACGGCGATGTTCGCTTCGGTCATCTGCAAGTCGATCCAGAGACCGGTGAAACGATTTTCGTCGAAGCCGAGGGACAAGACGAACCGACCACCGTGGTCGTCCACGCGCGACGCACGTCCGATCGCGATTCGGCGATCCCATTGCCGTTTCGGACGTTGTACGCTCCGACTGACGCGGACGTCGTTGCGGTTGCCGAAGCCTCCATCAACTTCGGAGTGATTGGGTTGAGGCCGATCGATGAGTTGTCGATTCCGACTCTGCCTCTCGCGATTTTGTCGCAAGCGGTCGAGGAGCAAGATTCCTCTGCCGAGAAGTTTCCGACAGCGCGCGATCCGCGATCAAAGACCGCACAGGCGAGCAAGCCGAAACAACCGAGCGTCTCGTCCTGGGCACGCGACATTGAACAACGACGCGGAACGGATCGCTTCGGCTACGACGCCTCGACGGGGGAAGTCACGCAGGACGCCGATGGCATTCCAGAAATCACATTGCGAACCGTCGGGCGATCCGCCGACGCGAAGTCGAATACGTTCGTGCTCGCTCTGTCGGGAGACCTCACTCAAGACAGTCTGTGGCGACAAATCTGCGAGGGCTGGTCGGCGGACGATTTGCAACCGCTCGGTGGCGAATTGCTGCTCGGTCATGGGCCATTGAATTTGGCGGGGCTACGGGGCGTGGACTGCAACGTCCTGGGCAGCGCGTTGCGGAAAATGCTCGGACAACCCCGAGTGGTCTTCCTGTACGACCGCGAAATCGGAGACCCGCGCGCCAGCGTCGCGTCTCTGCAAGTCACCAAAATGGTCGCGGGCCGAGTGATGTCGGTGAGCGAACTCTCGGACAGCGAATGCGAGATCGTGTTCCAGCCGGCGGTCATGGCGACTCGGTCCGCGGTGACGTCGTCGGACGAATCGGAATCCGGCTGCGAGAAGAACAAATACGTCGCGAACTTGCGACTGACGAACTAAGTGGGACGGGAGTGATTCATCGTGGAAGCGACCCTCAACAAACCGACCGACGGACGCCAGGCGTTTCAGCGGCTGAAGACGCATCTGCACCGGCGGATGATCGACGCCATCGACCTGTCGAAAGCTGGGCTGCTCAACGAAAACGACCTGCGTTCACAGTTGCGATCGCTGGCGACGCACCTGTGCACGATGGAGGCGGTCGCGTTGCCGCCGGAGCATCGCGACCTGATGGTCCGCGAGATCATGGACGAGATTTACGGCTTCGGTCCGTTGGAGCCGTTGATGAACGACCCGGAAGTCAGCGACGTGCTGGTGAACGGCCCGGACCGCGTGTTCGTCGAGCGTCGCGGCCTGCTGGAAGCGACCGACATTCGCTTCGCCGACGACCAGCATCTGATGCGGTTGATTCACCGTCTGGTCGGCCGAGCTGGACGGCGCATCGACGAAGTTTCGCCGATGGTAGATGCCAAACTCCCTGACGGCTCGCGTCTGAACGCGGTGATTCCACCGCTGGCCTTGAAGGGACCGACGATTTCGATTCGTAAATTCGCCAAGCGAGCGCTCGTGTTTGAAGACATGGTTCGCTTCGGCTCGCTGGCACCGGAAATTGCCGACTTCCTGATCTTGGCGGTCAAGGCGAGGTTGAGCCTGCTCATCAGCGGTGGAACCGGTGCCGGCAAGACGACGATGCTCAACAACATCAGCCGGTTCATCTCGGCTCACGAGCGGATCATCACCATCGAGCAGACGGCCGAATTGCAATTGCAGCAACCGGACGTCGTCGCCTTGGAAATGCGGCCGGCCAACGTCGAAGGCAAGGGGGAAATCAATCAGCGCGACTTGCTGAGAAACAGTCTGCGAATGCGGCCCGACCGCATCATCGTCGGCGAAGCTCGCGGCGGTGAAGTCCTCGAAATGTTGCAAGCCATGAACACCGGCCACGAAGGTTCGATGAGCACCGTCCACGCCAACGACACTCGTGACGCGCTGGATCGCCTGGAGATGATGATCGCTCTTGCCGGCGTCGACATGCCGCCGATGATCGCGCGGCAGTACATTTCGTCAGCGATTCACCTGCTCGTTCACATGTCGCGCTTGAGCACCGGCGAACGCAAGGTGACCCGCGTCTCCGAGCTTTGTGGTTGCCGTGATGGCTCGTACCAGATCGAAGACATCTTCGTGTACCGCATGACCGGCATCGGCCCCGATGGCAAGTCTCGTGGAGCGTTTTACGCGACTGGCCACGAGCCCGTGTCCTTCAAACGCCTCAGCGCGATGGGCTTCGAACCGCCGAAGGGCATGTTCCATTCCCGCGAACTGTCGTCGGATGCGAATTATCGCGCGACTGTCTGACCCCTGACCTCGTGAATTCACTCAAAACATGGCCACCGACCTGTCCAACTACCGACCCATCGAATCGCAGCCGAGCTTTGCCGGCATCTTGCGTCATCAAGAACGGTTTTCGGAACCCGATGACAAAGGGATGTCGAAGCAAATCAATGCCGGCTTCGACCGTATGATGTTGCAGTCCAATCTGGACATCTCGCCGCCGACGGTCGTCATGCTGTGCATGTTGTGCGGCATTGTGTTTGGCGGATTGATTCTGGTGCTTCAGGAGAATCCGCTGTCGGCGTCGATGGGTTTGGTCTTGGGCGGCGCCGCTCCGCTGTTGTACGTGTTCTTCGCGCGGATGCGACGGCAACGACAGATGACTCAGCAGTTGCCCGGCATGATCGAAGAACTGGCTCGCGCGGCGAAGACCGGCCGCAGCATCGACCAATGCTGCGCGATTGTGGCCAACGACACTCCGGAACCGCTCGGATCGGAATTGCGAGTTTGTGCTCGCCGCATGGAAATGGGCGAAGACGTCGCGACCGCGATGCGTGACCTGCCGGAGCGATCTGGACTTGTCGCACTCAACATCTTGGTGACGTCACTATCCGTGCATCAGACGACCGGTGGTGACCTCGTGATGGTGCTGGAGCGGTTGGCTCAAACGATCCGCGATCGTCTGTTGTTCCTCGGTCGTTTGAGAGCCGCCACGATCGGCAGCCGTTGGACAGCGATCCTGATGATTTCCTTGCCGCCACTGATCATCACGTTTTTCATTCTGCGTGATGCGAATTATTTGAATCAATTGCTGAGCACTTACTGGGGCCGGACCATGTCGATCATCGCCGTGGTTCTGCAACTGATCGGCTCCGTGGCCGTGCTGTCGATCTTGCGAGGCAGCCAACGCTCGTAACGGGCAAGCCAATTCGAGCTCGGACTTAATCATGCTGACCACTCTCGGATTTCAAATTGCGTTCTACAGCCTGTGCGCGATGATTATCGCGCTGGCAATCGGCAGCATTATCCAGCGCCGGCGGCGAGCCAGACTGTTGGCACAGCGGCCGAATGAGCCGCTGAATCGACTTGACCGTTTGCAAAGGGAACTGCAACCCGCCGAAGACTCGGACGACATTGCTTCTGCTGGCGTAGCGATGGCCGCGAATCCCGCAAAGACGCTGACCGCCGCTGACCGAAGTCTCGACGCCAGCCTAGTGCTGAAAGGTCATCCCAGCGGGTCCAGCGCGACGACGTGGCAAGACCGCACGTTATTCGCTCCGCAGACGCAGTCCGGATGGCGCGGCAGCCCGGTGATTCCGACGATTGAGGCGCATGAAGTCCCGTCGGTCGATACGAGTGATTATGTCTATGGTGCGATGACTCCCATCTTGGCGGCATTCCTTCCCGAAGGTGACGAGGGACGTCGTGTGCTGGTCCGCGAGCTGAAGCAAGCCGGAGACTACGCACCGCACGCACGAGAGAATCTCGCGGCGACACGGTTCTTGTTCATGATGGGATCGCTGTTGCTGGGCGGTGTGTGCGTGTTGATGGCTCCGCGATCCATTGAGCGAATTCTCTTGATCGGCACACTGGTAATGACCGCTTTGGGCTGGGCACTCCCGTCGCTCATGGTAAAAAGCCGCGCGAAATCACGGCGTACAGAAATCGAACGCGCGATCCCCGACATGATGGACATGCTCAACATGTGCGTCAGCCAGGGCTTGACGGTGCCCGATTCACTCAACCGCATCTCAATGGATTTGAAACCCGTCTATCCCGCCTTGGCTCAAGAGCTGTCGATTGTCGTCGATCAGGCCAAGGTCGGCACGCTGAACGAAGCGTTGCAGAACTTCGCGGAACGAATCGATCTGCCGCAGGTCGATTCGTTTACATCGTTGCTGACTCAGACCGAACGCATGGGCACCAGCGTGTCGGACGCTTTGACCGACTACTCCGATACCATGCGGGAAAGTTTGCGGCAACGAGCCGACGAACGCGCCAATCAAGCATCGTTCTCGTTGTTGTTTCCGACGGTGCTCTGCCTGATGCCCGCCGTGTTCCTGTTCTTAATGGGTCCGGCGGCGATCGAACTCTCGAAGTTCACGAACGCAGGCGGACTGAGAGCCTTGAGCGAAGGGCGGCAAGCCGTTCAAGGTGCGAACCGCGCGCCTCAGCGCGGCGGCAACCCGGGCGCGGGACAACCGTAGGCCCACAGTCTCAGTGTGTCAGCCTCGTCGTTGCACGACGAACAGCCAAAACAAAAGCCTGGCCTCTACTCTGGAGGCCAGGCTTTGAGTTTTTTCGGTTGAAGTCAATCGGGATTACTTCTTGGCGGCGGCGTACCGGCGAGCGACCTCGTCCCAATTGATGACGCTGAAGAACGCACCGATGTAATCGGGTCGGCGATTCTGGTAGTTCAAGTAGTAGGCGTGCTCCCAAACGTCGAGGCCCAGGATCGGCGTGTGTCCATCGGACAACGGCGAGTCCTGATTCG
>JADMIO011711184.1_pt1 | contig 13681 bp, 7 predicted proteins | sample 8958161 | NCBI WGS metagenome assembly JADMIO01 (sample SAMN16585339, study PRJNA669376) | soil metagenome | isolation source: Crop rotation soil | place: USA: Cullars Rotation, Alabama | collected 2011 | reverse complement strand
GCGCGAGATGACGCCGTCATGGTTCGTGTCCATCGACTCGAACCGCATGCCCTGGGCGTACACGTCCGCCGGCGTGGTCAAACTGACGACGAACGCGGCGACAGCGAACGTCGTAAGCGTAAGAATTTTGGACGACATAAATCTCCTCCGTACGCTGTGGTGCATACGGCATGCCCGATCGATGGCGTCTCTCTGAATGGTGTTTACCGACTTCGCCAGACGCATGTGGAGGCATTCATGTGCGTGTCATGGCAGATGGTATCCGGATCTATGTCATGGCAGATGGCAGACGCTGAACGGCTCGACTAAAGTCGAGCACGACCGGATCGGCGGAATCACGTGGGAGACGGATCGATCTGACTGCAATGCGAAGCCGTGCGGAGGTGCCGCGTCAGCAACACGGCCGTGAGCTGATTCGGTGGACCATGCGGGAGACGGATCGATGTTCTGCAGAGCGGCCGTAGACACTCAGAAACAGGGCCGCGAAGCAGAACGTCGATCCGTCTCCCGCGTTCGGGCCGAAAGAATGGCTCACGCGCTCGGGTGCTGCATCCAAGAGGCAGGGCTTCCGTCGTCGCTCGCGTGATTGCTTACGAGCTTTGGCGGACCGCCGGACTTCCGGACTTCGCTCAGGCGGAAAGCCCTGCGCCACCGAGATCGAGCCGTACAAACGAAAGACGCAAAGGCCGTTTGCGACCTCTGCGTCTCTGCGTCTCTGCGTCGAAACCGAAATCAGAAGACGAACTTCAGCGCGAACTGCAACTGCCGCATCGGCACCGTGCCGCGAATCGAGTTGATCGTCCCGAACGCGCCGCTGCCCGGCGTCGGGATGTTGCCCGGGGCCGTCTGCCAATCACTCTGCGAGAGACTGGTCGCCGGATCTCCCCAATTCGGCCTGTTCAACAGGTTGAACACCTCGATCCGAAGCTGAACGTACTTGCTGCCGCCAAAATTGAAGTTCTTGAGCGCCGAAGCATCGATCGTAAACACACCCGGTCCCGTGACCGTCGCGCGGCCGAGATTACCGAACGTGCCAAGCGCGGGCATCTGGAATGCCGCGATGTTGAACCAGGCAGCTGGACTCGGGTTGTCCAGCTCCACGGCCACTCCCGGCACCGCGCTGGGACGATCGTAGCCGTGAGCCGTATTCGATCGATCAACACCGCTCAGAATCGTCAGCGGGAATCCGGATGACGCCCTCAGCATGCCACCCAGCTGCCACCCGCCGGCGATCACGTCGAGCACACCGCCCTGTGACAGATGCTTGCGTCCGCTGCCGAAGGGCAGCTCATACAAAAACGACGCGGTCACCCGGTGCCGCACGTCGAACACGGATCGCCCGTATTCGCACTCCCAGCAATCGCCCTTCTGTGGTTTGAGTGGTTCGCCCGGGCTGCGAAGCCCGCTGCCGTTGTCCTCGGACTTCGCCAACGTATACGACGCCAGACCTGAGAACCCGCTCGCCATGCGGCGGGTCACTTTCATCGCCAGCCCGTTGTAGACGGAATGGCCCACGCCGGCGATCAACTGCCAGTTGCCAAGCTCGGGCGCTGGAGCACGGGCAAGGATCGGAAGGCTCGTGCCGGGCACCGGCTGATTGAGCGAGATGAATCGCTGCAGATTGTGCCCACGACTGCCGAAGTACCCGATCTCGATGGCCGTGCTGGCGCCGACTTCGCGCTGAAAGTTGACGAGGTACTGCTCGACCCACGGCGTGTGGCGATCGTATTCGTTGCCCAGAACCTGCGGCGCCGTCACACACACTTGCGGCGGCATCTTGACGCCGCACGGATTCGTGGCACCACCGTCGTAGGGCTGCGCGAGCGTGAGCGTGGGATTCTGCGCCGTGATGCGCCCCTGGATATTGCGGCTCATATCAAAGACCGGGTTGGTCGAATCCTGCGCGTAGAAGATGCCGTAGCCGGTTCGCAGGGTCATCTTCGGCGACGGGCTCCACACCGCGCCGATGCGCGGGGCAAGATCGTTGTAGTCGGGCTTGATCAATCGGTCGCCCAACCTGCCGTCGCGCGCGACGCAAATCGCCGGATCGAACCTGGTCGCTACGCCTTCATATGGGTCGCCCTCGCCGACCCGGATGAAGCAGGGTTTGCCCTGCTGTGACGAGGTGCCGAAACCGGGCGGAATCCAGATGTTCATCATCTCGCCCTTCACGTCGGTCCATGGCGGCGTGTATTCGTAACGCAGCCCGAGATCGAGCGTCACGTTCGGCTTGATGCGATAGGTGTCTTGAATGAAGTACGCCTGACTGATCGCGCGGTACCACCCTTCGCCGAGCGCACCGGCGCTCCGCGTGCCAGAGATATAGCCGAGCATGTAGTCGGCAAACGCGTAACCCGTGACCGGCCGATCGATGTTGAGCGACCCGCGGATTTCCTGCGTGCCGATCATGTTGTAGTGATCGTTTCTCACCTCCGCGCCCATCCTCATCGAGTGGTTGCCCTTGATCCACGCGACGTTGTCGATGAACTGGAACACGTAATTGTTGCCGGTGAATGGCAGCGAGGGATTGTCGCCGAAGCCGCTGAACCCGCCACCGACCGACATGTTGGGCAGTCCCCAGGCGACCGGCGGCGGGTCGAAGAGACCGAGTCCGACTTCCTGGTGAACGTTGCGTTTGAACTGCAGCTCTTGCGCGAGGTTGTTGTAGAACTTCGTCATCCCGAAGCGGAACTCGTTGACGAGACTCGGCGACAGCGTGCGCGTGTTGGAAATCATCGCCTGCTTCACGTTGGTCTCGACGACCTGACCGTTGTCTTTCAGGTTCGGCGCAAGCACGTACTCATCGGTCCAGCTGTAGCGGCCGAACCAGAACGACTTCGGACTTTCGACGAAGTCGACGCGCTGCGTGAACTGATCTTTGTCGGTGACGTTCTGCTGCAGGGCGAGGTAGTTTCTCGACAATCCGGTACCCGGGATATTCGGCTCGGGATACCACTCGAGCAGCTTGATGGCAATCGGGTCGAGCCGGTTTCTGGGAATCTGATTGCCGGCGAAGGGCTGACCCGTCAGCGGGTCGCGAATCGTCACGCCGGCCGCAGAGAAGTCGCCATTGCGCATCGCCACGCTCGGCGTGCTGAACACGGCCTCCTGTTGCTGGCGCAGGCGGAAGCCCTCGAAGTTCGACATGAAGAACAATCGGTTCGATCCGTTGAACAGCCCGGGAATGATGATCGGACCTCCCAGTGTGAACCCATACTGATTCCACTTGAACGGCGATGTCTGCGGCTTGACCGATGTGAACTGGTACGGAGCCGCGTCGAACGCGTCGTTGCGGATGAACTCGAAGAGCGTCCCGTGAAACGTGTTCGTGCCGCTCTTGGTGGACACGTTCACCTGCGCCACTTCGCGCCCGAACTCGGCCGAATAGACGCCCGTCTGCACCTTGAATTCCTCGACGCTGTCGATCGAGGGCAGGAACGCATACGTATTGAAGTTGACGTCCTGATTGACGATGCCGTCGAGCGTGTACTGGTTGTACTCGCGGCGCTGGCCCGCGACGGAGAAATTCTGAGATGAGCGGTCGCCGCCCTGCCTGCCGCCTGCGCCGCCGCCGTTGCCACCCGCATAGTCGGAGCTCACGTTGGGACTCAGCGATACGAGGGCGATGAAGTTGCGGCCGTTGAGCGGCAGCTCGAGAATCTGCTTGTTCTCGATGACCGTTCCCACAGTGGCGTCCGTCACGTTGATCATCGGCGCGCTGCCGGTGACCTCGACGGCAACTTCCAGCGAGCCCAGCTCGAGCGAAAAGTCGAGCCGAGCGGTTTGCTGCACCTGCAGCTCGACGTTGTTCGCGACCTTGGACTGAAAGCCCTGAAGATCGACTTTCACGCTGTACACGCCAGGAAGCAGGTTCGGAAACACGTAGCTGCCGCTGCTGTTGGTGACGGCGTCGCGAACCGCGTTGGTCTGCGTATTGGTGACGGTCACGCTCGCACCCGCGAGAACGGCGCCACTCGTATCGGTCACCTGGCCGGTGATTTGTCCGAAGGTTTGTGCGAACGAGACCGAAGTTGCGGCGAGCAGAACGACGAGAAGCAAGACCCCGTGGAATGTACGGCGCATGGCATCTCTCCTTCGAGTTTTATTTCTTGGGCTCCGGCAACGTGAACACGTATAACGCCTGACCGCTTTGAGGGATTTTGATTTCCGGCGCAACCGCCGCGGGCACGTTGCGCGGGCTGCCGCCGCCGAGTCCGGCCGCAACAGCGATGTACTGTTTGCCGTCGATGCTGTAGGTCACCGGGAAGCCTTGCGCCGATGTGCCGAGGCGCGTTTCCCACAACACTTCACCGGTCCGCACGTCGTGCGCGCGCACGGTGCGATCGATATCCCCGACGATCGCAATCCCGCCGGCCGTCGTCACGACACCCGTGAGATATCCCGCGCGCTGCGTGTGCTTCCACACCTCCTGCATCGTCCGCACATCGTAGGCGGCGAGCTTGCCGAGGTGATCCGTGGTTTTCGGCATCGGCAGGAATCGGCGGACAGCACCGTTACCGCCCTGCTCCGTCTTGCGAACGGTGAAATCCATGCACGACTGACTCAGCGGCACGACGAGCACGCCGGTTGGCTGGTGATAGCTCATCGCCTGCCAGTTCTTTCCGCCGGCGGTACTCGGGCAGACGTTCACCGTCTGATCGAATCGCATCTCGAGAATGTCGGGTCTGTAGCTCGGCTGGCCCGTCTTCGGATCGATGCGTTCCCAGATCGTCTGCGCGACCATTTCTTTGTAGCCAAGGAACTGACCCGTGCGGCGATCGAGCTTCCACAACACGCCCGCCTTGCCCGCGCTGAACGATACTTTCTGCGTGCCGATGTCGACGAGCACGCGCTCGAACACTTCGTCGAGATCGAACGACTCACCGGGCGAGTGCTGGTAGTACCAAGCGAGCTTTCCTGTGTCGGCGTTCAACGCAAGCGTGGAGTTGGCGTAAAGCGTTTTGTCGAAGGGCGTCGTTCCGCGATTGAGGAACGACCACGGCTTCGACTGCGCGGTTCCCCAATAGGTGAGGTTCAGATCGGGATCGTATGAACCCGCGACCCATGTCTCGACGCCCGCTCGAGATTCGTCCGGAAGATTGCCCCACGTGTCGTAGCCAGGCTCGCCTTTGCGCGGGATCGTGTGGAAGCGCCACACACGCTTGCCGGTCTCGACCTCGATGGCACTGATGAAACAGCCATCGCCTTTCGCCGCGTTCCCACCGCATCCGGTGATGCCCTGCAGCACATTCTTGCCGATGACGATCGCACCGCTCGTCGACGGATGGGGCACGTCGGACAGTGGCGTGTCCCAAAGAATCTCTCCATTGCGCGCGCTCAATGCCACCATGTGGGCGTTGCTCGCCGGCAGCAGGATCTTGTCGCCAGAAATCGCGATGCTGCGGATGCCGCCGTATCCTGGCGCCTGATCGGGACCGACTCGCGTCTCCCAAATCAGATTGCCCGTTTTGCCGTCGATCGCCTGGACGATGTTGCTGGGGCTCGCTAGATAGATGACGCCGTTATGCACGATGGGCGTCGTCTGATTCGCGCCCGTGTCGTTCATCGCCCATACCCACGCGAGCTTCAGATCGCGGACGTTGTCGCGCGTGATCTGAGTCAGCGGGCTGTAACTGTGGCCTAGATAGTTGCGGCGGAAGATGAGCCAGTCTTCGGGTGGAGGATTCTTCAACATCTCGGCCGTGACAGGTACGTAGTTCTTCACCTCTCCGCGAACCGTGACGCCGCGAATCGATGTGGCCGCGCCTCCCCTGCCCTGACCGCTGGCCGTGCCCGCACCAAGCGCCATCGACGGCGGGGCCGCACCTCTTGCCGATGCGGCCGCATTGATTGACGTGGTCGTTTTGATTGTCAGCGGCTGCTTGCCCGGTGCGGCTCCCATGCGCTGAAGGATGTAAGCGACGATGTTGAGCGTCACTTCCTCGCCGAGGCTGCCGGGCGCACCTGGCGGCATCGTGTCCATGATGTGCGTGAACAGCTGGCTGACCGGTCGCGGTCCCCACGCGGCGCCGAAATTGATGCCGGTCAGAGGCGGCGCATCACTGCCTCCATTCAGATCGGGTCCATGACAACCGGCGCAGCTGACGTCGTAAGCCGTGCGTCCTGCTTCGGCCTGTGCCTGCGTATAACCACCGGCGGCCGCGGCTCCGCCACCTTGCTGCTGAGCCACAGTGACGCTGACGAACAGACCTATCGCGAGTGAGATTGCCGCCGCCGGAGCCATCAGACGTCGCATGATGCTGCCCTGCCGCGAAAGAGGTTGCCGATTCCGATATTGAGGGGAGGTTTTGCCGGGATGGTAACTCAGGTGGTGGGGTTTTGCTACACCGATTGAGGCGTGACACCTACGGATTTATGGATCTTTGCAAGCTCGCTACACTCATTCCGATATCAGTCAGCTTCGACAAGATCGCGCCGATATCCCGGCGCATGATTCCGAGTTCGTGGTCCACTCGGTCGAAGCGGGCGTCCACCGCATCGAAGCGCTTGTCGACAGCGTCGAAGCGCCTGTCGATCGCCTCGAAGCGCTTGTCGATGGCCTCGAACCGCTTGTCGATAGATTCGAAACGCCTGTCGATCGACTCGAAGCGCAAATCAATTGCCTGGAACCGCTTATCGATTGAGTCGAGACGCGTGTCGATCGAATTCAGCCTGGTCTCTATCGAGTCGAAGCGCTTGTCGATCGACTCAAACCGCTTCTCGATTGCGTCGAATCGCTTGTCGATTGACTCGAAACGCGTGTCAATTGAGTCGAGCCGCTTCTCGATTGAGTCGAAGCGTGTGTCAATTGAGTCGAAGCGTGTGTCAATTGAGTCGAGGCGTGTGTCAATTGAGTCGAGGCGCTTGCCCATCGAGTCGAAGCGCGTGTCAATCGATTCGAAGCGCTTGTCCATCGAGTCCAAGCGCCTATCGAGTGAATCGAACCGCACTTCGAACGCACCAAGGCGCGACTCGCCCGCCCGGAACTGGCTCTGCACCTCGGCGAACCGGATATCCATGAGCTCGCCGAGCTCCTGAAAATGCTGCTGTAGCGTTTTCCCCGACAACATAGATTCAATGGCAGCGACCCGAGCTTCGAGAGACGTGTCTGGCATGCACGTCCCTCTGCGGAAGTCGTGCCGCGACGACGGTAGCATCGTCGTCGAACAAAAACAACGCATCGCACCGAAACGTTGCGGGTTCCGCAATGTATACCGTTTTACAGGTACGAAGAATCCAAATGGCGGGTCAATTACGGCTGGTTCGGCACACTATGCGGGCGTCGGATCGATGTTCTGCAGAGCGGGCGTAGACACTCAGAAACAAGGCCCGCGAAGCAGAACATCGATCCGACGGCCGCGTTCGTGCGCTTCGCACTGGAGCGCGCGAGCCAGATCTGTCTGCTTCGCCGCCGGAACTCACGATGTACGAACACGGCCGCTTGCAGACAGATCCGCCTCACGCATGGTCCGCCGAAGCGAGCGGAAGGAGTGGCTAGCCTATTGGAACCGCTCCATACCTCGCGGCTTCCATGTCTGGTTCGACTCGGGGCGGAGCAGGTATTGAATCAGCGCGCGTGCGTCCTGGGCGTGCTGGGCTCTGGACGACACGGCTATCGCGGTGTCGATCCACAGACCATACACGGCGGGCACGGGACCGACGAGCTCGATCTCCTTATAAGGAAGGATCTGACTGATCGTCTGAATCGCCATGTCGCCCTGGCCGGCGGCGAGCGCCTGACCGCCTTCGCCCTTCGTGCTCGGCGGCGCGTTGACGCCCGCGAACTCGGGCCGCTTGAGCATGTCGTCGATGATCGTCGCCACCATCGTCCGCGATGCAGGGTTCGAGCGCATCACCGCCTTCGCGCTTTTCAACGCGGCGGCGAATTTTTCGGGGGTCGAAATATCGGGCTTCGGCGCGCCCGCTTTGACGGCAAGGCCCATCCGATTGCGGCCGAGCGGCAGGAACTGACCACTGACGCCACCCTCCAGCGCATATGTCGTCATCAACTGAAACGGCAGCACGATGACGTCGGGCGGCGGATTGCGCGTTTTCATCTCGTCGACGATGGTGCCCATGCCGACGACGTTGATACCGACTTTTTTGCCGGACTCTTTTGTGAATCCCGCAGCGATGACGTCCATGCCGGACATGAATGCCACACCGGGACTGAGCACGCGAACGTCAGCCGTGGCGTAGTCACCCGATGCCGGCGTATTGACCGGGGCCGCGGGTTTTTGCTGACCTGCCAGCGTGACGGCCGCAACAGCGGCCAGCGCGATTGCGATAAGAGAGTTATGAATGGTGCGCACGGTCGTGTCCTTTCAAAGGCAGGGCTGAAGCCCTGCGCCACCGAGATCGACTAACCGCCGGAACCGGTTGAGCCTACTGGAATTCCGCCTGCCCTGCAAGATTTCCTGCCGGGTTCGTTCTAAGGGACAGGAGGATGTATGACCTATTTCGTCAGGCCCGTTGGTGCCGCTCTTCTCCTGTCGGCCTTCGCACTCGCGGTGGCAGCCGCTCAACCTCAACGTCCGGGACGCGGGGACGTCGAGATTCTCGTGAACGGCGCTCCGCAACAGCGCTACGCCTATGACGGCCGCTGGTATGTGGAAGCCTTGAAAGGACGTGAATACGCGATCCAATTGAGGAATGCGTATCCTGTGCGTGTGGCCGTGGCGCTTTCAGTGGACGGCCTCAACACGATCGACGCGCGGCATACGACAGCAGCGGACGCGCGCAAGTGGGTGCTCGATCCGTATGAAGTCGTCACGATCAGCGGATGGCAGACGAGCCGGACTCAGGCGCGACGTTTCGAATTTACGACTGAGGAGCGGTCGTACGCACAGGCACTGGGCCGAGCCGATAACCTTGGGTTGATTTCGGCGGCGTTCTTCAGGGAACGCGTCGCGGCCGTTACACGCGCTCCGGCCCCTGCCCCTGCCCCTGCCGCGCCGTCAGCGCAGGCTGCCGAGAGCTCATCGCGCGACAGATCGACGGGGTCTGCACAAGGGCTGTCGAAGGACGAATACGCCGCGACCGGGATGGGCCGTGAGACGGATCACGCGGTGACGCAGGTATGGCTCGACCTCGAGGACACGCCGGCTCACACGGTGAATATCCGTTACGAGTACCGTCCGCAGCTTGTACGGTTGGGAATCCTGCCTGTGGCGCGCGTAAACGATCCGCTGCAGCGCCGCGAGCGTGCGCGCGGTTTCGAGGCCGGCTTCAGTCCCGAGCCACCGCGCCGGTAGCGGTTGACGGCGATTCGGACAGCGCGGCACGCACCAGCGGGATGACTCGAGTGCCGAAGAGCTCGATGCTCTTCATCAACTTTTCGTGCGGCAGCGTGCCGTTGCTGTATTTCATGTCGAACCGCGACAGCCCAAGTTCCCTCACGGTGTCGACGATCTTCGCCGCGACCGTTTCTGGCGAGCCGACATACAGCGCTCCCTCGGAACCGGTTTCGCGCTCGAAATCGCTGCGGCCGCGCGGAGGCCAGCCCCGCTCGCGACCGATGCGATTCATCATCGCGAGGTAGTGCGGAAACAACTCCTCTTTCGCCTGCTCGTCGGTCGCCGCAATGTGGCCGGGCGAATGAACAGCAATCGGTTGAAGCGGTTTAGCGAACTCTTTCAACGCACGTTTATAGAGATCGACATACGGCAGGAAACGTTTCGCGCTGCCGCCGATGATGGCAAGCGTGAGCGGAAGGCCATGACGCGCGGCGCGCGAGACCGACTCGGGACTGCCTCCCACGCCCACCCACGTGCGCAGCCGGCCATTTTCGACCGGAGGATAAATTTTCTGATTCGTCAACGCGCTGCGGGTGCGCCCGGACCAGGTGACGGGCTCCTGGTCGAGCAACTTGACGAACAAGTCGAGCTTCTCTTCGAAGAGCTCGTTGTATTGCGAAAGATCGTAGCCAAACAGCGGATACGACTCGGTGAACGAGCCGCGCCCCAGAATCACTTCTGCGCGTCCGTTCGACACGGCATTGAGCGTCGAAAATCGTTGAAATACTCGAACTGGATCGTCGGTGCTGAGAACGGTGACGGCCGATCCAAGCAGAATGCGCTCGGTCTTGCCCGCGAGCGCAGCCAATACAACCTCTGGTGCTGAGATGGCGAAGTCGGCCCGATGGTGTTCGCCGACGCCAAACGCGTCGATCCCAAGCTCGTCGGCCAGCACGCCTTCCGCAATCACATTGCGCAGCGCCTGTGCCTGCGTCACATGATGGTCGCTGTTATCGAACACAACATCGCCGAATGTATCGAGTCCGAGTTCAATCATCGCCATAAGAATTAACCACACAGATCACGGAGAGCACAGAGAACTCATTCTCTTTTATGTGTCGTCTGCACTCTCTGTCGTTTGACGCAAGTCTGCGCATCAAGGATTCGCGTGCAAGTTCAGATCCGCATCAGGATGCCCGACACATCCTGTTTTGTCGCTTCGCGCAACGCCGTCACGTACAGCCCGACCTGCAGCTCGTACTTGCCGCCACGGCGGATCTCTTCGTCGGTCTTGAAGTCGATGACGGTCCAGCGCTTTCCTTCGCTAAAGGCCAGATCGACGAATCCCTCGATGAGCCGGCCGTCTGCTGTGCGCAACGTGACCGGCACTTCACGACGGCATACGCTGGATTGTTGTGCACTGCGGGCGCGATCGAGGATGGGGTGTGCCAGCACGTTCCTGACGGACGCGGCCGCAAACGAGACTTCCTCGGGTGTCGCACCAAGCGTTCGCCCTTGCGTAGAAACAACCCGCCTGATCGTTTCGGCATCTGCATCGAGTGGCACAGTAGCGAGCGCCGCGTGCACGAGCGCACCGAATCGGATGCCGCCCGGACGTTCGTCGTCTCGAGGCAGCTCGACGATCGAAACGGGAGGCACAGTGAAAGGCGGATCGGTCTCGAGGGTCTTCGCCCACGCAGTCGCCGGTTGAGCGGCAATCGACGGAGACGCCGCCGTCGATGCTGCGGCATCCCGCTGCTCCCGCCACATCTTGTACGTCTTCAGCCCGAAATCGACGATCGCGTTCGGCACGTCCTTGACGATGAGATCGGGCTTGCGAATGCCGAGAGACAGCTCGACGCCAAGGTCGAGCACGTGCGGGTCCCACCACACGAGCGAGTAATCGGCCACGTTGTGCAGGCCTGGACACACCGTTGACGAATTCGGCGGATCGCCGTCAGGGCGCGAGAGCACGGAATCCTTCGATTTGAACTCCGCGCAACCCGGATGCTTCGCCGGTTGCTTTCGCGTTTCCATCGGTGGATAGATCGCTGAATTGAGCGACTGGATCCACCCTTCGCGCTCGCAATCGCCGACAGCCGGAATCACCAGCAGGTCTCGAGCGCGCGTCGCCGCAACGTATGTGAGCCGGGCGCCTTCGGCTGCATCGCGACGCAGCTCGTCGTGCTCGTGATCGATCAGATCTCTGGGCGAACAGCCGGCGAGCTGAACGGCGCACATGCCGCGTCCGGCGTCGAGATAGCGGCTCGCCGTCGTGCGATTGAGCTTGGCGGTCATGTCGACAAGGACGACAACCGGAAATTCGAGGCCCTTCGCCTTGTGCACGGTCATCAGCCGCACACCGTCGCTGCCCTCCTCGAGAATCGGCGCCTCGGTGGCTTCTCCACTCTCCGCCTGCGCGCGCAGCTCGTCGAGGAACCCGCGAAACGAAATACCGCCTTCGGCCTCGTAGCGCCGGGCGAGCTCGGCAACATGCGACACGTTTGCGAGCACCTGTTCGCCGCCGTGCTCGAGAGCGAATCCGACGTGTGCGCGCGTGGCTTCGAGGAGCTGCGAAATCGTCGAGGCGACCGGCACGTGATTTCGTGAGCGGTGCAGTGACTGCAGCAGGTTTAACGCGAATCTGATTGGTGACGCATCGTCCAGGTCGTCCGGAATCCGAAACGGGTGCAACCCGCCGAATCGATGGCGATACTCCAGGAGATCTTCGTCGCTAATTGCGAACAGCGATCCTCTCAACGTTGCAAACACCGACAGCTCATCGTCCGGCCATTCGATCGCCGCCAGCGCAGCCCGCAACGTTTCGACCTCGGCGCGGTTGTGGAACGTGCGGCCGCCAACGAGAAGATGCGGGATGCCACGCGCCTCGAGCGCCTGGACGTAGGAGCGAGTGACGTCTTCGTCGTAGCTGACGAAGCGGCGGAACAGCAGACAGATGTGCCGTGCCTGAATCGGCACGAGGTGCTCGCGTTCGGTTGGTTGAAATCCGATAGCCTTGGACGTGGTTCGCCCATCCGAGGGGGGGCTAAAGCCGTGCGCCACCGATGACTCGCCCGACCGCGGCCGTTCGGCGATCTTCCAGCCGCTCTCGTTGATCAGCCAGTGGAGATACGCACCGACGGCGTCGGGAAGCGACTTGTCGATCTCGATGTTCGACACACGCCGCACGCCGTAGGGTTTTGGCACCGGCAACACGACGACCGATGGCTGATCCTTCGAGTCGGAGCGAGAGGGCTGAAGCGCCACGTAATCAGCCTGGAGCGCGTCGACATCTCCGGTCATCACCGGCGCAAACGCCGCGTTGATGACGCGCTGGATGTTGGGCTGCGATCGGAAGCTCGTCTGGAGCGTCACCTGCCTCGCACCCGCTGCTTTCAACATCTCGTAAACGGTTCTGTAGAGGCCGACATCGGCGCGACGGAAGCGATAAATCGACTGCTTCGGATCGCCGACGATGAAGAGCTTGCCAGGGACGGGCCGGACTTTTCGCCAGTCTGTGACGGCCGCATCGTCGGCCGCCAGCAACATGAGGATTTCGGCCTGCAGCGGATCGGTGTCCTGGAACTCGTCGACGAAAATGCGTTGGAAGCGCGTCTGAAAACTTCGTCTCACGCCCTCGTCGTCGCGAATGAGGTTCCGTGCTTTGAGCAGCAGATCGAGAAAGTCGAGCGCGCCTGCTCTGCTCTTCGCGGCTTCGTATTCATCGACGCACGCGCGAAGCTCCTGACGAAGCAGCACGGCCAGATCCGCATTGGCGTCGCGCTCGAACAGCGCCAACGCGCTCATCAGATTCTCGCGAGCCTGCCACACATCCTCGCGCAGCACGCCGGTGCGATACAGGCGATTGGCGCCCTTGCGGGCGTTCTTAAAATCGCGATTGCGTCCGAGGTCGATGAGCGCGGCTTCGAGTCGATCGTAGTCGCGTCCGACGACCGATTCGGTGCGATGCAGGTCGTCGCACAGCTGACGCGCGGGCCGACAATCGTAATAGAGGTTGTCGTATGGATTGCCGGGATTCGCCAACAGCTGTACGAAATCCGTCAACTGCACGACGAGCGCATCGATGCGCGAACGACGATCGAACGCGTGCCGCGCCCACTCGCCTTCGAAGTCGCGCCACTGGATGAGCTCCCAACCGGCCCGGCTGATGCGTCCGATGGGTCCATCATCCGCATCGGGCTGAAAGCCGAATCCACTGAACGTCGGACGCCGTAACGATCGCCTGACACCTTCCGGCGGCTCGGACAGCTGATTCTCCATCCAGCGGCGGAAGGCTTCGTCGTACAAGCGCTGGCCCTGGCCTTCGGTGAGCACGCTGAACATCGGATCGACGAGCGCTTCGACGGGGCGCTCGCGGAGGAGGTCGGCGCAGAAGCCGTGGATGGTACTGATCTGGGCTTCTTCGAGATGGCCAGATCGGAAGA
>JADMIO011285687.1_pt1 | contig 13681 bp, 15 predicted proteins | sample 8958161 | NCBI WGS metagenome assembly JADMIO01 (sample SAMN16585339, study PRJNA669376) | soil metagenome | isolation source: Crop rotation soil | place: USA: Cullars Rotation, Alabama | collected 2011 | reverse complement strand
TCTTATTTTCCTGCAGCAGGGTCTTTATTTCGTCGAGGGTCATCAGGTGCAGCTCAATATCTTCATTTTCGTCCAGGTGCTGTTTGCCTGTTGGTTTGCCACCGGTGGCGAGGTACATATGCATCCAGTTATTGTTGGTAGAAGGGTTGGCGCAGGTTTTACCCAGGTATTCATAGTGTGAAAAGGAATAGCCTGTTTCTTCCATCAGTTCGCGGGCAATAGCCACTTCCAGCGAGGCATCGGTATCGTCTACACATCCACCGGGCAGTTCAAAGGCGGTGAGCCCGATTCCGTGGCGGTACTGCTTTTCCATGACCACCTTACCCTCTTCTGTGATGGCAACAGCACATACCCAGGTGGGAAATTCATACACATAGTAGGGCGCTACGATCTTTCCATCGGGCCGTTCACAGGTATCCTGGCGAACAGTGAACCACAAGTCCTTAAATAGAATTTTTGATTTGAGGGTCTTCCATTTCATGATTTCGAGATTTTGGGATTGGGAGATTTTGGGATTTGAAATCTCGAAATCTCAAAATTCCAACATCCGAAATGTTTACCATCCTTTTCGTTCTCTTAAAGAAGTAATATGCGCGGTATGATGTTTACAATGCCAGGCATACATACCGAGCAGGAACCAGAGTGTCATGGTCTTATTTGCTTCGGGATGAAAGACGGTACGCTGCCATTGTTCATTACCCAGGTCGCGTATAGCGGAATGCCAGCGGGTATGTAAGGTATAGAGCAAGGTGATAGAGATATTGATAGGAACTGCCTCTACATCGGCCATTTTGGCCCATTGATTTTCATCGTAGGGCTTGATGGTAGGGTTTTCTTCCGTTACACCCAGCTTAAAGCGGATATAGGCATTCATATGACTGTCTGCCACATGATGCACCACCTGCTTTACGGTCCAGCCACCATCGCGGTAAGGTGTGTTTAACTGCTTTTCATCGAGATTTTCAATGGCTGCTTCCAGCAAACCGGGAAGGAACTGTATTTCCTGCAGCCACTCGCGTTTTTGCCTGTCTGAAAAAGGTTGTGGTTCGTACTTGCCGATGGGATAACGTAAGTCCATAGTTTAATGTGCTAATGTGAAAATATGCCAATGTGCTAATTGGTAAATTTGCTAATTACTCCTCTCGCAATGCGTGGCCCGTTAAATTGATAAACACATCTTCAAGATTGGCCTTTTTCACTTCTTTAGGCCGTTCAAAACCGGTAGCTACCAGGTCGTCGATGAGTTTATCGGGCGTATCGAGGGCAATAATTTTACCGGAATCAATAATGGCAATGCGATCACACAGTACTTCTGCCTCATCCATATAGTGAGTGGTAATAATAACCGTGGTGCCCTTGCCGCGTATTTCCTTGATCAGGTCCCACAGGTTGCGGCGGGCCTGGGGATCCAAACCGGTAGTCGGTTCATCGAGGAAAATGATCTTGGGTTGATTGATCAGTGTAGTGGCGATGGAGAACCGTTGTTTCTGACCACCACTCAGTTCCTTGAATTTATTCTTAGCCTTGTCTTCCAGGTTCACTGTTTTTAGCAATTCACGGGCATTAACTTTGCGGTTGTACAGTCCTGCGAACAAGTCGATCAGTTCTACCAGGTTCAGGCCGGGATAGAAACCGGAGGTCTGCAACTGTACACCGATGACCTTTTTAATTTCGTTGGGGTCTTTATCCAGGTTAAACCCATCCACCCACACCTCGCCGGAGGTTTTTTCGCGCAGGGTTTCAATAATTTCCAGGCTGGTTGACTTTCCCGCGCCATTGGGACCGAGCAGTCCAAATATCTCACCTTCCATAACCTCGAAACTAATGCCTTTTACTGCCTCGAAATTGCCGTATTTCTTCTGAAGATCCTTTACTGATATGATGACCTTACCCATGTAGTGCGGTTTAAGCACACAATTTAAGAAGTTTTACTACTTAAAGGGAGTCCGGTTCTGTAACAGGCAGGAGTCCGGGGCTATTTCGCGAAGATTTCTGTAAAGTATAGCTGGCTTTTCTCATTGCGCGCCACGCCGATGCCGGTAAGGGTATAATTGCCTTCAATATTCTTCCGGTGCCCCTCACTGCCCAGCCAGGTATTGACCACCTGTTGGGCGGTCAGGTTACCAGTAGCTACGTTTTCCGCTACACTCCGTACCCCTTTAATTTTTTCCTGGATGATCTTCATACGGGCGGCCATGCCGGTATGGCCAAATTTTACGCGGTTGGTAGCCATATTGAGACTATGCTTGCGGGCTTCGGCACTGATAATAAAATTGACCTGTAGCGGAGCCAATCCTTTTGACCGGCGATACTGATTAATGGCATCCAGGATTTGTGTTTCGAATGCGGGTGCTACATTGGCAGCCATCTCCGGCTTTTCAGCTACGTTGACTATTTTGGTACTGGTCTTTTTGGTGGAGGTACAGGAAAAAAGCAACCCTGTAAACAACAGCGCATAATACACAAGCATCCTGGTATTTTTTAACAAATCATTTTTCATAGTGAAGTAGTACTATACTTGCATATTTCATACCAGAACCCAATATCGGCCTATTGTTACTTTTTTCTATATAGCGGTTCAGGTGATATCCAAAACTCAGTTTTTCCCTTTTCTGCCAACTTAAACCACCTGGAACTATATGCACCTGTAAAATCAGATATTTCATACTCAATATCATCCCAGAAATCATCTTCACCCAGTTTCATAGAAATAGTTATGAGATACACCTTCTCCATTTTCGAAGAATTCGATTCCATAACCCCAGATAGCGTGTAGTCCGCTACCATCCTCTGCATCATTTTCCCAAAAGCCCAGCAATTCATCCTGTTGCATATGTATTGTTTATACAAATCTATTTTACTCTTTTAAATTTCTGAACCCGGTTACCTAAAATGTCGCCCACATAAACAGATTGCTGGTTGTCAACCGCAATATCATGGTACCGTTGCGGTAGCCATCACTTACGTAAAATGAGCCATCGGCGGCAACGGCCACATCCGTAGGACGGTTAAAATGTGTTTTATCATTGCCGGGGACGTTGGCTTCACCCAGCTTTAGTAACAGTTTTCCTTCATGAGTAAATTTAAATACCTGGTGCAGCCCTACATCAGTCACCCATACGTTATTGTTGTTGTCAACCGTGAGACCGTGAGGCATAATAAATAAATCAGCACCCCAACTATTGAGAAGCTGACCGCTTCCCCTATCCACCTGTAAAATCGTTTTTTCTTTGATAAAGGTACCGGGCATGGAGCCTATTAATGGCCATTCCCGGCCAGCCCGGTGGAATATAAAGACGTTTTGACTTGTATCGAGACCAATGCCTGTGGGATTACCTGGCTGCAGACCGGCAGGTAGTTTAAGCCAGTCTTTTACCAATTCATATCTTTCCGATCACTTTGCATATACTGACACTTCGAAACCTCTATATCAGCGCTGGTAAAATTAGTATTCCAAAATGTATTATTGCTGATGAGATTGTTGGTGCCCCAGCCCCAGTTGCTAATAAAATTCCGTATATCGTATATGACTTCCAATGCCTCCCGCCCCTTTTCCCGGTTAATTTCTTTATCGGGAAACTTCTTCCATTTGTATAATACCGTACCAGAGTCCGACAGTTTAAGTACATAATACGACACATGCGCTTTATCGGCTTTATCAAAAAAGAGGACAGGAAGAAGAATAATATTTCTGCCGGAATTATACAGCGCCAGGCAATGGTCGTCCGTATAACGACTCTTATACCGCGTGGAATACAAGGTTGAGTCAAGGCGATGAAGGGAATACCACAATGAAGTGGAAACGGCGCATGCCAGTTGTTCTGTTTGCTTATTTAAATTATAAGATTGGCGGGTTTTATTGCTTATGCCCGCCTTTACAACGACTTCAGGCATATCCGGGTATTCTTTTTTATACGGATATGTATTTGTATCGAATTCATTTTTATTCCAAAACCGTTTATTTTCTTTTGGCTTTTTCCCCTGGAAAAAGCCGTTTTCCCATAAGCTTCGCAGGAGGAATATCTTTTTTGCTTCACTTACGCTTGCTGCATAAAACTCCACGTATTCGTTTAGATAATAATACCATATACCATGGAAAAACATGCCGCTAACTGTATAGGCAAAAACCTCCACCGCACCTTCTTTCTTTTCTCCCCACGTAAAACTCCTGTAAATACCTCCGTATTCTCTTTTAATCGCATTAAATGAAGGGCTGTTTCTGTCTACCAGGTAAAATGCAATGAATTTGGTGTTCTCCGGATTAGTAATAATCTTATAACATTGTGTTCCAATCACCGTCGAATCAAGATACAGGGTTATGGAATCAAGTTTTTCCTGTGGAAGAACAGAATAATGAACATCAAGGTAAGTGAAGTGTTCGTTCCACCGGCCTTCAGAAGGATTTTGACCGGTCAAGGTGGTCGTGGCAGAAAGTATAAATAAAAGCAGTGCCAGGTATTTCATCCGGGGTTTCATGATGGAAGCGAAAATTATATAATAAAATCAACAGGAATTGTTAAACAGGAACCTGTTTCTCAATAGTAAACAGCTCCATCTTTTCGTCCCGCCCTCTTAATTCACTTTGACCCAATGGCTTAACCTGGAACTGGTCTGTGGCATTCAACTTTTTTATTAAGTGACCAGAAACAAGAATATCAACCTGGTAACTGTTACAAAGTCCCTGTATGCGGGCGGCAGTATTAAGTACATCGCCGGTAAAGAATATCTCTTTTTTGATCACCCCGATTTCGCCGGTTGTTACCCTACCGGAATGGAACCCGGCTTTAAATACAGGCACGATGTCAAATTGCTTCCTGTAGGTGTCGGCTTGTTGCTGAAGCGCTACTTTCATAGCAAAAAAGCATCGTATACAGTTACTATTTGCCAGGCCATTCTCCCCTTTCCACGATACAATGATCTCATCGCCTGCATACTGGTAAATTTCACCGGAATAGCGAATAATCGGTTCTGATAAATCGGCATAATAGGCTTTCAGCATTTCAAAGTACTTCACATGCCCCAGCTTTTCAGCGATGGTAGTGGAGGACTTCATATCTAAAAACATAAAGATCCGTTCCTCTTCCCTGGGCACATGATATTTACCCATAAAGAAATTAGCCAATGCACCCTGCCCTATATTCTCACTTACTTCCGCATAAAACTGCGATACCACAATGATAGCGGCCATATATATCGCCACACTCAAAAAAGAAAAATTAAAGAAGAATGCTCCAACGTTCTCCCATAATTGTTTATCCCCAAAACGACCTTGTTGTGCCAAAGGATTGGCAATAACTGCGGTGATCAATAAAAACGCTGTGATAATGGCCAGGTATAGCAGCGATTTGTAAATGATCTTCTTGCTAAAGCTCTTTTTTATAAACAGCTTGCTGAACCAACCTATTTCCATTGCTCCAATCAGCAATCCCGCAATCAGTGCAGTAATAGAAGTAGTAAAAAAGCTCCGGGTAAAGCTATACGGATTCCCGGTAGAAGGATAATAAGTAAAATTGCCCAACAACCCTTTCTCCAATAATACATACGTAATACTAAATACCAACCAGATCACCCCAAATGGAATGACCCGGTAAATATTTCTTTTGATCGTTGGAGTTATCCTTTTCACTCCCCGAATTTAATAGCCAGGAATTTAATTCCGGTAATTATTAGCCATACCAGCCAAAGCGTACTGCCGATAAAGCCAGCCATGCCCCATACCGGGAAGCCCGGGATTACGGTAGCGAATAGTTCAGCCTGTGCCATTACATAAATGAAAGAGCTAATAAGACCTAACCAACCCACCCATTTCGGCACCAGCTTTAACTTAACCAGTGCAATGGAAATCATCACGGTCCAGGCAATAGTAAATAACTGTCCCAGGTGTTCGCCCAGCAGTACCCCGGCAAACTGGTGAATGATCTGGAAGCCCGTAATAGCTGCCGTCCTTGTTGCTTCGTCAGTAGCCTGCACATAGCTATTGGCAATCACGGGCACCACAAATACCCAACGCAGCAGGCCGATCATTTGTACGATCAATCCAATGAGACCGATGCTGGTAGCCGTACGAACCAGTAATGACCTGTTTTCCAGCTTTTGCCCTATCAACTTGTAAGCGGGTATCAAGGGAATGCCGGCCAGTGCAAAGACAAGCCAGGTGCCGATCAACCGGCTACCGCCCTGGTGAAACTTAGTCAATATAACCGCGGTATCCTGCCGCAGAATGTCGGGGTATTCAAAAATGATAGTAAGTATAGTATAAGGAATAAAGACGCCGGCTGCGCCTGCTATCAATAACCATCCGATCGTTTTTCCTGATTTCATGATTTGTATCGTTTTGATTTAACGATACAAAGATGCCTCGCCCAAAACGGGCGTTACCAGACAAATGTCCATAAATGAAAATCAGGTAATATTATTACGGATGCGGCTTAAGTGCCTGGGCGTCACCCCCAGTATGGAGGCAAGGTATTGGAGGGGAATCTGTTGCAATAAGGCTGGTTCTTCTTTTAGCAACAAAGCATATCGCTCTTCGGCGGTCAATATGATCAGGTTAGCCCTGGTTTCGTCCATGGCCACTACCAGGTCTTCCATGGCCTTAATATAGAAGGTTCGAAAGGCTTCATTTCCTGTTTTCAGCTTTACCAGGTCATCATAATGGATGGTCAATACTTCTGAATTGGTCAATGCCCGTATATATTCTTTACCGGGTTGTTGTTTAAAAAAGCTGTACACCGAGGCCAGGAAGGTGTTTTCACCTGTAACGAACGTCGTGATCTCTTTGCCGTCTTTGAGATAGAAGTATTGAAACAGTCCTTTAGTGATAAAAGCCAGGTACTTGCTGGTTTTTCCTTCTTCGGAAAAATAGTCACCCTTGCTGATTGTTTTGAGCTTGAAGGCATCGGCTATTTCGGCCGCTTCAGCGGCCGGGATACCCTTTCCTGAAAAATGCGATAGTAGTTGTTCCAATATCCTGTTTTTGAATTACAATTCCCTTGCTCCCAGGCAATATTTATCGATATAGGATTGGGCGTTCTTATCTCCCAGCCTGTTGGCATTTTGGAAATCCTTGCAGGCTTGCTCAGTTTGTCCCAGTGCTATTTCACTTTTACCCCGAAAAATGTAGGCATTTGCTTTGTTGATACCCAATTCTATCGCCCTGGTTAAGTCTTCTACCGCTTCCTGGTGTTTCTCCATTCGACTATAAGCAATTCCCCGGTACTGAAAACCGCTCGCAAAATCATGTTTGATCTCAATGGTCCTTGTAAGGTCTTTGATTGCTTCCCGGTCATTGCCCCTATTAAATTCCAATAATGCTTTTTGAAAAAGAGCCATGAGAAAACCGGGTTTTAATTCAACAGTACGGGTCATATCCCTGATGCTTTCTTCATTATTCCCCAATAAGGATTCCAAAGATGATTTATTATAAAAAGCAAATGCAGATTTCGGGTTGAGCTCTATGACTTTATCGTAGCACTTCATAGCGCTGTCAAAATCATTGAGTAAAAAACAGGTTTGTCCAAGACCCAAATAACCGAGTTCGTTTTTACTATCCAGTTTAATGATCTGTTCAAATTCCTTTTTTGCGTTTTCGAAGTCGCAGTAAAGCAGGTAGCTATTACCCTTTGCTATATGATCATTTATCGATTGCTTTGACTGGCTACAGGAAATGAACAGGCTGATGGCTACTATTCCTACAATTGATTTCGACATTATACTACTGTTTAAATCTTATTCTTATAGTGCAATTATAATCCTTCTATCAACAATTCCAGCTTACCATTCAGCCATATTTGATTGCCGAGGGTTACCAGCAACTGCCTGTCTTCTTCAAAAACGGTGGCGAAGATATTACAACAGTCGAGTCCCCTGCCCTCTCCGTAATAGATACCCATACAATTGGCGGTTTTGGCACGGGATGGTTTCAAAGGCCCATACACTACCTCGCCGGGTTCTGTAAATACGGAGGCATTTTCCTGTATAATATCGAGCGGCGGGGCATTATCGATCCATATTTCCTGTCCTGAAACCCGGGCGTGCATAAAGGTCCGGGTAAACGGCAATAATGCAGCAAAGGCGCCCGAAGTAATGGGCGCATCGGTATCATAGTATCGAAAGCGGATGGTTGTCTTATCGGGAGTGGTGATCTTGAAGCCTGTCATATATTTAACCGATTAATAATCCAGCATCAACTCCATCCGTACATCGGCCGTTACCAGGGGAGAATTGTCGAGGGGAATATGACGAAACCCATACTTTTCATAAATGCCCAGTGCTACTTTCAACTTGCTGTTGGAATGTAAGGTTATACGTTCGGCCTTCCAGGCACGGGCGGTATCCAGGCATTTTTCAATCAGCAGCGTACCTATACCCTTGCCCCGCCAGGCAGTTGATACGGCCATTTTTACCAGCTCGTATACACCTTCGTGTTCTTTCATCAGGCCGGCCGTGCCTATAATTTCATTTCCCGCCCGGGCAAGGTAAAGAACGCCACCGGGCCGTATGATAAATTCATTGGGATCATTGAGCATGTCCAGGTCCCACTGCTCGGTAAGCCCGTATTTATCCAGCCATTCCAGGTTCAATGCCTTAAAATCGCTATTATAACGGTCTTCATATTGTATAATCTCAATCTCCATTGTTATACCGCTTCCATCTCCTCCATCATTCCTTTACTGCCAATAAACAGGGGCGAACGCTGGTGCAGTTCGGTAGGCACTATATCCAGTATCCGTTCTTTTCCATTGGTAGCCTTACCCCCTGCTACTTCCAGAATAAAGGCAAATGGATTACACTCATACAATAACCGCAATTTGCCTTTCGGTTTATCCGTAGTGCCGGGATACATAAAAATACCCCCTTTAATTAAGTTGCGATGCACATCTGCCACCATGCTGCCGATATACCGTTGCGTATAGGGACCGCCATTGGTTTTATCTTTCTTCTGGCATACGGTGATATACTTCTGCACTTTATCGGAATACTGGAAGAAGTTACCATGATTTACAGAATAGATCTTTCCAAATTCCGGGCATTTGATATTGGGGTGACTAAGGCAAAACTCTCCAATACTGGGGTCGAGGGTAAAGCCGTTTACGCCGCGGCGGGTAGCATATACCAACATGGTAGAGGATCCATATACAATATATCCGGCAGCTACCTGTGCTTTGCCCGGTTGCAGGAAATCGTCCTGGTTGGCAATGGTTCCCTTAGGCGTTACCCGGCGGTATACGCCGAAGATGGTACCGATAGACACGTTTACATCGATATTACCACTACCATCCAGGGGGTCGAAATGGCATACGTATTTTGAGTTCATGCTCACCCCATCGTCAAACGCGACGAAATCGTCCAGTTCCTCACTCGCGATGCCCGCACAACTTACCCCATGCTGCAATACACCGGTAAACTGGTTATTGGCAAATACATCCAGCTTTTTCACATCTTCCCCCTGCACATTTATGGAACCGGCATCACCGAGAATATCCACCAGTCCGGCTTTATTTACTTCCACATTTACGCGCTTTGCAGCCAGCCCTATATCGCGCAGCAGGCCACTCAGCTCGCCCGTAGCCTGGGGAAAATTCCGTAACTGCTGAATGGTAAACTCGTCGAGCGTTAATACTTTCCTGTTGAAACTCATAATACGCAGTTTTTTAAGCTATTCTTTAAGGGGGCAAATGTAAGGGATTGGTATGGTACTATTTACGACATTTGCACCCAAAATAGCACAACCAATCAGCCAATTATGCGAGTATTCAAATTCGGAGGCGCCAGCGTAAACAGTACAGACCGGATCAAGATGGTAGCGGATATTCTTCGTACCTGGCCCGGCGAAAAGCTACTGGTGGTCATTTCAGCCATGGGTAAAACCACCAATGCCCTTGAAAAGGTAACGGAAGCTTTTTATAATGAAAAGCGGGATGAAGCCCTGCAATTATTTGAAGCCATCAAACAAAATCACTTAACCACTGCAAAATATTTATTGGTCACCCACTATAATAAAACGTTAGAGCAACTGTCGAACTTTTTCACCGAGGTGGAATGGCTACTACATGATAAACCCGTAAGAAGCTACGACTATTACTACGACCAGGTGGTTTGTGTGGGGGAACTGCTTTCCACCGCCATTGTAAGCGCCTGCCTGAACGAGGCCGGTATTACCAATGAATGGATCGATGTACGGGATGTATTCCGGACCGACAATAACTTTCGCGATGCGGGTATTGACTGGCCCGTTACCCAGCAAAAGGTAAAGGAGAACGTTTCGCCCTTGTTTGAGAAAAGTAACATTGTCATCACCCAGGGTTTTATCGGCGCCACGGTAGAGAATGAAAGTACGACGCTGGGCAGGGAAGGAAGTGACTATACCGCAGCCGTTTTTGCCAATTTGCTGAATGCAGAAAGCCAGGTGATCTGGAAAGACGTGGAAGGCGTAATGAATGCCGACCCCAAACAATTTGCCGATGCCCGGCTGATACCTGAATTGAATTACGACGAAGTTATTGAAATGGCCTATTACGGGGCACAGGTAATTCACCCTAAAACCATCAAGCCCTTACAGAATAAAGGCATTCCCCTGTACGTAAAATGTTTTTTGGACAAAAATTTGCCGGGTACTGTTATCCATACCAAAAGTCTGAAAGGCCTGCCCCCGATCATTGTGGTAAAGAAAGACCAGGCCTTCCTGCAATTGCATTCAAAAGACTTTTCGTTTGTGGGCGAACAACCTATGTCAGATCTGTACCAGTTGCTGTCGGAACTCAGGATCAAACCCAACCTGATCCAGACAGGGGCGGTAACCATTGAGATCTGCCTCGACGATCGCCCGGATAAGATTGAACAAATGGCGCTGGCTGCTTCCAACTTTTTCGAAGTACAGGTAGAAAAAGGACTGGTATTGTTAACCATTCGCCATTATAATAACGAAGTACTGGAAAAAATGATCGCAGGACATACGATTGAACTGCGGCAACAATCACGTGAAACCGTACAGGTGGTAATGATTCCCGCCTGAACCAAATAAACCAATATGGAAACACCCCTTGCATGGTATACGCAGAATTGCGCACGATATAAAGAGGCCATCCTTGAAAAACAGCAAAACTATTCGATGGTATCCCTTCTGCGGTTAGCGAGCTTTGTGATATTTGCTGTTGCAGGCTATCAATGGATCAGCAAACATACTATTGCCTGGTTGCTGGCTGCCCTGTTTTTCGCGGTCCTCTTTTTTATACTGGTACGTATTGCCTTCCGGCTGAAAGATCAAAAGGCCCTGCTGGAAAAGCTGCTATACATTAATAACAACGAAATCAATATTCTTCAATACCAGCCCAACCAGTTCGACGACGGACAATCCTTTGCCTCGAATGATGATTTTTCTTCTGACCTGGATGTATTTGGCCCCGGTTCGCTATTCCATTTATTAAACCGTACTTCTACCTACCATGGAAAGAAGACCCTCGCCTCCCTGCTGCAAAACCCTGTATTGTCTAAAAAGGCCATTGAAGAACAGCAGCAGGCCATACATTCCTTAAACAGTCAGAAAGAATTGCGTCAACAGTTAACTGCCCATGGTTTATTGCACGAAGAAAAAGAAGGCAACCTGTACGATATTCAGAAATGGCTGCAACTGCCTCCCATTTTACATCACTTAACCTGGGTACGGCTGGTACGGTTCATATTACCCACATTCAATATAGCGGCCATCGCATATTATTTTATCACCGACATCTACTTTCCGGTGATATTGGGGGCATTGCTAAGCTGGATGGTCATTTCCGTATTTGTAAAACGGTTAAACCATCAACATAACCTGCTGGGCAAAAAACAATCCATATTGGACCAATATGCCGCCATCCTTACCAACTTCAGCAAGATAGAAACCGGGTCATCTGTATTGTTACAACAACAGCGGTCATTAGCGCGTGCTGCCCATCAAACCATTAAGCAGCTTTCTACCCTGTCATCACTGTTTGATCAGCGACTGAATATGGTGGTGAATTTTTTCCTGAACAGTCTTTTTATGTACGAGATCCATTGCCTGTGGGCATTGGAAAACTGGAAGGCTGCGAGTAAAGACAAATTTGCTGAATGGATACATTGTGTAGGCACTATTGAAAGCCTGAACTCGCTCGCCACTTTTGCGTTTAATAACCCGGAATTTTCGTATCCCGAAGTACGGGAGGGTGAACTGGTGATCTCGGCTACTCAACTGGCCCATCCGTTAATACCTGCCAATGAACGGGTGGCCAATGATTTTACGATCGGTCGGCAGGAACAACTGGCACTGGTAACGGGCTCGAATATGTCGGGCAAAACCACCTTCCTGCGGGCACTGGGCGTAAACCTGTTACTGGGCCAGTGCGGCGCCCCGGTATGCGCCAGCTCTTTTTCCTTTTCACCCATGACGCTGCATACTTCCATACGGGTAAGCGATTCGCTGCAGGAACATACCTCCTACTTTATGGCTGAGTTAAAACGGTTGCAGCAGATCATTAAACATTTACAAACCACCACGCACCATACCCTTGTACTGATCGATGAGATATTACGCGGAACCAACTCCGAAGATAAAACGCATGGCTCCGAGCAGTTCATCCGCAAGCTGCTGCAGTACCGGTGCCTTACCTTGTTTGCCACGCATGACCTGGCACTGAGCCGCCTGGAAAATGAATTGCCCGGCAACGTGAGTAATTATTGTTTTGAAAGCGTTATCCGCCATGGCGAGTTATTGTTTGATTATACGCTTCAGAAAGGAGTAGCCCAGAATAAGAATGCATCGTTCCTGATGCAGAAGATGGAGATTATTTAGAAATGATGAAGTGAAAATCCCTGTATACGCCGACTACTTCAACATTGGATATTGGACATTCAATATTCGATATTATTTCCTAATAAACCGTTGCGTAAATCGAATGCCCGATGCTTCGGCGACAAGCCAGTATGTCCCTTCGGGCAACTGACCTACCGGCACCTGTATGGCTGAATACCCGGCGGGCAGCTTATGAACAGAAGTAGCTACCTGCTGACCGGTGGCTGCATAGATGTATACAGTAGCGATCCCTGTTTTTTGAGCCAGCACCGACAGCGACACCTGCTGTGAAGCAGGATTTGGTTGCAGGCTGATCCATTGAAGCGGATCATTGGAATATTTTGAAACCCTTATTACGGCAGAATAATCCGCCCCACCATTTACCCGGATGATCTTTAACCGGTAAAACATAGTGCCTGAAAAAGGAGTTGCATCGGTATACTTATAAGAGAAGGCTCCGCTATTGGTGCGGTTGTAGATGGGCTCATAGGTAACCTGGTCTACTGAACGCTGCAGCTCATACGAAGCGATGTCGGTAACGTTGCTGAGACTCCATTGCAATAAGGCGCCTTCCTGTACCATTTTGCCGGTAAAGGATTGCAATTCCCGGATCGGTAAGGGTACACAGGTGAGAGGGCCACTTTGAACCGGGATAAACCCGGTAGGTGTTCCCCCTGCAACACCAGCTTGCGCACCGCTGGCAGAACCATGACAGACTGCTGTAGGTCCCAACATATGCACTACGCCATTAGCGCCGGCCGTTACAACTGTCGTAACATTGGCAATCGGTCCGCCGCCCTTCATCCATACTACCCCGCCGCCGCCGCCACCACCCGGACCCGGACAGTCGCCTGTAGCACCGGTTCGCCC